>Ga0126371_10004367_pt1 | contig 12478 bp, 7 predicted proteins | sample PanSoiMetaPlot_4_FD_110145 | JGI IMG/M metagenome (GOLD analysis project Ga0126371, IMG submission 110145) | Tropical forest soil microbial communities from Panama - MetaG Plot_4 | ecosystem: Environmental > Terrestrial > Soil > Tropical forest > Bulk soil | place: Panama | collected 2016-02-17
CGCATTTGTGCCCGATTTCGTCACAAGGTTGACAAGCCCCCCTGGATGCAGCCCATTTCGCGCCGGCAAGGAACTCGTCTCCACGCTGAATTCCTGTAACGCATCGGGGAAGGGAAAAGGGAGGTTCACGTTCGAGAAAGTGTCATTGTTGTCGCCGCCATCAAGAAGATAGTTGGTTGCGTTCGCCTGGCCGCCAGCCACGGAAATGGTTGTTGAGCTGTAGAAGTTCTTGCTTCCAGTTTCATCCCCTCCAGGCGCCACCATGGAGGCTCCTGAAGTAGTGACAAGTTGGGTCGCATAACGCCCATTCAGGGGCAGTTCGGAGATGGTCTTCGATTCGATGACGTTAGAGACAGAAGCTTCCTCAGTCTGGACCATGACGGCCCCGGCTTTCACTTCGACAACTTGGTCCACCATGCCCGGCTTCAGCAAGGTGTTCACTGTAATGTTGTCACCGACCTCCAGCTCGATCCCGGACTGGACGTAAGTTCTGAAACCGTCCTTTTGTACCTGCAGTTGGTAGGGGCCCACGGGCAACCCTGGCATAACGTAGCGCCCGCTTTCATCGGTGACAGCCGTGTGCACCACGCCCCGCTGAGTTTCGGTCATCCTTACGGTCGCGGCGGGAATAACGGCTCCGGTACTATCCGTGACTTGACCTGATATCTGAGCCACGTTGAGTTGTTGCGCGAAAAGAAATGTTGAGGTAGAAGCCAACAACCATATGCCGGCCGCCATACAGGCATTTCTGAACAGAGCTGTCTTCAACATATTCGACCTCCTCCGCCGAGGCTTCGCCCCAGAGCTCACAAGGAATACTGATTACCCGCAGCAGTGACTACCCGGGTCAACATGAACGGAAACGGACACATACCGAACGGGCGGGATATACATCGAAGACCGAAGCGCTGTCAACTGCCGTGATGGCACCCTACCCTGTTTGACAATACGAAACTTGAGCAATGACCTCCGGGAGCGACGCCGCGTACTAAAAGCAATGGTTCCGAAGGTGCTCTGGGCGATGATCGAGGAGGCATGGACTATGGACGCAAAGAAGGCCATTTTGCTATGTGAAACACCGATCGAAGACTGCTGAAACCGCATGTGGGCTCACCTATTTCGAGTCGCGCTCGTGGGCGCGAACTATGCAGGGGTTGCCGCCATCTTTTCCAGACTGTCGTTCGGATAATAATGATCGACAGTCTTCGGGGTAACCAGCTTGTGCTCCACAAACAGGGCGGGGGCGACCTGTCGATGGTTCAGGATATCCAGGCTCAGCCGTATGATGTCCTCACCGTAACGCTCTGGAAAATAAGCTACTGACCCTATCAGTCGCGTCTTGGGTGCGCGTAGCTCCGATCGACCTTCCGGCGAGGCATTCTGGCCCATAATTGCGCAGCAATCCGCACGGCCCGACTCCTGAAAAGCGCGCAGCGCTCCTAACGCACTGGGATCATTGACTGCGCCCACCAGAACGTAGCGAGAATTGGACGCGTGAAGGTGCCGGCGCACGGCTTCAAGGCTGGTGCCGAAGTTGCCATCGCCATCGAGATATGTAACGCGACAGTCCTTCGCGTTACGCAGCACCATGTTGATGCCCACCAGTGTTCCGGTAAGACGCATTCGGGGCAAACTGCCGGCGCGAACCAGTTCCAGCAAGATAATTTCGTCCACGACGCTGTCCCAATTCTCCTTTGCCCACCGGCCGAGATAACGTCCCCCGATCAGTCCTGCCTCGTAATTATTGGCCCCGTAGTAAGTTGCTCCGGGATGTGGAATATCAATTGCGATCATGGGAATGTTGGCTTCGCGATATTTAGCCGCGACGATCGGGGCAACGTCGTCGTCGGTTTGAAACTCAATCGCCAGATCGACCTTCTCCCGTACCAGCAGGTCAGCGTTCTTCTGCGCGACCTTTGGGTTGTAGCGGTTGTCAAAACAAATCAGTTCGATTCCTTCCGCGGCCGCCGCGCGCTGAAGACTTCGCGACACTTCCTTGGAGAATTGGTAGTCCGTACCCTGAGCAGCGTAACCAAGGCGGTAGAGTCGGTTTTTAAGTGGACGCACGCACGACTGATACAGGTTCGCTCCGACTTTCTCGATGAGCCCGCATTTCTCCAGCGTATAAAGCAGCCGGAAGACCATGGTTTTGGGCAGTCCGCAGCGTGCTACCACGTCCTTCAAGGACAACGCTTCACCGGAGGTTTGAAACGCGGTAAGGAGCTTCGAAGAGTGCACGACTGCTTTCACAAGATAGGGATCCCGGTTTGGCGCCATCGCAACCATAGAAAACGGAAGCACTATAGCAGGAAAAGCTCGAATTGAGAATTCCGCGATGCGAAATTTCCTTCGGGAACAGACGGGAAGGGGCAAGACGCGCTGTAACGGCAAAAACGTGCAAAGGATGACCCTATGTAAACACATAGATGAGCTCGTCATATTTCGCACTGCGAAATGAGAACAAGAGCCTGAAGAGTCGCAAACATTGCCTCCCGCGTAGTGTAAGCTGTCGAGGAAACCTGAGGTCTGGCCTATGGATTTCCAGCGAACGGACCGCGTTTTTCGCGCCCTGGAATCATTTCGGATTGAGTTGCCGTCTTGGGGATTTGCCAATACCGGTACACGGTTCGGCAAGTTCATCCAGCCGGCAGCGGCTACGACGATTGAGGAGAAGTTCAGCGATGCCGGGCAAGTTTGTCGTCTTACTGGGGTCTGTCCAACCGTGGCACTGCATGTTCTTTGGGACTGTCCAGACGGCCTGAAGAACGTTGCGGAGATCGAGGCGTATGCCCGTCGCTATTCAGTACAGCCCGGTTCCATCAATCCAAACCTTTTTCAGGATCAGGAGTACAAGTACGGTTCCTTCGGCAATCCGAGCGGTGACGTTCGCCGCCGCGCAGTGCGGCACGTGCGAGACAGCATCGAAATCGGCAAGTGCCTCAACAGCAGGCACATCTCGCTGTGGTTTGCCGACGGGTCCAATTACCCAGGCACTGCAAATCTGCGGCAAAGAAAGCGATGGTTCGAAGAGAACCTCAGGGCCGTGCACGACGATCTGGCGCCCAATCAACAATTGCTCATCGAATACAAGCCGTTCGAGCCGGCCTTTTATCATACCGACGTAGCCGACTGGGGTATGGCGCTGCATATGGCCCGGGCCGCGGGTCCGAAGGCCAAGGTCCTGGTCGACACTGGACATCACTACGCTTCGCAAAACATCGAACAGATCGTTGCCTGGTTGCTGGCCGAAGACATGCTCGGCGGCTTTCACTTCAACGACCGGCGCTACGCAGATGATGACCTCACCCTCGGCTCCATCGATCCCTATCAGGTTTTCCGCATCTTCCACGAGATTCGATCATTCGAACGGGAGACCGGGAAGACTGCGGATGTCGCCTACATGATCGATCAGAGTCATAATCTCAAAGGCAAAATCGAGGCCATGATCCAAACCGTCGATATGGCGCAACAACTCTATGCCAAGGCGGCCCTCGTAAACCATGAGGAGCTTGCCCGAGCGCAGCAGAATTGCGACTTGGTTAAGGCGGAAGGGCTTCTGCAGGATGCGTTCGCTAGCGATGTAAGGCCGGCTATCCGCGCCTGGCGGAGCTCAAAGGGTCTACCGGAAGACCCGCTTGATGCATTCCGGCAGAGTGGATACCTTGAGCGCATTTCCGCGGAGCGCTCGGCGCGAAACTGCGAGAGCCTGACCTCGTATGCCTAGCGACAAGGCGACAAAGAGTTATTTGGCTTTCGACATCGGCGCGGAAAGTGGGCGCGCTGTGCTCGGGCACTTCGGCTTCGGAACTCTTCAGATGGAAGAGGTTTATCGGTTTGCCAACGGGCCGGTTGAGCATGAGGGTTCCCTGCGTTGGGATGTTCAACGACTATGGCTGGAGATGCGCAGGGCCTTAACCCAGGTAGGACCGCTCCGGCTCGAGGGTGTCGGCGTTGATACCTGGGGAGTGGATTTCGCGCTGCTCACCGAGCGCGGAGGACTGCTCGAGCTTCCTTATCACTACCGTGATGCGCGAACCCGCGGCGTAATGGACGAGGTATTCAAGGTCGTTCCCAAGAATGAAATCTATTCCCTCACCGGGATACAGTTCCTTCCGTTTAACACGCTGTATCAGCTGGTAGCGACAAAACTCGAGACTCCCCAGATTCTGGACTCCGCGTGGCGGATGGTCTTGATTCCCGACCTCTTTCACTACTGGATGACCGGGAACGCCGTCTGCGAATTTACGAATGCAACGACTACGCAAATGGTGAATGCCGTCACTCGCTCATGGGCGACTGACTTAATGGACCGCCTCGGGCTGCCTTCCACAGTGCCGGCGCGTATTGTTGAGTCTGGATCCATCATTGGCACCTTGACGCCCGCGGTGGCGGGATCGGCCTTCGCCGGAACGACGGTCATTGCGCCAGCTTCGCATGATACTGGCTCGGCGGTGGCGGCGATATCGGCGCGCGAGGGAACTGCCTTCATCAGCTCCGGAACATGGTCGCTGGTGGGAACTGAAACCGATTCTCCCGTTCTGTCCCGGGATGCCATGCGCCTCAACTTCAGCAACGAAGGTGGTGTCAACGGCACGACCAGGGTGTTGAAGAACGTTATGGGGCTCTGGATGCTCCGCTGTTGCCGTGAACGGTGGGCCGCTGAGGGATCGGAGCATGACTACAACGAATTGATGACGCTCGCCAGCGCCCAGCCTGCGTTTCGACATCTCGTCGATCCGGGTGACGAGTTGTTCTTGTCCCCGCCGGATATGTGCGCCGCCATCGATCGCTTCTGCCGTAAGACGCATCAACCGCTTCCAAAGACTCCGGCAGCTTACACAAGAGCCATTCTGGAAAGCCTTGCCCTCGCGTATCGGCGGGTGATTGAGGATCTGGGTCGGGTCACCAACCGGCAGATCGAGCAAATTCGAATCGTTGGGGGCGGCGCGAAAAACCGATTTCTGAATCAGCTCACGGCGGATGCCACCGGCAAAAGAGTGCTCGCGGGTCCGGTGGAGGCGACGGCGCTCGGAAACATCGCAGTCCAGATACTTGCCACCGGGGAAGCTGCCTCGTTGCAGGAAGTGAGGGCCACGATCGAGCGGTCCTTTCCCGTGGAGGTTTTCGATTCGCGCGAAACAGACAAGTGGATCAAGCCAGCCGAACGCCTCCAGCACTACTCAGAAACCATCTATGCATGAAATGACTCACGTTAGGTACTTACAAGACCTCTGGAACGAGCAGGAGGCAAATCGAATCGGGGAGAATCAGCTCGCGTTGCTGCGCTATCGTTCGAACCTGCTCGGAGCCGACCTGCGTATCACGAATTTCGGGGGCGGAAACACGAGTTCAAAAATCGAGCTGCCGGATCCTTTCACCGCGAATCCGGTTCGGGTTTTGGCCGTCAAGGGAAGCGGCGGAGATATTGGGTCAATCAAGGAGTCGGGGTTCGCCGTGCTCTATCTCGATCGCCTGGAGGGCCTCAAAAAGATCTATCGCGGCGAAGAATACGAAGACGAGATGGTCCGCTATTATCCGCTTTCTGCTTTCGGCGAGAGCCGTGTCGCGCCTTCAATCGATACTCCGCTGCATGCATTTATCCCTTACGACCACGTGGATCATCTTCATCCCGACTGGGCTATTGCGATCGCGGCGAGCGCCAATGGAAGGCGGAAGCTCGGCGAATTCAACCGGGAGTTTGGGCGCAAGATCATCTGGGTGCCTTGGCAGCGCCCGGGTTTCGAACTGGCGCTGATGCTCGAGTCTGCCCTCAAGAGTAATCCGGGAGCCGAAGGCATTTTGCTGGGAAGTCATGGCCTGTTCACTTGGGGCAGAACACAACGAGAGTGCTACCTGAACAGCCTTCAAACTATCGACGAAATGGGTCAGTTCATTGATCGCTACCGTTTGGGACAGAAGGCGGTGTTCGGAGGTCTTGAGCATGGTGCTCTGGAGAACCGCCGCGACGTTGCTGCGCGGATTTTACCCGCCTTGCGAGGCGTGGTCTCTTCCCGTCGGCGGGTGATCGCACACTACAACGACGACGAGGATGCGCTGACCTTCGCAGGATCGAAGTGGTCCAGAGATCTATCGAACATGGGAACGAGCTGCCCGGACCATTTTCTCCGCACCAAGATCTGTCCGCTATTGGTGAACTGGGACCCCGCAGCCGAGAGCGTCGACATGCTCAAATCGCGAATTGCGGAGCAGGTCGTGATCTATCGCGCGGAGTACAAGAAGTACTACGAAACCTGGGCTTTGCCCGATTCTCCCAAACTGCGCGACCCTGATCCCTCTGTGGTGATTGTTCCCGGCCTAGGGCTGTTTGGTTTCGGCAAAAACAAGAAAGAAGCGCGCGTCACAACCGAGTTTTTTGTTAATGCTATCCACGTAATGGCTGGAGCAAACGCGCTCAATGAAGGAGAGGTATCCGAAGCGCTGCCACAAGCGCGTGATTCCGAGCAGTCAAGACAGTTTACGCAATGCCATAACTACGTGGGGCTGCCGCGCTCCGAGGCCTTTCGCATTGAGTACTGGCTGCTGGAAGAGGCCAAGCTCAAGCGTATGCCTTTAGAGGCTGAGTTTAGCCGCAAGATCGCTCTGATTGTTGGAGGAGCGAGCGGCATCGGCAGGGAAGTTGCATTGCTGCTGGCGCGCAAGGGCGCGCACATCATGGTGGCCGACGCCGACGCGAAAGGAGCAGAGAGGGTAGCGATGGAAGCCACCGCCGTTTCCTCGCCGGAACAGCTGGGTCACACAGAAGTGGACCTAGGCTCGGAGGTCAGCCTAGGGGATGCCATGAAGCTTACGATCATGCGTTTCGGCGGAATCGATGCGATTGTGAATACCGCGGCCATCTATCCGGTCGCGGACGAGAATGGAGAACTGACAGCCGAGCAATGGACTAAGACTTTCCTGGTGAACGTCACCGGAAATCATCTCCTGGCCCGTGCTGCCGGGTGGGTGTTCAAGGACCAGAAACTTCCTGCCGCCATGGTGCTCACCAGTTCCGCTAACGCGGTCGTCCCCAAAAAGGGAAGCGAAGCTTATGACACGAGCAAGGCCGCGGTGAGTCATCTGGTTCGTGAATTAGCGGTCGGTCTCAGCCCGCATGTAAGGGTCAACGGGATTGCGCCCGCTACGGTGGTCGCCGGATCTTCCATGTTCCCCCGCGATCGCGTCATCCAGTCGTTAGAACGGTACAAGATCGGGTTTTCAGAATCAGCAACCACGGAAGAGCTTCGTGAAAAGTTGGCGGAGTTCTACGCGAAGCGAACTCTGACGAAGAAACCGATTCTACCGCTAGATTGCGCGAACGCGATCGTGTGGCTCCTTAGCGATCAAAGCTCCAAGACAACTGGACACGTGATTCCCGTGGATGGGGGGCTCACTGAGGCATTCTTGCGTTAGGCCACGATGCCGCCGATTACTTCTTGCGAGGTCATAACATTTACATGAAGCGCATTTTTCGACTCCAACTCTCAACAGTGGCGGTTTGTCTATTCGCGATTTGCTTCGCCGTGGCCCAAACGCCCAACGGGGGTGAAGGCAAACGATCCAGCGAGTCGTTCGTTAAGGAATTCGCTGACTGGCCGGCGGGTATGTCGCCCAAAGAGATTGGAAGGCGAGTGGCTGAGCGCTATCTTCAGAGCGACTATCTCAATCTACGGCGCACTCCTCCTACGCCGACGATCATTTATCCCGAGGTGTGTACATGGTATGGTGCGCTGACTTTTGCCGAGCTTACTGGGGATACCGATCTCTCGGGCCGGCTCGTCAAGCGCTTTGATCCTCTCTTCGGGGAAAAGGCCTCTATGGTTCCGCCAGCAAACCACGTTGACAATACGGTCTTCGCAGCCGTGCCGCTGGAGATTTACATCGAAGCCAAAGATTCCAAGTATCTCGATTTAGGTAAATCCTTGGTCGATCGGCAATGGCAAGATCCGGGCCCGGACGGCCTGACGAATCAGACGCGTTTTTGGATCGATGACATGTACATGATTACCGCAGCCCAGGTGCAGGCTTACCGGGCGACCGGGGACCGGACCTATCTGGATCGCGCCGCGAAGGAGATGACCGTCTATCTGGGCAAACTCCAGCAGCCCAACGGGCTGTTTTATCATGCCCCGGACGTGCCGTTCTTCTGGGGACGCGGCAACGGCTGGGTGGCAGCGGGTATGACGGAGCTGCTGCGCTCGCTGCCCAGCGATCATCCCGCTCGTGCGCAGATTCTGGCCGCTTACCGCAAGATGCTGGCGTCGTTGCTGAAGTACCAAAACCGCGATGGCACGTGGAACCAGCTCATCGATCATCCCGAAGCCTGGCCGGAGACCTCCTCCACGGGAATGTTCACGTTCGCGATGATAACCGGTGTGAAAGCGGGGTGGCTCGAGAAGAAGAAATATGCGCCGGCCGCTCGCCGAGCGTGGCTCGGCCTGGCCCAATACATTGACGCCAATGGCGACGTAAGTAGCGTGTGCGAGGGCACGAACAAGAAGAACGATTTGAATTACTATCTCACCCGCGCCCGCAACATCGGCGACCTTCATGGTGAGGCGCCGATCCTTTGGGCGGCATCGGCGTTGCTGCGATAGGACAGCGTCTGTGCCTAGAGATGAAAGATTTCTTCCAGAGATACGATCGTCTGGTCGGGCAATAGCCCGTTCTCCTGCACAAAGAAATCCGCCATCTGACGCTGCCATCGCTTATTTACTTCGAGCCGTGCGATTTCTGCCCGCGCGCGCTCGAAGTCTTGGGTTTCCAGGTACCCTATCAGCAGGCCATCAGGGCGCAGAAACAAGGAGTAGTTGGTCCAGCCCGTCTCGCGCAAAGCAGCAAGCATCTCCGGCCAAACAGCGCGATGTCTACCCTTATACTCTTCGAGCCGGTCAGGCTTGATCTGGAGCACAAAACAGACACGTTTCATCGGGGCGTCAAGCGCTTTGCCCTTATGGCTGTTCAATGGTTCCGGCTGGCTTGCGCGGGCTGTGGCGTTATCGGCCGGTTTCAGTCGTGCCTCTGGAGTTTCCATGCCCGGCCAAGACTAGTCGTCCCCGGAATCTGACGTCGAGTTCTTCCAATATGAAATTGAGGATTTCGCAGTGCAGAATAATGATTCGATGGCTCGCACTGGGGCGAAATCCTTGGAAGAATGAGGAGAATAGGAAGTTGCCGCGGCAATGTCGGCGTCGCCGAGAGGGTGCCTGACACGCGACGTGTTTTGCCCTGCATAACCTGAAAGAGTCCTATTCTTGTTCTTGCTTACTTTTCATTCCGTCGTGGCATCGAGCACGGGTTTTGAAAGACCGGACAGATGCGGCAGCGCGGTCCCGTTTTCTCCGAATAGATCAAAGACCACAACCTCATTCTTGCCGTGACGCAGCCAGGGGCCAGGAACATAGAGGGTTTGTTGCGGGCCCACGTTCCAAAAGCGGCCGAGGGCATATCCATTCATCCAAACAGCGCCTTTGCCAAGGGTGTGAACGTCGAGAAAAGTATCGCCGGTCGTGCTCAGCTCAAAGAACCCACGGAAGAAAGCAGGCCCTGGCTCCGCGTTGGAATTGGCCCGGTATTGAATGTCCTCGATGTTGCTCAGTGGCAGACGGAATATCTGCCAGCCCCGCAGCGGTTTTCCATCGAGTAAGACCTGGCGCGTGATGCCCTTGAGTTCCCCGCGCATGATGGACTGCGAGTTGACGCGCCCTGAGTTTTCGACCAGGATATCCAACCGATTGGAGGCGGCCGGAGCTTTGAGACTGAGCGAGTTCTGTCCCAAGCGACGGTCCAAAGTTCCCACCAGTTTTCCGTCCAGGAAAATGTGCGCATAGTCGTGCAGCTCATCTAACTCCAGATTGCTGTTCCGCGGGCCCGGAATGCGGGTGCGATACAGAATATATCCGTAGGCCTGATCGAGATGTTCCATGGGTTGCGGATCTTGACTGTTGATCGGCTGCGGCAGGTTCTTCCAGAGCGAAGACGATTGGTTGAGAGCAAAGCCGGGTATCGGCACGACTGGCGGCCCCGGTGGCAAGGGAGGAAGCGGCCCAGGTGCGTACCGCGCAAGGACTTCTCGATAGACGAAGAATTTCGCGGTGGGATTGCCGGCCTCATCGAGTGGAGCATCGTAATCGTAGCTGGTGACGTCGGGTAGGAATTTCTTGTCAGTCCAACTCGAACCGCTCATAAAGCCGAAGCTGGTGCCGCCATGGAACATGTAGATGTTCACGCCGGAACCATGCGCGAGGATGTAATCCAGGTCTTCCGTTTGAGGCGCAACAGGACGCGTTTGGTGCGGTTGACCCCAGTGATCGAACCAGCCAGGCCAATACTCTGAGACAAACAGGGGCTGGCCCGGACGAAGTTGGGCCAAAGCCTCCATCCCCTTTTCGTGATTCCCAGGGCCGAAATTCGTGGCCGCGTAGACTCCGGGCAGGATGCCGCGACTGATGTTACGCCAGTTATCGGCCGTGTACAGGAGTGAATCGGTGAAACCTGCCTGGAGAAATATGTCCTTCAGGCGCGTCAGGTAGACTTGGTCTGAACCGAAGTTGCCGTACTCATTTTCGATCTGCGTCGCCAGGATGGGACCGCCGCGCCCGATCTGCAGAGACCGAACCTCCTGGCCCAAGCGCATCAGCCAGCGCTCCACCGGAACCAAGAATGCGGGATCATTGCTGCGCAGGGCCTTCTGCGAGTCCGGAGTCTTGAGCAGCCAGGCCGGAAATCCCCCAAGATCCCATTCCGCGCAAGAGTATGGACCTGCGCGCAGCAGAACATATAGGCCTTCCTCCTGGGCCATGCGGAGGAAGGCAGCGAGGTCCGCATTTCCCTTGAAGTTGTAAACTCCTGGCTCTGGCTCATGAACGTTCCAGAAGACATAGGTTGCAACTGTGTTCAGGCCCATGGCCTTGGCCATGCGCAGGCGCTGACGCCAATATTCGCGGGGAATACGAGCGTAATGAAGTTCTCCGGATAAGATTCGGAAAGGTTTTCCATCCAGTAAGAAGTGCTCGCCTTCGATGGTGAAGACCTGCGGCTTGGTGGCACTTACTTGCCCTCGCGTATGATCCGCGGGTGCACATGAAACCACCAGGAAGATCGCGATCAATCTGAACTTGTGCATCTCTGCCCGTCTCCGATCGACCTCGTTTCAGGACCTCGCAGGATATTCGACGACGAGAAACAGAGTCCACAGTTTTCTAGCTCAGAACGTTCGTGTCTGGGTCGCTGCACATTTGGAAAAGCCACATAACACTACAACCGTGAATTAGTTATCTGCCCGTTGCCGTTCAACAGGTCGGAGGGGACCCTCGCAGCCGCGTTTCATCGCGCAGAACAACCCGCGTGAGCCGACAGGGATTTACCTTATGCACTGCGCACGACAGCGACCACCTCACTCGTGAATGCTACTATCTAGCGAATGCACGGCGACATTTTGCTCGACGCTACAGGTGTTTCAAAATCTTACGACGGCGTTCGTGCGCTCAAAGACGTTTCCTTCGAGTTGCGCGCCGGTGAGGTGCATGCGTTGGTGGGTGAGAACGGCGCCGGCAAATCCACGCTGATCAAGATCATCACGGGCGCTGTGGAGCGGGACGCCGGGGGAATGACGTTTTGTGGCCGACCCATCGTCCGAAGTTCACCTCATCTGGCGAAATCTCTCGGCATTGTCGCCATTTACCAGCAACCCACCATTTTTCCGGGGCTTACGGTCGCTGAGAATATCGCTTTTGGGTTCGAGGAAGCACGTCCCTGGAGACGAGTGGACTGGAAGGAGCGATACCGCCGCGCCGCTGGGCTACTCGAACAGCTGGACGCCACGATCGAGCCACGCGCCGATGCCGCGGAGCTTACCATGGCGCAACAGCAACTGGTGGAAATCGCACGCGCGCTTGGAGCCAATGCAAGGGTTCTGATCCTTGACGAGCCGACCGCATGTCTTTCAGAAAAAGAGACACAAACCTTGTTTTGTGTTCTCCGACGGTTGCGCTCTCAAGGAGTGGGGATCGTTTACATTTCCCACCGCTTTGATGAGCTTCGAGCGATTGCGGACCGTGTGACCGTGTTACGCGACGGCGAGGTCGTCGCCACCCGCCTCATGTCCGAGGTAAATCGCCAGGAGCTGATCCAGCTCATGGTTGGGCGAGAGCTTTCTGCAATTTTTCCCAAACGCGCCGTTCCCGCGGGCGAAGTAGTTCTGGAAGTTCGGCGGCTCAAGGCACGTGGTGCGCCAGGCGACGGAGTGAATCTCTCGCTTCGAGCCGGCGAGATCCTTGGGCTTGCCGGGCTGGTCGGGGCGGGACGAAGCACCCTAGCCAAGGCTATCTTTGGACTGACACCGGCAGAGTGTGGCCAGATACTGTTCAAGGGCAAGAGCATCACGATCGGCCATCCGGGTGACGCTGTCAGGCACGGTATTGCTTACCTGCCGGAGGATCGGCGTCGCCACGGTATCATTCCCCAAATGTCGGTGAGTTCA
>Ga0126371_10004368_pt1 | contig 12474 bp, 9 predicted proteins | sample PanSoiMetaPlot_4_FD_110145 | JGI IMG/M metagenome (GOLD analysis project Ga0126371, IMG submission 110145) | Tropical forest soil microbial communities from Panama - MetaG Plot_4 | ecosystem: Environmental > Terrestrial > Soil > Tropical forest > Bulk soil | place: Panama | collected 2016-02-17
GGGTCCTGGTCCGCGTACTCGATCTGGTCACCGCCTTCCTTGATGTCGGTCGACACCGCACCCTTCTCGCCCGGCTTGACGCCGAGCAGCGAGCGGCGCTGCGCCAGGGTGAGCGGATAGCGCAGGCCGCCGACGCCGGTGGCGAGATAGCGCGCGGGCTCGAGGCTCGCATTGAAGTGCTGATGGAACTGGCGGTCGCAGGGCGGAAACACGGTGCCGTGCTTCCAGTCGATGCGCACGAAATCCTTCTCGTCCTCGAACCAGGCGAGCGAGTAGCCATGGCCGGTGACGCACATCACGTGGAAGCCCGGCCCGTGGCGATGGCCCTTCTTGTAGGTGCCGACCGGCATCTCGGAGATGTGCGCGTGCATGGTGCCGTCGGCGAGCACGAACATGATATTGGTGCCGCCGGCGCCGCGGTCGCCCCACGACTTGAGCTCGATGCTGGCGAGATCGGGGACGAAGTTTGTCTCCCACATGTGGTTGCCGGGCCGCACCGTGATCAGGTCGCCCTCGCCGGCGAAATATTCATTCTTGCCGGTGCGGTCGCCGAACTCGAAGGCTGTGTCGAAGATGAAGCGCTCGTTGTGAAATGTGTTCATCACCAGCGGCAGGTCGGTGGTGGTGACCAGGAGCGCGCGCTCGCGGCCGCTGGCGTTGAAATGGCGGTGCTTGGCGTTGAGCGGGATGGCAAACAGGCTGCGCTGGCCCCATTCGAAGCTGCGCTTGCTGCCGTCGGCGAATTCGAGCTGGGTGCTGCCAGAGCCTTCGAGCACGTAGTAGACGTCCTCGTAGAGATGGCGCTGCGGCGACGTCGATCCGCCGGGCGGGATGTCGAGCACGAACATGTTGGCGAAATCGCCTCGACCCTTGAGATGCACGGCGGCGCCGTTGACGCCGTAACGCGGCCACGGCCTGGTCGGCACCGCGTAGAGATCGACGCCGAAATCCTCGGTGACGGGGAGGCCCTCGCGCTCGACCCAGTCGAGATAGGCGTCGACGCCGTAGCGGGGTTTCGGTGCGTCCATGGTCGCTTCCTCCTTCAAGCTCTCTCGGCCGTCATCGCCCGCGAAAGCGGGCGATCCAGTACTCCGTGAGGCCAGCGTTGTTCAGTCACGCTTCCGCTTGCGTTTACTGGATGCCCGCTTTCGCGGGCATGACGCCCGAGTTTGTGGCGCGCGCATTGCGTCCAATGTCCCTCACGAGAATAGCAGAGACTTGATCACCACGGGTACAACTCCCGGCGGCGAGATCAGCTCGCCCACGTCGACGAAATCGAGCTCCTGGAGCTGCACGCCGTCGATCGAGATCAGGGGACCGACGAGGCCGAGCTCGTCGCGCAGGAACTGGCCGAACGTCCTGCCGACGTCGCCGTCGATCATCAGCAGCAGCGGCGCCGCGCGCCGGCCGTCCGGCGCGACCGCGGCCGCGATCGCGCGGCCGGCGGCGGCAATGCGCGCATAGTCGGGATCGCCGTGCCACGCGAAGGCGACGGCGAGGCGCGCGTCGGGCGCAAGATCCATGCGGGCGAGACTCTTTCGGATGGCCGCCGTGAGCGCGGCCGGATCGAAGGCGCCGGAAAGATCGACGCCGGCATGCACCACCGGCACGTTGTGCAACGGCAGGATCGTCGGGTCGGGCAGGAAGATCGTCTTGCCGCTCACCTGCACGGTAAACTGGGAAGCGCCGATCACGGTGGCGCGGATGCGCTGGCCGGGATCGATGGCGGGCAGCGACGTGCGCGCCTTGAGCTCGTCCGCGATCCCGTTCGCCAAGAGCCGCGCGATGTCGCCATAGTCGCGCGTCTCGTAGCCGAAGACATATTCCGACACACCGCCTGAGAACGTGACGGCGGCGGGCGCAACCGGCCGGGCAAGCTCCTCGGTGACCAGCAGCGCGCGGCCGAGCGCATCGCGCGGTGCATCGAGGATGTAGTCCGCCGCGATCTTTGCGAGACGCTGCGCGATGGCGCCGCGCACCGCCGGGTCGGCAAGGGTCGCCGGATCGGTGGCTATGCCGAGCGCTTGCGCGACCAGGCGGGCGGAGTCGTCGACCCGCGTCCAGGCGCCGGCCTCGTCGGTCGCGATCAGCCGGCCGCCGACCGCGAAGGCGGCGACGCCGAGGATCGCGCCCTTGTCGATCAGCGCGAGCTTGGTGGTGCCGCCGCCGATGTCGACATGCAGCACGCATTCGCCCCGCGCCGCCGAGAGCGCGACCGCGCCGGCGCCGTGCGCCGCGAGCGTGCATTCGAGCTTGTGACCGGCGGTCGCGCACACGAACTTGCCGGCCTCGGCGGCAAACAGCTCGTCGATCGCCTGGGCGTTGGTCTTCTTGATCGCCTCGCCGGTGAGGATCACCGCGCCGCTGTCGACGTCGGCGCGGGCAAAGCCGGCGTCGCCGTAGGATTTCTGGATGAAGGCGCCGAGCGCATCGGGGTCGATGGTGCCGTCGGACCGGAACGGCGTCAGCATGATCGGCGAGCGCCAAAGCACCTGCCGGTGCACCACGACGAAGCGGCTGGAGAGTCCCTGCGTCTGCCGCTCGAGCAGCACCTTGGCGAACAGGAGATGCGAGGTGGAGCTGCCGATGTCGATGCCGATGGTGGTGAGGTCGACGTGCTCTTGGTCCCAGATGTATTTGGCAATGGCGTTGCGCTCCTCGTCGGAGAGCGCGAGATGCTCGTGATAGAGGTCGATCTCGTGCACGGCCGGCCTCTCAATACTGCAGGTCGGCGCGGGCGCGGCCGTTCCCGCGCGGGCGTGCCTGGGCGACGCCGGCGGCGGCGACACGGCGCGCGAGCTCGCGGGTCGACGGCATGGGGCGGCGCTTGCGGCCGGCCACCTCGTCGCGCGCGAGGTTCTCGACCATCACGAGCAGCGTGCGGCGGGTGGCGGCGACGTCGGCCGCGCTCGCACCGCGCACCGCGACCTCATTGACCTCCTCGGCAAGCGGGACGAGCTTGCGCCGCAGCGTCTTGCCGGCGGGGGTGAGGAAGACGTGCACGTTCTTGCGGTTGCCGGGCTTGCGCGCGCGCCGGATGTAGCCGAGCTTTTCCATCGCGGCGAGCGCCGCCGACGTGGTTGGCTCCATCAGGCCGGCCTCGGCGCTGAGCGCGCGCTGGGTGAGCCCGTCGGTCTCCCACAGGATGCGCAGGAAGGCCCAGTGGCCGAACGCGACCCCGTGGCGGGCGAGCCGCATCTGCAGGGCGCGCAGGAGGCCGCGCGTCGCGTCCTTCACGAGATGCGCAAGCCGGTCGTTCGGCACCGCCTCGCGCCAATGGCGCAGGATCGCGGCGGTGCCGGCATCGGGCGCGGGGCGTTTGCGGTTGCCGACGGACATCACCCCTCCCCTACCGGTCGATCACCAGTTTATCGCTGTGCGCGCGCGAGACACACAGCATGATGTTGCTCGCCCGCTCGTCGTCGGCGAGCACGAGGTCGCGGTGATCGGCCTCGCCGGAGATCAGCCGCGTGCGGCACGTGCCGCAGGTGCCGCTCTCGCACGAGCTCGGCACATCGAGGCCGTGCGCGCGCAACGCCGCCAGGATCGTCATCCCGGCCGGAACCGCGACGGTGTCGCCGCTGCGTGCAAGGCGCACCGTGAACGGCTTGTCGTCGGGCCTGGGCGCGGCGTCGGTGAAGGACTCGAAATGCACCGCCGAGGGCGACCAGTGCCCGGTCATGTCGCGCACCGCCTGCATGAGGCCGCGCGGACCGCAGCAATAGAGCTGCCGCGCCTGCGGCTTCTCCAGGACCGGCCAGAGATCGAGCGCGCACGCGAGATCGCCGCCATCGTGGTGGATCACGACCTGGCGGCCGAATGCACCGAGCGCGTCGCGAAAGGCGGTCGCCGCGGGCGAGCGCGTGCAATAGTAAAGCTGGAAGCGCCCGCCGGCCGCGGCGAGCTGGCGGATCATCGCCATGATCGGCGAGATGCCGATGCCGCCGGCGACAAAGAGGTGGCCGCCCACGGCCTTGGCCAGCGCGAAATTATTGACCGGCGCCGAAACCATGACCTCGCTGCCGACCTGCGCGTCGCGGATCAGGCTCTCCGAGCCGCCACGGCCCGAAGCCTCGCGTTTGACCGCAATGACGTGGCGGTCGCGCTCGGCCGGGTCGTTGCACAGCGAATACTTGCGCAAGAGCCCGCTCGGAACCCGCAGCGTGACGTGGGAACCGGCGGTGAATTCCGGCAGGTCGCCGCCCGCCGGATCGCGCAGCTCGAACAGGTGGATGTCCTCGGCGATCCGCTCGGCGCGGGTCACACGGCGCGGGCTCAAGGTCGGCTCGAAAGCGCCGGAGGCTGTCATGCCGACAATACTTAGAGGGCTAACGATCGTGCGGCAAGCGGCTCGACAGCGCCAGGGCCGCGGAGCTATCCTCGACGGCAAATCCTTTCCGCCAGCGGGAGAAACGCCAATGATGACCGCCGAGGACAACGATCTCCTGTGCCGCGTCGAGGGCGACGCGCCGATGGGCCAGCTGATGCGGCGGCACTGGATCGCGGCCTGCATGTCCGAGGAGGTCGCGGAGCGCGACGGGACGCCGGTCCGGGTGCGCCTGCTCGGCGAGGACCTCGTGGTCTTCCGCGACTCGGAGGGCCGGCTCGGCGTCCTTGACGAATACTGTCCGCACCGACGCGCCTCGCTCGCGCTCGGCCGCAACGAGGAATGCGGGCTGCGCTGCCTCTATCACGGCTGGAAATTCGACGTCGACGGCAATGTGCTGGAGATGACCTCGGAGCCGGCCGAGAGCGGTTTTGCCGGCAAGGTGACGCACAAGTCCTATCCGGCGCGCGAGGCGGGCGGCTTCGTGTGGACCTACATGGGGCCGGCCGACACCGTGCCGGAGTTCGAACCCCCGTCATTCGCGCCGACCGGCACCGAGCGGGTGAGCATCCTCAAGATCAAGGTCAAAGCGAACTGGGCGCAGATCACCGAGGGGCAGATCGACTCGGCACACTCGTCGAGCCTGCATTCCTCCGACATGGTGCCGGCCCGCGTCGACGGCGCCAAGGCGACCGACCAGACCTGGCTGCGCCCCTCGACCGACCGCGCGCCGCGCTTCCAGGTGCAGCACACGAGCTTCGGCTTCCGCTACGCGGCGATCCGCCGGCCGATCCAGAACGCCAGCACGCACGACTATGTCCGCACGACGGTGTTCGTCGCGCCGTTCGTCTCGCTCATTCCGCCCAACAACATCCACAACGTCACGACCGTGCTGTCGCCGATCGACGACCACAACACGGATTTCTACTTCATCGCCTGGAACGGGGCCGACAAGCCCGGCGTCGACCCGGAAACCTGGCGCAAGTTCAATCGCGCGCAGGTCGGCATCGATCTCGATGCGGAGTATCGCAACATCCGCACGCGCGAGAACAACTACCTGCAGGACCGCCAGGCGATGCGGCTCGGCAATTTCACCGGGATTGCCGGCATTCCCAACCAGGACATCGCCATGTGGGAGACGATGGGGTCGATCTCCGACCGCACCAAGGAGCGTCTCGGCGCGAGCGACATCGCGGTGGTGGAGTTCCGCAAGCTGATGGTCGAGGCGGCGAAGCGGATGCGCGACACGGGCGTCGCGCTCGGCCGCACCGCGCCGCACATCCCGCACGCAAAAATCAGCTCGTTCGAGGGCATCGTGGCGAAGTCGACCGACTGGCGCACGCTCGGCGTCGCGCCCGAGGAGCTCGCCCTGCGCGACGCGCAGGAGCGGGTGGCGTGAGGATGCACAACCGGTCACGCGCGGCCTTCGCCGTCGGCCTTGCGCTGCTGCTTGGCGCCCTCGCGACGCCGGAGGCGCAGGCGCAGGGCCGCTATCCGAGCCAGCCGATCCGGTTCTACGTGCAGGCGGTGGCGGGCGGGCTGCCCGACACGGTCGCGCGCATCGTGGCGCGGCGCCTGCAGGAGCGGCTCGACGGCACGATCGTGGTGGAGAACCGCCCGGGCGCCAACGGCGGCGTGGCTGCTGCCGCGCCCGCGACCGGGCCGGCCGACGGCTACACCTTCCTGGTGACGGACGGCGCGATCTTCTCGATCAACCCGGTGCTTTACAGCAAGATTCCCTACAATCCGGCCGACCTCCTGCCGGTCGCGCTCCTGGCGCAGGCGCCGCTGTTTCTCGCCGCACATCCGAGCGTGCCGGTCAAGACCATGCAGGACTTCATCGCCTATGTGCGTGCCAATCCGGGCAAGCTGACCTATGGATCGTCCGGGGTGGGCAGCACCCACCATCTGTCGATGGAAGCCATCAAGGCGGCGCTCAAGCTCGACATGGTCCATGTGCCGTTCAAGGGAACGGGCGAGTCGGTGCCGGCGCTGCTCGGCGGCCATGTCGACGTGGCGTTCTCCGCCTATCCGTCGCTTTCGGGCGCCATCGAAACCCACCGCGTGACGCTGCTCGCGACCAACGGCGCCGCGCGCTCCCCGCAGGCGCCCGACGCGCCGCCGGTGGCGGACTGGATTCCGGGATTCAACTTCGCGCCGATCATCGGCCTGATCGCGCGCAGCGGCACGCCGCCCGCGATCGTCGAGCAGGTCGCCGCCGAGGCGGTCGCGACCGTCAAGGAGCCCGAGGTGGTCCGCGCGCTCGCGGTCGTCGGCGTCGAGGCGATCGGCGCCGGCCCGGAGGGCTACGCGCAGGCGCTGAAAGAGGAGACCGCGCGGGTCGCCGACGTCGTGCGCATCGCCGGCATCAAGCCGCAGTGATGTCCTCTCTCCTCTCCACCCACGCGCCGTCAGGACTCCGCGGCGGCACTGCAAGGCGATCTGCATTCCCACACACCCGTCGTGAGTCCTGGATTGCCCGCTTGCGCGGGCAATGACGCCTCGCATATGAGGGGCGCCATGAGCGACGACATCCATCTCGGCAAATCCGGCCTCACCGACTTCGCGGCCGCGATCTTCACCGCGGCGGGCGTCGCGCCGGACATGGCGGCGCGGTGGGCCGAGGCGGTGGTGTGGGCCAACCTGCGCGGGGTCGACTCGCACGGCGTGATCCGCATTCCGCGCTATGTCGATCTGCTCAAGAGGAAATCGATCAACCCGCGCCCGGCGATGCGGGTCGAGCGCCGCGCCGGCGCGGTCGCGGTGCTCGACGCGGACCGCGCGCCCGGTGCGGTCGGCATGGCCCGTGCCATGGACGAGGCGATCGCTTGCGCCCGCGAGGTGCATGTCGGCTGGTGCGCGGCGAAGAACATCACGCATGCGGGCGCGGTCGGCTATTTTGCCCTCCAGGCGGCGCGCGCCGGCATGGCCGGCATCGTGATGACGGCCTCGGGCCCGCTGATGGCCTACCACGGTGCTCGGGTCGCCGGCGTCTCGACCAATCCGATCGCGATCGCGGTGCCGGCCAGGACGCGGGCGCCGCTGGTGCTCGACATGTCGACCTCGACGGTGTCGAACGGCAAGGTGCTGGCCGCGCGCGACAAGGGCGAGCCGGTGCCGGTCGGCTGGGGCATTGACGCGGACGGCCGCGACACCAGCGATCCGAGGAAGATCGCGACGCTGTTGCCGCTCGGCGGACCGAAGGGATCGGGGCTCTCGCTGATGATCGAATGCCTGACCAGCCTCGCGGTGGGCAGTCCACTGATCTCGCTCGCGCTGGCGGGCGGGCTCGCGGACAATCCGTTCCTCCACGGGGTCGCGATCGCGGTCGACCTCGCGGCGATCGGCGATCTCGACGCATTCACGGCCGAGGTCGATCGCCTCGGCGACGCCATCACGGGCCTGCCGCGCGCCGACGGCGTCGATCGCATCCTGCTGCCGGGCGAGCGCGGCGATGCGATCCTGGCCGAGCGCGAGGCGAACGGGATTCCGGTGCCCGCCGGGACCTGGAAGCGGCTCGTCGCCGCCGCGGAGGGGCTGGGCGTCAAGGCGCCGGCCTGAAAACTCTTGCCCCGGTGGATTGGGGTGGGCAGCGGCCCGCGTGATGCATCGGCGGCGCAATTGTCCGCCTTGCGTTCGATCTGTTACACACCCCTCGTCATGAAACGCAGCACCTCACGCATTCTCACCACCCACGTCGGCAGCCTGATCCGGCCCGACGCCTTGCAGGATTTTTTGCGCGCCAGGCAGGGCGGCAAGCCGTATGACGAAGCGGCGTACCAAAGGTGCCTCACCGACTCGGTTGCGGCCGTGGTCAAGCGGCAGGCCGAGGCCGGCATCGACGTGCCGAGCGACGGCGAGTTCGGCAAGTCGATCAGCTGGTCGCAATACGTGCTCGAGCGCCTCTCCGGCTTCGCGCGCCGCCCCATCAAGCCGGGCGCCAATCCGTTTGCGCGCGGCGCCGACCGCATGCGCTTTGCCGAGTTCTACACCGAGCTCGACGCCAAGGAGGCGCCCGCGACGATTTCCGAATCGATCTGCGTCGGGCCGATCGCCTATACGGGCCAGGCTGAGCTTCAGCGCGACATCGACAACTTCAGGGCGGCGCTCAAGGACGTCCAGGTCGAGGAGGCGTTCCTTCCCGTCGCCGCACCCGGCAGCGTCATCCCGGACCGCAAGAACGAATACTACAAGAGCGACGAAGAGTGCCTCGTGGCGATCGCCGACGCGATGCGCACCGAGTACCGCATGATTGTCGACGCCGGATTCATCCTTCAGCTCGACGATGCGCGCACCGCCGTCACCTATGACCGCATGGTGCCGCCTGGCACGTTCGCGGACTATCGCAAGTGGACCGCGATGCAGGTCGAGCTCATCAACCACGCGCTCGACGGCATCCCCGAGGACCGGGTGCGCTATCACGTGTGCTGGGGCAGCTGGCCGGGCCCGCACACGAGCGACGTGCCGCTCAAGGATATCGTCGACCTGATCCTCAAGGTTCGGGTCGGCGCCTACGTGATCGAGGGCGCCAATCCACGCCATGAGCACGAGTGGAAAGTGTGGGGCGAGGTCAAGCTGCCGGCCGACCGCATGCTGGTGCCGGGCGTGATCAGCCACGCCACCAACATCGTCGAGCATCCGGAGCTCGTGGCCGAGCGGATCGTGCGGATCGGCAAGCTGATCGGCTGCGAGAACCTGATCGCCGGCACCGACTGCGGTTTTGCGCAGGGGCCGTTCTACCGGCGCGTCCATCCCTCGATCATGTGGGCGAAGCTCGAGGCGCTCGCCGCCGGCGCGCGGCTCGCCACCAAGGAGCTGTGGGGCTAGGCGTCGCGGCCGCGCGCGCTCACGGAACCGACATGGTCGGCGGATGCTTCTCGACCGTCTCACCGGTCAGCATCATGATGCCGCCGAGGCCAACCAGGGCGACCGGCGCGAGGATGCCGATCGGCGTTCCGAGCAACCCGAGGACCCCGAGCCCTAGCAGCGTGAGGCCGGCGGCGAGGCTCGGACGCGCGCGGCGCTCGTCGGTCCGGCCGCTCGGAACGGTCTGCGTTCGCATCATGCCCATGTCGATATCCTGGCTCCGCCGCCGCATCGGGCGCGCGATGGCGCTCGCGCCGCCGCGATATTCGGCTCACGCCATCCTAGGCAAGATGAGCGCCAAGGGCGTTGACGCAACACCGACAATCTGCGTCGCGATCATAATCTTTCGTTAAGCAGCAGTTCGCGCAGAGGGTCCGCGCTCGGGGCCACTCCGGATTTCGACCATGGATCGGCATGAGCAAGTTGCGACGCTGATGACCCTGAGCGGACGTGAGCTGAAATCCATCGTCCGGGTACAGGTCCTGGCTTCTACTGCGGCACGCGCCACACGCTGCGCGACACGAGCAGCCAACGGCCGTCGCGCTTTTCCAGCACGCAGGTCTCGAAATTCTGAACGTCTGTGACTACCTGACCTGACTTGAGCTTGCCGCTCGCCACGGTGACGCCGTCCACCCACGCGACCGCGCCATTGACGCGGATATGAGCTGCGTCCTTTTGCGCGACCGCCAATTCCGACCAGAAGCCGAAAGTCGCCTGGTAGCTCTGTCGCACCGCGTCCCATCCGACCGCAAAGGTCTTGTCCCTGGGGTTGATCGTCACGACCTCGCCGTCGTGAACCCAGAATTCGTCGACGTTGCGGACATCAAGCGTGCCGAGCGCCGCATGGAAGCGATCGATCGTGGACCTGACGCCATCGGCGTCAGCCTGCTGGGCGTTGCTTCGACTGCCGACAGTCAGCGTTGCCGCGGCGCCGAGCGCCGCGACGGTGAGAGCGAGAAGGCCGCGTCGATCCATGATCGTTCGAGGGTTGGTCCAAGCGGAGCAAGCCTATACGGGATCACACCTGCCTGGAAGGGTGACCTCCACCGCTGGCACTTAGCGGACGTTGAATCGCTCAGCCGCGCACGTCCGCTGTCGGGGCACAGGGGACCCGCGCTCCTCGGCCGCGGTCTTGCCGCGCCCGCTGTGCCGGGGGCCGCCTCACTCCATGCGGGCTACCGCGCGAGCTTTGCGCACTGCTTCAGAACTTCGCGATCGCCGTGACGCGGAAGGTGCGCGGCTGCCCCGGCGAGATGTTGTTGTCGCCGTCCGCCGACGCCCAATAGCCCTTGTCGAAGATGTTCTCGATGTTGAGCTGGATGCGCCAAGTCTCGTCGATCTTGCGATAGAGCGCGGCATCGACGCGGACGAAGCCGGGCAGCCTGACGAGGTCGTCCGAGCTCGCGAACGAATCCGAAAAGTAGATCACGCCGACGCCCGCCGCCCACAGCGGGTCGATCTGATACTTGTTCCACCATGAGAACTGATGGAGTGGAACGAGCTGGATGCGGTTGCCGGCCAGGATCGTCGCCGACGTGTTGCTGGTCACGCGCGCGTCCGTGTAGGCGTAGCCGAGCTTCGATTCCCATGCCGGCGTGATGTAGCCGGTGAGCTCGGTTTCGAAGCCGCGACTCCTGTTCTTGCCGGACAGGATGAAGAACCCGGGATTGTTCGGATCGGCGAGCGGAACATTGGTGCGGTCGAGCTGGTAGACGGCCGCGGTGTAGAGCAGGTGCGGCAACGGGTTCCATTTGACGCCGATTTCCTTGTTCTCGAACTTCTGCGGATCGAGAATGACGGTGCCGTTCGACAACGCGCTGAACTGATCGCCGGAAGCCGGCAGATACGAGATGCTGTAGACGCCATAGAACGAGACATTGTCCCTCGGCTTGACGAGCACAGCGGCTTGCGGCGACGCCAGGGTATCGACGCGTTCGCGACTGATGCTGGTGTTCTGGTCGAGCGCGGACAGATCGAAGTGATCAACACGGACACCGCCGATGAGCTGCAGCCAGCGCGTGACGTCGATGGTGTCGCGCGCGTAGCCCGATTGGATGTTGGCGTTGTATCTGCTGTTCGAGTCCGGCGTGGTCACCCCGTCCGTATTGATGCCGGTCGAGTGATGGACGAAGTTGACCGGCCCGAAATAGGTCGGATTGAACGCCCTGTCACTAACCGCGTTGCGGCCGTTCGGGAATATTCCGGTGTCGCGCAGGTCGATCCCGGACTGGTGGCCGAATTCCGTGCCGAAGCCGATCGTGTGAAAAAACGGCCCGGTGGCCGTCTTGTACGTGAAGTCGGTCTGATTGAAGGCGTTCTGGCGGTTGGTCGTATGGTGATAGGCCGCGAGATTGAACGTCCCCGTAGCCGGGTTCACCGAGCTGCCCGGATAGATGTTCTGATAGAACTTCTGGTAGTCGGCGACGAGCGTGCCGTTCTTCACCGTCAGCCCGTTCTCGAAGTCGTGCTCGATGAACGCCATCCCGGTGTTCACGTCGGCGAGCGCGCGGTTCAAGGTCGGGCTGCCGAAGAATTTGGTGAGATCGCCGCCGGGCGCAAACGGCGTCGTCGGCCTGGCGAGAGTGCCGGTGCCGAACGACGGGTTGCCGCGATCGGCGGTGCGGTGGTCGTGATAGGTTTCGAAGCTGAGCTTGATCCTCGTGGTGTCGTCAGGCGCGAAAGTTACGGTCGGGTTGATGCCCCATCGCTCGAGACCGGCATAGTCGCGGAACGTATCGCTCGCCTCGTACATCACGTTGATACGCGCCGCGATGTTGGCATTGATCGCCTGACCGGCGTCGAGCGTGACGCGCCGATCCTGGTACGAGCCGGTCTGAAACGTGCCCTCGTAGACCCGCTGACCGTCGGCCTCCTTGAGCGTCCGGTTGACCAGCCCGCCGCCGGACCCGCGGCCGAAGGTGAGCATGCTCGGGCCTTTCAGGACCTCGATGCTCTGCGCGTTGTAGAGGTCGCGAAAGATCTGGACGTCATCGCGAAAACCGTTGACGAAGAAATTGGCGCTCGAATCGACGCCGCGGATGACGAGCTCGTCACGGTTACCCTCGCCCTGATGCACGTCGACCCCGGGCACATAGCGCGTCGCATCGGTGAGCGATTGGAAGCTGTTGTCCCGGATGAAGTCCCTGGTCAGCACCGACACCGACTGCGGAATATTGATCAGCGGCGTATTCGTCTTGGTCGCGACCGCCGTGCTGTTGCTGTAGACGCCGACCGTGCCGGTGCGGGCGTCGAACGTGTTGGCCGGATTGGCCACCGGCGAC
>Ga0126371_10004369_pt1 | contig 12473 bp, 11 predicted proteins | sample PanSoiMetaPlot_4_FD_110145 | JGI IMG/M metagenome (GOLD analysis project Ga0126371, IMG submission 110145) | Tropical forest soil microbial communities from Panama - MetaG Plot_4 | ecosystem: Environmental > Terrestrial > Soil > Tropical forest > Bulk soil | place: Panama | collected 2016-02-17
CCATCCATCGAGCAATGAACGGCTTCCCCCACACGATGAGCCCAAAGCAACCAAATGTAGAAGCACAAACCGAGATTTTAGTTCCAAGAAAAAAAGCTCTGTGTAGCGCATGCACATCGTTAGCGCCGTGAAGTCTACTAAACACTGGCCGAAGTACAGCAAATGCACCGCTTATTACAAGAAAATTCCGAACCATAACGGCAGCAATGGTGTAGTGCGTAACTGCAGCAAGCCCAATTACCGCAGAGATAACAATCGCGTCCACCTGAAATCGCAAGATGTCTGCAATGTAGCTGATGAAAACATAGATGCTATATGAGAAAAAACTCTTGATCGTCTTCCACTCGGCCGACTGCCATGCAATTCGAGCCCATTGGGCTTCCCGCTGCGCGAACCATATTTGAAGGGCACTGACTGGCACAGCAGAGATGAGTGTTGCCCATGCCAGCGCGACCAAACCACCCCCTGACAGGATCGCCACCACGCTGAGCAAAGCCCGTAATACGACTCGGAGGATGCCAGACCAATTCTGAAGATCAAATCGCAGCGTTGCTTCCAACACGCCGCCATAGACTCTCAGCGGGAACTCAAGCGCCGCGCTCACACCTAACAACGCAATCACTCTGCGGAACTCCGGCACGTCCGCAGGATTATGGCAGAACCAAGGTGTGGCCAGAACCACGATGCCGGTCGCAAGCAGTGCTGCAGCGCCGAGTACCAGGTTAATGCGCAAAGCCGTATTGAAGATTGTTCGACATTCTGCGCGTTCGTCGCGTCCAATTGCGACACATATGTATTGTGAGATGGCACTCGACAGGCCGAAATCGAGCAGGTTGTAATATCCGATTATGGTCCACGCGATCGACCAAAAACCGTATTCGCGATCGCCTAAATGGTGGACAAACAGAGGAACGAGAAAAAATGAGACAAGACCAGCTGCGCTGACGCTGGCTATCTTCGAGACTGAACCGGACAGTAACTTCCGCGCTATGAAACCGGGCTGAGACTTTTGGTCGACAGCCCCTAGCGCTTCGGTTCGGGTAGAAGAGTTGTTGGACATGGTTAGTTGGCTGAGCGGGTCTGTGCAACGGAGGCCGCTGCAAAGGGAACTGCAGTTCGTACTGAAACACGGCCGTCTGCCCCGTTCATGCCTTTCAGCTGCTCGAAGATGGCATCCATTATCTTCGCTGTGAGCAGAATTTCCCGGTAAGGAATAGGAGGCGGCGTATTGTTGCGAATCGAAGTATAGAAGCTCTCGATGAGATATCGCATTCCGGAATCCAGGTGAAAGTCACGCGCCAGGAACAAACGAGCGTTGTGGACGAGATTTCCCAGATACTGGCGAACTGTCTGAGCCGGAGGAATAAACTTATCGGCATAGCTCTTGTATCTGCTCCCAGGCAACCTGAGCAGGAGTTCATGGTCCTGATCGAGCACGAGGCCGTTCTTTTGACCGTAAATTCGCAATAGGTGAAGAGAGGGTTTCATCTGCGAAGAAAATGTGAAATAAGCGGTGGTACCCCGTGCGTCGCTGATGATGACGCGCAGTTCGTCCACGATCTCGGTTTCCCCAATTTCCCGAAGTAGCGGGCTGGCGAAACCGTGAGCAATCACGCGCGGCTCACCGTCAGTCAGAAATTCTGCAATCCGTGCAATCCCATGGCTGATCACGTTCTGTAGCAACTTCCCCGGTAGCCTGCGAACCCAGTGACGTCTATCTCCTAGCAGCGCGCGTGCATAGCTGGGATCGCCCAGATCGTAGCCGTAATAGCTTTCAAGGTGCACAGGCGCCCCGCCAAGATATCCAGACGCCACGAGAGCCCTCATGCGTCGAGCGGCGTGAGTGAACTGGTCGTTGTGCCCCGCAGTCAGCTTCAGTTCTCTTGCCTCCGCCAGATCGATTAATTCTTCAGCCTGGATCGCGTCGATAGTGAAGGGCTTTTCCACGTAAACATGACATCCATGGTTAAGGCACAACCTGGCGATCTCGTAGTGTCCTTCAGGGGGCGTCGCGATATGGACTACATCGGGCTTGGTCTCGGCTAGCAGTGCATCAACCGAGTTGAAGTATCGCTTGACCGAAAAGCGCTCATAGAGCTGCTTGGCCATTAGCAACTCGCGATCGCAGACGCCCACGATTTCGCACCCATCAATATTCTTTATGTGATCCGCGTGTGCGTCGGCAATCTTTCCGCACCCGACGATAGCGACCCTAAGCATTTGGCAACCCCTGCTTGCAAGCTTCAAAATATCGAGCGAGCCCTTCGGCCGTGCTTACTCTCTGAGTCCACCCTAACTCGCGTTTGAGCTTCGCATTCGTGTACCACGTTTTCTTCCAATATGCATGCCATCGGCTACGATTGAACACTGGCGGCAGCTGTCCTTTCGACCACTTCGCGTATGTTTCCCAGAGGTAACACAACGCATGGCTCATCACATGAGGCACATAGAAAGATCTGAACTTCTTCACGCTCCGTTTGTACTTGCGGAGGAACTGCGAGCTGGATGGAAGATCATCGTCAATGACATTAAATACCTCGCCATCTACTCCTTTCACTATGCCCGCCAGGACGATCGCGTCAGCGCAATTATCAACATATGTGAAAGGAATGCGGTTCGATCCGCCCATATGCAGGAATGGCCCGAACGTGCCGATGCCCACCCGTCCAACGATTTCCGATTTGCGGGGACCATAGACACTCCCCGGCCTCACCACGACGTATGGGATACGGAGAGTTTGCCCGTATTCGCGCACGAGCTCTTCTTGCTTGATCTTTGCATACGAATATGCTTCCGCCCGGGCATCGGCAGGCTCTTCTAATGAGCAAGCCTCATCTAGCACTCTCCGATGTGGTTTCTTACGATTTGCATAAACTGCGAGTGAACTCACCAGTACAAATCGGCGTAAACTTCCAACTCGCAGGCTGGCTTCCAAAAGGTTCCGGGTAGCCACAACTGAGTTCATGAAGGCATCCGGAAAAGACTTCTCGCCCGTACCGGCCGCAAGGTGGAAGATAACAGAGACCCCCTTGCATGCATTGTCACAGTCCTCTTGATGCAGTAGATTGCCTTGCAGCACATCGATGTGCGCTTTTGTCGGGGCATTGCGAACAATGTTTTCGAGAGCTTCCGATCTGCTTGATGGGCGCGTGAAGCAAACGATGTTGCAGAAACCGCGGCGCAACAGAGCTTCTACTACCCGAGTTCCAATAAAGCCAGCAGCGCCCGTCACCAGGATTCGATCCGTAGGACCCACGAAAGTCGCGTCCCCGGTCATTGTTCGCGAATCGTCACTGGTAACCAAAGGATTAGTTGTTAGACTCACCGAGAAGCCCTCCTGCTTTGGGGACACTTCGCAATGCAACTCGACTCTCTGGTCCCTCTACGCCAGAGCCGCGACAGGCTCCTCATGTACCCGAAGCCATTCCTCAAACACGATGAGGCTGAACAAAATCTTGTGATTGTCGCTTCTACCCGAAGAATGCGCCGTCATCAGCTCGCCGACCGCACTAGGTCGAAGGTAGTCATATATCTTGGAACTCGGATCGAGCAAAATGTCCGCCATCTTTGTACTCACGGAACTCCTGAACCAGTCGTCCACTACGTTGCATGCAAAGCCACGCTTCCGTCGCTTTACGATTGACTGCGGCAAATATTCGCTGCAGACGCGGCGATGCAACCATTTCCCCGAACCGTTCCTGACTTTCAGTTGTGCAGGAAGCCTTTCTACAAACTCAACGATTTCTTTGTCGAGATACGGTACACGGAGTTCGAGGCTGTGAGCCATGGAAAGCTTATCTGCATACATCAGGAGCTCATCGGGCAGAGTAGATCGCAGCTCCAGAAACTGAAACCCTCCCAACTCGTCGGAAGCAGGCATCAGATCTAATGCCGTTCCCCAGCAGTCCAGTATGCTGTCGCCTGCATTACTTCCGAGTTGGCCATCGCGGAACAATCCGTCGATTTCGGCACCCGGGAGAAGAGACAGGACATTCTGATATCTGCGTATTCGATCGCGTATAGCCAGGGACTGTGCACCGCGCTTAAAAGATTCATTTCGGGGCAGGATTTTAATGATCGAAGCGATTGAGTCTCGCATCCAGGCAGGCAAGCCGGCGAACAGCCCCCCGTACCGCACTCCGAGATGCCTTCTGTAGCCGCCGAACAGTTCATCCGGACCTTGCCCGATCAATGCCACCTTGACGTCGTGGCGCGCGCGTTCGCATACGAAGTACATCGGAACAATCGACGATGTGGCGATTGGCTCCTCTAGCGCTCTTACGATTTTTGGGAGTGTTTCTTCGAATACCGAGCGTGTAATCCTGACGCTCGTATGCTTTGACCGTAATGTGCGGGCCGTCTCCGCGGCATCCTCTAACTCGTCATCGGCATACCCAGCTCCATAGCCAACGCTGTAGGTGGGCCACGAGTGACCATTGAGATTCATTAGAGCAAGCAACAGGCCCGAATCGATACCACCGCTAAGGAGCAATCCAACTGGAACGTCACTGATCAGATGCCGGCGCATCGCTCCCTGGTAAAGAGTGTGCAACTCCTCCACTGCATCGCGGGTAGACTTTCTCTCCGCAAATGGCGTTGGCTTGAAGTTATACCAGCGGCTTACAGCAATGTTTCCATCCTGAGCAACAAGCTTAGTACCGGCAGGGAGCTTGTGTACCCCATTATGTATCGTGTATGGAGATGGAGTATATCGGTAACGCAAGAACAAATTCAGCGCCACAGGATCGACGTCGAGTGACTGCTCGGTGACGGCTCGCAGAGCCCGCATTTCCGACGCGAAATACAACCTTCCCGCATCCGTTCTGTAATAGACCAACTTAATTCCGAATGGGTCTCTCGCTAAGACAAGTCTCCTTTGGCGGGCATCCCAGATGGCGAGACCGAACATTCCATTGAGGTGTAACAATACATCGTCACCCCATTGTTTATAGCCGTGAACGATTACCTCGGTATCGGATTTAGTGCGAAATACGTGGCCATGTGTCTCTAGTTCTTGTCTCAGTTCGCGGTAGTTGTAGATTTCACCATTAAACACTACATACACCGCCCGGTCGTCATCGTACATTGGCTGATGTCCGCCACTGAGGTCAATGATGGACAGTCTTCGGAACCCCAAGCCGATTGGACCATCGACGTAGTAGCCATCATCATCAGGTCCCCGATGCGTCAACGTATCAGTCATCAGCTCGACATCATCGCGACGGACGGGAGCTAAGCTACCGAAATTGTACTGTCCGCAGATACCACACATATTCTTGTCTATTTCCTCAGCGCTACGATCAGACGACCCCCATGCGCAACAAACCAGAAGCCGGCATTACGCGTTGGGGTCACCACACGAAATACATCACAACGGTTTCAGTCGGAGAGTAGTGTGAACTTATCCACACGCTGCAGCGTGGCTAACCGCTTCACAATCGCCCTGAGTTTAAGCATTTGTTCTTTGCGGTGAAAGGCCCTTAGCTCGTCGGAGACCGGTCTGTGCGCTCGGCGCAACAACGCCCATCCATAACCTGCACCGAGTGCGATGCCACCAACGAAGTACGGCTGACCTGTGAGTCGATACGCTACGCGGAACAATTCCCACAAAGGGTGGCCACCCAGGTAGTAGTCCTTCTCACCGTACGAGAAGAGCGCTGAGAGCCTGCTCCGTTCTGCAGTACCCAAATGCCGGTGGTGAAAGAAGCTCACGTCCCGGAACGATCTCGTGGTCCACCCCTTCATGCGGGCAGTTGTGACCGCAATCCAGTCGATACCGCCGACACAATTAGACAAGTAACCACCGACGGCTTCGAAGCACTCCTTTCGAAAAAACTGACAGCCACCGGCGACGTGACGATGTCCCTCGCAGCTGTCCTCTGCAGAACTATAGCCGTCTTCTGTGAAGACAGAGCCCGCTACGCCAAGGTCCTTCTCTCCAGTGAATTTATCCAATATGTACTCACAATACCGCTTGTCGAATGAGACATCGCCATCGATATTTGCGATGACCGCGACATCGAGTGATCTAATCTTCTCGTAGCCGGCATTGAATGCACGTACCTTGTTCGCGAAACTGCGATCTTGTGCTTTAGGAATAGTTATAACTTCAATCCACTCATACTTTGAGGCATAGGCCTCCGCAATACGAGCAGTGCCATCGGTTGAGCTATCATTGACGATCACCCATTTCACGGGTAGGACCGTCTGATTAACGACTGACTCTAGCGTTCCCCCGATGAATTCCTGCTCGTTACGGGCTGGCGTGATCAGGGCGTACCTGAGCTGCGGTGCCTGGGGTTCTTGTGAGACTGTGGCCGGTCGAGATTGCGAAGGTGCCTTCGAGACGATGCTTGCCACGCCATCTTCAGTCGATTGCATACGTTACGCTCCGAAGGGAGTCTTGCGCCGCTAGGACCCTACCCCCCCAGCAAATTCCGTCATACGTGGCTTTACCCATACCTGAGCCCAAGAGGCGACAAAACTCCACAACAGACTGACCCTCCCGGAGGCGGGCTGATATTTGATTGAACTCCGGATCCTCGGTGCCAATTACGATGGTCTCCCCATGTGCTAAAACCGCATCAACACTGTCAACCATCATCTTCGAGATATGGGGAATGTGATTGAGGATGAAATCGCGATTTGCCCCCACCAGCTTGGCCAGTTGCACATTCCGGTCGTATATGCGGAGGTCGTATCCCTTACCCAACAGCCGCTCAATAACCTCGATCAACGGACTCTCGCGCAGATCGTCGGTGCCAGCTTTGAAACTGAAGCCCAGCACGCCGTCACGGCTATGGCCTTTCTCCATTACCATTTTCAACCCTCGCATTATCTGTAGTTCATTGCTGCGGAGGATGGACTTTAATATTGGGAGTTCCAAGTCATGGCTCTTGGCTGTGTACCCAAGAGCGCGCAGATCTTTTGGTAGACACGACCCCCCAAAAGCAAATCCCGGTGAAAGGTAGGCTGACGAGATATTCAACTTCTTGTCCATGCAGAAGATCTCCATAGCCTTCTTAGAATCGACATACAGAGATTTACAGAGATTGCCGATTTCGTTCGCGAACCCGATCTTCAAAGCATGCCAGCTGTTGTCTATGTACTTAATCATCTCCGCCGTCTCGAGATCTGTTCTGATGACTGGGGCCTCCGCACCAGGATAGAGACGCGCAAGAACATCTCCGCTTGCCTGGTCGAATTCTCCGATGATGACCTTGCCCGGCGCCCGAAAGTCCCTTACAGCAGATCCCTCCCGCAGGAACTCGGGATGCATGCATAATAAGAAGCCGTCGCCTGCTTGCTTTCCAGAAGCCTCCTGTATAGTCGGGATTACGACTTGGCGTATTGTGCCGGGGAGAACTGTGCTTCGAATCACGATCGTATGACGTCTGGCTTTCCGTGCTATCGCATGACCGATCTCATCGCATACGCGAATAACAAACGACACGTCGAGATCTCCATTGATCTGACTGGGGGTTCCTACACATACGATAGATAGGTCGGATTCGTTGATCGCTTCTTCGACGTCACACGTAGCCCGCAGCCTACCTGCCTTAACGCCCTCTCTGACCAGTTCACCTATCTCCGCTTCTATGATTGGCGAATGACCGGCATTTATGAGATCCACCTTTGTCGCGATGCAGTCGACTCCAATGACGTCATGCCCCTCCTCGGCAAGACATCCTGCAGATACCGTTCCAACATAACCTAGACCGAAAATGCTAATCTTCACCTGGCGACCCCTTTCCCCTGGCTTCGGCGCGTACCCTTTGCATTTAACATTAATGGCTCCATACTGCAGAACACATTTGATACGTCGATCTGCGGATCAGTACTACGGTGAGGTAGTCTGAGATGCTTTCGTTAGAGATATAGCTGTTGACAACGAGGATTCTAAAGTAGGCCACACTATGATTTGCTAGCAGGTAGTCACTGAGAGTTACTACAACATGCATCAGCCATCGTTTCAGGAACGGAATGACCGGATGCATCAGTTGACTTATGCAACAGAAAACAGAGGCTTCTGAACATCTGAGATTGACCCCACCGATGCATGATTGAGGTATCCCACCCTAAATGTAGCTGACGGGCTCGGAAGCATCCATCGCTCTTCTGCCAGACTGTAGTTATCTCGTCGAGGACAGCGTCGAGAATCGCGTCCAATTGCGAACTTCGTCCTCTCAGCAGTGTCGCGAGGTTGACACATTCCGCATAATCGTACAGTTCCCGCCGATATACGATTACTCTCGGACGCCGCGAAAACGGTTTCGGGAGGCGCCGATCGTCAAATAGGTTTGCAACGTAATACCTAATTCCACGATCAATAGCCTCGGTACAGTTGGCGTCTCCAGTTAACGATTCGATCTTGGCCAGAGCCTTGAGCACGAAGCAAGTATGGTAATGATCGGTGAACTGGATCCTTTGTTCATCCTTGCCGTAGTACCAGGAACCGTCTGCGTTCTGACAGGAAAGCACAAACTGCAGATTTCTTTGTGCGACTGCTCGGTAACTGTCCTTAGATAGATCGAGCGCTGCGCTCGTGAGCAGAAATGCCCGATAGGCATTGGCATTTACTACAGCTGGCGCACGCTTGGCATTAGGTGTATACGAGCAGGTTGAGGCGACGGACGAGACCGGCACATCATTATAGTCATTGCATACGTGCTCAGCGATGGACTCCATAATCCTGAGCCATCTATTGTTTCTGTCTAGTTGATAGGCCTGCTTGAACGCTTCGTAGACGTACGGCACGGTTGTTATCAGAGGCGTTCCAGCCCCCACCGTTCCGGCCATCGTCTCCCAATCGAATGGGTAACCCCAGCAGTAGTTGTCATAGCCTGCAGATCTCGTTTGCTCAAGGGCATTTAGAAAACGCAATGCTCGGCTGTAGTACTGCTCCTCGCCAGTAAGCTCAGCAAGAAATAAGAAGCCCATTGCAAAATGGGCGTCCGCTATCGGAAATCGTTGCCGCTTCCAGAAGAGGCACTTTGCCGACGGGAGGAAGGCTTCACAGAAAACCATGGGAAGGACAGCAAGGCTTCCTAACGGTGGGTGATCGTAGTGTAGCCGCTTAGCTTTGCGGCCAAGGCTGCCAGCATAATAGGTCTGGTAGTCATACGAAAGCGGGCCATACCGGTCAAGCCAGTCGACAAACCGGAGAATAGAAGTTAATAGACTATCGTTGCCTGAAATCATGCAGTAAGCACCGCCCTAATAGCAGCTCGCGACTCTGGTCGCGACTACGGATCGCTTAGTCCGAAACACTGTTCTTTGTGACGATTTCACTCACTGAGGACTGATACTTGCGCCCTATCATCGCTCCGCGCGAAATCCCGAACTGCCAGTACCACTCGATGCTGCTGTTCTTCCGTGAGGGTCGGGAACATCGGTAGTGACACGATTTCGGACGCAGCACGCTCGCAGGCCGGAAACTCACCCATCTTGTAGTCCAGAGCGCCATACGCCTTCTGCAGATGCAACGGAACCGGATAGTGAATTCCGGTCTGAATACCTTTGTCCTTCAAGAAAGCAATCAGGCCCTCACGATCCTCGCTGCGCACGACATAAAGGTGATAAATCGCGCGCGACCATGAAGGCTCGGACGGGGTTCCCACAGGATCACCGGCAGCTCTGAACAGGCGATCGTATTCCGCGGCGCATCCACGCCGCTGTTCGTTCCACTTGGACAATTGACCGAGCTTTACGTGGAGTAAACCTGCCTGGATCGCGTCCAACCGACCGTTATATCCCTCGATATCGTGATAGTACTTCTTGGCTTGACCATGATCACGAAGCATCTTCACCGATTTGGCAATAGCTTGGCTGTTGGTTGTTACGGCGCCTGCTTCCCCGCAGGCTCCGAGGTTTTTACCTGGATAAAAACTAAATGCGGCAGCATGCCCCATCGATCCGGCCTTCATCCAGCGCCCCTGCTTCTGGGAGAAGTACTCAGCGCCGTGTGCCTGACATGCATCTTCGATCACGATAAGACCAAATCGTTCCGCAAGGTCGAGGATTGGATCCATGTCGGCGGTCTGCCCATATAGATGAACTGGGACAATTGCGGTGACTGGACGACCACTTCTTCGGCTAGTGAGGTACCCCGAGGAATTGTGCAGGCACTCTTTCTCGAGATACTCGCGAAGTTTCACCGGGTCTATGTTGTAAGTGCGCTCGTCGATATCAACGAACTCAGGAATTGCACCGGACTGCGAAATAGCTTCAGTGGTGGCAATGAAAGTGTTCGGCACGGTAACGACAACATCCCCAGCTTTGACCCCAGCAGCAATCAGAGCAAAACGCAGCGCGTCAGTTCCGCTGCCGACTCCCACCGCGTGGCCGGCATTGCAGAATTCGGCGAAAGCCTTTTCAAACTGCTCTACCATTGGACCGCCGATGAAGCCTGCGCTCTGTAGTGCTCTTTTAAAAACGGCAGTCAGTTCCTGCTGAAGTTCCAAATGCGGTGTTACCAAATCCAGGAAGGGAATAGGTGAATTATTGCTCATTTCGTGGTCTCCACAACCTCTTTGATACTCCGTAGGACTCTTGCCGGATTGCCGGCTACCACCGTATTGGCGGGAACGTCTTTTGTGACCACGCTGCCGGCTCCGACGATTGCGTTTTCCCCAATGTAGAGATTCGAAAGAATGGTTGTTCCGGAACCAATCGATGCCCCGCGCTTGACCAGCGTCCGCTCAACCTTCCAATCAGCTTCGGTCTGCAATTCCCCGCCGGCTGTGGTAGCGCGCGGATAACTATCGTTGATAAAAGTTACTCCATGCCCCACGAATACGTTGTCCTCGATCGTCACGCCTTCACATATAAAACTGTGGCTCGAAATCTTGCAGCGCTTTCCAACTGTGGCATTCTTTTGGATCTCGACAAAAGCGCCAATCTTGCTCTCGTCCCCAATGTCACACCCATAAAGATTGATGAACTTGGACAACTTCACATCCTTGCCGAGCTTGACGTCTGGAGAAATGCATACGAACTCGTTCATAAATAGATCAACGCTCCACGTTCCCGAATTGATTTCGATGAGGCTTCAAGCATTTTCACTACTCGTAGCCCCGCCTTGCCATCATTAATCGGCGTTTCACCCTTGGTGATGCAATTGAGGAAGTATCCCAATTCGTGAGTGAGTGCTTCCGCCCGCTCCAGCCGTGGGGCCCACATATCACCCGAACGATAGTTAACAAGCAGGTTGTAGACACCTTCACGGTTGGTGACGCTGACACCTTTGTCGTAGACCTTTACCTGCTCGTCGGCTGCTTGGTCATTCCAGACCAGCATCTTCTTCTCTCCTCCGATCAACGTGGTCCGCACTTTAACTGGCGATAGCCAGTTGACATTGATGTGTGCGATGACTTTGCCCGGAAAATAAACTGTGATGAAGGCAACATCTTCGTGTCCATTGAGGTGGCTTTCCCCGGTCGCAAGAATTGCTTCCGGAGCCTGCTGAATCAGGTGGTCCATGATCGAGAGATCGTGCGGAGCCAGATCCCAAATGACATTGACGTCGTGCTGGAAGAGGCCAAGGTTTACACGGGTGGAGTCGTAGTAGTAGAGCTGGCCGAGAGCATTCTCATCGAGCAACTGTCTGATCTTCCGCACGGCGCCGGTGAAGAGGAACGTATGGTCGACCATGATCTGCAGGTTTTTCTTCTCAGCCAGTTCGATCAATTCTTCGGCCTGAGCCACATTGCTCGTGAAAGGTTTCTCTACAAATACGTGCTTGCCATTCTCAAGCGCCGCTTTTGCTAATGCGTAGTGAGTCCAGACCGGTGTCACGACCGCGATGGCATCGATGCCTGTGGAATTTAGCAACTCTGTCGGATCAGCCGAGACTTCGATATGTGGATGAGCCTTTTGAACGCGTTGCCGAGCCGACGCGCTCGTATCGCATACGCTGCATACGTCGACTCCATCCAGTTGATCCAGGTTTCGGACGACATTTGGGCCCCAATAGCCATAGCCAATTACGCCGACTCGCAGGAGCCCGTTGCGTTGTTTGTCTCTTGAGAACGAGCTTGCAGCTTCTGTTGCATACGTAGCCATAGTGACTCCTCTTACGACGTAGGTAAATATGTATGGGAGAGGGGAGGGACCGAAACAGAAGATCTAGTGAGCGCCGTCACCGGCGACCACAGCGAGTGGAGTGCGGAGCAGAATCTTAATATCCATCCATGGCGTCCATGCACGAGCATAGCGGAGATCGAGGCGAACCATTTCATCGAATGTCACACGACTGCGGCCACTGACTTGCCAGAGCCCCGTGATTCCGGGTTTGGCCTCCAGGAGTCGACGGCGGTGCCATACATCGTAAGCCTCGACTTCATAAGGGATTGGAGGCCTTGGGCCAACCAAGGACATTTCACCTTTCAAAACATTGATGAACTGCGGCAATTCATCCATGCTGGTCTTCCTGAGGAATGCGCCCACCTTCGTAATCCGAGGATCCGCGGTCA
>Ga0126371_10004370_pt1 | contig 12472 bp, 11 predicted proteins | sample PanSoiMetaPlot_4_FD_110145 | JGI IMG/M metagenome (GOLD analysis project Ga0126371, IMG submission 110145) | Tropical forest soil microbial communities from Panama - MetaG Plot_4 | ecosystem: Environmental > Terrestrial > Soil > Tropical forest > Bulk soil | place: Panama | collected 2016-02-17
ATTCGGCGCGGTCGACGGCACCGGGCTATCTCACATTTGCGAGATCATTCGGATGGAAATTTTGACGGTGCTCGCAAACTTGTGTGGCAGACAGGATGCTTGAACGCTTCTGAGCATCGATCCGAAACAGCTTGAATGGAAACGTAGGTGAAGGTTCTTCGTGTGTACAAGTCCTTGCAAGACAGTAAGTTGCATGGATTTTGATGCGGCAAGCCAGCGAGAGGGTGGCGAGGAGATCCCTATGAAATTGCGGATGGTATGGGCGTTTGTAGTGGTAGCGGCGGCGAGCCTGGCGGCACAGACGTTTCGCGGGACAATCCTCGGAACGGTCACGGATGCGAGCGGCGCCGTAGTGACCGGCGCCAAGGTGACCGTGCATAACACGGGCACGGGCCTGGAGAGAACGACAACGACGAGTGCGGATGGGAGTTATAGCATCCCGGAATTGCCGATCGGAGCCTATAACGTCACGATTACGCAGAGCGGATTTCAGACGTTTGTAGCGAACGCGGTCACCGTCGATGTGGCGACAGAGAGACGAGTGGATGCCGAGTTGAAGACCGGCGAGGTGTCGACGCGCGTGGAGGTATCGGCCGACCAGTTGCCGATCGTGGATACAACGTCGGCAGAGTTGGGTGGGACGCTCACGAGTGACACGATCGAGACTTTGCCCGTAAACGGCCGCGACTACACCAAGCTGATCTATCTGAACCCGGGCGTGGCCGGATCGCCGGACCAGATTTCTGACTCGCCGGGATCGTACGGCACGTTTTCGATGAATGGCTCGCGGGGACGATCGAACAACTTTTTGCTCGATGGCACCGACATGAATGATGGCTATCGGAACGACCCAGCCATCAATGAAGCTGGAGTGTTCGGCGATCCGGCGACCATTCTGCCGATCGACGCGGTAGCTGAGCTGCGCGTGCTCTCGAACTACGAAGCGGAATATGGAAGAAACTCGGGCGCGATTGTAAACATCGTGACCAAGAGCGGAACGAATCAGTGGCATGGTTCGCTGCTTGAGTTCTGGCGCGACGGCAGCCTCGGGGCGAGGAACTACTTCAACAGCGAGGGCGGCAAGAATCCTTTTCACAACAATCAGTTTGGAGGTTCGTTCGGCGGTCCAATCATTAAGGACAAAACATTCTTTTACGTGAACTACGAAGGTCAGCGCGAAACAGGAGCACAGGCAGGAACGAGTTGCGTGCCGGATCCGCGGCAGATCGCGGCAGACGAAGCGGCCATTGGCACTCCGAACGCGGTGACGACAGCGCTGTTGGCGAGGAATCCGTGGCCGACACCGAATATTAACGTCACATACGACCCGACTAATCCGGACTTTGAGACTGGCTGTCCGAACGGTCCGAATCTTGCTACGTCGACGCACTTCAAGAATCGCGTGGATAGCATGATTGCGAAGATCGATCACAACTTCAATGCGAGCAACATGCTCACAGGCCGCTACTACTTTGGCGACAGCGACCAGAGCTTTCCGTTCGCGCAATTAGGAGGCGGCCTGCTCCCCGGTTTCAACACGGTGACTCCTACTCGTGTGCAACTCGTTTCGCTCTCGTGGGTAAAGGTCGTCAACTCAGGCCAGGTGAACGAAGCGCGTTTCGGGTGGAACCGTTTCGCGGAAGGCTTCCTGCCCGAGGATCACAATTTCAACCCAAGCTCTATCGGTCTGGACACGGGCGTTGGCCCATCTGACTACGGACTTCCGGCGATCACGATGGGAAACTTTTCTCAGATCGGAGCGACGTCATCGGTTCCACGCAATCGCGTCGACACGAACCTGCACTTCGTGGACAACTACTCGTGGAAACGGGGCCGTCACGATCTGAAGTTCGGCTATGAGTTCCGGCGGACGACGATCATGCACGTGATCGATCACAACTTCCGAGGAACGCTGGACTTTGGGAGTCTGACTGATTTTCTCAACGGAGTTCCTGACGATGGAGCGCAAATCTCGGGCTTTACGCGACGTCACACGTCTGAGAACAGCCACGGTCTGTACGTGCAGGACAGTTTCCGCGTGAATCCGAAGCTAACATTAAATCTGGGAATGCGCTGGGATTACTTCGGCGTGGTGAAGGAGAAGGACAACCTTTTCTGGAGCTTTGATCCCGCGAGCGATGCGATTGTGCAAGTGGGCACCAGCGGTGGTCGGTCGAATCTCTACAACCCCGATTACAACAATTTTGCTCCGCGAATCGCATTTGCGTACGACACCACGGGCAAAGGAAAAACGGTAATCCGTGGCGGCTGGGGCCTCTTCTACGATGCGTTCTCGCAGGATATTTTCCTGGGACACCTGCCCTGGAATTGCGTGTTCTGTCCGGGGCCGGCGTATCCGGGCTCGTCGCTGCTCTTCGGCAGTGCGAACACGACTCCGCTAGCGGCTGGGTCTCCTGTGTACAGCGGGTTCGGGCCGAATGGCGATTTCTTCGCCGCCGATCCGAATATGCGCACGCCATACATACAAAACTTTAATCTGAACGTGCAGCAGCAACTCACGAGCAAGGCTGTGCTGCAGGTTGGATACGTAGGCGCGAAGGGAACGAAACTCTTCCAGTTTTACGACATCAACCAACCCAACCAAGCTCAAATCACAGCGGCTGATCTGGCCTGCGTTCCCGACATTCCAAACCAGGTCTATTGCCCGTCGGGTTACGGTGTGCCTCGGCCCTATGCAGCCGCGTTCTATCTGGACCAGGAGAAGTCATCGGCCAACTCGATCTATCACGCGCTTCAGACAAGCCTGAAGGTGAGCGGATGGCATGGATTGACGACGCAGGCGAACTTCGTTTGGTCGCACTCGATTGACACAGCAAGTGATCTCGAAGAATTCCTGCCGAACCAGGCGCAACCGCAGAACAGTACGGTCCCGGCCGGGGATCGCGGGAACTCGAGCTTCGATATCCGGCGACGCTTCACCTGGAACTTCGGTTATGCATTTCCCACCTTCATGAGTGACCACAAGCGATTGACAGGTGGTTGGTCGGTCAACGGAATTCTCAATCTGCAGGACGGTCAGCCGTGGCAGTTGAATTACGAATTCGAAGGCGATTACTCGGGTGCGGGTGAGGGCTTCGATCGGCCGGATCAGATCGGCACTCCGCATTACTCAAGCAATCCTTTGCAGTATATCGATCTGTCTGCCTTTGCGGCGCCGTGCACGTGGGGCAATACTCCTAACGACGGAAGTGCAGACGAGACCAATTGCAAACTGGGGACGCGCCATTTCGGTTCCCTGCGGCGCAACTCGCTCAAGGGCCCCAGCTTCAAGGAACTGAATTTCTCAATTGCCAAGAACACTCCCATCACAGAACGCGTGAATTTGCTGATCGGTGCGGATTTCTTCAATCTGTTCAATCACCCCAACTTTGCCAATCCGGCGATGCCGAACTTCATCGCGGATATTGGAGCGCCGAATACTTCGGACGGCACGCACGCGGGACAGTTTTACGGTTTAGGCGCGACCGGCGACGTGGGGATCGGCAACCCGTTCCTGGGTGGCGGCGGCCCGCGAGGGATACAGTTCTCGGCGAAGCTGACGTTCTAGTCGTGAGTTGATTGTTTAGGACTCCTCCGCGCCTGTGCGTGGAGGAGTTTTTTGTTGGTTAGTTGAATCGATATGAGTGTCAGAACGACAGATCGGCGAGATGTGTGAGCGACGAAAAGCAAACACGCTGTCTCGGGTTGGTTGGCGGTCTCGGGGTTGGGGCGACCGTTCACTATTACCGGGAATTGGTGAAGGAACATGCGGCGCTGGGTGCGGTACCGAACATTGTCATGGTTCACGCGGACATGCAGCGCGTCCTCGGCGAGGCCGGTGCTGGCCGAACCGCGGAACTGGCCGCTTATCTAGCGGCATTGATTTCACGGATGGCGCGCGCTGGGGCGGAGGTCGCGGCGATTCCGGCAGTCACGCCGCATATCTGCGCGCTGGAGCTCGCGCGGTTGTCGCCAATTCCGATTGTGAACTTAATTGATGTCATAGCGGAGGAGATTCGGGCGAGGAGGATTCGGCGCGTGACGATGTTCGGTACGCGCTTCAGCGTCGAGAGCAGAATGTTTGGGCAACTCAAGGGCATTGATGTCGTGCTGCCTCAGCCCGACGAGATCAGCTTCGTTCACGAAACCTATCTCGCGATGGCGAATGCGCAACATGCGACCGATCAGCAGTACCGAGATCTCCGTCAGTTGGCGTTCACGTTGATTGAGCGCGACAGCGTGGAAGCGGTCGTTCTCGCGGGGACGGACCTGTCTTTGGTGTTCAATGAGGCCAACACAGATTTCCCACACGTCGACGGAGCGCACGTGCACGTGCAGGCGATTATGCGAGAGCTGTTGCGCGAAGGATAGCTCGGTAGAGATCCAAGCTGGAGTTGTGTCCGCGAAAGTCTGGACCGAGACTTAGCAGCCCAGCATCGTTTTGAGATCAGAGCTAACGATGAGCTTGGGTTCCGTTGCGCGCTGAACGTCATCGGCAGTCAGGCCGGGGGCGACTTCCTCCAGTCGCAAGCCTTCGGGCGTGACTTGGATGTAGGCCATCTCCGTCACAATCGTGTTCACGACTTTCACACCCGTGAGAGGCAGAGTGCACTTCTTGAGAATTTTGGGCTGACCGTCTCTGGTCGTGTGTTCCATGGCGACGACGACGCGGCGCGCTCCGGCAACGAGGTCCATCGCCCCCCCCATGCCTTTCACCATTTTGCCGGGGATCATCCAGTTAGCGAGGTTGCCTTGTTCATCGACTTCCATGGCACCGAGAACGCTGAGGTCGATGTGACCACCGCGAATCATTGCGAACGAGTCGGCGCTCGAGAAATAAACTGTCCCGGCGATCTCGCTGACGGTTTCTTTGCCGGCGTTGATGAGGTCGGGATCCTCCTGGCCCTCGATCGGATATGGACCGATGCCGAGCATGCCGTTCTCGCTTTGCAGGATCACATGCATGCCTTCGGGAACGCAGTTCGCCACCAGCGTCGGCATGCCGATGCCGAGGTTTACGTAGAAGCCATCGCGCAACTCGCGAGCGATGCGCTTGACGATGCGGTCGCGCTTTTCGAGGTCCTTGGAGCGCTTCGCGGTCGTTGGTTGTTGGTCGTTGGTCGTTGGCACAGGGATCTCAGGTCTCGCTTCTCAGGTCTCGCTTCTCAGGTCTCGCTTCTCGCTTCTCAGTTCTCAGTTCTCAGTTCTCAGTTCTCAGTTCTCAGTTCTCAGTTCTCAGTTCTCAGTTCTCAGTTCTCAGTTCTCAGTTCTCAAAATGACTGCACTGTTAACACGAATTGTCAAAAACAACTTTGCATCTCAAATCGTCACGCTGCATACGTACTCAGACGGGCGGCGGGCCGGTTTTTCTCGTCGTCCTTCGCTCAATGCGGTGCTCGAATAGTTCTCCCTGAAAAATTCGTTTCACGAAGACGCTGGGAGTGTGGACCAAGTCGGGATCGAGTTCGCCCACTTCGACGAGTTGCTCGACCTCGGCGATCGTGGTCTTGGCCGCCGTGGCCATCATCGGATTAAAGTTTCGCGCAGTCTTCCGGTAGACGAGGTTGCCCCACTTGTCGCCTTTCCAGGCTTTGATGAAGGCGAAGTCAGCTTTGAGCGCGCGCTCCATGACGTAGACACGGCCGTCGAACTCGCGCGTTTCTTTACCCTCGCCGACCAATGTTCCGACGCCGGTCGGAGTGAAGAACGCCGGAATTCCTGCGCCGCCGGCGCGAATGCGCTCGGAGAATGTTCCTTGCGGCACTAGGTCGAGTGTGACGGTGCCGTTGAGCACCATGCTTTCGAGCAACTTGTTCTCACCCACGTAAGTTCCAATGTGACGGCGGATCTGGCCGTTGGCCAGCAGTAGTCCCATGCCGAAGCCGTCGACTCCGGCGTTGTTACTGATGGTGGTGAGATTCTTTGTGCCTTTCTTGGCGAGCGCGCGTATGAGGTTCTCGGGCATACCGCAGAGCCCGAAGCCGCCGACCATGATGATAGCCCCGTCGAATACGTCTTGAATCGCCTCTTCGGCGTTAGCGACGACCTTGTTCATTGCAGTGCGATTGTAATGGAAAACCTCACCACAGAGGCACAGAGACGCAGAGGCCTGATGTTCAAGACCTGATCCTGGCTATCTCTCCAGGTTTGCGTGGCGACGGTTTCTTGAGTTCGTGTGCCTTTTCGAATTCTGCCGCCAGTTCTCGCGAGTCGAGATTTTCGCGGATGTGGGCAAGGCGCTGTTCGAGCTGCAAGAGGGCGTGGGCGATGTTCTTCTTGTTGGTGATGGCGATGTCGCGCCACATCGAGTAGGGACTCGACGAGATGCGGGTCATTTCACGAAGTGCGCGGCCGCCGGCTTCAAGTAACGGTGCCTGTGGGCCGAATTGCTCGACGAGGGACGCAGCGAGCGCGGTGGAAATCATTTGCGGCAGATGGCTGATCCACGCGCACAATTCATCGTGTTCCTGGGGCGGTAGGCTCGCGATGCGGGCGTCAATTTTTTCGACCCAGTCCAGGAATTCACCACTCAACCCCTTGTAAATGTCCTGCCCCGGTAGAGGAGTGAAGAACCAGGCGGCACCCTGAAACAGATCGGGATCGGCGAATTCGACTCCCGCTTGCTCTTTACCCGCCATGGGGTGCGTAGCCAAAAATCGCTGGCTGGCGGCCTTTCCGAAAGTCTTGAGCGCGCGCGCCGCGACTTCAGACTTGGTGCTTCCAACATCCGCAAGCAATGTTTTCGCCGACATTGCCGGGCCGAGGCGCTCAATGAGGTCGATGATCGCGACGACGGGAGCAGCCAGGATGACCAGTTCACTTCCGTGAATCGCATCGGCAGGATTGGTGAAGCCCTCGTCGATGGCTCCTTTTTCTTTTGCTCGCTCGAGCACGGGTGCGCGATCGGAGCCAACGATGCGGCCGGTGAATTTGTGTTTCTTCAGCGCCAATCCGAGCGATCCGCCAATCAATCCGTTGCCGATGATCGTGATTCGTCGAATGGGCATGAATGGATATGGGCGCGTTGACGCGCGGCTATTGCATCGTGCGACCCACGGCTGGCGCGATCACTCGCAGTTCTTTCATTAGCGCGGAGAACTGATCAGGGAACATCGATTGCGCACCGTCGGAGAGCGCCTTGTCGGGATTGCTGTGGACTTCGATCAACAGCGCATCTGCGCCGGCAGCGACGGCTGCTCGTGCCATGGGAGCCACCTTGTCGCGGCGTCCGGTGCCGTGGGACGGATCGGCAGTCATCGGGAGATGCGAGAGTTTGTGGATGATTGGGATCGCCGAAATATCCATCGTATTGCGCGTGTAGGTTTCGAAGGTGCGGATGCCGCGCTCGCAGAGGATCACGTCGTAATTGCCGCCCGCCATGATGTACTCGGCCGAGAGCAGCAGTTCTTCAATGGTAGCGGCGATTCCGCGCTTCAGCAGCACGGGCTTGCGGACTTTGCCGAGCTCGCGCAGCAAGTTGAAGTTTTGCATGTTGCGCGCGCCAACCTGAAAAACGTCGACGTAGGGCTGCATCAGCGGAATCTGCGAGATCTCCATGACCTCGCTGATGACGAGCAGACCGGCCTTGTCAGCGGCCTCATGCATCATTTTCAGCCCTTCTTCTCCGAGGCCTTGGAATGAATACGGGGAGGAGCGCGGTTTGAACGCGCCACCACGAAGAAGGCGGGCCCCCGCATCAGCGACTTGTTGCGCGACGAGGAAAATCTGTTCGCGCGATTCGATCGAACATGGCCCCGCCATGACGACAACTTCTTTGCCGCCGATTTCGACGCCGTTGCGAAGGCGAACGATGGTGCCCTCGGGGCGAAACGATCGTCCGGCGAGCTTGTAGGGTGAACTGATCCGGTGTACCTCCTGCACACCGGGCAGCAATTCGAAGTTTCGGATGTCTACGTCTGCACGCGCACCTACCGCGCCTAGCACAGTCTGCCGGGCCCCGGTGGAGCGGTGCACCTCGAAGCCCAGAGTCACAAGATGATCGATGACATTCTGGATCTGGGCTTCAGTCGCGGATTCCTGCATCGCAACGATCATAAGAAGGCAGCTCTTGGCGAATGGCCGGTAGCTCCTGGCTTCTAGCTACTAGCCTCTAGCTACTGCTACTCGTTGTACTCGGCTTTCTGCGTTCCTGCCAACGTGGCGCCCAAAACGTACAATACGCATCAGTCCTGAACGTCGGCATCCATTTCAGTATCGCCGGCGGACGTAATTTTGTTGTCACCGACAATCTCGTCTTTCTGGATGTTCCGCATCACGTCCATGATGCGCTCATAAATTTGCAGCAAATGGCGATGTTGCAACGGACCGCGGTTCGCTTCCTGTACCTGGGCCAGCACCGTTCGCTCACGATCCGGTTCGTAGATCGGCATGTCAGAGGTGCGCTTCAGACGGCCGATTTCCTGCGCCGCTTCGGCACGCAGGTTCAGCATCTCGACCAGCTTGCGATCGATCTCGTCGATTTTCGTTCGCCAATCTGCGATGTCCATGGAATCAGCGTTCAGCTGTCAGCCCTCGGTGCTCAGCTTAAATCCCTCTATTGCCCAACAGCCGCGAAACGATCCGTCTGAACCAAGAGACGGGAGCTTAGACAACTTTCACTGATCGCTGAGCAATCGACGGCTGCGTGCTGGCGGTACAGAGCTGCCGTATGAATTCTCCCACACTCGCGGCTTCTCTTCCGGGATTGCGCTCGATGGTTTCGACGATCGCACTACCGACAATCGCACCCTCGGCGTATTTGCCCACAGACGCTACCTGCGCGGGGGTCGAGATACCAAAGCCGACCGCAATGGGAAGCTTGGTAAATTTTCGCAAGCGGCGAACCAGGGCTTGCGCGTCGTCGGACAGCTGCTTGCGCTGACCAGTAACGCCGGTACGCGAGACAGCATAGACAAATCCACTTGAGGCGGCGGCAATGCGCTTCAAACGCTCATCGGTGCTGGTGGGCGCAGCCAGGAAAATCGGGGCGAGGTCGTTTTTCTGAAGCTCGGCAAGATAAAAGTCTGCTTCTTCAACGGGCAGGTCGGTGGCGAGTACCCCGTCGACCCCGGCGAGCCGGGCGATCTTGCAGAATTTGTCGAGGCCCATCTGGAGCATGGGATTCAGATAGGAAAATATGATCAGGCCCACGGATTGCGACGTTTCGCGAATCTCGGCGGCGAGCTTCAGGACTTGCTCGAGAGAAGTGCCGTGCTTGAGCGCGCGCTCGCTGGCTCTCTGGATCACTGGCCCATCGGCGACCGGGTCGCTGAACGGAACACCGAGTTCGATCACGCTGGCGCCGGCATTGATTGCGGCGAGCACCACGTCGCGCGTGGTGGCGAGATCGGGATCACCTGAAGTGACGTAGGCAACCAGCGACGGCTTGTTGACGAAGTGGAAGGGCATGATGAAATTTCAGAATGCTGATTTCAAAGTTTAGATTTTGTGATTCGTTGGCTGCGCAAGTTTGAAGCCGGCTCCGCAGACCGCGATACGTAAACGCAAGGCGTCAATCGAGCTTCAGGTTTTCGCGCATGATGCCAATGTCTTTGTCGCCGCGTCCGGAGACGTTGACGATCACAATCTCAGACTTCTTCATTCTGGGCGCACGCTTGATTACTTCTGCCACCGCATGCGCGGACTCGAGAGCCGGAATAATGCCTTCGGTGCGCGCAAGCAGCGTGGTCGCTTCCAGAGCTTCCTTGTCGGTAGCGGGAACATACTCCGCGCGACCGAGATCCTTCAGCCACGCGTGTTCGGGGCCAATCGACGGATAGTCGAGCCCAGCGGAGACAGAGTGAGTCGTCGCGATCTGCCCTGAGCGATCCTGCAGAACGTAAGAGTATGTGCCCTGCAGAACGCCGGGCGACCCTCCGCGGAAGCGCGCCGCATGCTCGCCGAGTTGTTCTCCGCGGCCGCCGGCTTCCACGCCGATCAGCTTTGTGTTCTTGTCTTTCAGGAATTCGAAAAAGATCCCGATGGAATTCGAGCCGCCGCCGACGCAGGCGATGATCGCGTTCGGAAGTCTGGCTTCGGCTTTAAGGATCTGCGCACGCGCTTCGCGGCCGATGACACGGTGAAAGTCGCGGACCATCGTCGGATAAGGATGCGCGCCGAGAACGCTGCCGAGAAGGTAGTGTGTGGTGCGAACGTTGGTGACCCAGTCGCGCATGGCTTCGTTGATCGCGTCTTTCAGAGTGCGGGAACCCGACGAGACGCCGCGCACCTCGGCACCTAGCAAGCGCATGCGGAAGACATTGAGTTCCTGGCGGCGCATGTCTTCGGTGCCCATGTAGACCACACAGTCGAACCCGAGCAACGCGCACACCGTGGCGGTGGCGACGCCGTGTTGGCCGGCGCCGGTCTCGGCGATCACGCGATGTTTGCCCATGCGCTCAACCAGCAAGCCCTGACCGAGGCAGTTGTTGATCTTGTGCGCTCCGGTGTGGAGAAGGTCTTCGCGCTTGAGATAGATTTTTGCGCCGCCGAGCTTTTTCGTGAGGCGTTCGGCGAAGAAGAGCGGCGTCGGACGGCCGGCGAATGCGCGCAGCAAGGTGTCGAGCCGTTTCTGGAACTTTGGATCCTTCCTGGCCTTTTCGTATTCGCGCTCGAGTTCTTCAAGCGCCGCCATCAACGTTTCAGGGACGTAACGGCCGCCGTAGACTCCGAAACGACCGGGCTGCGTCTTGGCCTGAACTTGCGCCCTTGTGGTTCCGCGCGGAGGCTTACCTTTGCCGCTGGAAGGCGTCACAGGATGGGGCGAGCGGCCGTTTCTTGGTTGGACTCTTGCGGTTGCCATCTATGCTCTCTTCTCCGCGGCTCTCACAGCATGGACAAAGGCGCGAACTTTGTCGGGATCTTTCTTGCCAGGCTTGGCTTCGACGCCCGAGGAGACGTCGACACCAAAGGGATGAAACAGATTCAGTGCCTCGCTGACATTATCAGGTCTCAATCCTCCCGCAACAACCACTGGCACCATAAGCCCCAAGGACTCAACCATTCCTTGCGTATTCTGCCAGTCAAATGTTTCTCCCGTCCCGCCAGGAAGCCCATTTTTCGGCGCGTCGATTAATAGCGCGAACATGTTGTCTCGCACAGGTTGGCTGATCAGGATCCCGTTATCCAATGAGCCTGCCGGGATTACGGGAATCATCTTCGACACTCCGAGCCACTCGCTGGCCGGCCGCGAATTGCTCCAAACTTCTTTCGTCAAGCCATCTCCGTGCAGTTGGGCGGCGGTGAGTCCAGCATGCTTGGCATCTTCTCTCACTTGTTCGGCCGATTGCTGCACGAATACTCCAACCTTCTCGACGTTGTCCGGCAACTTCGAGTTGATCTCGCGCACGGTCTCGACGTCTACTTTTCGGGGACTTTTCTCATAAAACACGAACCCCAGCGCATCCGCGCCGGCATCAACCGCGACCAGCGCGTCCTCCAGATTCGTGATCCCGCAAATCTTCACCCACGTCATAAAAAGCCAGTCGTCAGGCGCCAGGAAAAAACAAGATTCACCATCCACTCACGCAATCGTCACCGGTTTCCCGAGCAGATTGCGGAGGGCTTCTCCCGGCCGAGGCGCTCTCATCAACGATTCGCCGATCAGGAATGCTCCGTACCCAGCGGCGCGTAGCTGAGAAATATCGTTGGCCGACCCAATCCCGCTTTCCGCGACGGCCAACACGGAACTTGGAATCTTCTGGGCCGAGCGGAACAAGGTATCGAGATCAACATGAAACGTCCGCAAGTCGCGCGCGTTGACTCCTACCAGATCGCATCCCGCATCCAACGCGCGCTGTAGTTCCTGTTCGTTATGGGCCTCGCACAACACGTCGAGTTCCGCCTCGCGAGCCTTACCGTTCAGGAGCACCAGCGTCGGCTGATCCAACGCCGCCACGATCAACAGGATGGCGTCGGCACGATGCGCCCGCGCTTCAAGAATCTGCTTTTCGTCCACGATGAAGTCCTTGCGCAGGCAGGGGATCGTGGTGCTCGCGGAAGCGACCTCGAGGTTCGCAAGCGATCCCTGAAAGAACTCGGGCTCGGTTAACACGGAAAGCGCCGCTGAGCCAGCGTCTTCTAACTCTTTTGCGAGGCTTGCGGGCTCAAAGTTCTCGCGAATCAATCCTTTGGAAGGCGACGCCTTCTTCAACTCGGCGATGATGCCGACGCCTGCGGCCGCCAAATGACGACGAAAGCCGCGCGGCTGGTGTTCAGCAGCCTGCCGCTCCCAGCGCCGTAACTCGGCCGGGCCGCTCGCGGAGAGGCGGCGGCGCGTGGCGGCAACGATGTCGTCAAGGCCGACAGGCATAAGGAAAGCCTCAATTATACGGGAGTGCAGAGAACCTACGATTTCAGGACAAACTCTGGTGCCGAAGAAGGGACTCGAACCCCCACACCCTTGCGGGTACATGGACCTGAACCATGCGCGTCTGCCAATTCCGCCACTTCGGCAAGTGGACTACTTTGCGCG
>Ga0126371_10004371_pt1 | contig 12472 bp, 9 predicted proteins | sample PanSoiMetaPlot_4_FD_110145 | JGI IMG/M metagenome (GOLD analysis project Ga0126371, IMG submission 110145) | Tropical forest soil microbial communities from Panama - MetaG Plot_4 | ecosystem: Environmental > Terrestrial > Soil > Tropical forest > Bulk soil | place: Panama | collected 2016-02-17
CCCGCTGTGAGTTCCGTCCAGGGAGTCTGCGCCGGAAACGGCGCTGCCTCGGCGACGGTGTTGTTGGTCATCAGCAGGTGAACGACATTGATATACCGCTCGCGCAACGCCGCCTCGCACCAGGCCATATAAAAATCCCACATGCGCTCGAAGGATTCCGGAAAGCCCAGGCTCTGCACGCGCGCGAGCTTTTGCCGGGATGATGCCCAGCAACGGCCACTGGCAGATCAAGGCCACGCACTACCAGAAGACCAGCAAAGACTGGCTGCGCAACATGGATGCGGCCAAGAAAACTCTGCTGCCGTTGCTGGCGGAAACCTACGGCGCGGGCCAAGCCAAACGCTGGTGGGTGCGTTGGCGCATCTTCCTTCTCGCCTGCGCGGAACTCTGGGGCTACCGCAACGGCACCGAATGGCTCGTCTCTCACTACTTGCTGGAAAAGACCCGGCTGAACACGCCAGTCTAGAGAATCTCCAGAATTTCTTCGTAGCGCTTGAAGGGCGGGATGAGGTACGCGCCTGCCATTTCCGTGCGCGCCCAAGCCAGCATTTCACGGGCAACTGCAAAGCCGCGCTCACGCGCCGCGGCTCCGGCCGCCTCCATCGATTTCAGCAGCGGCTCTGGAATCACGATGCCCGGCACTTCGTTATTGAGCCGCAATGCCTGCTTGTAGCTGTTGAGCGGCCAGATGCCGATCATCACGGGGATAGGCGGCTTGCCGCCGAATTTCTTCCGAAACGCGTGCCAGTGCGCGGGATCGAACAGGGGCTGGGTCATGGCGAAGTGTGCGCCGGCTTCAATCTTGGCTTGGAAGCGCGCAATCTCCGCATCGAGATCGTCCGCGACGGGATTCAGCGCCACTCCAATCGTGAAATTCGTTTGGCCGCCGAGGGTTTTTCCGGCCCAGTCCGTTCCCTGATTCAGTCGATGCAGAATCTTCACCAGGCCGACGGAGTCCACTTCATACACGCCGCTGGTTTCCGGATAATCGCCGACCGACGGGGGATCGCCGGTGATGGCCAAAACGTTGCGCACGCCGCCGACAGTCCATGCGCCCAGCAGCATGGCCTGCAGGCCGATGATGTTCTGATCGCGCGTGGTGAGATGCGGCACGGTCTCCACGCCACGGGCTTCGAGCGCACCTGCTACGATTAGCGCGTCCATGCCGACGCGCGCCATCGCGCCGCTGTTGATGTCGATGGCATCCACTTTGCAGGAAGCCATCACGCGATCCACCTGCTCGAAGATGCGGTCGAGCGCAATACCCTTCGGCGGATCGATTTCCACGCACACCGTGAATTCTTTCTTCTGCAAACGCTTCCAGAACTTGCTTTCCGGTTCCCGCTCGGGCGTCACGACTACGGGTTGCGCCGCAGCCACCACTGTGGCAGAAGGGTGCGTCTTCGCGGGCCGCAGCGATTTCACCGCCTCGGCCATTGCGCGGATATGCGCCGGCGTCGTGCCGCAGCATCCACCAAGCAAGCGCACGCCAATCTCGGCGGCTTCGCGTGCAAATTCCGCGAAATATTGCGGTGAAGATTTGGGATATACGATGCGGTCGCCCTCGCGTTTCGGAAAACCCGCGTTGGGCATTCCGCTGATGCAGATATCCGGCTGCGTGGCGAGTTCCTGAAGAATCGGCAGCAGCGATTGCGGCCCGAGCGTGCAGTTCGTGCCGATCACCTGCACATTTTTCTCTTTCAGCAGCGATGTGGCAAGAAAAGGTCGAACGTCGCCGAATGTAGTTCCCTCTTCCGAATAGGTCAGCTGCGCGATGATAGGCAGGCTTGAAAACGAACGAATGGCGTCAATCGCCAGCAGGATTTCCTCGATATAAGAAAACGTCTCCAGAACAAAAAGATCCACGCCCCGCTCTTCCAGCGCCAAAGCTTGCTCGTGAAAAATCTTCAGGATCTGTTCCGGCTCGGGATGCCGCGCCTGCACGCCGATTCCCAGTGGGCCCATCGAGCCGGCAATCAGCACTTCCCGCGCAGCCGCTTCGCGCGCCTCACGAGCGATTTTCACGCCTCGACTGTTGAGCCGCTGCACCTCGTCGGCTAGGCCCAGCGCCGCCAGCTTGAAACGGTTGGCCCCAAACGTGTTGGTCTCAATGATCTGTGCACCGGCTTCAATGTATGCCTGGTGCACGCGGAAAACCGCTTCCGGTTCGGTGGCGTTCAACTCGTCGAAGCAGCGCACGGCGCCAACGGATTCGTGCAGCATCGAGCCCATGGCACCGTCCGCGATCAGAATAGAGTCCTTCAATCGATCCGTGAAGTCCTGGATTTTCACTTTGCTTTCCTGTGACCCGGGCTGCGCGCGGCGTAGAAGCGGCTAGCGCTTTTGTTCCATCAGGCCCGCGACGGTGCTCATCAAGTCGTACTTGGTGAGAATTTCAAACTTCGTTTCGCCGAGTTCCACGAACACAGCGGGATTTTCGTGGCTCAGAATATAGGTGACGCGTTCCACCGGCGAAGAGCCTGGAATTCTGGGCAGCGGCTTGCTCATCACTTCGCGCACCACCAGCTTTCGCAGGTCCTTGCCTTGCAGAGCAAGATTCAAAATCTGGTCTTCATACACTGTCCCGATCGGCAGATTTTCTTCGAATACGGGAATCTGCGAAATGTCCTGCTCCTGCATCGTTTTCAGCGCATGGAACACCGTCTGATACGGCCGCGCGATCACCAGTTCGCGCACCTTGCCGGATTGCCGTTTGGCGCTGACCACTTCGGCGGCGGTAATGGGAACCGCCGATTCCACATATCCGCGCTCGCGCATCCACTCGTCGTTATAAACCTTGCTCAGATACCGCATGCCAGTATCCGGCAGCAGCGTGACAATTAGATCGTTTTCTGACAGATCCTTCGCCAGCTTCAGCGTCGCGCTCAGGCAGCCGCCGCCCGAACCGCCCGTGAAAATCCCTTCCTGCTTGGCCAGCCGCCTCGCCAGCACGAAGCATTCCTCATCGTTCACCTGGTAAACGTCGTCGAGAATATCCATGTGCATCGTGGTAGGGAAAAAGTCCTCGCCGATGCCCTCGACCACATAGGTACGCGCCTTCGCGATCTTCCCCGTCTTGTGGAAGTCGTAATACAGCGAGCCTTCGGGATCCACGCCGACAATCTTGATCTTGGGATTTTTTTCCTTAAGGTATTTGCCCACGCCGCTGATGGTGCCGCCCGTCCCCATGCCGCAGATGAAATGTGTGATTTTTCCTTCGGTGTCTTCCCAGATTTCCGGGCCGGTGGTCTTGTAGTGCGCTTCCGGGTTGCACGGATTATCATACTGGTTCGGGTAAAACGAGTTGGGGATTTCGCGCGCCAGCTTTTTCGCCACGCTGTAATAGCTGCGGGGATCTTCCGGTTCAACCGCCGTGGGGCACACAATCACTTCGGCGCCCAGCGCCTTCAGCAAGTCCACTTTTTCCTTGGACTGCTTGTCCGTAGTGGTGAACACACACTTGTAACCGCGCACCGCCGCGACCAGAGCCAGCCCCATGCCCGTATTGCCAGACGTGCCTTCGATAATCGTGCCGCCTGGCTTCAGAAGACCTTTTTTCTCAGCCTCCTCAATCATGCTCAGGCCGATGCGGTCCTTCACCGACCCACCGGGGTTCAGCATCTCTGCCTTGATCCAGATTTGCGGCTTCAGTCCCTGGTTGATGCGGTTCAGGCGGATGAGCGGCACGCGGCCGATGGCGTCCAGAATATTGTTGCAGCGCATAGAGTCATCTCGCGGCACGCGGCGCAGTTCCCCGAATAGGCGGTGCCGTCCTTTAGAATTAGTTTAACATGCAGGAGCGGGGCCACTTCTTTTTCACACCCGCCGGAGGGGACTAAAATGCCACGCCAGAACATCGCCACGGGAACGCAATGGGAACCCATGGTCGGCTATTCCCGCGCCGTGCGCATCGGCAACCAGGTCTGTGTCTCGGGAACCGTAGCCTTTGGCCCGGACGGCAAAATTGTAGGCATCGGCGATTCCTACGCCCAAGCGGTGCAGATCCTGAAGAATATTGAGTCCGCTCTTGCCCGTGCTGGCGCCGGCATGAAAGATGTAATCCGCACGCGGATTTTCGTAACCAACATCGCGGAATGGGAGAAGATCGGCCGCGCGCACGGGGAGTTTTTCCGGGACATTCGCCCGGCCACCTCGATGGTGGAGGTCAGCAAGCTCATTTCTCCGGAAATCCTGCTGGAAATCGAAGCCGACGCGATTGTAGGAGGGTAATTTTTAGTTTGGGAGGGCGCCAATATTCTGCGCCCTCCTGCTTTCTTGTTACTTCTTTACTTCATTGTTCTTTGCTTCGTTCTGCTACCACTTGACCTGAACCCGGTACTTCAGCACCGACTCGCCGTTGGCCTTCACCGGAACGTCGAATTGCGCCGCAAATGCCGCGGTCTTCGTGTACTTGTAGGTCGAGGAGATCATCTCCCAGGACCCCCCGATGGGTTCGTTCACCTGCACGGTGATGGGTGTGTCCTTGTGGTTGCGCAACTTGATTTCGAACTCCATTTCCCACACCCGGTCGGCAATTTTCTTGAAGTCCGTCTGCTTACGCTCGCTGATCACGTCGAAGGCGTTGCCGATTTTCACGGTGACGAATTCGTCCTTCGGTGTGTGGTCGATGTGATCCTCGCCGATGAAAAGCAGGCCGCCCTTGGAATCCTTCTGGTAGACGCGCAGGTTGCCCGCGGGCAGTGGAATGCCAAGTCCGGCCTTCTCTTCATTTTTGAATTTGTAGAAGACCTGCACCGGATCCTTCAGCGGTGAACCGGGGTTCTGCGCGTTGCGATAATAAAAATTCTGCCCATTCACCACGAACAGCTTTTCGACCGGCACACCGGTGCCCGCAAGCAGGCTGATCTGCTTGGTCTCCTTGTCTTCTACGGAAGTGCGGCGTCCCAGCGAATACAGATGATACTCGCTGAAGTTCTCCTGCTGGAACTGCGCAGCGGCTTTGGTGGCCAGACCCGTGACCGTCATGTCCGCCGCGCGATAGCGCCCAGCTTCCGCAATGCGGTTCAAATCGCCGGCGACCAGTTGCAGCTTGGCGTTGTGAAATGCGGTGCCGCTGTTGTTCACCACGGTCACCCAGCCGTCGAGGTCGGCGGCTTTGTCGTCGCGCGCGACTGTCAACACATAGTCCGCGTTCCAGGAGAGATTGCTGGCCAGATACGATGACTCGATTTTCTGCTTCGCCGCGCCGGCGTTTTCCAGTGACATCAGCAGCGTGGGCCGGTCATAAAGATTCGCCGGCACTTCGGGAAAGCGGTAGCCTTCGCCATAAAGGCCGGTGACGATGTCGTTACCGATCTTCCATACCGGGCCGTTGTTGTTGGCCAGCAGCGTTGCCTTGATCTCTTCCCGTTTGGTGGTGCCGCTATCCATGTAGCTACGCACCAGCGTCACTTCCTTGCCCACGTATTTGTTCAGCAGCTTGGTTGGCTCCAGCAGGTCGTATTCATAGTTCTGCTCGACGACGGCAAGCTTGTCCGGTTCGGTGAGCGAGCGGAAATGCACGGTGGCTGGATTGACGGTGGCGGCAATGTCCATGAATTTCAGGCGGAAATTACCGCGAGGGAGCTGCAATTCGCGTACGTCGCGGACCAGCGCGATGTTGGAGTTGTACACCGTCACCGCCAGGTCCGTCTGGTCGTTTAGCGACGTGGACTGATCGCCCACCGTGCTGCGGCCGGATTCCTTTTCTTGAGCCTCATTCTTTTTCCCGGCGTGGAACTCCGGTACAAACGCCGCCGCTCCGGCCAATGCAATGGCCACGGTAGCCACCGCCCAGCGCGAAGCCGCCTTCCTGGGAAATCGTGGAATGGTCATCTTTCTTCACCTCGTCGAAAATTTGCCCTCCTGGTTAGAACGCTGCAGGCGGAATTTCTTGCAGGATGGGTCAGGGAGCGGTCTGCTTCCAACTGGCCCCACCGTCGCTGGTTCCGAAGCTCTGCTTGCGCTCGGCATCCCAAATGGACGCGTGCTTCGCATCGGTCGCGCGAACTCCTCCCAGGTCTCCGCTAATCGGCGTCGTCAATGCGTCCCAATGGGTGCCGCGGTCGGTGGTCCGAACCAACGTTCCTGCTTTTCCGGCAATCCAGCAGACCTTAGAGGAAGGCGCCGAGCCGGTGGTCAGCTCGACGTCCACCCCGACATTCACCAATTTCCACGTTTTTCCGCCGTCGGTAGTAAGTTCCAAAGTTCCGCCGGGGCCCAGCCTCCACCAGACTCGATGATCCGGCGTGAGGATAACCGCTGGCAACGGTGCCAAGGCGCTCAACGAAGTGACGTTCCTGCCGTTCAAACCTTGCTTCATCATCATCGCGCTGGTGGCGGTGTCCAGATCGTTGGCGGCTTGCTGATTGGTGGGAGTCTTCTGTTTGGCGCGCGCCTCTGATTTCGATTCAACGGCACCTGTTCCGCTAGCCATCCCGGTGCCCGCTGCGCCACCGACCGCCCCACCTGTGACACGATCGGTTGCCTTGCCGGAAGGTTCGCGAGCGGCGGGAAGCGCCCCGGCGGAGACCTCTACACTTTCCGTGGTCGAAATAGGTGCTTTGGGCTGTTGCAAACCACGCGCTGGAGGCGGAGGCGGCGCAGGAGCAATTTTGTCGTTGTAGGCAGGCGCGTTCGCCGCTCGGCCGCCAGCTTCCTTCTTCGACTCCTCTGCGTCCTTTGCATGGGCTGGTGGCTTGGCTGTCGAGACTTGGGGGCTCACTAACTGCGATGCGCCAGAGTTTTCCGCCCGTTCGCGGCTGCCTTTTTTATCGAGTTGCACTTGCCGGTCATCCCGCTCCATCGGTGACTGCGCGGTTTGCGGCGCGTCATTCAACTTCTGCTCCGGAGCGGGAGCAGGGGCAGGAAAGTGTTTTGCTACCTGCACGGCGTCGGACTTCGACGATTGCAAAGCGCGTTGTTCATGAATCCCAATCCACACCAGCACACCCGCGGCCACAGCGCCCACGGGAATCGCCCAACGCAAAAGCGCCGGCCGGCGGCGCGGCCGCGCAATCTCGACGGGACCACCCGGCGTTCCAGAAGCTTCTTCGCGGGCAGCTTCCTGGCTCCGCCCGGCTGATCGCACCGAGGCCGGGAGCTGTGCCGCGGCTTCCAGCACGGGCACCTGCTTGTCCTCCCAATTTTCCGCCAATTGTTTTTCTGTCGTTTCGACCAGCGCCAGAGTTTCCTGGCATGCCGCGCAGCCGGAAATGTGCTGTTTCCAGTGCGCCATTTCCTCCAATGAGAGCGACCTTTCGTGATACGCCGCCAGCGTTTCCGCACCCGGACACGCGGCCGCGGAATCCCCGCGCAGATGATGGGCGAGGGCGCCTTCAAATTTCGGGTCGCGATCGTCAGCCGGCATGGCGCTCTCCTTTCTTAGAACGTCGACGCAAACATATCTTGCGCCGCGTCATGAGGATTCCTTTCCCTTCGGCAGCGAGCCGGGTTGCGCTTCGGGAAATAGTTTCCGGAAATCGATCAACGCTTCTTCCGCGGCATATACGAAGCACTGCTCGATTTCCGCTTCGCTCAGCGAAAAACTCTCCTTCAGATAACTTTCGGTCTGCGCGCGCAGTTCACGGCGGATTTTCTCCAGGCTGCGGGAAACGCTCGACTCATGTTCGCCAAGCCTCTGCCCGATCTCCGCAAGCTTCATCTGCCGGACGTAATAAAGTTCCAGCCGCTCACGATCTTCTGCGGATAGCGAATCGAGCGCCTGCTGGAGCGCGGCTGCAAAACAAGCCTGGTAATGCGAGCGATAAGGATCATCTAGAGGCTGCTCGACGCGCTCTGTTGGCAGCGCGGGCTTTTCGCCGTCGTCCGCGTCCAACGACTCCAGGCGGCGTTGCGCGCGAATCTGATCCACGTGGCGTTGCGCCAGGACAGTGCGCAACCAGGTCTTCAACGAACTGCGCCCGTGAAAGTAGCGAAATAAAGAACGCTCGCCGCGCTTCCCGTCCACGAGCCCAAACAGGTCGGAAAACAGGGAGTCGGCAAGTTCCTGGGGATTGGCGCCAAACCGGCTTGTTTTGGTGATGGCTCCGGCCGCGGCGCGCAGGTAGCCGCGATATTTCTCCACGAAATGTTCCCAGGCCGCCTCGCATCCCTCCAGGCAACCCGTCGCCAAGGCTAAATCCTCGGCGTGTAGTGTGAGGAGGTATTCCTCTAAACGCTCCCGGGCGGGCGGCCCGTTCGCAAACCCTTTGCGCACACTGCGTTCCAGGCCGCTGACGAATTGGCCCCGGGAAAGCCCCCAGCGCCCGGCCCCGGACTGCGAGAAAAGGGACGAAACCAGCGGCTCGCAAGCGGAAAAAAGCGCGGGGAGGTCCCGCTGGGGAGTTTTTTCTTCGGGTACCCGTGGCAAACTTTCCTCCCGGGACTTCTAAGGCTCTTCGTATCTGTAAGCTAGCAAGCCTTCTGGCAACCAACGCGAAAGCCTCGCCGCGCATCTTAAAGGGTACCCCAAAGGAGTGACCGGTGCGCAGTCGGATGTAATTCCTCGGTCCGTCCCCCTCCAATTGGGTTATTCTAGGAGCGTTGCGACGCCCTGCCCCGCAACGAAATTCGCTTCGGCGGGTTTGTCCGAACAGAAAATCCCGTGTGCGAGAGATGCGCTCGCTTCGACATTAGCGAATTGGCATCTTTAGTACGAAAGTCCTATTCGAGCACCCAGCCGCCGTAAGTACTCTCGTACTGGTAATCACACGTTCTGATTTTCCGTGTCCGATTCCACCGGAATCGCATCTCAGGACGAATATTGCACGAGGCGGAAGCGGATGACCACGATGATTGTAGATCTTCCATCGAAGCGATCTTTGGGCGTGGGTTTTGATGCCAACCGCAACCGTGCGGGGAATCCCCAAGCCTGGAAACAACAAATCGGTACCAAGCAGATCCCGGCTCGCTTGGCATTGTTGCCCGATGCAAAACCCAATTGGCACCGTGTGGGGATAAGCGCCGGCGTGCAACTTTCCATTCTGATATTCCTCATCATCATTCCGATCATCTACCCAGAACAGATGAAGACCGCGATTCACTATTCCTTTACGGCTCTCGCCCAACCGGTTACCGAAATTCCCGTGGCGCCTCCGCCGCCGCCCCCGCCGAAAGTGAAGGCGGTTGTTCCCAAGGTGGAGCCTCCCAAGCCGACTCCAGTCGTACCGCCAAAGTTGAATCCGCTGCAGCCGCACATCTTCGCGGACCTGACCAAACCCAAGGCCGTGGAGCACAAAATCGAAAAGGCCGAAATTAAAGAACCCGACGTGTCCCCGAAGTTTGAGGCCATGAAGATTGACACCAAGGAAAACGGTCCCAAGCGCCCGAAGGAAGACGTCAAGATGAACAATATGAACTCGGGCAGCGCTGCGCCCGCCACGGTTCACGCACCGGTCGATAAAGTGCAAACGGGCGGGTTCGGCGATCCCAACGGTGTGGCCGGCAAGGGCGATCCCAAGCACGGCACCAACGTCGCGCGCCTCGGTTCCCCGCTGTTGCCCGGCGGCGAAGGCTACGGCAACGGCACCGGCGGCAAAGAAGGAATTCGCGGCACGGTAGCGAGCACCGGCTTTGGAAATGGCACCGCGGTTCCTCCTCCGAGCGGCGGCAAGAAAGGCTCGGTGGTTTCCGGCGGATTTGCCGCAACGGATACCTCCACGGAAGCTCCCAAGAAGAAAGTCCCAGCGTCGGGTCCCGCGGATGCGCCGCCCGAAATTGTCGACAAGCCCCGGCCGGAGTACACCGCCGAAGGGCGCAAGATGAAGATTGAAGGCGACGTCCGAATCGACGTGGTCTTTCTTGCAAACGGCACCATCGAGGTGAATCGCGTGGTCAGCGGACTGGGTCACGGCCTCGATGAATCCGCCGTGCGTTCCGCGCAACAAATCAAATTCAAGCCGGCTAAGCGTCAGGGCGAGCCGGTCGATTACCCTGCCGTAATCCGTATCGAATTCCGGCTGGCTTACTGAGTTTAGGGGGAGATGAACATGCGAAAGTTGTCCAACTACCTGCTCGCTCTGGCCTTCGGCGCTACGGCCGCAGCGAATTCCTGGGCGGCGCCGCCTCCGGCCGATGCCGATCAGCCTCGCACGATGGAGCAGGTGGTGGATCGCGTCACGGCCAACGAGCAGCGGCTCTACGACCAGATCCGTAACTACTCGCCCCTGGTGGAGACCTACATCCAGAATCTGAAGGCCGATAAGGAACTCGGCGAAGTCCCGGCCGGCGACAAATACTTCCTGGGCCGCGCCAATTTTGCCAAGGGCGTCAACCTGGTCCCGCTGAGCGAAACGTCCGGCAAAGGCAAAAAGGCCATCGCCTCCATCGGCAATTTCTTCAGCTTTGCGATGCAGTTCCTGCCCGACGGCTTCCTGCAGATGGTTTTTATCGACACCAACGGCTTTGACCGCCAGCACTACAAGTTCGACTACGTGCGCCGCGAATTCCTCGGCGAAGTGCGCTGCCTGGTCTTCGACGTGACTCCCCACGACAAGAGGAACAAGGGCCGCTTCCTGGGCCGCATCTGGGTGGAAGATCAGGACTACCACGTGGTGCGCTTCAACGGCGCGTATGAGGGCAACGGCCACTCCAGCTGGTATTTCCACTTCGACAGCTGGCGCACCAACGTGCAGCCCGGCATGTGGATGCCCACCTTCGTTTACAGCGAAGAGAAGGACCTGCACTACGCCCTCTCGAAGAAGCTCGACTTCAAGGCGCAGACCCGCCTGTGGGGCTATAACCTCGGCAGCGCTGGGCAGGAGCAGGAGCTTAGCAAGATTCTCGTCGAGACCCCGATGCAGGACGACACCAAGACCGCGAACGATCTTTCGCCGATCCAGGCGCAGCGTTCCTGGGACCGCCAGGCGGAAGACAACATCATTGACCGCTTCGAACGCATCGGCCTGATGGCCCCGCGCGGCGAGGTCGACAAGGTTCTAGAAACCGTCGTTAACAACCTGGAAGTCACCAACAACATTGACGTGGATCCCGAAGTGCGCTGCCGCGTGCTGATGACCTCCACGTTGGAATCCTTCACCGTGGGCCACACTATCGTATTGAGCCGCGGCCTGATTGACGTGCTGCCCGATGAAGCCAGCCTGGCCACCATGCTCGCCCATGAATTGGGCCACGTCGTGTTAGGCCACCGCCTCGATTCGCAATACGCCTTCTTCGACCAGTTGCTGGTGGACGATAAAGAGACCTTCCGCCACTTCGGTTTCGCGCGTACCAAGGATGAAGAAGAACAGGCCAACGCTAAGGCTGTGCAGATCCTTAACAATTCGCCCTACAAAACCCAACTGGCCAACGCGGGCTTGTTCCTTCAGGTACTCGACAGCCGCCAGAAGGAAATTCCCAACCTGATCAGCGGTCACCTGGGCAACCGCGTGCCGCAGATCGGCGAAGTGAAGTCCACTGCTGCCGCGGACCCCAAGCAGAATCCCCAGAAGATCGCCGCGCTGCCGATCGGCGGCCGCGTGAAGATCGATCCCTGGAACGACCATCTCGACCTTCTCAAGAGCAAGCCAGTGGGCACGGTGGCGGAACGCGAGAAGATGCCCTTTGAGGTCACTCCGTTCATGCCTTACCTGGTGCGCTACGGCACGGAGGCCTCCAAGCCAGTGGCCGCCAGCGCGACGGCGCCCCAGGACGTGAAGCCCGGCGAAGCTCCCGACCCAACCAAGCCGTAAGCTTTCAACAACGACGATTTATAGAGGCCTCCGATCAACTCGGAGGCCTTTTGATTTTCGGACCGCTATCGTGTTTCTTCAGACCGCATTGGAATTGAATCGCTGTGCCGTCGTTCAGCGTAATGGTCGAAACGTAGGTCTGATTCGCTGCCAGGCTGGTGGTGCTGATGTTGAAAATCTATTGTTGATTTGTCGAATCCCCGGAAGGCCGTGTGGGAACTCGTCGAACTGACGGTCTGGTTCACATCCGTAACCGTCCTGGCAGTGATCTCCTTCCAATCGTAATGATGAGACCACTCCTGCAGTTAGAATGGAGGCTCGGTTCGCTTCGCATACCCGGAACTTCGCGGAGACCGTCCGGCCTTGCTTTGAAACGCTTGTTCGGTCGACAGATGGGGTAGCTCCCGACCAGACCCGTGGTGGTGGCCGTCTAGGCGCCAGCGAGCGTCCCGCTCCAGAGAGGCGGCAGTATCTCCGTTCAGAAAACCGCTTCAGAGCTACGAGCGGCTAACGAGCGGAGGACAGCGTCTTCACAAGGCGGTAGGTGAACTCGACACCGTCGTAAAAATCCTGTACGGCGATGCGCTCGTCCTTGCCGTGCGACCGGTGATCGTCCATATCAAAGAACATGCACGCGATGCCGTAGGTGGGAATGCCCGCGATGCGCAGGAACTTGCCATCGGTCGCGCCGGTGGACATGGTCGGCACTACGGGAAAGCCAGTCCACATCGTGGCTAGCGTTCGCTCCAGTGCCGTGGTTACCTCTGGCAGCAGCGGCGAAG
>Ga0126371_10004372_pt1 | contig 12469 bp, 9 predicted proteins | sample PanSoiMetaPlot_4_FD_110145 | JGI IMG/M metagenome (GOLD analysis project Ga0126371, IMG submission 110145) | Tropical forest soil microbial communities from Panama - MetaG Plot_4 | ecosystem: Environmental > Terrestrial > Soil > Tropical forest > Bulk soil | place: Panama | collected 2016-02-17
GACTGGACACACTTGCCTGGCGCCGTCGTGCTGACAGCGGTGGCAGTAGCGGCGGCTACGATCCGCGGATAGCGGCAGCCACCTCGTCGTCCAAATGATCGCGAAGCCCAGATGGCCATGCGCTAGCGAATGCTGCCGCGCCTTTGAACGGGCGACGTCGGCGTGGGTCGGAAGGGGAGCATTGCAGCATGGACTCAAGGTCCGCTTTCCAAGCCGACGGTTCGTGGTCAGCCTTCGGGAACGGCGGGATAGGGGGGCATGGGCCGGCATTGCTATCGATGGAAGCGAACGGCCGCTGTGAGTCGCCTCAGAGGTTGATATCGAGGCTTAGTCAATGTCAGCTTTCCGGCTCATCTCGGACCGTCGAATTGACGCCTGGTCGTCGGCAACGGGTTCGTTATCGAAATCCAGGGCAGATAGCTCCGGGCGAAAAGCAAAAACCCCGCCAGGCGCGCAGCCAAGCGGGGTGTCGTGGTCAAAGTAACGTGCGATATCAAATGTTCCAGCTCCTCGACCCTCTAGTCGCGGGGCTATGGCCGCGAAAATTGACTCTTTCAAACCGGGGATAATCCTGATGCCCAAAGCCTCCCCAGCTGCTGCTGAGGAGGCGGGCGAGGCTCAATGGCCCCAGGGGGCTTGGTCGTATTGCGGCAAGTCCTGCACGATGCCCTGAGCCAACTCGCCGGCGGCGCGGTTCAGCTCGTCATAGAGCCCGCTGTCCGCGGCTTTGCCCTCGCAGCACTGGTGGAGCAGACAGTTTATCGCTTTGAATTGTTCCACTGGTGATGCGTCAGCCCACTTCTCGAACACGAACTCCGGATAGCGCAGATGATCACCGCAGCCGTACCGCGCATGGAGGGCTCTTCTGTTCAACGAGAAGAGCTTGTTGCCGATCTTCGTCCCGGCCTCTTTCTGCGCATCGGTTGGCACGGCGAGCATTGCCACACGGCAGGTGCTCTCGCCGTCGAAATTGTCGAAATTGAGCAGGATTGCCGTCACGACCTTGGCCATGACGTTGTTATTGACGATAAAAGCAGACATGGAGTTTTCCTTTCAGGAGCGGGATTGCTCCTGACGCCTCGACCCCCGCACGCTTCTGCATGCGAGGGTGAGGCCTGGGTTACGCTGCTTGTTTCAGCAGCTCACCCGCGGTGCGTTCGATTTCGAGCCGCGCGTCTGTGTTCTTGATGGAACGCGCATGCGCGGTGGCGGCCACGGTGACGTCCCAAAGGGTCTCGATCGGCCGACCTTCTTCCTGCTCATGGATGGCCTTGATTGGCGCCACCATGCGCTTGCCGAAGCGGTGGGCGAGGAACTGATCGAGATTGGCCTCGACGTGCTTGTTGCGCGCGTCTTCGATCGCCTGGATGACCGGCTTGGCGCTCGCCTGCGAGTACTCCCGCAGGACCGGCGTCACCTCCTCGAGCCACCGGTCCGGTGCGCCTTTGGTGTGGCGAATGCGGACTTCGGTGTATTGGTCTGCGCCCCAGATGATGCGGTTGCAGCAGACATAATCGAAGAGGAAGAAGCCGGCGCCGAGCGTCGTCTTGCCGACCTCGGAGTTCCACACAAAGAAACCGCGCGCGAAGCTGCCCGAGCGGCCTGAACGGCGGCCCGGAAGCTCGATGCGGTTCTCTTCGGCGGTGAGGAACACGAACATGTCGCGGTCGCTTGCAAACAGGGTCGTGTTGTCTGTGGTGACCGTCACCTGTTGGCCGAACTCGCCGGGCACTCGCCATTGACCCGTAATCCCGTCGCCAAAGCGATTGATGAGCAGGTCGACGATGTCGGCGTCCCAGACGCGTCCATAGTTGGGGCCGTTGACCGCACGCAGCTCATTGACGCGGCCGTCCTCGGTGAGGAGGATGCCGACATCTTCGACGCCGCGGGTGAAGCGCAGATTGTAGTTGAGGCAATCTGCGATCATCGGGCTAGGCATGTTCGCATCGCGGAAGTAGCTGGCCGGCGAATTGCTGGGGCTGGCAAGCGAACACAGCTGCCCGAATGACCAACGCGTTAGCGCTGCCGGATCATGCTGATCATCGCTCACAACCATCAAGCCGCGGGCGTCGTCCGGTCTCGGCTCAATGGCAAGTTTGCGACTGCTGATGACTGTGGAATGGCTCTGCTCACGGATCCGGCGCTTGAAGCTCTGCATGTCAATGAGGCTTGTGAAGCGCTCGTCGGGGGCGCGAGAGGACCACTGGCGGTGGGCTTGCATCAGGGTAGTCATGAGTTCTTTAACTCCTTTCAGATCAGGAGGGGCGGGGTGCCCTCTCCTGACGCCTCAGCCCCCGCACGCTTCTGCATGCAGGGGTGAAAGGCCGTGCTGGCGGGAGCAGGCGAAGCGATTGAGTCGGCCGAAAGCCGAGCCCCTCTCGTCTGACAGAACTCCGACATAGGCCGTGACGGGGTCCGCGAGTCTGTTCTTGCTCAGGTTCTCCGCACGCTCGCGAGGCTCCAACGTCGCGTGCCCCGTCCACTTCTGCCGAGGGGCGTGGGCGGTTATTCGTCTTTGGTCAATTCAATAGGGATCTCGAGGCACGGGCCTGTTTTGGCCTCAACCTCGTAGAGGAAGCTGGCCACACCGAGCAGATCCAATGGGAAACCACGAGGGGTGTCGGCCGGCGATCAATATCTGCCGGAAAGGATCCAGACATACCCGTCGGTGATAACCTTACCGATCTGTCAGTTAAGGAGCAGTGATGCTCCTAACTGACGCACCTCGAGCCAGAAAAATTCGAGGATTGACTGCACCAAAGTCGGGAAAGCTAGTGCCCTTGGGAAGGGCCTGTGCTTCACTATAAAGTTTATATGGTAACTGAAGAGATGAGCTTCAAGTAGTGATTTATTTATTACTGTGATTTCCTTAAATGTGACGATGGCTTGCCGTACTCGACGAGTTCCGGTGTAAATATAATGTCAGAGCGGAAGGTGATGACCGGCTGCATCACGATTTTCGGCGGAACGGGTTTCATCGGCCGCCATCTCGTGGCGTTGCTTGTTCAAGGCGGCGCGACAGTGCGCGTGGCCGTGCGGCATCCCGACCGTGTCAAGATGGCGGCGGAAGCGGCCCAAGCACCGGAGATTGTCCAAGCGGATATATTGGACGACATAAGCGTCGGCAGGGCGATCACAGGAGCGGATGCCGTCTTCAACCTAGTGGGCATCCTGACCGAGACAACCGCACAGACCTACCGGGCCATTCACGTCGAAAGTGCGCGCCGAGTAGCGGTGGCAGCACAGGGCCATGGCGTGACACGCCTGATCCACGTATCGGCCCTCGGGGCCAGCCCGACATCTCCGGCGATTTCCGACCAGACAAAGGCTGAAGGAGAGCACGCCGTTCGGGAGGTCTTCCGGCAGGCGACAATCGTTCGACCGAGCCTCACATACGGCCAGAATGATCACTTCTTCAGCAGGTTCGCTGCCATGATCAGGAGCAGTCCCGTCCTGCCTCTCATCGGCGGTGGCACCACGAAGTTCCAGCCACTGTTCGTCGACGACATGATCGCAGGGATGGCGGAACTCCTAAAGCGCCCCGATGCGGCCGGTAAGATCTACGAGTTTGGGGGTCCTCAGGTTTATAGTTTCAAGGAGCTCCTGGAGCTGTTGATGACCGCGTTGAACCGGCAGCGCGTCCTGCTTCCGATTCCTTTCGCACCGGCCGAAATGCAGGCCGGGTTGCTGGAGCTGTTGCCCGATCCGCCACTGACGCGTGATCAGGTCAGACTGCTGAAGACGGACAAGGTTGTTAGCGGGAAAGAGCCCACGCTCGGCGATTTGGGCGTGCAGCCGCGGCGCCTTGAGGACTTTTTTGCGATAGTCAAGGGCGAGTACACGTAATCAGTTCGGCTCTATTACCCTGACGTCCGTCCCTCGTATTGGCCGATCTTATGCGCACCCATCTGACTGGCCTCAGTTCACCGTTCAAGCACGTAACTGCCCGGCGCGTCGTCTAGCGGAAGATGCGTGGCGCCGCCCATTGCCGGGGGTGTGGCCAATACGCCGGATCGTTCCGAAAGCCAGGTGGACCAGTCCATCCACCAGCTGCCATCGTGCTTGGTCGCATTCTCCCGCCATGCCTCGGGCGACTCGAAGCGGGCGGGGGGCTCAACCGCCCAATATGTGCCTTTGCCACCAGGCGGATTGATGATCCCGGCAATGTGACCGCTGGAAGCAACCACGAAACGCACGTTACCGCCCACGAGCTGCGTGACACGCCAAGCCGCCCGCCAGGGCACAATGTGGTCCTTCTCGGCTCCGACGGCATAGATGTCGTGCCAGATACGGCCCAGATCGAGTTTTTCTCCGTACAACTCGATCCTGCCGGGCACGATCAGATTATTCTCCACGTAAGTGTTACGCAGGTACCAGCTATGTGCGGCGCGTGCCATACGCGTGCCGTCGCTGTTCCAGTAGAGGAGGTCAAAGGCCGGCGGATTCTGACCGAGCAGGTAGTTGTTCACGACGTTCGACCAGATCAGGTCGTTCGAACGCAAAAGGTTGAACATGTTCGCCATCTCGCGACTGTCGAGATAGCCGCGCTCCATCATCTGCTGCTCGACAAAATCGACCCTCGCGTCGTCCATGAATACCGCGGTGTCACCGACACGTGAAAAGTCTTGCAATGAAACCATAAAGGTAACCGAGCCGAACCGGCGGTCGCGTCTAGCCGCCAGCAAAGCCAGCGTCATCGAAAGGAGCGTGCCCCCGATGCAATAGCCCATAACGTTGACGGTCGCGCTGCCAGTGATCTCGCGCACCACGTCACTCGCCTGAAGCGGCCCGAGATCAACGTAGTCCTCGATGGCCGTGTCCTCCATCGCGGCATCGGGGTTCTTCCAAGATACCATGAAGACGGTGAACCCCTGCCGGACCAAGAACGCCACCATGCTGTTCTTCGGCTGCATGTCCATGATGTAGTATTTGTTGATCCACGGGGGCAGGATCAGCAACGGTGTCTGGTGCACACTCGCGGTCTGCGGCTCGTACTGGATCAGTTCGATCAGCTTGCTGCGGTGGACGACCTTGCCAGGCGTCAGCGCCAGGTTACGGCCGGGTGCAAAGGCGCGCTCATCCACCATGCTTAGCCGGCCTCGCCTGATGTCGTTCATCAGGTTGCGCATGCCGTCGGCAAGGCTGGTGCCTCCCGTCTCGAAAGCCCGCCGCAGCGCCACCGGGTTAAACGCCAGCACCAGGGTCGGGCTCATTGCATCGACGAACTGGCGCAAATGGAAGTTGAGCCGAAGCTGCTCGGCGTCGCCGATGTCCGCCACCTCGCCCTGCTTGAGCAGCCAGTCGGAGGCTACCAGGTATACGTCCTTCAGCGTGCGGTATAGTGTGTTGCCGTGCCATTCCGGTGCGGCAAAGCGTCTGTCGCCGCTCTTGGCTGCCACTGTCGGCTCGGAGCTGACCTGTCCGCACCAGCTCCGTCCCACCTCGCTCCAGATGTCCAGAGCGGACCCCCAGATGGCCGCGTTCAGCTCCGAGAGAGCATATAGCACGTCGGGCCGCGTGAAGGAGCGTAACCACACGGTACGCAGCGCCCAAGCAATGCCCGCCCAGTCCAGCGGGATCACCTCGTGCAAGGGGTTGGCATTCCACACCTGCTCGATCGATTTCAGCAGCGGGTCCTGCGCAAGATGCTCGGTCAACTGCTTCGTGGCAACGGAGAGCGAATCACTGGCTCGCAGGTCGGGTGACTGCCACCCTGGCTGTACCAGACTCATCCACTGTTGCGTTATATCGACGCCAAATCTCATCCAGGTGCTCCAGATGTCCGGCAACACCTCGTCGGCAAGTGTGGGCAAGTCGCTGCGCTCGCGGTCATCCGCCTCAGCCTGATGTCTGTGTCTGTGGTTTTGCGTCATTGCGGTCCCCTCCCATGCCGGGTGTATCACCGGTCTGCTGTGTTTTGGCTCATAGAGATCCGTGATCGTCGCCTCTACAGCTCTTAGCTTAGCGAGCAACTCCCGACGGGAATGGCGGTTAAGCTTCCGGGCGGGTAGCGATGGCCTGGAAAACGGCTACAACAGAGAAGTCTACAACAGCGGCCTCGGCGTCGTATCGCGCATCGAGTTCGATGGCAACGCAGTTACCGACGGGCTTCGGCAAGCTGGCCGACGCACCCAAGAGCCAAGGCTGGGCCCAACGTTCGACCCAAAGCTCCGCCACGGCGTTCCCTGGTCATATGCCGGTTGCATTTCGCCTAGAGTTGATGGGCGGTAACCGCCTTGAGCTTGATCAAATCGCTCTGAGCGAGGGTGTTCGCTGACGCCGCCTCGATCAACGACCGGGAGAACCAATAAGCCGCAAAGGGGATGCTCTTCTATGCTGGCGTTGATCGACACACTGCGGCCGATCCAGGGAGATAGTCTCGAGTGGCTAGGACTTGGACCAGCCGAGTGCCGTTACCGGATTGTAGCTACTGGCGCGCGTTGGCAGCTCCGCGCCTACGTCGAGTCTAGTGCGGGGACGCCTCTGCTCATTGTCGCTGCGCCGATCAAGCGTCCATACATCTGGGACCTTGCCGACTCCGTGAGCGTAGTGCGCCACTGCCTGCAGAGTCGCCTGCGCTTGTACCTTCTCGAATGGATGGCGCCGTCGCGTAGCGATAAAGACGCACGCCTTCGCGATTATGCGACACGATCGATTAGCGAGGCGGTCGCGACAGTGGCGCGGCAAGCAGGTGGAAAGACACCGTTAGTCATGGGGCACTCACTTGGTGGGACATTGGCGGCGATTTTCACGGCCTTCGACCCGTCGAGCATCCGGGGTCTCGTACTCTTGTCGACGCCGCTTTGCTTTGCGCCGAGCAGCTGTCGCTTCCGTGACGCAATTGTCGCGATGGCACCACTTAACCTTGCCGAGTTGGAGCTTGTTCCTGGATCGCTGTTATCGCAGCTCAGCCTCATGGCATCTCCCGAGACCTTTTTATGGTCGAGACTAGTCGACTTTGTCCTGAGCGCGGGAGATCCGGAAGCGTGGATGGTCCATGCTCGGGTCGAGCGCTGGGCCTCGGACGAGTTTCCGCTGCCCGGAAGGCTCGTTCATGAGGTCCTCGAGTCGCTTTATCGCGAAAATCGGCTTTGCGCCGGAACCCTCCGCATCGGCGACCGGGTCCCTGGACCTTTGGCGCTGCGGGTTCCCTTGCTGGCGGTGGTCAATAGAGAAGACGCAGTCGCGCCGCCCCGATCGATCGTGCCCTTTATCGACGCAATGACGGGAGGGTACGCCTCCCTTATCGAATTCCCGGGCGAGGTCGGCGTGGGCCTACAGCATCTCGCGATCCTCGTCGGACGGCAGGCGCATGCGAACGTGTGGCCAGGCATAATTTCCTGGCTCCACGAGCATGCTTGAATTCCGAAGATCTGGCCCATGTGCCCTGAACCGCTATCTCAACGAGTTGGCGCTTTGCGACAAGGTTGCGAGCCAGATTATGGTCAATGAGCACCACAGCACGGGCGCCCGCCTCCACGGGCGCGGCGTCGAAAAGGGAATGCCGGCTCTCACTTTTACCGTTAGAATGATCAACGAGAGCCGACAATCCATTCGGCCCATGCGGTTCGGGGAGCGCCGCTTTGGCCACGGAACGCGTCGAACGCAGGCTGGCCGCCATTCTTGCCGCCGATGTCGCTGGCTATAGCCGGCTGATGGGTGCCGATGAGGAGGGGACGCTTGCGCAGTTGAAGGCACTTAGGCGCGAGTTGGCCGATCCCAAAATCAAGGAACACCGCGGGCGCATCGTCAAAACCACGGGTGACGGCTTGCTCATCGAGTTCGCCAGCGTCGTCGACGCGGTGCGTTGCGCTGTCGAGGTGCAGCGCGAGATGGCGGAGCGAAACACAGATGTGCCGCTCGATCGCCGCATCGAGTTCCGCATGGGGATCAATCTCGGCGACATAATCAAGGACGGGCGCGACATCTACGGCGATGGGGTCAACGTCGCGGCGCGGCTCGAAGCTCTGGCCGATCCGGGCGGAATCTGCGCAAGCAGGGCTGTGCGCGACCAGGTGCGCGACAAGCTCGACTTTTCGTTCGAGGACATGGGCGAGCAACAGGTCAAGAACATTGCGCGGCCTGTGCATGTCCACCGAATCCTCCTCGGCGGAAGCATCGGCTCTCTTGGACCAACTGCGGCCACATCAGCGAAACCGACGCTCGCACTGCCCGACAAGCCATCCATCGCAGTGCTGCCGTTCCAGAACATGAGCGGCGATCCTGAGCAGGAGTATTTTGCCGACGGCATGGTTGAGGAGATCATCACGGCGCTCTCTCGCATCCGCTGGCTCTTCGTGATCGCGCGCAATTCGACCTTCACTTACAAAGGTCACGCGGTCGATGTCACGCGGGTTAGCCGCGACCTCGGCGTCCGCTATGTCCTCGAAGGCAGCGTGCGCAAGGGCGGCGGCCGAGTGCGTATCACGGCACAACTAATCGAAGGAGAGACCGGCGCACATCTATGGGCCGACCGCTTCGACGGCTCACTCGAAGACGTGTTCGACCTTCAAGACAAGGTGGCATCGAGCGTCGCCGGCGTCATCGAGCCTGCGCTGCAAGCGGCCGAGACTCGCCGCGCGGCTGAACGACCGACCGATGATCTAACGGCATACGATCTATATCTGCGTGCCTTACAGTATGCGCAATATTGGGACAGGGATGGGAGCATTCAGGGTTTAAGGTTGATGGAGCATGCGATAGCCCGCGATCCGCGCTTTGGTGCGGCTCTGTCGCTGGCAGCGCACTGTAACGCCATGCTGTATGTGAACGGCTGGACCGCGGATGCCGAGGCCAGCCGCGTGGCGGGGATCGAGCTGGCGCGGAGAGCCCTTCGGGTCGCGGGTGAGGATCCTTGCGCGCTTGTACGAGCGGCATATGTGCTTGGCAATCTCGGCGAAGACATCGCGGCCGCCATTGCATTGGCCGACCGTGCTTTGGATATGAACCCGAGCTTTGCCGTTGGCTGGTATTACAGCGGGTGGCTTAGGTTATGGGCCGGACAACCTGATCTTGCGATAAATCATTTTGCCAACTCATTGCGGCTGAGCCCCCACGATCGGCCGGCAAGGGCTCTCTTCGGTACTGGGATCGGACATTTCTTCGCTGGCCGTTTGGAAGAGGCCAGGGCGACGCTGCTCCGGTCATTGCAGGAATTTCCGGGCTGGGCGCCGAATTATCGGTTTCTCGCTGCCTGCTGCGCGCAAATGGGCCGTATGGAGGAAGCGCGCGAACTCATTCACCGGCTGCGAGACATTACAGCTGTTATTGTGCCAGACGCATCGCATTGGCGCAACCCGGAGCACCGCGAGCTCTATCTATTGGGCCTGCGATTGGCGGCCGGTGAGGCCTCATGAGCCAGACCCGCCGTCTCGCCGCAATTCTTGCCGCCGATCTGGTCGGGTATTCGCGGCTGATTGAGGCGGACGAGGCCGGCACTCTTCAAGTCCTCAAAGCGATGAAGGCCGAGCTATTCGCTCCAACCATCGCGGCGCATAACGGTCGGTTCGTCAAGACAACGGGTGACGGCTTCCTCGGCGAGTTCAGCAGTGTCGTGGACGCGCTGCGGTGCGCCGCTGAAATTCAAGGCCGTATGGCCGAGCGCACTGCGACTGCACCGTCGAGCGAGCTAATCGAGTTCAGGATTGGCGTTAATGTGGGCGACATAGTAGTATTAGAGGACGCCGCAGTGCTGGAATTGCGGGCCAGCCTGCATGGTCCGCTGCTCTGTCCCGGGGAGGCGGGCTACGACGAGACCCGTAAGGTCTGGAATGGAATTATCGATCGCCACCCGGCACTCATCGCCTCTTGCGCCGGGGCGGCCGATGTGATTGCGGTTAAATTCGCCCGCGCTCGCGAGGTGCTGGTCTCGGTGCGTGGCGGCGGCCACAACATCCCCGGCAACGCCGTGTGCGAGGGCGGCCTGATGATCGATCTCGCCGGCATGCGCAGCGTCCGCGTCGATCCGGTACGGCGCACGGCTCGCGCCGAGGGCGGGGTCACCTGGGAGGATTTCGATCGCGAAACGCAGGCCTTCGGATTGGCCACGACCGGGGGCTCGGTCTCTCACACTGGAATTGCCGGCCTCACTCTGGGCGGGGGTCTCGGGTGGCTCGGCGGCAAGCACGGCCTTTCCTGCGACAACCTGCTCTCGGCCGATCTCGTTACCGCGGATGGTAACGTGCTGATCGCCAGCACCGATGAGAACGCCGATCTGTACTGGGGCTTGCGCGGCGGTGGCGGGAATTTCGGCGTGGTCACGTCGTTCGAGTACCAGCTCCATCCCGTCGGGTCCCTTTTGGCGGGAATGGTGCTGTATCCGTTCAGCAAAGCAAAAGACGCGCTCAGGTTCTACCGGGATTTTATCGCAGACGCTCCAGACGAGCTGAAGACAATCGGCGCACTGCTCACCTCGCCCGACGGTGTCCCGGTGGCCGGCATCGCGGTTTGCTATAACGGGGACTTAGCAACAGGGGAAAAACTCCTGCGGCCGATAAGGGCATTCGGGCCGCCCCTAGCTGACCACATCGGCCCGACGGCTTACCGCCAAGTTCAGACGTTATTGGACTCCGCAGCGATTCGCGGGCGGCGGTACTACATCAAATCGAGCATGATGCAGCGGATCAGCGACGCCGCGATCGACACCCTTATCGACCGCTTTGCGACTGTTCCATCGCCCCTGTCGTTGATCGCCTTTCAGCAGCTGGGCAACGCTGCGAACCGGGTCAGCGCTACAGCAACAGCTTTCAGCCATCGTAACGCATTATGCGAGTGGGCCTGCATTTCGGGTTGGATCGACCCGACGGCAGATGACGTGAATATCCACTGGGCGCGCCAGCTGTCAGAAGTCATGCGCCCGTTCATCACCGGCAGCGACTATGTCAACCAGATCGGCCTCGAGACCGAGGAGGGCTCCGAGCGCATTAGGGCGGCCTGCGGCGCGAATTACGACCGGCTCGTGGAACTGAAGAACAAGTATGACCCGACAAACCTGTTCCGCCATAACTAGAATATCAAGCCGACAATGTAGAGGACGGCGCATGAGGGGGCGGTGCCCCAAATACGCAATGGTTTCGCTTTTGGTGGCGCCGTTCCCTCTCGGCTCCTTACCCTAAAATTGGCGGCAATCGCTCGTCGGCGGCGAAGGAGTTTTACAGATTTAGAAGTTATCAGCCAGCTGAGCAGCGACTGCCTTCTCGTCCCATTCCAGCCCGACACCCGGCATATCCGGAATATGCAGTTCGCCAGCCTTGACCTCATAGGGCTGCTGCAAGATCGGATTTGCCCAGTCTTGCCACTCGAGCTCGTTGCCAGCCGGTCACGCCACCAATCCTCATGAAATCGGGCATGACGTAATCGCAGGCCTTCATCCGCAAGGCGGTGTAAAGCGCACGCGGCCCGTAGAAATTCTCACCAATCTGCACAGGCGTCTTTAGATCGGCGTTAATCGTGCGTAGCCCTCGAGATTGTCGTAGACGATGGGTTCCTCGATCCAGCTGAGGCCGAGGTCGTCGATTGCGTGACACCGCTGCAAAGCCTCACCAAGCTGCAGACCCTGGTTGAAATCAACCATCAGGTTCATTTCGCTCCCGACCGCTTTTCGAACGGCCTCAATCGTCGCCAGATCGTCGGCGAGACGCTGGCGGCCCAGGCGCAGCTTCAGACCGTTGAAGCCGCCCTCGTCGCGTAGCTCGACCGCCTCGCTCGCAACTGCATCGGGGGACTTCAGCCAGAGGCCATTGGTGTTGTAGGACGGCACAGGGCCGAGACCGCCCCCCAGCAGCACGCAGAGCGGTACGCCAGCGGCCCTCGCCAATGCGTCCCAAGCTGCCATGTCGATCCCAGCAACCGCGATCATTGACATGCCGTCGTAGCCAACGAAGTGCAACGAATTGCGCCCGGCTTCATAAAGATCGACAGGAGCGAGCCGGCGCCCTTTGAGGAGTTCGCCAAGATCGTGGAGCGCAGGGATAAGGTAACGCATCGGATCGGGGGATATACGGTTCGAGGTAGGCGCGTCCTATCACGCCCTCTTCGGTATAGAGATCGATCAAGATCAATGGCCAATCCGTGAGCGTCGCAATGCGTGCTACGACTGGGCGCGCGAGCTTGAGCACCACGGGACGTGCCCGAATGCTCTTCAGCGTCAATGTCGGGGTTTTGCCCCTCGTGTCGCAAATTGTCATAGATCGTATGTTACCCATCGATTTCCGAAAGTCATACTCATGCCAGAAAGGATACGCATCCTCCTCATCTTCAGGCGGCATCTGGACATTTACTGTCAGTAGACGTTACTTACGGTAGCGCTATTGCACACGAGCTCCATTTCTAACACGATGATTACGTGGAAGCGATTGTTTGAGCGGAAGTTAGAGGTAAGAGATGACCTATTCGATCTCGTATGACGACGGGTCGGCGAACGCGACCAAAGAAAGGCGCGGCGAAGGTTTAACCCGGATAGAAACCTTCC
>Ga0126371_10004373_pt1 | contig 12468 bp, 10 predicted proteins | sample PanSoiMetaPlot_4_FD_110145 | JGI IMG/M metagenome (GOLD analysis project Ga0126371, IMG submission 110145) | Tropical forest soil microbial communities from Panama - MetaG Plot_4 | ecosystem: Environmental > Terrestrial > Soil > Tropical forest > Bulk soil | place: Panama | collected 2016-02-17
AGCTCGCTGAGAGGAACCATATTACCTGCAAGATTGGGATGAAACGTCCGTTGATCCCATTTCCGCTCGCCCGGCGGGCGTCCCGGATATTCGCGGATTACATCTGAAAAGCCCCGGAAGAATCGCCAGGTAAGCGGTTCGCTGTATTGCGGCATCACCAACACAGTACTCTGCTTTTTATTTCGAACTTCGTCTATAAACTCCGGAAACTCCGTGGCATTCGTAAGGTTCAGCAGTGCATTCGGCTCACAAGCGTGACGGTCTCCGCCGGAGACTAGAACCTGGTTCCATTCCGCAGCGAGTTGGATCACCTTATTATTTTCACGATGACTCCTCATGCCGTTAAGTTCAAATGCATGAAAACTTCTACCGTTGCTCTGCAGGAAACGCTTTAATTCGCAATCAAAAACATCCTGCGCGATGCCATTGAAATTCCAGACAGGATGGTTGAAGACGAGCAGCAGAGAGGGTATGCGTTGCAGTTCAGCGATCAAATCTGTTGTGTATTGCTCGTCTGCTTTAGCCGTGCACTGCGTCAGAGTTGACATCAAGTCATGTGCGATGGCTCCCGGCATGTTGTGAACACCGACGTGAAACTCGGCATCGCCGAAAGGAACCGTCCATTCCACTGAGATTGGAATCTCTCCAGATTGCGCGTCTTTTCGAAGCAATGTAGATGCTTCTATATTGTTGTGATCTGACAGGGACACCATTGGACACAAGCCGATAGACTCGATTTGCCGAGTCTCCAATAGGTATGCGAGTTGTGCCGTAAGGGGTGGGGTCCAGTATGCCCGGTCAAAATCAAGCCTGATGCCGGATCTCTCTTCGCAACGCTGTGCTTGTTGCGCAATCCAGTACCGCAGAAGACGGTGCTCCCGGAGGAACCGTCCAAGAAACCCCAGGCGTTCTAAAGAGTGCTTCGTATGCCCGTGCAGCGAGACGCCGCTGCGAAATTTAGCCTGGATATCGCTGTTTTTTGATAAAAACAGCACGCTATTGTGCACCTGGCCCTCCAGCATTCTCTCCTGTTTGTAAAAGTCGCAGAGGGCAGTCTTCCGGGTTCCTGGCACATTCTCGTGCAATTGACTCGGAAACTCATTGTTTATGTTGAACACACGCTGCTTTCGACGACTCGCCCCAATCAAGAGCGAGCACCATAGTATACGATTCGCAGAAAATCTGGATGGAATAAACGAATTCGATGTGAAATCTATGCTCGATGGTACCAAGTCATGGCACAGCTACGATCCCATTCCTGGAATGAGCAATTCTCCCGCTCTCTGCTGCACACTACCGTGTATAGTCGTCACAGCAGTTGGACGGGTAGGTCTTGCAGTCCCAGCATCCGCGTAGCGAAAGGGAAGGCATTCTTCGACATGTCATATCACGGTGTTGGAACTCGATTCTCAGCCTTGGTTATTCTCTTTGTTGCATGGAGCATTTCACCAATCTCTCTCGGAGAGGTGGATGCCGCGTCTTTATCCACGAGCATCACATCTGATCAAATCGTTCAGCGGATGGTCGACTCCAACGAAAAGCGCGCCCAGGATCTCCGACATTACATAGAGGATCGTCATTACCGGGTTGAGTTCAAGGGATTTCCTTCGATTGCAGCCAGCATGGACGTGGAAGTTACGTACGATGCACCGTCTTCAAAGACCTTTCGCGTCCTTTCGCAAAAAGGTTCCAAACTCTTGATAGATCTGGTGTTGAAAAAGCTGCTTGAGAGCGAAAAAGAGGCGGCCAAGGATCCGAGCCAGATCGCATTAACACCAGAAAACTACGTCTTTGCTCTGCTCGGTACTGAAGCCGCATCAGACCAGAAGCTCTTCGTTTTTCATGTGGAGCCTCGCGAGAATCGAAAGTTCTTGTACCGCGGAACGATCTGGATTGATGCAAAGGACTATGCCGTTGCCAGGATCGAGGCGGAACCCGCCAGGAATCCGTCGTTCTGGATTAGGCGGACAGAGATTCATCATGTCTACTCCAAGACTGGAGACTTCTGGTTACCGGAGCGGAATAAGAGCGAGACGACAGTACGGTTAGGCGGTACCGCGATCCTCACCATTGACTATGGCTCGTATCAAATAAAGACTGCCGGATCGTAACCATTTCGAGCGCCGATCAGGGTAGCAAGGTTCGCAACGCGCCGAGCATCATGCGGGATGTAATTCGCTTCACTGCACTTTTCGGGGCATGCGGTCTTTCAGGTGGCCGATTGTGGATGATTTCTGCGTATTTCTGACGCAATTTCCGGGTCGCTCCTTCCCAACTGTACTGTTCTACATCCTGCCGGGCCCGAATGCGGATTTCATGGAGATCGTAGCTGCCGGCAATTGCGTTCTTTACAGTGTTCACTAATCCATCGGGGTCTGCAGGCTCAAATAGAAAGCCGGTTACTCCATCATGTACAGCATCCGGTACGCCACCTGCGCGACAAGCGACGACGGGGCATCCTGAAGCCATGGCTTCCAGCAGTACCAGGCCAAGGGTCTCCGTCTTCGAAGGAAGCACAAAAAGATCCGCTGAAGCGTAAGCACTTGCCAATGCCTCCCCTTGCAGATACCCGGTGAAGAAAGCCGATGTGCCTTTGAAATGCCGTTCAAGTTCATGCCGGAGCGGCCCATCCCCTACTATGGCTAATTTCGCATAGGGCAACACCCGCAAAACATCCCGAAGTTTTGCGATGTCCTTCTCTGCAGAGAGCCGGCCCACATACAGCAGGAGAGGGCTTTCTGGCTCACCGTTGCTCAGATAACTTCGCATCTCTTTGGAGCGCGCAGACGGCCGGAAGCGAGTCGAATCGACCGCTCGCTCCCAAAGCGCCAGATCATTGATCCCGTGGCTGTGAAGATCATTGACCATTGCCGTGGATGTGCATAGGTTCAGATTGGATCGCCGGTGCCGTTCCAGCATCAACCTCCAAGTGAGTTTCTCGATGATTCCAAGCTTGTAGTAGTGGAGATAGGCTGGAATGTTCGTGTGATATGAAACCACGAGCGGTATGTTAAGGACGTTGCTGTAGTACAGCCCTCCCACACCTAACAATGCCGGCTCGAACAAGTGAAGGATTTCAGGATTGAATGCCTCCAGCCTGTCTCTCATGGAGGCGCGGGGCGGGGCCAACCTGAGCTCCGGATACAAAGGAAACGGTAAAGAAGGGATCCCGACGACTTCTGCGCCAAAAAGCTCCTTTGGTCCGCCACTTGGCGCAAATATTAGTATTTGGTCGCCGTTCCGGCTCAAACATTCAACGGTCTTAGTCAGCATCGTGACGATACCGTCGATCTTGGGCAAAAACGACTCTGTCATCAGGGCAATTCTCATCCTTGAAACTCCTTGGTGGCTCCTTATGTAATGCGTTTTGCGCAGCTCCCACATCTTCCAGAGAAATATGCCAAGGCGAAGGAGCCAAACCCTATCAGTGAGGTCATCGGCATTGTCCTGTCCGGCATGCAAATATGCAAGGAAAACTGGTAGCTGGCCAGGGGTCAGAGATAATTAACGATAGGCGCAGGCACTTTTCCAGACGCTCTTTGGCATCAGGTCGAGTTTTCACGGTAATTACGCAAGGGACCGATGGCATGTCGGACATGAGGGTTGTCCCCTGTCAACTATCGATAGATGGATAATGCGTTCATCGAGCGAGTGATCTGCAATGTCCGTGTAGCTGGTCAGGACTCAATCACTTCCTGATCTATCGTGGAATCTTTGCTATCGGATCAACGGACTCTCCCAAACACGGAAGAGGAGTTCTTTGAGTTGAGCGAAATCCCTTGGCCCGAGCTCAGCCCTCCATTCACCCTCGATAGCTTGCAGAATCTCAATGGCCTTCGCATACGCGGCGTGTCCCCGCTTCGTAAAGCGGACAATACGCGCACGCCCTTCGTTGGGTGAATCGGACCTGACCAAATATCCAACATCTTCAAGGCTCCCCAAAAGCCGGTTCATGGCCTGCTTGCTCATCCCGGCGCGCTCCGCGAGAACTCCCGGGCGAACTCCGTCCGGACCCGGAAACCGGAACACCGCCATATGCGGCATGATGAGCTCATCAAAGCCGGCAGTATTGAGCTCCCTGATGATGCGACGCTGGACCGCTTCAGCTGGGACACGCAGCAGCGCACCGATCAGCATATCCCGCGTTTTGACCGGCGAATTTTCTTGAAAATAAGACATTGACACGGTAAGTAAACTATGTTTACTATCTGCACTAACGGGTAAACAGAGTTTACCACAAGGAGCATGGCAATCCATCTTGCTCCCTTTAGCGGATGATCATTGTCGAAGCCTATTACCCGATCGGACAAAATGAGCAGTATAGCGGCCGAACATACTCAATCTGTCCAAGGTACCGGAAGGTAAATGGACCCGCAAATATAACGAAACAAATCAAGAAAGGAACTCATCATGGCAACACAAGCCGCAGTAAGCATGAACCCCATAGAATTAATCGCATTTGGCCGAGGACGGCAGTCCCTGGATCATTCGGTCTGGTACAACGGTTCGCTGTTGACCTTCCTGGCGACAAGCGAAGATACGCAGGGGCAGTTCGCGCTGATCGAGATAGCCGGCAGGAGGGGCAATGCTCCCCCTCCGCACATCCATCACCGGGAAGATGAAGTCTTCTACCTGCTTGAAGGCGAGTTAACCGTTTCCGTGGGCGATCGCATCATCAAGGCGACGCCTGGAACGATGGTCTTCTTGCCGCGCAATGTGCAGCACTCGTTTACGATTGACTCGGAGCAGGGGCGAATGCTCGTACTCCTCACGCCCGCAGGATTTGAAGGATGGTTCAAGGAATTCAGCATGCCGGCGCCGGCCTTGACGTTGCCGCCGGTGGCGGAAGCTGGCTACAGTGAGGTCCAGAAGATGCTCGATGCTGCTCCGCGATATGGCCTGGAATTCGTCTTGCCCAGGCAAACGGAATCTCTGTATAAGGAGCAACGCTGATGACGCGGCATGCGGTCGATTTCCACGTCAATCCTTCCGATGAAACGATCCAGATCGGGCCTCTCACGGTGCACTTCCTGCTTACCGGAGATGACTCGGCGGGAAGTATCGCTGCATTTGAGGTGGTTGTCCCCGGCGCGCAGCGGTTGCAGGGACCCGCGCATAGCCACCTTCGCTTCGAAGAGACGATTTATGGAATTGCAGGAGTCCTGACCTGGACCGTCGATGGAAAGGAGATCGAAGTCGCTCCTGGCCAGGCGCTCTGCATCCCGCGTGGGGCAATTCACCGGTTCGACAACAACACCGCGCAGGACGCGAGAGTGCTGTGCGTGGCCACACCGGCTGCTATTGGCCCACATTTTTTCCGCGAATGCGCTGAAGTGATTAACGCGGCCGGCGGCGGTCCGCCGGATCGGGCGAAGATGGCAGAGATCTTGAGCCGCCATGGCCTTACGCCAGTTGCGCCTCCAGGGTAACAATTTCTCAGTTCTACAGGCGACCAAACTTCTTTACCGCCTCCACGATAGAACCCAGCTGTTCGATGTATGCATACATGCTGTGCTCCTTGAAGTCCAATTGCCGGGCCAAAGTGAGCACTTTGACCGCTTCCTCGCGTGGAACAACGACTACTCCGTCCTGGTCTGCCGCGATGATATCGCCAGCGCGGACGGGAACATTATCAATCGTCACGGCAAGGTTCGAGCCGGCGAACCGATAGTGCCCCACAGATGTCGAAGGCACCATTCCAGTGGCATAAACAGGAAAACCAATCTTCTTCAGATAGGCCACGTCGCGAACGCCGCCATCGATTACCGCTCCTGCAAAACCACGCGCTGACATTGCCGTTCCCATCAATCCGCCCATGCCTGCAATGTTCTCGCCGTCCTCGATACTCATGACGTATACCGAATCCTTGCCGCCGGCATCGATGGCTGCAAGCATTCCGTCAAGCGCGTGCGGATCGTGATTCTCCTCTTTCGCGAGGCGCACCGTGGCCGCGAACCCTACAAATTTCGTCGGAGCAATTGCCTGCATGCGATGAGAAAGGTACATGCGTTTTCCGTCCAGTTGCTCGATTGCGTCTGACACTGACGCAACCTCGACGTGGCGATACGCGGCTGCCAGGGCTGCCGGGTCGTTCTGCAGCGCCCCTTCAGTCTCGGCCGATTGTGCATGGATAAGAAACAAGAGGCCGAGTGAAAAAGTCAAAACCAGAATTGCGGAAGCAATGAAAATACGTTTCACGATTTACACCTTCGATATGGCATTGGAAGTAATGACGGACATCCAAGTCTGTTCCTACTTGGTGTGGTGAACGTTTAATCCAGGACGTACACCTGGCGATGATTAGCTGGTCATGTTCTTGAATGCTGTTACGGCGAAAGTGTATCCCACGGAGAATTTCATTGGGAACACATCATGGAGTCTTGGCTGGGAGACGGCGATGTGGGATGCTGTTTCGAGATGTTTGACATAGCAGATTGCTGTACCATGCAGCCCGCCAGGATTGATAATGAATGAAAGTGAACACCTCTCAAAGGCCGCCTTCTTGAAGACTGGAGCCGGAAGCAAACCTCAAAATCATTCAAAGAGGAATGGACACATGAAGACAGAAAGCCGACGCAAACTACTTAAGAGTGCCGTTGCAGCAGCAGGGGCGGTTGCGCTTGGTACAGTTCCAGCGCAGGCCAAACAAGCCGGGCCGGCGCGCAAGGCATATACGATTGGACCGAAACCCGAAAAGACACCGCTCTTCAATAGCGCGGTTTCGTATGGCAATCTCCTCTTTCTTGCCGGCATCGGCGCGCACTTCCCAGGCGATATAAAAGCCCACACGGCCCACGTGCTGGATGAGATGCAGAAGCAACTGGAGAACGCCGGCTCATCGATGAGCAAAGTGCTCAAGGTGAATGTTTATTTGAATGACATCAAGGACTGGGAAGCGATGAATACGGTCTATGCGGGACGCTGGGGCGATACTCCACCGGTGAGGACGACCGTTGCGCCAGCTGGCGGTATTCCCGGGAATTCACTGGTCGAGATGGAATGTATCGCATTTATCTAGAAGCAAACAGGGGTGGTGAAATGCAAAATCCACTAGATACTGCAGGGTTAAGTCGCCGTAAATTCCTTCAACGTTCAGCCATTGCCGGGCTTGCCGGGGCAGCAGGCACGTTGACGCCATCGCCTGCCAGAGCGTCCGCTGCTGCAGAAGAGACGGGCCCGAATATATATGAACAAATAGGCGTACGTCCCCTGATCAATTGCAAGGGCACATTCACAATCATTACCGGCTCTTTGACTTTGCCTGAAGTGAAGAAAGCAATGGATGAGGCGTCCCGTCATTACGTCAACCTTGATGAGCTGATGCAAGCAGTTGGCGCTAAACTTGCCGAAATTACTCAGGCGGACTGGGGCATTGTGACTGCCGGTTGTGCGGCAGCCATCACTGCTTCCACAGCCGCTTGCATCGCGGGAGCTGATCCAGAAAAGTCACAGAAGTTGCCGTATTTGTCAGGGATGAAGAACCAAGTCATTATTCCAAAGCATTCGCGCAATCCTTACGACGTTGGGGCACGCATGCTGGGTGTGGAAGTGGTCGAAGTCGGCACCGCGGAAGAACTAGCAGCGAGCATGGGACCGCGCACAGCGATGATCTATATCCTGTCTTCTCCGGCTGCCGCGTCAGGGCCACTCAGCATTGCCAATATCTGCCAGGCTGCGAAGCCCAGGCAGATTCCGGTATTCGTTGACGCCGCTGCCGAGACGTTGACGATACCGAACATCCACCTGAAGGCAGGCGCCACCCTGGTGGGATACAGCGGAGGAAAGTGCCTGCGCGGACCGCAATGCGCCGGACTGTTGCTTGGCCAGAAGGACCTGGTGCAGTCCGCATGGTTTCAAGCGGCTCCGCATCACAACGTCGGCCGTTCGATGAAGGTCGGCAAGGAAGAGATCATGGGTATGCTGACTGCCGTGGAGATGTGGACCAAGCGTGACCATCAAGCGGAATGGAATACATGGCAGAGCTGGCTGGACTACATCGAGGCAAAGGTGAAGCCGTTGCCGTCAGTAACGATGGAACACATCATGCCGGAAGACCTGTCGAACCACGCGCCACAGCTGAAAATCAAATGGGACGCGAATACGCTGAAAATCACAGGCACAGAAGTTGCCGAAGTGCTTGACGCGGGTACGCCGCGCATTCAATTTGCCGGCGCATCAGGCAGGCGGCCTGATCGCATGGAAAGCTCAATCGAAATCATGCCGTACATGATGATGCCGGATGACTACAAGGTCGTGGCAGAGAAGCTCTGCGACGCGCTTAGTCATCCAAAGACTTTCACGGCGCCGGTCATCCCGCAGGGCGAGCCTGCCAGCATCGGCGGCATATGGGATGTTCAGGTGGACTACCTGAAGGGGCGCGGCAAGCAGCGCTTTTTGCTCGAACAGTCCGCGAACAAAGTGCAAGGTGCGCACGAGGGCGAAATCTACAACAGCAATATTGCCGGGACGGTTCACGCCGATCAAGTAGTATTGCGTAGCGCGTTTCCTGTGGGTGGAAATGAGATTCGATATGCATTTACCGGAACCGTGCAGGGTGATTCCATGCACGGCACGGTAGGGCTGGGGGAATATGGTGAGGCGACCTGGACGGCCACGCGAAGCACATCCTGAACTCTGTAGCCCTGTGATCCCATTGCTTATGAAATCCAGCCATCGCGTTCGAGCAATCGTATGCGCATGGCTGCTTTTGCTGAGCGCATCCCTGTTCACACATGCGCAGACCGCTCCAGCGAAAAGGCCCTTCAAGCTTGTGGCCAAAACGCCTGCCTTCTGGGATTTGATCGATCGTGACGCAAAGATGGAAACCATGGCTACCGGCTTTGGCTTCACCGAGGGGCCGGTGTGGGATAAGTCAGGTTATCTGTGGGTCAGCGATGAAGTTTTGAACAAGATATTTCGCGTGTATCCCGACGGGCATCGAGAAGAGATGCTTTCGCTCGGCGATCCGGATGGAAGCACCTACGATCAGGACCATCGGTTGATCAGTACCGCCAGCGTGTTGCGCGCCATCATTCGACTCTCAAAAGATGGCAAGAGTTATGCCGTTCTGGCAGATCATTATCAGGGGAAGCGTTTAAATAGTCCGAATGATGTGGTGCTAGGCCCGGATGACGCTCTGTACTTTACAGATCCCACGCTCGATCTGGTCAAGGGCGAGAAGCAGGAGACGCCGTTTCAGGGAGTTTATCGCCTGGACAAGAGCGGGAAGTTGCAACTACTAACAAAAGACATTTCGCAGCCGAATGGATTGGCTTTTTCTCCCGATGGCAAGCGCCTCTATATCGATGACGACGAAAAGAAGGATATCCGCGTCTATGATTTTCGCTCGGATGGGACGCTCTCAAACGGGCGTCTTTTCGGGAGTGAAGACGACGGGACAGATGATGGTGTTCCGGACGGCATACGCGTTGACAAGAAAGGAAATCTATACGTCGTGGGACCGCGTGGCATCTGGGTCTGGAGTCCCGCCGGCGTACATCTGGGGACGATTGAAGTCCCGGAGCAGCCTGCGAATCTTTCATGGGGAGGAGCGGACGATTCGGTCCTCTATATCACTGCGACGACGTCCATCTACACGGTCCGGACCAAAGCACACGGGTTTGTACCTTACTACTAACAGCTCACTTGCCCGTGGGCTTGTCGTCATCCGGATTGAAGCTCTTGATCTTTTCGACTGTTGGCGCGTCCAGCTTTTGGAGGAGAGCAACAAGCAGGTCGACGGCTTGGTCGAAGTCCTTCCGGTCAATAATGCCGTTGTGCGTATGGGTGTACATAGTTGGCACCAGCAGTGTCGTCACCGGAACGCCTGTGCCGTTAAGTTTGATGGCTCCCGCATCGTCGCCGAAACCCTGCACAAAGTTGTATTGCAGCGGAATATGGAGATCGGCGGCGGTGGCCTTCAGGAAGGCCAGAAGCTTTCTATTAGGAAATTCGCTGAAGTCATACAACATGATTGCAGGCCCCTTGCCGAGCGCCGTCTGCGAAGCCTCGGGATCATTTCCGGGCAGATCGTTTGGCGTGTCGACTTCGAGTGCAATGCCAATATCGGGATTGATCATCCGGGCCGAGGTCTGAGCGCCGCGCATTTCATCGCTGCCTTCTTCCTGGATGGTCGCCGCATAAAATAGCTGGTTCGGATGCGGAGTTTTTGCGAGGCGGCGCATTGCCTCCAGAATCATGGCGCAGCCGACGCGATCATCCCAGGCCTTGGCCATATAGCGACCGTAGGGCAGCTCAACAAAATCCGAGACTGGAACCACCGGATCGCCCGGCTCGATTCCAAGGGCCGACGCTTCACTGGCGCTGCGCGCGCCTACGTCGAGATAAAGCTGCTGGTGTTGAGGCTGGTGTTCCTCCGTCATCGTACGAGGAGCGATATGGGCATCGTAGAGTGCCGTAAGACCAGTGACTGGGCCCTTCGATGTGTAAATCATCCAGCGCTGATCGGGGAGCGCCTGAGGCAGCCACCAGCCCAGCATTTGCATAGTGATAAAGCCATCGGGCCGGACGTGGCGGATCATGCCTCCCAGCTCGTCCATGTGTGCGTCAATCATGATGCGCGGTCCAGCGTTGCCCTGCCGCGCAATCACCGAGCCCAGGCCGTCATACTGAATGGAGTCGGCGTAGGGGCGCATCTTCTCGGTCATGAATTTGCGCATGGGCTCTTCATAGCCCGGAGGGCTGGGTACATCCGTGATCTGCTTCAGAAGTTGCGTGAGGGAGTCCTGCGCAAGGAGAGTTGCCGGGAAAGCCACGAGAATCACAAGAAGGATTTTCTTCACCATACCGTCCAGCATTCTTTGAAGTTGGGTCATGATAACCAAATTGTGGTGGAAACAGCCTAGGGCAACGCAAAAGTGAACAAATCATTGCCCGATGCTATAGCGACATACTGTTTCCCATCGACTGCATAGCTCATGGGAGACGCATGCAGCATTTGTCCGGTATTGAAGTGCCATAAAGACTTTCCCGTTTTACCATCGACTGCTTCGAAGAAATTCGCATCGTCGGCAAAGAAGACCAGGCCGGTCGCAGTCGTCATCACTCCTCCCCAGGAGTGTCCCTCCCCTGCCTGGGGATAGCGCCACGCAATCGCCCTGGTTTCGGGATTGAAGGCAAGGAGCACTTTCCGGCTTTGGCCATCCGGGCCGCGCTTTGTTTCCCCTGAGTAATACGTGCTGCCTTCTATGTAGGGTTGCGGCTTGCGAAAATACACGGAGCACGCTTCCAGAGCCATAACGTAGTACAAGTGTGTCGCTTCGCTATAGGACGGCGAAAACCAGTTCGTTGCGCCGACAACTCCGGGACAGACGAGCGTACCATCGGCGGCAGGCACGGAAATCGGAGCAATCGGGCGGCCATGCGCGTCGATGCCTTTTGCCCAGGTGAGCTTTTCGACGAACGGAGTCGCGGAGAGAAATTCTCCGTTGGTCCGATCAAGTATATATAGAAAGCCGTTTCGATTTGCCTCGATGAGCAGCTTTCTTGGCTTTCCCTGATATTCCCGATCAATAAGTACCGGGGTTTGAACGCCGTCATAGTCGTAGAGATCGTGAGGAGTGAACTGGAAATACCATTTCAATTTCCCGGTATCCGGATCGATTGCAAGCAGACACGAAGTGTAGAGGTCGTCTCCAGGGCGGACGGCCCCGTCGTAGTCCGGCGAAGCATTGCTCGTGCCCCAGTAGATTGTATTCAGTTCAGGATCATAGGTTCCGGGCATCCATGTGGTGCCGCCGCCATGCAGGTAGGCATCGCCGGGCCAGCTTGAGGAACCAAACTCGCCCGGACTTGGGATCGTCCACAGGCGCCAAGCCAGCTTTCCAGTTTCAGTATCGTAGGCCGCAAGGAATCCACGCACGCCGTCATCGCCTCCCGATGTTCCAACCAATACCTTGTCTTTGACGATCAACGGCGCACTGGTGCCGCCGTAGTTCTTGTTCCAGTCTGCATAAGCAACGTCCCAGATCAGGTGACCCGACCTCGCGTCGAGACAGAGCAGATGCGCGTTATCGGTTTCCATATAGAGGCGTGTGCCGAGTAGTGCCACGCCCCGACTGATATGACTCGAAGCGTCATCAACCAGACCATTTGTGATCGGGCGCGAGTAATGCCAGAGCACCTCTCCGGTTTGTGCGTTCAGAGCATAGGCATCATTGGACGCCGTCACGTACATCACGCCGTTTACAACTACGGGCGTGACTTCGAGCACTCCTGCATTTCTGCTATGAAAGACCCATTGGGCCTGAAGACGCCCCACATTCTGCGGAGTGATCTGCGTGAGACTGCTGAAGCGTCGTCCGGTGTAGTCGCCGTTATACGACAGCCAATTATCGGCTATGGTCCCGGAACGCAGATGGGTCTGCGTCACATCGATCACAGCGCCTGCGGTCGGATTCGAGCTTTGTGCTGACGCGCCAAATACCAACCCGCAACCGGTGAGGACGA
>Ga0126371_10004374_pt1 | contig 12468 bp, 7 predicted proteins | sample PanSoiMetaPlot_4_FD_110145 | JGI IMG/M metagenome (GOLD analysis project Ga0126371, IMG submission 110145) | Tropical forest soil microbial communities from Panama - MetaG Plot_4 | ecosystem: Environmental > Terrestrial > Soil > Tropical forest > Bulk soil | place: Panama | collected 2016-02-17
ATGATCACTTCCGCCAACGGCAAATCGTACGCGAAGATAACCCGCGCCGGCGAGATATAATCCATCGAGATCATCGTGCCGCGCCGCGTCTGACACAGATCCATAATCGGTCCGATGAAATCCGCGGGCGTGATGATCGAGCACTTGACGTACGGTTCTTCGATGCGCTGGATATTCGGTACCGGCGGCAGTTTCGCAGGGTTGTCGATCCACATCTCTTCGCCGCCCGTCGTGAACACATGATAGACGACCGACGGCGACGTCGCGATGAGCGAAAGCGCATACTCGCGCTCGAGCCGCTCCTGGACGATCTCCATGTGGAGCAAGCCCAAAAAGCCGCACCGGAAACCAAAACCCAACGCAATCGACGACTCCGGCTCGAACGACAACGCCGCGTCGTTGAGCTTCAGCTTCTCGAGCGCTTCGCGCAGATCGGTGTAGTCGACGCCCTCATTCGGATACAAACCGCAGTACACCATCGGCGTCACTTTGCGGTAACCCGGCAGCGGCACGTGCGCCGGCGAATCCGCACCCGTCACCGTATCGCCGACGGCGACATCCGAAACGCTCTTGATGTTCGCGATGACATAGCCGACGTCGCCGACTTCGAGCCGATCCGAGGGCCGCATATCCGGCCTGAACGTTCCGACCTCCAACACCTCGAACACGCGATCCTGCGCCATCGATCTGATCCGCGACCCCGCCGCCAGCATTCCGTCGACAACCCGCACGTAACAGATGACGCCCCTATACGCATCGTAGTGCGAATCGAAGACGAGCGCCCGCAAGTGCTCCTCTCGTCCGGAAGGCGCTGGCACGTGCGCGACGATCGCCTCGAGGATCTCGCGGATCCCGATCCCCTCTTTCGCCGACGCCTTGATGCAGCGCTCGCGTTCGATGAGCAGCGTATCCTCGACGTCGCGGATGACGCTATCCGGATCAGCCGATGGCAGATCGATCTTGTTGATCACCGGGATGATGGCGAGTTTCGCTTCCGTCGCCAGATGATAGTTCGCGAGCGTCTGCGCCTCGATGCCCTGCGCCGCATCGATGACCAAGAGCGCACCCTCGCAAGCGCTCAAAGATCGCGACACCTCATACGTGAAATCGACGTGCCCTGGCGTATCGATAAGGTTGAGCTCGTACGTCTCGCCGTCGAGCGCCCGATACTGGAGCGTCACTGGATGCGCTTTGATCGTGATGCCGCGCTCGCGCTCCAAGTCCATCGAGTCGAGCGTCTGCTCTTGCATCTCGCGCGCGGCGAGCGCGCCGGTCAGCTCGAGCAGCCGGTCCGACAGCGTCGTCTTGCCGTGATCGATGTGGGCGATGATGCAAAAATTGCGCACTTTCGCGTTCGTGCGCTGCGACGCCGCGCGGGTGGTCATGTTCGACGGATTCGTTAGGCGGGGAGCGTTCGACCTCTGCGCGATGCGTACGCCGGCGACGCCAAACTCAGCGCGCCGATGCGACCTGCGCGGGAATGCCGTCCAGATACGGCGTCGGATCTATCGGCTTGCCCCACAGCACGATCTCGTAATGGCAGTGCGGTCCGGTCGCAAAACCGGACGTGCCGATTTCCGCTATCTGCTCACCCTTGCGAACCGAATCACCCGGGCTTACGAGCATCCGCGAATTGTGCGCGTACCACGTCTCATACCCGTTGCCATGATCGATGACGATCTTGTAGCCGTAGCCGTAATCCCAGCCCGCTTCCTCGACGACGCCCGACGCAGTCGCATACACCGGCGCGCCGTAATCGTTGACGATGTCGAGCCCCGGATGGAACTCCGCATCCGGATAGTCACGATAACCAAAGCCCGATGACACGTAACCGTCGGTCGGCCAAATCGATGGGATCGCATCCAAGAACCGCTGGCGCGCGATATCGGCAGCGATCTTCGCCTGTGCGGCTGCCGACGCTTTCGCTTCGAGGTCGCGCGATTCGGCGAGCGCGCTTTCAAGCTTCACATTGAGCGATGCGAGCGCGGTCGACTCGTTCGCGAACGTCACAGCATCCGCGCTGCGGCTCGCAAGCCACGATCGAACGCCGTCCCAGAACGACACGCGCGGCGTCACAGACGGCCTTCCGGGGAGCGGCGCCGCCGCGTGGATGACCGGCGCAGAACTCGTCTTGCTCGCCGGCGCCTTCGAAGCGCTCGTCGATGTCTTGCCGCCGTTCGCGATCACCGCGAGCTTTTTGATCTCGCGCTCGTTGCGCTGCAACACGCTCAAACGATTCATCATGTCGTGCGTCTGCTTCGTGAACGCGGCGAGCTGGCGATGTTGCTGCGCATCCGAAGCTTGAAGCTTGCGCACTTGCGCGTTTGCGGCGTTCACCGCGCCCAACTGGAACGTCGTCATAGCGGCGAGAAAAACGAGAACGCCCGCCCCGATGACCGCGAGGTGGCGATGCGACACTTCCAGTTTATAGATCGACTCCGAGCTGTGCGGGATGATCTTGATGACGATCCGCTTCGTCGACGAGAACAGCTCCTTTAGCACTTCTCTCCCCCGCTGAACGGTGCGCCGCATGCGGCGCTCGCGAGCCCCGCGGGCTTCCGTGCCCCGGACCAGCCCTCAGCCGCGCGATCGCGGCCGACCGGACCTCTCCCGTGCGATGCCGAGCGCTCTGCGCTCTTCCTCGCTCGTCTCTTTGTCGGTCTCGAACCCGCTCACGGATTTCGCATACGTGCGAACCTCTTCGCGCGAGTAGATGCTCGAGAGTACGAATCCGTCGCCCTTGCCGTCGACGACCGCGAGGGCGTACGACAGCTCCGACCCGACGTCGGGGAACGCATTGAAGCGGACGAACCCGACGTTTTTCAATGCGCCGTCGGCGGCCGCTTCCAGCGCGGCGAGCCGTCGGCGTACGTCCGATAGATCCGGCGGTGCCGCGGCTTGCGGAGTCCCCGGGCGCACGAGCGCCCTACCGGATCGGGACCGCGCGGTCATCAAGTGGTAGACGACGAGCGCGGCGATCGTGAAGATGGCGCTCAAAACGAAAGTCGGTGATGTGACGGCCGGCGCCAAGCCGCTCACAAACGTCTGCCACGCGTCAGTCATGACGATGGCCTGCCCCAGGTTCGCACGGGAAGTCTCACCTGTCCTTTTGTCCCGCTCGCATGGTGCGACACGTCGAGCGACACACGTCATAAGGGGAGGCTCGAGTCAGGACGAGCCGCGGCACCCGAAAGGTCCCACACGCCGCTGCTACCTTCCGGTCCTGACGGGATTAGCGGGTTTTCGTCGCGCGGGTCCTGACCGTCGTCGCCTCCCATGCGAACGGAGAGGGAGGGATTCGAACCCTCGAGACGGTTTTAGCGCCTACACGCTTTCCAGGCGTGCCTGATCGACCACTCCAGCACCTCTCCGCGAGGTGACGTGCTCTTCATCACGTGTCGACTTGACCGAGCTTGAAACGGAATCCGGAGAGGGTGGGATTCGAACCCACGAACGGGTATAAGCCGTTACTCGCTTTCGAGGCGAGCGCGATCAACCAACTCTGCCACCTCTCCGCATGCGTCGTGCGCCTCACGACAACTCTTCCGCTCGTCGCTCTTTGAAGAACGAGCGCAGCATCTGCGCCGCATCTTCTCCGAGCACTCCTCCTTCTACCGTCACCCGATGGTTCAATTTCTCATGGCTTGCGACGTTCACGACCGAGCCCGCGCCTCCACCTTTCGGATCGGCGCATCCGTAGACGATCCTGTCGATCCTCGCCGCGACGCACGCCGCCGCGCACATGACGCACGGCTCTTTCGTCACATAGAGCGTCGAACCGCTCAGCCGCCAGCCGCCCGACCTCGCCGCCGCCTGACGGATCGCGACGACCTCTGCGTGCGCCGTCGGATCGTGCGCAGCTTCCTTTTGATTGAAGCCTACCGCGGCGATCTCGCCGTTGCGCACGAGCACCGCACCGACCGGCACATCGCCTCGCGCGCTCGCGACCGCAGCAAGTTCGAGCGCGCGGCGCATATAGGACTCGTCATCCATGGCGCGCCCGAGTGGGCTCGAACCACCAACCTTCGGCTTCGGAGGCCGACACTCTATCCAATTGAGCTACGGGCGCACGAAATTTCACGCTGCAGAAATAGGCGCATTCGTCGGATTCTTCGACCTTCCCTCGGCTCGCGATTCGAGCAGCTCGAGGAAACGAGCGTAAGCGATGTAGCTCGCGATGTTGCCGTACACCAACGCGGGGATGAAAGCGACGTCGAGCCACGCCTTCCATTTCGCTTGCGCGACAGCATCATGGACGTATGTCGTCGTGATCGCGCCTCCGATCCAAATCGGGATCCCATACAATATCGCCACGATCAACGTGATAGCGAAGAGGAAGACGAACGTCTGCCGGAACGAGCCGGAAACGAGCCACCACGATCGCTTGAACGACGCGACGACTCCACGACCCTCATAGACTGTGATGATAGCAGTAAACGCGTACTTCACCCCCAGCCATGTGGCAAGAACGAGTACGATCAAAAGCACCGTGCCGAATAACAGTGGAAGCGCCGGATCCGTCACAACTCCGGGGAAAGCCAATGCCGTACCAGACGCAACGATGCCGCCGACCAACCCGACCGTGACCGCGATTACCGCAAGCGATGCCGTCATGAACCGGACGATCCAACCTGGCGCGAATGTCAGCTCGGGCATCAAGACTCGCAACCCGATGAACGCCTCGATCGGAGAGACCGCGTAGTAGACGGCCGAGGAGCCGAACCCTTGCGATGTCACCGGAAACGATGCAGCGACCGCGTGCACGGCCCAAATAAGAAGAACGAGCGGCCACGAACGAACGACGGCGCCGATAGCCTTATCAAGCGCCTCACCCAAAATGACGCCGAGTGGATCCGCTTTCATGCAGCACCGCGCCGGCTGACAGCCCGACGAGAAATGGTGCCTCGGGCAAGATTTGAACTTGCGGCCAAGGGCTTATGAGTCCCCTGCTCTACCACTGAGCTACCGAGGCTGACGACGGAAGCGAGAGACGACCGTCATCTCGTTCTTTCGTCAGCCCGGTACGCCAGTCCTTATCCTATACGTGTGCCGCTGGGCGACCTACGACTTAAGCCGCTGCGCGACGAACGTACCGACTTCGTCATCGATGTTGCTATCTTTCCATTGCCCTCTGATGACGCCGTCAGATCCGAGGGTCCCGCGAAACGTGATCGTCGCGTCGAGAACTTTGTCGTTCGTCGCGATCCGCTTCCACGTCCACACGATCGATTCGCCGTCAGCAGCACCATCGATCGATCCGAGCCCGCTCGAGCCCTTGCACGATCCACTCAGCGCGCCATCGCTCTCTTTGAACGTGCATGTCGGCGATATCACTTCTTCCGCACTATCGCTGCTCAGAGTTCCGCTGACGACCCACTTCCCGCTGACGTCCGTTTTCGCCAGCACCGTTGAGGCGACGGCGATGACCGCGACCGCGACGAAGAACGCTAATATAGTTTTCAACGATTGCTCCAGTCCAACGCGATCTTGATAGAATGCGCAAAACGACGGGCCATGTTACCTGCCGACCGGTCCTCGTGGATTCCGCCGTCTCGCCGCCGCTTCCCGCCGGAGCGATGCGTCTAGTGGAAGGTCAACTTCACCAAAAGAGACGTCTGGGGCAGCGCGTACGTGCCGAGGATGCCCGGCGTCGACTGCGATTGCGTCAGCTCGACTTGCAGCGCGCGCCGCACCTGGTAAGCGATACCGAGCGCCTGTGCCGGCGGCACCGAGAACGTCGTGCGATAGAGCGTATACGCTCGCGGCGATATCTGCTTGCGCACCTCGAGCGTCGGTCGGCCGAACGGATCCAACCCGAAGTCGACTTCCTCGAGATTGAACACTTGCTCGAGCCCGATGTTGAGCGCGCTCAAGATCTGGCCGGCGATCGCGCCCGAAACCAGATTCCCCGGCGACACGCCGAGCGCGTACTGCTCTTGGCCGTGCGATGTCGCAAGCGCGGAGTTTATCTGCGGCACGTGGAGCAGCGTCGCGACGATCGCACCGCGATCCATCGGCGGGTCCGAGGACAGATCCGTGTGGAGGTTATCGACGCGTCCGTACGTCGACACGGTGATGTCCGCGTCTTCAGTGTGCGTGACCGCGTCCGCGGACACGTCGGGGATCAAGCCCTCGTGCTTGTTGAACATGACGCGCCCGTCGAGCAGCTCGAAATTCGTATTGAGAAAGCCCGCTTGGCCCCGCACCGCCGTCAACGCGCCGTCGAGCGTCGGCGACGACGTCGTGCCGCCGACGTCGACTTCACCCTTGCCCGTCACGTTCAAGATACCGCTCACGCCGACGTCCTGCGCCGCGATCACTCGCAGGTTCAGACCGACGCTCGACGGCACGACCGCGATCGCCGGTGGGGCGGTGGGCGCCGGTGTCGGATGTTCGACGTGGTCGAGATCGTCGCCGAAGACCGATCCTCCGTACACGACGATGTGATGCGGACGCAGCGGCGGCACTCCTGGAACATTCGCCGTATCCCCGAGCGACGTCGTGTGACTCGACGCCAACGCCATGATGGTCGCGAATGGAATACTCGTATTCGAGAACTGCATGCCGCCGTACAAGAACGGCTCCACGCCTGATTTCGTGAAGCCGACCTGCGCGTCGACCGTTCCCTTCAGCATGTCCGGAACGTCGACTTGTGCTCCGTGCAGCTGCACGCCGAATGCATACTGGAGCGACGCATACCGTCGTATCGCCGTCGCAGGCACGATATGCGCGCTGCCGCGAGCATCGAGCGACCCGGATCCCAAGCCACCATGCAGCCCTTTGAGGTCGATGCTGTCGTTCGAGAAGTCGACGGTCGCACCAAGACCGGTAAGCGGCACACGATCGTACTTCGAAGACACGCTGACGTTGCGCAGGACCAACGAACCGGCCACCGTCGGCTTGCCGGCGGTACCGCGCACGCTGAGGGAACCGTCGGCGCGACCGGTCGCGGCGACGCTCCCGTTCAGCAGCGGATCAAGGGCGCCGATGCCGACGCCGTCAAGCCGCGCGTCGAAAGCGATCGCCTTCGAGTTCGGCCCGATGCGGAAGGGCTTCGTCTGTACCGGCACGGTCCCGCCGAACGCCAGCGTTCCGCGGTTCTTTGACAGCTGCACCGACCCGTTCGTCGCAAGCATGCCATGCGCGAACGTCGCGACAGCGGCTACCGAATCGAAGTGCACGTGCCGCACTTGCCCTTGTGAAGCATTGAGCGACGCTCGCATGTCCGGCTGGTAGAGCGGACCATTCGCGTCGATCGTCGCCGTCGCGGATCCGCTCACCGGCATCGGATGCGACGTGAACGCATCGAGCTTGCTCAAGTCGGTGACCGCGACGTCGGCATGCGCGCGGATATTCCGACGCGCGTCCAAAGAACCGTTGACCGTCGTGCTCGCGCCATCGATCGCGACGTGAAGATTCCGGACCGACACCGATCTATGCGCGAGCGCGACGCCACCCGATGCCTGTTGGATCGCGATGCCGCGGACGGACCCGCCGGACAAACCGAACGTCATCGCGCCGCGCATGTCGCCGGCAGAATTAGACGCCGAAAATGATCCGTGCGCGACGCCGCGCAGACGATTGTCTTCAAGCCCGACGTACGGCGCGAGCGCGCCTACGTCGAGCCGCTGCACCGCTCCCCGAACGGCGACGGTCGGCTGGCGACCTGTCTGCGGCGGCACCAAGAAATCGACATCACTCGAAGAGACCGGCCCTTTCTGCGACATCGCGATCGCGAGATCGCTGCCGGCCCTACTGACTTGGCCGTCCACCATCCCGAGCGGCACACCCGAGACGCTCGCGTCAGCGAGCGAGAAGGAACCCGAGGCTGCATTGTCGCCGGCGACGTTCGAAATCGCCACGTCGAGCGACCCATGCCCTTCGAGCACGTCCTTGCCGTCGAAGAAATCGTTGAAGTCGTTGAGATCAACGTAGGCGCTCGAAGCACGCAGCGAAGTTCCCGATCCGCTGAGGCTGCCGGACAGAGCGATCCGCGACGAGCCGAAGGTGACGCCGCCGTCGTTCACCGCGACGCCGCCACGGCTCGCATCGATCGCCGCGTGCAAGTCGGTGAATCCGACGCCGCGCACCGTCCCCGCGCCGACATCGACCGCGCCCGCGATGCGCGGATCGGTGAGCGCGCCGCTCGCATGGAAATGTCCGGTTGCAATGCCGCCCACCGACGCCGGTGTCGAGAACGCATCGCTCAAACTCCCCAGATCAGCCGCGTCCACATCCGCATCGAGCACCACCTGCGGCGACCCCGACAACAACCCGTTCACGCGACCGTCCACCTCGGCGACGCTGCCCGCGCCGACGATGCGACCGCCGATGACGTCGAGCGAACCCGAGCGATACGCGAGGCCGGTGTCGCCGGCAAGCGGCAGACCTTGGTACGCACCATCGACGAGCGATGCAGCGCCGGAAATCGCCGGTGAACCCGCAGTGCCGCCGACGTGCCCGATCGCGACGACTGCGCCACGGGCGACGGGCAACGCGATCGCGTGCTGGTGCGAGAGGTCGATGCCACGGACCGCGACCGTCAGTGATCCGCTCGCTCGGCCCGGCACGGTTCCTTGCGCGTCGACATGTCCGCCACCGACATCCGCGCTCGCGCTATAGACGACGACCTGCTGCCCTGAGCCGCCGACGATCGCGCGGACGTCGCTCACCGGCACGCCCTTCAACGACACGGTTCGGTCGGGTGAAGTCGCCGAAACATCTGCCAGCCAGATCGGTCCGTGCGCGACCGCGTCGAACGATCCGTCGACATGACCTTGCACGCCGTCACCGACGGCGACGCGCCCAAGATCGCCGTGGACGCTTCCCGTCAACGCTGCGGCGATTCCGATCCCGGTGCGGCCCTCCGGCTTGATCCGCGCGACGCCGGCCGATTCCAGACGGATGCCGGGTCCGTCGACCGCGACTCGATCGACACGTAAGTCGCCGTTATTCCCGCGCGCGCCGATCGCGACGTGACCGAGCGACGTGCCGGCGAATCGGACGTCGTCGCCGGTCATCTGAACGGACGAGCCCGGCATCGATGCCGGCCCGCGCGCGAATGCGTAACCGTCGATCGTCCCCGACGCTTTCGGCCATCCGATCAGTTGACTCGTGAAACCCGGCAGCGCGACCGCATCACCGTTGAGCCGGGCGTGATATCGTTTCGCAAATACATCGACGGCAGCCGGCGCGTCGCCGCCATGACCGAGCTCGCCAAGCGCGACGAGTTCGCCGCCCCAATGGTCGTCGAGCTGCGATGAAAACGCGATCCCATCCGGACCGGCCGCCACCTGAGCGCGTAGATGCTGCTCGCCGCCCGTCGTCGATGCGAATCCGCTGCCGGTGAGCCGCATGAGCGGACCGTCGAGCGCGACGAGCGCTCCGGTCGTCCCTTTCGTATCGATGTCCGCGATGATCGGCAGATCCTGCGACGGCGCGTGAGCGACGACGACGAACTGGCCCGCGACAGGCGATGCCGTGAGATCGATGTCGCCGTCGCCGCCGATCGTCGAGCGGCCATATCTCGCGGCCATCGATCGCAGCGCTACATGGCCATCGTGATAGTACGCGCTCAACCCGAAGCCGTCGACCGGAACGTCTCCGTAGCGGATCTGCTTCGTCGCGCGCAACGTGATGTTCGCATGCGGACTCGACGGCGACCCGTCGACCGTCACACCGAGCGCGACGTCGCCGTCGAGCGGCAGCTTCGACGAAAACGGCAGCAACTGCCGGACGCTCTCGAGCCGGCCCTGCGCGCCGATGCGCAACCCTAGACTTAGATCCGGGAACAGCTCCAACGAGCCCGCGGCCGCAAGCGGAACCCCGCCCGCCGAGCCGCGCAAGTTCTCGAACTCGAGCGTACCGTCGAAAACGGACAGTCTTCCCCCGATGTCAGTCACCGGCTTCGCGAGCGGCAACGTTCGAAGCGCTCCGTCGCGCACGTCGCCGGCACCGACCACATGCCATTGCGGTCCGACGCGCGGATCCCAACCGACGGCGTACGCGTCGAGACGGAGATCGGCGGTGCCGTGCTCGACGACGAACGCGCTGCTCGAAACGGGGACGTCGATCAACGGCGCGAGTTGCGCCCCTCGTACGACGACTTGCGCGCGACCGACGCGCGCGATGTCGTTCTGGTCGAAGTTCGCTGTCAGGCCCGAACCTGCGCTCTTGCCGCCGAACAAGACGCTCGCGGTGCCCTTCGATCGCGCACCTTGATCGATGTCGGCGGATATGTCAAGGCTGTGTAGTTCGATGACACGTGCTGTCGGCGCGGAATCGCTCACGATATACATCGAACCGTCGACGACGGAAATGGTCGTGCGAAGCGGTGCGCCTGATGACGAGCCGCCAGAACCGCCTCCGCCGAAGAGACGCGCGACGTCGTACGAACCGTCCGCCGAACGGTGGACGAAAACTTGAGGCTTGACAATCGTCACGCTCGAGACGCCGAGTGCGCGTCCTCGCTCGCCGTACGTCACGCGGACTTCAGCGACGTCGAGGAACGGACGCTGGCCGTCGGTGACGACGATGTCGCGCGCGTCGAAGACTCCACCCGCCATCGCGATGTCGGCATGCTCGAGATGGAAGCCCTTCAGCGATAGATATGTCGCGCCGATCGATCGGACGAGAAGCGCGCGCGTACCCGGAAACGCGAAGCCGATCAAGAGCGCGAGGCAGATCGCGACCACGGCGATCGCCACGCCAATCGCAAACGCGAGCACGCGGCCCAGCGACACGCGCGCGATCTTATGCCCTGCGGGGGAACGGTCCACGCTGAAGTTTTCCCACTGGACGCGCGGACCAATCTCGTGTTCGCCGTGAAAGCGAGCAGCCGCCGTTTTCACGGCGGCTGCTCATCTAGTCTCGCGCTCGGAGGGATTCGAACCCCCGACCTCCAGATTCGTAGTCTGGCATTCTATCCAACTGAACTACGAGCGCTCATGTCTACCCCGTGCGTGGCGGAGAGAGAGGGATTCGAACCCTCGATAGCGCCTTTACAGCACTATAACGGTTTAGCAAACCGCCGCCTTCAGCCAGCTCGGCCATCTCTCCACGCGACTTCGTTAGTGTACCACAGCGGGTGAAATCCCGCCTGCCGGGATCACTCGCCGACGAGGCTCTCCAGCATCGTCGCGACTGCATCTGCCGCACCTGGTCGCGCCATGCGTCGCGCGTTCTGCGCCATCCGCTGCATGCGGATCGGTTCCGCCAAGAGTCGATCGAGCACATCGATGAGATCGCGCGATGTCTGCGCGCGCACGCCGATGCCGCTCTCTTGAAGATAACGCGCGTTGCGCTCTTCTTGTCCGGGCAGTGGACGCAGCATCACCATCGGCAATCCGGCCGCGAGCGCTTCGGAACTCGTAAGCCCGCCGGGCTTGCTCACGAGCACGTCGGACGCGCGCATATAATCGTAGACGTTCGGCACAAATCCCGCGACGGTCACTGCTTTGCGCATCCGTCTGGCAGCATCGGCGAGACGCTGTTCGAGCCGCGAGTTCTTGCCGACGACGACGACCGTCTGCACGTCGTGACGCAGCGAGTCGATTCGCTGCAGCGCTTTCTCGAGCGGGCCGATGCCGAGACCGCCGCCCATGAGGAGCAGCGTCGTCTTGTGCGGATCGACGCCGATCGCGCGCCGTGCTTCCGCCTTCGTCTGATGGCCGCCGAAGCGCCCGTCGATCGGGATGCCCGTCACCTCGACGCGATCGGCGTCGACGCCGTGCGTGATGAGCGCCTGCCGCATCGCGGTCGTCGCGACCGCGTAACCGTCGATATTGCGGTGGATCCAAAACGGATGGACGACGAAATCTGTGACGATGCCGACGACCGGCGGCGCGTCGGCGAACTCGCGCTTGTATTCCGCCATGACGCCGCACGGAAACGCGTGCGTGCAGACGACGACATCGGGAGAAAGGCCGGTGACGTACTGGCGCAGATTGAGCGCCGTATAATGATGAAGCCACGACTTGAACGCGGACACCTTGGTCGCGCGCTCGGCCTGGTCGTAGATATACTTGTACAGCTGCGGCAGCAGCTTGACCATGCCGATGTAGCCGTTGCTCGCGACGCGGTGGAAGACGTGCGATGCGTACCGGTACGAGTCGACGACTTCGCTCTCGGCGTTCGGCAGCTTCTCCGCCACTGCGCTGCGGACGGCGCACGCCGCTGCGGTGTGCCCCTCGCCGACGCTCGCGGAGAGGAACAGGATCCTGCGGGTCGCATTCGCTCGCGCCGAACGGGCACCGTCGAGCTGGATGACTATGAGCCGTCGTCCTCCGTATCGGTCGCTTGATCGAGGAAGTCGCCGAGGATCTCTTGCGCGAGCTTATCGTCGTCGATGAGCTCGCCGCTTTCGCTCGTCACGATGAACTCATCCGCCCGTTCGCTATAGCACACCGCGTACTGCGTCGCGGATTGCGCGTCTTCGACGATGCCGACGACTTCGAACTCGTAGTGCTC
>Ga0126371_10004375_pt1 | contig 12468 bp, 8 predicted proteins | sample PanSoiMetaPlot_4_FD_110145 | JGI IMG/M metagenome (GOLD analysis project Ga0126371, IMG submission 110145) | Tropical forest soil microbial communities from Panama - MetaG Plot_4 | ecosystem: Environmental > Terrestrial > Soil > Tropical forest > Bulk soil | place: Panama | collected 2016-02-17
AAGCGCTTTCGGGATTCCTGGCGAGCATTGCAGATTTCGGGCCAAGCGAGACAGTGAGCTTGCCAGCGCGTATCTGACGGAAACGAATCTTCCGGCTGGGAGCAGCCCCCCGGCTGACCTAGTCGCGAAGGGACGGCGCGCGCCTACGGGGTCGGCGGAACGTTTTGCGCTGTGCGCGATGAATCAGCACATCGATCCACGTCCTGAATTGTGTGCGAGAACGTTGCACTGCACGGCACTGCACGGCACTGCACGGCACGCCGACGCGAATGAAGGTGAGTGAGCGACCTCCAAAGTTCTTCATGGATAGCGGCACGCGATAACCGCACCTCGTGACCTGCGAAAGGCAGAACCTGCCAGGCCGACGTTGTTGCGTGCAGATTTTCGGCGTCCGCCGATGATTTCATCCGCCGCGGTCAGTCTTAGTTGATGGACCGGTCTGTCTGAGAGCCGACTGGCGAGCACAGCGGGCCGTCCTGGCGTGCCCTCGAGTGAGGCAGTGACTGACCTTTGGGAAGGACTGGCGTGGCCGCTAACGTGGATGATGTGATCGCGCCCGAGTCCGCACGCGCCGATGAGATGAGGCTGCTGCGGCTGGCCCGCGACGGTGACGAAGTTGCGTTCGGTGAGCTCGCTGCGGCGTACCGGCCCGAGTTGCGGGCGCACTGCTACCGGATCATCGGCTCAGTGCCCGACGCTGAGGACGCCCTTCAAGAAGGGTTGCTGCGGGCCTGGAAGGGCTTGCGTGGATTCGAAGGCCGTGGGTCAGCGCGGTCTTGGCTGTATGCCATCGTGACCAACGCGTCACTCGACCTCACCCGGCGCCGCTCCCGTCGTGAACTGCCGGTGGCCTTCGGCCCGAGCGCCAGCCCGGGAACTGAGGCAGGCGCCCCGCTGACCGAGCAACCGTGGCTGGACCCGTACCCCGATCGCTGGCTGGCCGATGACATCCGCCTCTCGCCGGAGGCTCACTACGAACAGCGCGAAAGTATTGAGCTCGCCTTCATGGTGGCGCTGCACCGCCTGCCGCCACTTCAGCGCGCAGTCTTGCTGCTGCGCGAGGTCGTCGGCTTTTCAACGGCGGAAATAGCCAGTCAGCTCAGTACGACCGCGCAGGCGGTGAACAGCGCGCTTCAGCGTGCCAGGGCAGCCATCCGCAGCGGTCGATCTGCGAGCAGTCAGCAATCTGTCCTGCGCTCCCTTGGCGACAAGCGCACGAGGGCAATCGTCCAGCGGTATTCCGACGCCATCGAAAGCGGCGACGCGGACACGCTCATCAGCATGCTCACGGAAGACGCGACCTGGTCGATGCCGCCGGTGCCCACCTATTACCGTGGCCACCAGGCCATCCGGCAATTCCTGGTCAGCTCGCCGCTCACGTATCACTGGCAGCACCGGCCCACTCTGGCCAATGGGCAGCTCGCCGTCGGCTGCTTCTTGCTGGACTCGGCCAGAAACAGATATGTGCCCGCGGTAGTCGACGTGCTCACGCTAGATGGCGCCAAAATTGCCGCCGTTACCGGCTTCCTGGCTGCCACAGTGTCCACCGAGCTGCCGCCAGCGGAATCTCGCCCGGCTGCAAGTCGTCACGGCACCCCGGATCAATCCACCCATTCGACGTGGATCAGCGGTGCAGAGCTTTTCGCACGCTTCGGCCTACCAGGCGAGCTGCCGTCGGATGAACTGCCCCGAGAAGACGACGACACCCAAGGGCCAGCCCGCGATCGGACGTACGTACGCAGGTAACTGCTGCGGGCAAGTCGGGGCTCGGTGCGGTCGCGACATGGGATAACGCGCTGCCTTCGAGCTTTCCGCGCGCTCAATTGCAGCTGTCGTCGTCACGGTGGCGACCAGCACGGCTGCCAAGCGGGCGACAAGCCGACGCCAAGCGAACGCTGGGATGCTCGCGCGTCAGGACAAGTTTTGCGGCCTGCCTAGCTGCACCAGCTGGAGGCCGATTGGCGCTTCGGCTGGTTTCGCAGATGGGGTGGAGATGACCGCACCGCTGGATGTCCCGCCCGCTGAGGTCATGATCGCCGACGGTGCCGGCCCGCAAAATCCGGCCGGAGACGCGGTTGAAGGCCGCTCTCTGGGCCAGATCGCATGGCTGCGATTGCGCCGCGACAAACTCGCCATGACGGGCGGTGTCGTAGTAATCCTGTTCTGCATCGTGGCGCTCCTAGGCCCGTACCTTGTCGGTGACCCGCTCGCCTACCACTCGAACCTGATCGACCCGACCTTAAGCCGGCCACTCGGGCCTTGGGGCGGGATCAGTCTCGCGCACCCGCTTGGCGTCGAGCCCGTTACCGGCCGGGACCTCCTGGCCAGGGTTGTCAATGGCGCGAAATGGTCTCTACTGATCGCGCTGCTGGCCACCATCCTCGCCGTCGGGATCGGCGTAGTGATGGGGATCCTCTCTGGCTACGTCGGCGGTTGGGTGGACTCGGTCATCGCACGCTCAATGGACGTGTTCCTGGCGTTCCCGCTGCTGGTCTTCGCCATCGCCCTGATCGGCGTGATCCCGACATCGGCACATTTCGGGCCTCTCCGCGCCTCAGGGCTCGCGCTGCGGGTCGGCCTGCTCATCTTCATCATCGGCTTCTTCAACTGGCCCTATATGGGCCGCATCATCCGGGGCCAGACGCTGTCGCTGCGCGAGCGCGAATTCGTGGACGGTGCGCGCAGCATTGGAGCGCGCACGCCCTACATCCTGTTCCGCGAGATCCTGCCGAACCTCGTCGGGCCGATCCTGGTGTACTCCACGCTGCTGATCCCAACCAACATCTTGTTCGAGGCGGCGCTGTCATACCTGAGCGTCGGAATTCAGCCGCCTACGGCGACCTGGGGCGGCATGCTGTCCGACGCCGTGACGAACGAGTGGTACAGCATCGACCCGCTGGCGATGCTTGTCCCCGGCATGGCGATCTTCATAACCGTCATTGCATTCAACCTGTTCGGCGACGGGTTGCGCGACGCGCTCGATCCGAAGAGCCGGTAGTCCGCGGATTCGGGTGACTTTCAGCGAACTCACTTCCACAACGCAACACGAATTACCGACAGGAGGCGCAACTCTATGAATCGACCCAAATACCTCGCGCTCGGCGCCGCAGTCGCCGTCAGCGCGCTGGTGATAGCCGGGTGCGGCGGTGGCAAGAGCCAATCCTCGCCCGGCTCAACATCCGTATTCAACACGGCGCTGACGAAGGTCTATCAACCGTCGGACACCAAGACCAGCGGGACCATCACCTTCGAAGACTTCGGTGCCCCGGACTCAACCGACCCAGCCAACACCTACTACGCAGCCAACTGGAACTTCGTCAGGCTGTACACCACGACGCTGATGACGTTCAAATCGTGCCCGGGCCTATGCGGCGACCAGCTCGTCCCCGGCCTTGCCACCGCGCCAGGCCAGGTCAGCACCGACGGCCTTACCTGGACTTACCACATCAAGCAGGGCCTGAAGTTGTCCGACGGAGAGCCGATCACTGCTAACGACATCAAGTACGCGGTCGAGCGCAGTTACGCCAAGGATGTGCTACCGAACGGCCCGAGCTACTTCCAGGTTTGGCTGGCCCCGCAAACGCCAGCCTACGCCGGTCCTTACAAGGACACGACGCCCGGGCACATGGGCCTCAAGGCGGTCACAGTGCCGGACCCGTACACGATCGAGTTCCACCTAGCGCATCCGTTCGCTGACTTCGATTACCTCGCGACGCTCCCGCAAACTGCTCCGGTCCCGATCAGCAAGGACACCGGCGCGAAGTATCAGGCGAACGTTATCTCGTCCGGCCCGTACATGTTCCAGAGCTACGTGCCGAACAAGGCGCTAGTGCTCGTGGACAATCCGCACTGGGTGCCCTCAATGGACACCGAGGCCAAGCAGCTGGTCAGCAAGATCATCCTCAGGATGAACATCAACGCGGCGAAGGTGGACAGCGACCTGCTGTCCGGCTTCGCGCAGATGGATTACGCCGGGGCGGGCGTGCAGACCGCGGCCCGCGCGCAGATCCTCACTAACGCGGCGCTCAAAGCGAATGCCGATGACCCGATCAACGGCTTCATCGACTTCATTTACATCAACACCAAGATCGCGCCGCTGAACGACATCCACTGCCGCTACGCGGTCGAATACGCGGCGAACAAGGTCGACACCCAGACGGCATACGGCGGTCCGATTGCGGGTGGTGATATCGCGTCGACGTCGATGCCGCCGACCGTGTTCGGCTACCAGCCGTTCGACGACTACAACGCAGCGAGCCAGCCGACCGGCGACCTCGCGGCCGCCAGGCAGCAACTGCAGGCGTGCGGCCACCCGAATGGCTTCTCCACCACCATCGCCTACCGCCAGGATTCGCCGAAGTCCACCGCGGCAGCGCAGGCCATGCAGGCGGCGCTTGCCAGAGTCGGCATCCACGCGACACCGAAGGGCTTCCCGACCGCCAATTACTACACCGACTACGCCGGCAACCTCGCGTACCAGCATAGAAACGACATGGGCCTTGCCACCGGCGGCTGGGGCCCGGACTTCCCGACAGCGTTCGGCTGGGGCGACGAGATCGAGAACGGCAACGCGATCCTGGCCGCCGGCAACTCCAACGTCAGCGAGCTGAACGACCCGATCGTGAATGCCGACTTCGCCAAGATCGAGTCGCCAGGCCTCACCCAGGCGCAGCGCAACGCGATTGCGCATCAGATCGACGTCGAGGTCATGAAGGATGCGGCCTTCATGCCCGAGGTCTACAGCAAATCGCTCCTGTACCGCAGCCCGCGGCTGACGAACGTGTACGTGCAGGGCGCTTACGGCATGTACGACTACGCGGTGCTCGGCCTCAAGTGAGGTCTGTTACTGCATCCGACTCGCAACGCTGCTACTGACAGAGAGCAGGTGAAGGTTTGTTGCTCGGCCGGGCCGCGCGCCCCGGGGTACTGCCTGGACCCTCGCGCCGCCCGGCCGGGCGACCGGCCGGCAGATATTGATCACATTCATCATCCGGCGGCTATTCGCCACAGTTCTCCTGCTGATCTTGGTCAGTTTCCTTACTTTCCTCATCTTCTTCGAGGTTCCGCGGCTGGCCGGCCAGACGACGTACGATCTGGCAGCGCAGTACACCGGGCGGTCGCCGACTCATGCGGCCGTCATCGCAGTCGAGCATCAGCTGGGCTTGGACCAGCCGCTGCTCGTCCAGTTCGGTAGGTTCCTCCGCGGTATCGTCGTCGGCGCGCACTACAACTATGGCCCGAACAAGGCCTGGTGCCCGCCACCGTGCCTTGGCTATTCGTTCCGCAACCAGCTTCCGGTCTGGCCGCAGCTAGTCAGCGACATCCCGGTCACGTTGTCGCTGGCGATCGGCGCGGCAGCATTGTGGCTGATCGGTGGCATCGCGATCGGCGTGATCTCCGCGCTGCGGCGCGGCCATCCGGTGGACCGGATCTCCATGCTGATCGCCCTCGCGGGTGTTTCGCTACCCGTCTTCTTCACCGGCCAGATCGCGCAAAGCGTGTTCATCTACGGTCACCCGTTCTCGGTCTTCTCCCCGATCCACTACGTGTCGATCCTTCAGAATCCGCTCCAGTGGGCCGAGAACCTGTTCCTGCCATGGGTCGTGCTTGCCTTCTTGTACGCAGCCCTGTACGCACGGCTGACCAGGGCCGGCATGCTGGAAACAATGGGAGAGGATTACATCAGGACGGCGCACGCGAAGGGCTTGCCCGCGCGAACGGTGATCCTTAAGCACGGCCTGCGAGCCGTCCTGACGCCGGTCCTCACGATCTTCGGCATCGATCTCGGGCTGCTGCTTGGCGGCGCGATCATCACCGAGAATGTCTTCGGCCTCTTCGGCATAGGCCAATTCACTGTGCTGGCGATCAACAACCAGGACCTGCCCGAGATCATGGGTGTAGTTCTGGTCGCCACGTTCTTCGTCGTTCTCGGCAACCTCATCGTCGATATCTTGTACGCGGTCGTGGACCCGAGGGTGAGGCGGGCGTGACCTCTACCGACACCACAGGCCCGGTGTTCTCCACCGGCCCGACGTCGACGGCCATGCTGGCTGTCAAGGACCTGCGCATCCACTTTCCGACCGACGACGGCATCGTCAAAGCGGTCGACGGCCTGTCATTCACGCTCGACCGCGGCCGGACGCTCGGCATCGTTGGAGAATCCGGGTCAGGTAAGAGCGTAACCAGCCTCGCCATCATGGGTCTGCACCACGGGGGAGACGCCACAATCGACGGCCAGATCTGGCTGGATGGCGAGAACCTGCTCGGTGCGAGCCGGGAGAGGGTCAGGCAGCTGCGTGGCAGCAAGATGGCGATGATCTTCCAGGATCCGCTGTCGTCGCTGCACCCCTTCTACACCGTGGGTGCGCAGATCGCCGAGGCCGTTCTCGTGCACAACCGGATCACGAAGAAGGAGGCGCGCCGCCACGCCATCGCCATGCTCGCGCGGGTAGGCATCCCGAACCCAGCCACCAGGTTCGACGATTACCCGCACCAGTTCTCCGGCGGGATGCGACAGCGAGTCATGATCGCCATGGCACTGTCCTGCAATCCAGAGCTACTGATCGCCGACGAACCCACGACCGCACTCGACGTGACCATCCAGGCGCAGATCCTGGACCTGATCTTCGACCTCCAGCAAGAGTACGGGTCCGCCGTCATCATCATCACCCACGACCTGGGCGTGGTCGCCGAACTCGCCGACGACATCCTGGTGATGTACGCGGGCCGATGCGTCGAATATGGCTCGGCCGAGCACATCTTCGCGCCAGCAGAGGACATTTACGCCGCTGCCGCGCATCCGTACACATGGGGCCTGCTTGGCTCGATGCCGAGGCTGGCTGAAGCGAGGTCGGAACGCCTGATTCCGATCGAAGGCACCCCGCCGAGCTTGATAAACGTGCCTTGCGGCTGCCCGTTCCATCCGCGCTGCCAGTACGCGAGTCTGACCGGTGGCAGGAGCCAGCGCGAGTTGCCGGTGCTGCAGTACGTCGGCCCAGGCCACGACGTAGCTTGCCACCTGACCGCTGGTCAGCGCGCCGAGATCAGGCTCGATCGGCGGCGGGCGACAGAGAGCGGGCACAGATGGGCTGAGGGAGCCGGAGAGGAGTCGTGACGAGCCAGGTGGACACTACGTCGGTTGCACCACAGCGCCCAGAAGATCAGCACGTGCACGATGACGCCCTGCTGGTGGTAGACGGGCTGGTCAAGCATTTCCCGGTCGCTCGGGGTGTCGTCTTCCGGCACCAGGTCGGCGTTGTGCAAGCTGTCGATGGGATCAGTTTCTCGGTGGGCAAGGGTGAAACGCTCGGCCTCGTCGGCGAGTCCGGCTGCGGCAAGACCACCACAGGCAGGCTGCTGACAAGGCTGCTCAACCCAACATCCGGGTCGATCAGGTTCGACGGCCGGGAAATCTCGAAGCTCTCGATGGGGAAGATGCTCCCGCTCCGGCGCGACATCCAGATGATCTTCCAGGATCCCTACTCATCGCTGAACCCACGGCACACTGTCGGCGCGATAGTCGGTGCCCCGCTCAAGCTCCAGAAAGTCCAGACCGAGCAGGGCACCAAACGCGCTGTTCAGGATCTGCTGAGCCTGGTCGGGCTCAATCCCGAGCACTACAACCGATACCCACACGAGTTCTCCGGGGGTCAGCGTCAACGTATCGGAATCGCCCGCACGCTGGCCTTGCGGCCGAAACTCATCGTGGCCGACGAGCCGGTCTCGGCACTGGACGTTTCGATCCAGGCGCAGATCGTCAACCTGCTCGCCGATCTCCAGCACACGCTCAGCCTCAGTTATGTCGTCATCGCACATGACCTGTCAGTCATCCGCCACATCAGCGACACGGTCGCCGTGATGTACCTCGGCAAGATCGTGGAGATGGCCCCGCGCAACGAGCTTTATGCGAGCCCGCGGCACCCGTACACCGTGGCGCTGATGTCGGCCGTGCCCAAGCCCGAGCCCGTGCGCAGCGAGAGTGGGAAGCGGGAACGCCGCGAGCGGATCCGGCTCACCGGGGACGTGCCCAGCCCGCTCAGCCCGCCGTCGGCGTGCCGGTTCCACACCAGGTGCTGGAAGGCCCAGGACATCTGCCGGACGGTAGAACCACAGCTTGCTGCGCTTGCTCCAGCCCACCAGGTGGCTTGTCATTTCCCGGAAAGCGGCTCGTAAGATTGACCACGATTCCCAGAGTCTGGCCAGGCTCGACACTCGAGGAGACCCGACCGATGCCAGCAGGTGGGCGTGCTGAGCCACGGACCTGCCTGTCCGCCGGGATACGCCGGGAGACCGGCAGGTCGTGGCGCTGTTTGATCAGCGCTTCTATCAAACCAACGGGTCCTTGGCCAGCGCCTGGCAGCGCCTTGGCGGGCGCCTGGCGAGCGCTGGCCACCCCCGGCGACCGCCAAATCGCTCAGTTGGCACACTCGGCACGCAGCGCCAGCCGGGCCATACGATTCTTCATGGCAGCTGCTTCCTGGCGACGATGACCTGACGCCCGCGCAAGGCGTAACACCTGCTGCGCCTGGGCTAGTGCCTCCCGCCAGCGAGCTCGCATTGCGAAAAAGTCCGCGAGCTCGCATGCCAGCTGCCACGCGTGCGTATCAAAGCCCGCGGCCGCCGCCCACGAGATGACTTCTGCCAGGACCTGCTGCTCGGCGTCATACCACGCTGTCGCTTCGTCGGCGTTATCGATGCAGTCGGGCTCAACCCCAGCGGCTGGCGCTGACAGTACGAAGGCAGAGTCGCGCTCCGGACTGAGCCTGACGGCGGCGGACCTAGCTGTCTGCACGTAGTAATCGAGCGCTCTCCGCATTGCCGCGTCGAATTCTGTCTGGTCTTCGTCGGATCGCACCCGCTCGTTCGCATAAGCACGCAGCAGACCGTGAAACGTCCACCGGCCGGGGCGGTGTTCTGCGACCATGTGAGCGCCCGTCAGCTCGGCAAGGATGCGCGTTGCCTGACCAACGGGACATCCGACGAGACTAGCCGCAGCGCCAAGACCGATGTCGGGTCCAGGATGCACGGCGAACAAGCGGAACATCCTGGCTGCCGGTCGGCTCAGATTCTTGTACGACCAGGAGAAGACTGTTCGGACGTTGCCCGCTCGTTCGCCCAGGTCCAGCAGGTCAAGGCGGCCGCGTACGTCTTGCATTCGGGTCGTCAGAGCAGGCAGGTCCAGATCAGGGCTCTCCGCTGCTCGCACTGCAGCGACCGAAAGGGCTAACGGCAACTGCCCGCACAACGCGACAAGTTGATTCGCTGCATCGGGCGCGATGGCCCGCACGTCGGTGCCAAGCCGCCGCGCGAGCAGGTCGAGCGCTTCCTGCTGTGACAGCACGTCCAGGGTAACCAGGTGAGCGCCTTCGCTTGCGGCCAGTCCGGCCAGCCGCCTTCGGCTGGTCACGATGACGATGCTTTTATCTGCACCCGGAAGCAACGGCCGCACCTGTTCCTCATCGCCGGCATTGTCGAGCACTACCAGCATCCGTTTGCCGGCCAGGATGCTGCGATAGAGGGCAGCCTGCGCCTCGATGCCAGTAGGTCGCCGCGCCGCTGGTACCCCGAGCGCGTCGAGGAAGCCGCGAATCGCATCAGCGGCCCGCACGGGAGCGCGCGATGGACCGAACGCCCGCAAGTTGACGTACAGCTGGCCGTCAGGGAAGTCCTGCGCTGTCTGGTGCGCCCAGTGCAACGCGAGGGCGGTCTTGCCGACTCCCGCCGTACCAGTAATCGCAGAAATCGGCACTGACCCGTCAGCTGAACCCAACTTCGTCAGCAGGCTGTCCAGCACTCGCAACTCGGCGGCTCGCCCGACAAAGTGCGCCACGCCGGCCGGGAGCTGCCTGGGTATCGAATGCGGGTCGTCTCTCGCGGCTGCCAGCTTCTGCACGCGGGGCAGTTGCTCATCCGACCCGGTGACCGGACTCGCACCAGTGGCGAGTCTGATATCTCCTGCCAGGATCTGCTGGTGCAGATACTGCAGATCCCGCCCGGGCTCGATCGCGAGCTCTCCGCTAAGCCGTTCGCGTAGGTCACGAAACACCTGCAACGCGTCAGCTTGCCTCCCGCAACGGTAGAGCGCGAGCATCAGCAAGCCAGCGGGACGTTCGGCCAGTGGGTGAGCGGCCACCAGGCTGGTTAGTTCCTCGGCCGCCTGGCGGTCCAGGCCGATGTTCAGCAAGGCACTGATTCGGTCTTGCATCGCCGAGAATCGTTCCTCAGCCAGGGCAAACCGGATCGCTTCAATTCTCGCGGTGTCAGGCACGTCAGCCAGCGCGGGCCCTCGCCAGAGCGCCAGGGCCTGATCAAATGTGCTAACGGCTTGCGCGGCGTCAGGCGCCCCACGCGCCGCTCGCGTGAGCGCGCGAAACTCCGCCACGTCGGTGGTACATGGTGCGACGACCAAGCGGTAGCCATCGCCGCACCGCTCAACTCCTTCGCCGGGCAGATCCGCCAGAATCTGGCGCAGCCGGCTGACCATGACCTGAATGCTCGCGCGCGCCGATGTTGGTGGTGAATCTGGCCAGAGTGCGTCGATCAGGTCGCCGACCGGAATTACGTGGCCGACCTGGAGCGCGAGCACGGCGAGTAGCAAGCGTTGCTGCGGCGATGCTGACAGCCAGCCGCCATGTGTGCGTGCTTGAACGGGCCCCAGCACCAGGATGCCGACATCAGGCCTCATCGCTGCGGCCGGCCGCAGCATCGCGATGTCTTCGGCGCGCTTCTCAAGCAATGCAAACCCCCGGAGCAAGCCGTCGCGGCGCCGCGAGTCGGCTTACTTGTCGGGACGAACGTCGCCGGCCGCGCTAATCGGCTTAGTGGTCACAACTCATCGGCTGAGTGGTAACGATGTGGCGACACCGGCAGGGGGCAGTGGCCTTACATCTCCTTCAGTGCGGAGATCATGAGCGCCGCCGAGTCGTCGAGCGACAGCGCAGCGGCCTGCAGGTGGTGGAAGATCATGTTGTACCTGTGGACATCGGCGATGTCCTCGATCCACAGCACGCCGGTTGGATACCCGACGCAGACAACATCAGCATCGGCTGGATCCGGGAAGCCCATGATGACGAACGGCGTGTCCATCCCCGCGTGCGCGCCGCCGCGGTACGGGATGATCTGCAAGAACGTGCCCGGCGTGGCAGTCAGCTCGATCAGGTGCTCGATCTGCGCGCGCATGACATCCGGTCCGCCGACCCGCCGGCGCAGTGCAGCCTCGTCTAGGACGGCCCATATGTTCGGCGGACTCGCCTGGGCCAGTCGTTGACGCTGCATAAGCAGCTCGACTGACCTGTCGTCGCCTGGCAGCGAACTGACCATCCGGCCAGCGGCGATTACCTCGCGAGCGTAGTCTTCGGTCTCCAGCAGCGGAGGTATCCGGGTGACGTTGAAGTGCCTGATCTCTGACGCGGCGCTTTCCATTCCCAGGTACGTCGCGAAATGCGGCTGCACGCTATCGCCGTAGGCGTGCCACCAGCCCTTTTGCCTGGACTCCCGGGCTAGGTGGATCAGGCTGTCACGCTGGTCGTCCGGAACACCGTAGATGTTGAGAAGGTCGCGGACGTCACGCGGTGAGACTGAAACTCGCGCGGTCTCAATCCTGCTGATCTTGGACGCCGAGCATTCCAGCAGTGCGGCGACGTCGTCGCAGGTCAGCTTTGCGGCCTCGCGGAGCCGCCTGAGCTCGAATGCGAGACGGCGGCGCCGTACGGTCGGGCTGAGTGTTCCGGACAATTTTCCAGTCCGATCTGGGTGTTCCGTGCACATTTTCTACAGCAACTACGTACATGTGCTCCCATAAATGCTACTCATCGGACTGTGATTATGGATTCCGACCAATCAGATCAGTGCCAAGCGGTGTCAACTCGTACATAACCGCATGCCGATGGCGGCTGCGTGCGATCAGCCCGGACTGATGCAGGACGGCTAGGTGCTCGGATACGGTGCTCGGCGCAAGCCCGTGCCGCCGCGCGAGGGTTTGCGTGGCGGCCGGTTCGGCCAGCGACTCCAGGAGCAGCGCGCGTGTCCGGCCGACCAGTCGGCTTAGCGATGGGAACTGGGTCGTGTGAGCCGGCTGCCACAGCTCAGCGATGCCCCTGGCCGGGTACACGAGCGTTGGCCGGGCGGGTGGCTCGATCACGAGGACGACGTTCGGCCAGATGAATGCGCTCGGCATGAGCAGGAGCCCGGAGCCGCTCAGCCGGTGTCGTGCACTTTCGGTCCCGTCGATCGTGAGGGAGCGTCCGGCCCAGCGGATGCGCGTGTGCAGGTCACCGAGCACGTGCTCGAGTCCGTAATCCCCGAGCTGGCGCGTCCGGTACAAGAGGTCGGCCTGCAGCAGATCACGCAACCGCGGCCAGTGCGGCGCGATCAGCAACTGCCAGCAGTCCTCGAGCCGGTCCGCGAGCATCGTGCGCGTCGCCACTGGGTCGTCGAGTAGCCGCCATGCCGCATCCGGGACGGGCTCGC
>Ga0126371_10004376_pt1 | contig 12468 bp, 8 predicted proteins | sample PanSoiMetaPlot_4_FD_110145 | JGI IMG/M metagenome (GOLD analysis project Ga0126371, IMG submission 110145) | Tropical forest soil microbial communities from Panama - MetaG Plot_4 | ecosystem: Environmental > Terrestrial > Soil > Tropical forest > Bulk soil | place: Panama | collected 2016-02-17
ACACCAGCGATACCGCCAGTTGCCCGCTGATGAGCGCGGGCCGTAGCCAGCCGCGCTGCGGTCTGGTAGCTTGCCTGCCGCCAAGGGCCTCCCCGCGTAGACGGTGGAGCGACGGCGCAAGCCCGAAGACGAGGGCCGTTCCCGCCGAAAGCAGCACCGCAAACATCAGCACCCGCGCGTCAAGCGTGGCATCCCGCATCCGTAGCGTGCCCTCCGATGCCAAGGCAACAAATGCACGCAGCAATATCCAGGCCAGCCCACACCCGGCGCCGCCGCCAATCAGGCTCAGTAGCCCGCTCTCTGTCAGCAGTTGCGCTGCCAGCCGCCGTCTTGAGCCTCCGAGCGCCGCCCGGATCTCAAATTCCTGACGTCTCCCCGCCGATCGGGCCAACAGTAGATTAGCGACATTCGCGCATGCGATCAGCACGAAGGCCAACACCGCTCCCAGCAGCACCCACAGCGCCAGCCTGGATCGCCGGATTTGCCGGTCCCGCAGCGGTTCGATGTGAAGCCACATCGCTTTCGCCATGGTCTCCAGGTGATTGCGCGACACGAAATCCTGCCGGAATCGCTCTAACGGCCCCGCCAGGGCTGCGGAAGCCGACGCCGGCGTCCGACTCGTGCGCAGCTTTCCGATTACCGTTAGCGGATAATTCCGGCTGTTGGGGCTTGGCGGCAGTTTCTGCGGGATCAACAAATCTACAGGAGACAGGTCCGGCGTTTCGAAATTGGCTGGCAAGACACCGATGATCCGTGTCGCCACGCCATCCAGAATGATCGTCCTGCCGACCACGCTCGCGTCTGCTCCGAAGTTCCTGCGCCACATTCCGTACGCCATCACCGCCACCGGCGCCGCTCCCCGCTGGTCTTCTTCCGCCGTGAAGTTGCGGCCGAGCAGCGGCCGGACTCCCAGCGTCGGCAAAAACGAGGCTTCGGCGCGGGCGCAATTCAGCCGCTGCGGTCTCTCGCCGCCCAGATCGCAATCATTTGTGCGGCCCCAGGAAGTGAGGTCCAGCGTGTTTTGCGTAGCCTGCCAATCCCGGTAGGCCCCCAGAAACATATACTCGCCGGGCCCGAAGAGCGGCATGATCAGACCTACCGACACCAGCCGGTCCCCCTCCGTGTACGGCAACGGCCGGAACAGGCTGCGATCCACCACGCTGAATACCGCCGTCGCTGCCCCAACAGCCAGCACAATCGCCCCCACCGCCGGCAGCGCAAACCGCCGGTCGCGCCGGAATCCGCGTGCTCCGTAGATGAGATCGTGGCGCAGATGATCCAGCCACCGCCATCCCCACACATCCCGGCGCGCGTCGTGGAGCTGCGCTGCTGCGCCGAACGTGGCGCGCCGCTCCGGCGGCATCATCTCGCGGTGCGCCGCCATCTCTTCGTCGAGTTCGCGCTCCAGCCGCTCGCGATGAAGCGCGTGATGAACACGCCGCAAAAACCTACCCATCGGCCTTCCTCTCAAGCTGTTCGCAGGATCGCCTGAATCGCCGCGGTGACTCGCTTGTATTCGTCGAGTTCCCGCGTCAGCCGCTTCCGGCCCGTTGCCGTCAGCTCATAGAACCGCACGCGCCGGTTCGTCTCGGAAAGTCCCCACCGTGCCCGGACCCAGCCCTCCATCAGCATGCGCTGTAGTGTCGGGTACAGAGAGCCTTCCTCTGCTTCCAGGACGGCATCGGAAAGCTGCCGAATTCGCTGTGCGATAGCGTACCCATGCATCGACCCGCTGTTCAGCACGCGCAAGACCAGTAAGGCCAGCGCGCCATGAGGCATAGGAAGCCTAGGCATAGAAAACTTATATGACAGAAAGACCGTTGTCAACGCCCCAGTGCGCGGTCGAAGAACTCCACCGTCAGCTCGTCCAGCTGCCTGGCCGCCTCACCGGTCACACTGTGCGTCTTCTGCGGGTACACCATCATTTCGAATTGTCTGTTCGCCAGTTGCAGCGCGTTCGCCATCTGCAGCGTGTTCTGGAACAGCACGTTATCATCTTCGAAATTGTGCGCGATGATCAGCTTCCCCCGCAGATTGGACGCATGCCGCGGCAAAGCGGTCGAAGCATACCCATCGGGATTTTCCGTGGGAAGGCCCATGTAGCGTTCGGTGTAGATGGTGTCGTAATTCAGCCAGCTGGTCACCGGCGCGCCTGCGAATCCGGCATGGAAGACGTCCGGCGCGTTCAGCAGCGCGTTGATCGTCATGAACCCGCCGTAGCTCCACCCGCGGATGCCGACCCGCTGCGGATCGGCGAATCCCAGCGATAGAAGATATTTGACTCCCGCCACCTGGTCCGCCAGCTCCGTCACGCCCAGCTTGTGATAGATGGGCGTCTCGAAGGCATGCCCGCGGCCTGCTCCGCCGCGATTTTCTGCCTGCCACACCACGTAGCCGCGATGCGCCAGCACCTGCTCCAGGCTCACGCCCAGCCACGCGTTGCGCACCGGCAACGCGGCGTCGGGACCTCCATACACCATCACCGCTACCGGATATTTTTTCCCGGCCGCGAATCCGGCGGGCTTGATCAACCGGCCGTAAAGTTGCGTTCCATCATCGGCTCGGAATTGCACGATCTCGGGAGGCAGGAACTCATACTCATCCGTCAATTTTCGGTCGCGCTCGCGATACACCGCCACCTCTTGCCCGTCGCCCGAGCGCAGCACGGTCAGCGGAGGTGAAGTCAGATTTGAGAATGCATCCAGGAAATACGCGCCGCCAGGCCCCATCGAAATCGTGTGCATCCCGGGTTCTTTCGTAATGCGATGCGCGTTTCGCCCATCCAGTCCTACCGAATACAGATGCCGTTCCAGGTGCGTTGACTCGCTCGACGTAAAGTAGACGCGGTCGTCGCTCACAGCCTCGATATCTAGAACTTCCCAATCTCCCTTGGTCAGCTGCTTCACTTCCTTGCCGTCGTTCGAATACAGATAGATGTGCCGGTACCCGCTGCGTTCGCTGGTCCAAAGGAAGTGACGGCCATCCGGGAGAAAACGCAAATCACCTTTCAGGTTGATCCAGTACGGATCGGATTCACGAAAGATCACCGACGCGGCGCCGCTCTCCACATCGAAAGCAAGCGCGTCGAGCCGGTTCTGCACGCGATTGGTCCGCACCATGTAGACGCTTTTTGCGTTGGGGAGCCAGCCGGCGCGCGCGATCAGGTAGGTGTCGCGGGTGTCGCCGGTGTCAAACCATCGCGTCGGGCCGCCGCCCGCGGCGACCACGCCTAAGCGCACATCCGCGTTATTCTCGCCCGCCTGCGGATATCGCTGCGGCTCGAACAGCGCGCGTGTTCTAAGAAGATCTTCGTGTGGAAACACCGGCTCGCGCGAGGTGTCGAATTGCAGATAAGCCAGAGACCGCGAATCCGGCGCCCACCAGAATCCGCGGCTCAGCCCAATCTCTTCCGGGTACACCCAATCCAACCCGCCATTCAGCAAGGTCGGCGTGCCGCTGGTGGTCAGCCGCGTCTCTTTCCGCGTCTCGATATCCAGGGTGTAGAGGTCGGAGCCGCGGCGAAAGGCCACCTTCTTGCCATCGGGCGAGAGCCTGGGATCGATTTCGGCTTCGGCGGTTTTGGTGAGCTGGTCCCAGGTTCCTGTTTCCACGTGAATCAGAAAAATGTCGCTGTTGCTTGTGTAGAGCAGCGACTTGCCATCCGGCGACCACTCGATTCCGCCCGTGTGGGTACGCCGGTTGGTCCATTCCATGGGGCCGTCGCTGGATGGCTTGATGGCTGCCGCTGCCAGCGCGTCGAGCGACACAATCGGCCGCGAAGTTTTTTCCGCCGGCACATAGAGCTTCAAGATTTGGTCTTGCGCGAACACAAAGGTCTTGCCGTCCGGCGCCCAGTGTGCCGGATCTGGCGCACTGCGTTCTTGGTTCGCCTCGCGCAACGTCTCGAGCGTAATCGGTTTTTTCTGGGCCAACGCCGCCGAGATGAACAGCAGGAAGATGCCAGCCTTCGCCATGACGTTCCGATTTTACCCGATATAATTGTCTTAATGGCTGAAGTGCGCCACTCCGTCTGCGCCCTCGATTGCCCGGACTGCTGTTCGCTTCTTGTGAACGTGGAGAACGGCCGCGGCTCTCGTTTGCGCGGCAATCCGTCGCATCCGGTCACGCGCGGTTTTCTCTGCGGCAAGGTCGCCCAATATCTCGAGCGCGAGTACTCGCCCGCGCGCCTGCTGTATCCCCAGCGCCGGGTTGGCGCTAAGGGCGAAGGCAGATTCGAACGCATTTCGTGGGACGAAGCGCTCGATACGATCGCCGAGCGTCTGCAGGAAATCGCAAAAGAGTTCGGCTCCGAGGCCATCCTGCCGTACAGCTATGCCGGCACCATGGGTTTTCTTAACGGAGCAGGCATGGACCGCCGCTTCTTTCACCGGCTGGGTGCCTCGCGCCTCGATCGCACCATCTGCTCCACAGCCGGCGCCGCCGGTATGACAGAAGCTCTGGGCGTACGCTACGGAACCGAACCCGAGCAATTCAAACACGCGCGACTGATTTTGGGTTGGGGCGCGAACATCCTCGGCACCAATGTGCATCTGTGGCCGTTCATCGTGGAAGCCCGCCGCAACGGCGCCAGGTTCTATACCATCGACCCGCACCGCAACCGCACCGGCGCGTTGGCCGACAAGCATTTCTTCATTCACCCCGGTAGCGATACCGCGCTGGCGCTGGCGATGATGCACGTGATCATTGGCGAAGGACTGCATGACGCCCGGTATGTCGCGAACCATACCGAAGGATTTGAAGGTCTCCGCGAGCGCGTGAAGGAGTGGACGCCCCAGCGCGCTGCAGGCCTGACTGGCATCGCCGCGGAAGAGATCGCGCAGCTCGCGCGCGAGTACGCCACCACGCGCCCCGCGGCCATCCGGCTCAATTTAGGCGTCCAGCGCAGCGAGCGCGGCGCGATGGCGGTGCGCACCATCGCGCTGCTGCCTTCCGTGACCGGTTCGTGGAAGGAAGTCGGCGGAGGCCTGCAGCTGAGTACGTCCCAGGCTTTTCATGTGAACCGCGCCGGGCTGGAGCGCGCCGACCTGCAACAAAAGGCGCTCGGCCGCGAAGCGCGCCTTGTGAACATGGCCCAATTAGGAACCGCCCTGAACGTGCTCGACCGTCCGCCAGTAAAGGCCCTGGTGGTCTACAACTCCAACCCTGCGGCGATCGCGCCGAATCAGAACGCGGTGCTGGCGGGCATGCGCCGTGACGATCTGTTCACGGTCGTGCTCGAGCAATTCCAGAACGACACCGCCGACTACGCGGATATTCTGCTGCCGGTCACCACATTTCTCGAGCACACCGACCTCTATTACGCGTACGGGCATTACTATCTGCAGCTCGCCCGTCCGGCGCTGCCTGCGCCCGGCGAGACGAAATCGAATGTGGAAATCTTCCGTCTGCTGGCCGCGCGCATGGGCTTTGACGACCCGTGTTTTCACGAATCCGAAGACGACATGATCCGAACCCTGCTCGATACGGATCACCCATTCGTCAAAGGAATCACGCTCGAGCAGCTGGATCGCGAGCACTTTGTCCGCCTGCGCATTCCCGATCCATTTTTGCCGTTCGCCGAAGGCAAGCGACACTTTCACGCCGAGACGCTCGACTACAAGCCGCCGGAGGAATCGCGCCTCGGCCCCCTCGCCACGAAATATCCGCTCGAGCTGATCTCGCCGAAGAACGACGACAGTATGAATTCCACCTTCGGCCACCGCGACGAAGTCGACCGGCAGACCGCGATATTGGAAATGCACCCGTCCGACGCCGCCCGCCGCGGCATCGGCAACTCCGACACGGTGCGCGTCTTCAACGGCCGCGGCTCTTGTGTGCTGGAAGCTCGCGTCGACGGCGCTGTGCCCGAAGGCGTAGTGTCTGCGCCGTCGGTCCGCTGGAGCAAGCGCTCCCCGGACGGCCTTAACGTGAACGCCCTAACGTCCGAGCGTCTCACCGACGCTGGCGGCGGCCCCACGTTTTACAGCTGCCTCGTCGAAGTAGAACGAATCGGCGATTAAGCTACGCTAAATCTTCCGCCCGAATCGGCAGTTTTCGCAGACGCTTGCCGGTGAGCGCGAACAGAGCGTTGGCCACAGCCGGGGCCGCGGTCGGCGTGCTGGCTTCGCCGATGCCGCCGGGATTCGCCTGGCTCGGCACCACGTACACTTCCACTACCGGCATCTCGTCCATGCGCAGCGGGTCGTATTGATTGAAATTGGCCTGCTGCACGCGGCCGCGATCGATCGTGATCTCGCCTTTCAATGCTGCCGACAAGCCGTACACGATGCCGCTCTGGATCTGCTGTTCGAGAATCGCCGGGTTGATGGTCTGGCCGCAATCCACGGCGCACACTACGCGATGTACCCGCGGCTTGCCCTTTTCAATCGACACCTCGGCCACCTGCGCGTTAAAGCTGCCGATGTTGTTGACCACCGAAATGCCGCGCGCGCGGCCCGCCGGTAGCGGCTTGCCCCAGCCGGCCTTCTCCGCGGCTAGTTCCAGCACCGCCAACGCCCGCTTGTTATTGGCCAGCAGCTTCCTCCGGAATTCGAACGGATCCTTTCCGCCCGCGTGTGCCAGTTCGTCGATGAACCCTTCGGTGAAGAAGGTGTTCTGCGAGTAGCCGACCGAGCGCCAGTACGTGGTCGGAATGCCGGGCTCGCCCTGGTGATATTCCACCTGAATATTCGGGATACCGTATACCAGATCGGCGATGCCTTCCACAGCCGCGCGGTCCACGCCGTTCTGCATGCCGGCGAATGACGGGCACGCGGTGCGGCTCGTGAACGCGACCGGCCAGCCGTCCGCATCCAGGCCGCCTGCGAATTTTGTGTACGACGCCGGACGGTAGAGATCGTGCTGCATGTCGTCTTCGCGCGACCACGTCAGCTTCACCGGAGCGCCGGCCGCTTTGGAGGTTTCCACGGCATCGGCGATGAAGTCGGCGCCGCCGCGGCGTCCGAATCCGCCGCCCAGAAACAGCGTGTGAATCTGTACTTTTTCCGGAGGCAGCCCCGTGATCTTCGCGGCCGTCTCGCGCGCTGCCGTCTGGATCTGCGTGGCGGCCCACACGTCGCAGCTATCGGCCCGCACGTGCGCTGTCGCATTCATCGGCTCCATCGGCGCGTGTGAAAGATACGGCGCTTCGTAGACCGCGTCGAGTTTCTTGGCCGCGCTGTTCAACGCGGCATCGGCGTCGCCGGTCTTCTTGGCGACCGCGCCCGGCTTGGCCGCCAGGTCCGCGAACATCTGCCGGATTCCCGGTGTCGACCACTTCGCCACCGGACCCTCGTCCCACTGCACTTTCAGCGCGCGGCGCCCTTCCATGGCGTTCCAGGTATTGTCGGCGATCACCGCGACGCCGCTCGAAATCTGTACCACCTGCTTGACGCCCGGCACTTTCTTCGTTTGACTGTCGTCGAAGCTGGTGACTTTGCCGCCGAACACGGGGCACTTCGCCACCACCGCGTACAACATGCCGGGCACTTTGGCGTCGAGGCCGAACACCGCGGTGCCGTTCACCTTCAGCGGTGTATCGAGCCGCTTGAGCGACTTGCCGACATACGTAAATTGTTTGGGATCCTTCAGCGCCGGAGTCTTCGGCACCGGAAGCTGGGCGGCCGCCTCGGCGAGGCTGCCATACGTCAGCTTGGCGTTGGTGGCAGTGTTGATCACCACGCCGTTCTCCGCGCGGCACTGTGATTTGTCGACGCCCCACTTCTGCGCTGCTGCCTCGACCAGCATTTCGCGCGCGCTGGCGCCGGCCTGCCGCAGCGGCATCCAGCTCGTGCGTACGCTCAAGCTGCCGAATGTGCCTTGCAGCGGGCCATACAATTTCGGATCGACGCCCGCGATCTCCGTGCGGATAACCTTCTTCCAATCGCAATCCAGCTCTTCGGCGAGAATTTGCGACAGCGACGTGAGCGGCCCCTGTCCCATCTCCGACTTGGCCAGCACGAAGGTGATGTTGTCGTCTGCGCCGATATGCACGTAGCCGTTCAGCTTGGCCACAGCCGCGCCCGCCTGCGCTGCCATTCGCGAGGGAAGCGCAAACGTGAGGGTGAGTCCGGCGGCGCCGGCCGCGCCTGTCTTCAAGAAATTGCGGCGATTCACTTTCGTTACGGTCTTCATGCCACACCGCCTTTGTTGGCCGCGCCGTTCGACGCGGTCAGAATTTCCGAAGCCCGATGGATTGCCTTGCGGATTCCCTGGTACGTTCCGCAGCGGCATAGATTGCCGCGCATCACTTCGTCGATGTCGGCGTCGGTCGGACGTGGCTTCTTGGAAAGGAGTCCGGCGGCAGCCATGATCTGTCCCGACTGGCAGTAGCCGCACTGTGGCACGTCCAGCTCAACCCACGCGCGCTGCACGGCGTGGCTGCTGTCGGCCGAAAGGCCTTCGATGGTGGTGATGTTCTTTCCGGCCACGCTCGAGATCGGTGTGATGCAGGAGCGAATCGCCTGGCCGTTCAGGTGGACGGTACAGGCGCCGCACAGCGCCATGCCACAGCCGAATTTAGTGCCGGTCATCCCCAGCGTGTCGCGTAAAACCCAAAGCAGCGGCATGGCCGGGCTGACGTTGACCGTCTGCGCCTTGCCGTTGACGTTGAACTTGATTTCTGCCATCGAACCCTCCTCGAGTGCGGGGCGAACAGACTTGAAAGCTCCTTAAACGATATCACTTCACATACCATGAATGCATGCTCGCCGTGCACCTGGAAAACGGGGCTGTCACCACGCGGGACGTGCCCGTTCCAGGCCGTCCCGAAGGCTTCGCCCTCCTCCGCCTGCTCTGCGCTGGTATCTGCAACACGGACCTCGAATTACAACGCGGGTATTACGGTTTCAGCGGCACGCCGGGCCATGAGTTTGTGGCCGAAGTGGTGGAGGCCGATAGCCGAAGGTTAATAGGCAGGCGCGTGGTCGGCGAGATCAACCTGGCTTGCACGAATTGCGACTGGTGTCGCCGCGGGCTGGGCCGCCACTGCCCAACCCGCACCGTGCTCGGCATTGTGAACCAGCCGGGCACCTTCGAAGAATTCTTCGTGATGCCCGAGCGCAATCTGCATGTCGTGCCGGATTCGGTTTCCACCGAGCGTGCGGTCTTCACCGAGCCGCTGGCCGCCGCCTGCGAAATTCTGGACCAGGTCGCTATTCCGCCGGGCACCGACGTGGCGGTGCTTGGTGATGGCAAACTCGGCTTACTGGTGGCGCAGGTTCTCAACGCGCAGGGTTATCGTGTACATCAGTTCGGACATCACACCGGAAAGCTGTTCATCACGGCGGCGGCCGGCGTGATTACCGAAATTGCCGATGGCGACCTGCCCGTGGCTGCGTACGATTGGGTAGTCGAGGCGACAGGCAATCCAAAAGCCTTGCAGAAGGCCGCCGCCATGACTCGCCCGCGCGGCACGCTGATTCTCAAATCGACCGTGCACGGCCTGGTTGGCATCGACACCGCTCCGATCATCGTCAACGAACTGACGCTGGTGGGCTCGCGCTGCGGTCGCTTTGAAGCGTCGCTGCCGTTGCTCGAACATCCGAAGATTCACGTCGAGGAAATGATTGCCGCGCGTTATCCGCTGCACGAAGCCCCGCAAGCCTTCGCGCACGCGGCACGCAAAGGTACTCTGAAGGTACTGATACATCTTTGACCAACTACCTCGCTGTGGGTGTGAGCAACCACACTCGCAGCTACCTCTAAACCGTAACAACGGTGACGATCTCGTCGACCGTTCAGGTGTTTTTCCGATTGAGTCTTGAACGCTGAACTGAAAATCTGGACCAAGGACGAAACGAGGTCTACACATGCAGCGTTACTGGATTCTTGTGTCGGTGGCCGGGGTGATCGCAGCGATCGGCTTGGCAGACAGTCTTGGTGATAACGCTTCCAGACAGTGGCCCGTGGCGGGCCAAAATCTGAACAACACGCGCAGCGCGCCGGACGAGGAGCAGATCAGCGCGGCTAATGCAGCCTCGCTCGCAGTGCAGTGGTCGTTCACCACCGGGGGCGACGTTTCGGCCACGCCGACCGTGGCGGAGGACGCTGTCTATGTTCCCGATTGGAAGGGCAACGTCTATGCCGTTGACCGTCGCACCGGCCAGCAGATTTGGTCGGTTCAGGTGCCGCAATTGGATGGCGTCACCGGCGCGGTGAGTCGTGTCAGCCCGGCGGTTCACGGCGGCGATGTGATCATCGGCGACCTGGAAAACGACGGCGCAACGGCCCTTCACAATGGCGCGAATCTCATCGCGCTGAATCGTCAGACTGGAAAGCTACACTGGATGACCCAGGTGGACAGTCAAGGAATGGCAATCATCACAGGATCGCCGGTGGTCTACCGTGACGTCGTATATGTGGGCATCTCTTCCAACGAGGAGATCCTCGCGATTCCCAACTCCTACGCGTGTTGCGTGTTCCGCGGCAGTGTGGTGGCGATGGACGCCAATACGGGCAAGATTCTTTGGAAAACCTACACGGTGCCGGACAACGGCGGAAAGCCAGGTGGATACAGCGGGAACCCTGTCTGGCAACCGCCGGCCATCGACCCCGAGCGCGGCCTGCTGTATGTCGGTACGGGAAACAACTACACCGTCCCAGCCTCGGTCACTGCGTGCGTCGCCGCCAATCCGAAAGCTGATTGCACGGCGCCCAACGACTATTTCGACGCGGCCCTGGCGCTGGATTTGGAGGACGGCCACATACGGTGGGCGAAGAAGGTGGGCACCTACGATGCCTGGACCGTAGCTTGTTTTATTTCCCCTCCCGGGACGAACTGTCCGGCGCCTCCCGGTCCGGACTTCGATCTCTCGGGCTCGGGCCCCAATCTTCTGGATGACCTGGTGGTCTTCGGCCAGAAGAGCGGGTTCTTGTGGGCGTTTGATCCGCAGGATGGCACGCTGCGCTGGAGCACGGCTGTCGGCCCCGGCGGTATCTTTGGTGGGATCGAATGGGGCACCGCGACCGACGGCAAACGCATCTACGTTGCCATCTCGAACAGCGGCCACCTCAAGACGACTTTGTTGAATGGTCAAACCGTCACAAGTGGAGTTTGGAACGCGGTCGACGCGGCTACCGGAAAGATTCTCTGGCAGACTGCCGATCCGGACGGCTTCAGCGATTATGGCGCAGTCAGCGAGGCGAACGGCGTGGTGTATGGTGGTTCCTTATCCGGCAAAATGTTCGCTTTCGATGCGAAGACTGGCGCGATTCTCTGGCAGTTCACCACTGCCGGTTCGGTGATTGACGGGCCTTCGATCGTGAACGGCGTCCTCTATTGGGGATCCGGTTATGGCCGCGTCGGCGGCACGCCGAACAACAAACTTTACGCGTTCAGCATTCCGCACTAGCGCAACGCCGGTGATCTTGTCGCCGGCTGCTGCTGCGTCATGCAGTGCAGCGCGCCGAGGCCCCAGATCAGCTCGGTACAGTTGATGCCAGTGACTTCGCGGTCTGGGAAAGCTTTCGCGAGAATCGCGAGGGCTGTGCGGTCGTTCGGATCGTTGAAGGTCGGCACCAAAACCAGGTTGTTCGCGATATAAAAATTCGCGTAGCTGGCGGGCAGACGGCAGCCCGCGAACAGCAGCGGCTGCGGCATCGGGAGCTTGATGACCCGTAACCCGGCGGCGCGTAGCAAGCGATGGTTTTCGGCGAGTGGCTCGTGGTTCGCGTCGGAACGATTAGTCTCCCATGCGCCGACCACCGTGCCCGCTGAGACGAATCGCGCGATGTCGTCGATGTGTCCGTGCGTGTCGTCACCGGCGATGCCGTTTCGCAGCCAGATGACTTGACGCACGCCGAGGTAGTCGCGAAGCATCCGTTCGATTTGCGCGCGCGACATGCCCGGGTTGCGCGCCTGCACCGGGCTAAGCAGGCATTCTTCTGTCGTCAGCAGGAGGCCGGCGCCGTTGACATCGATGCTGCCGCCTTCCAGCACCATCTGTGCCGGCCACGTCAAAAGGCGCATCTGCTTGCCCACGAAGCACGGCACCTGAGCATCCGCCTGCCAATCATCGTATTTTGCCCAGGCATTGAATCTCCAGTCGGTCAGCGCCACTTCGCCACGGCGATTTTTCACAAACAGGGGGCCGAAATCGCGCGTCCAAACGCGGTTGGTGGGGCATTCGAAAAATTCCACTGCGTCGAGCCTGGCGCCAACTTTTCGCAGCACGCGCGTGGCTTGTTCCTGCAGCGATCGGTCCTGCACGAGGATGCGCACGGCCTCCACCTGGCTGAGCCTTCGCACGATCTCGCCGTAGACCCACGGAATGGGCGCGAAACGGCCCGGCCAGTCCGAGCGGTTGTGCGGCCACGCGATCCAGGTGGCTTCATGCGGCTCCCACTCGGCGGGCATGCGATAGCCCTGGCTGCGCGGAGTGCCGGACGTCAATCGATCACCCGGCTGGTGATTCCGGCGTATGCGTCGATGCGGCGGTCGCGCAAGAACGGCCAATTGCGGCGGATCTC
>Ga0126371_10004377_pt1 | contig 12466 bp, 16 predicted proteins | sample PanSoiMetaPlot_4_FD_110145 | JGI IMG/M metagenome (GOLD analysis project Ga0126371, IMG submission 110145) | Tropical forest soil microbial communities from Panama - MetaG Plot_4 | ecosystem: Environmental > Terrestrial > Soil > Tropical forest > Bulk soil | place: Panama | collected 2016-02-17
ACTGCGCTCGGATATTCCGGAGCCGTTCGAGGCGCTGTGCTGCTGAGCAAAGGAGGCGAACTGCTCGCCAAGGCCGATGCGAGCTTTCCTCGTGAAAGGGCCAAGGTCTTTGCCTCACAACCCGCCTTCGCCGAATTCCGATTACCTGCAGATCTCAACGAAAGGGTGCTTAAGCGCCAAGAAACCGTCGTCATACACGATAGCCGGGAAGGCTCCGCCCTGATCGATGCGTCAGCGCGCGCGCCGGGGCCGGGCATCGTTGTCTTGTGCCTACCGCTGATTCATCAAGAGCAAACAATCGGCGTTCTCTATCTGGAATCAGAGCGCCAGCAGGAAATGTTCACGCCATGGTGCGTCTCGGTGATGTCGATGCTGGCTTCACAGGCTGCCGTCTCTTTTGAGTCCGCGCAACTTTTTGAGGCGCTCCGCGAAACCAATATGTGGATGGTCAAGGGCCAGCAGATCGGCCGCATGGGCAGCTATCGGTGGAACACACGGACCCGGCTTTCGCGAGGCTCACGCGAATGCTACCGTATCCTCGGCCTCAATCTAGACCTCAATCCGGTGCCGTTCGAGGCATTCAGGGACCGCGTGCACCCCGACGACCTCTCTGATTTGGAGCGGGCGCTGGCGGAGGCGGTCCGCACCAAGTCTCCATTCAGTCACGAGTACAGGGTTGTCCATGAAGACGGGATGACCTTGCACGTGGTCGCGGTAGGACAATTCGACCTCGGCCCGTCCGGCGACCTTGAATTGGAAGGCATTATCACCGACGTCACCGAGCGAAGGGTCGCGGAACAAGCGCTGACGGATGTGCGGGCCGAACTTGCGCGAACCGCGCGCCTCGCATCGCTCGGGGAACTGGCAGGCTCGATCGTTCATGAGGTCAATCAACCGTTAACGGGGATCATTACGAGCGCTGAAGCTTGTCTTCGGTGGCTCGCACGGGATCCTGTCGCCCCGGGCGAGGCCCGCAAGTCCGCGATGCGTGTCATCGAACAGGGGCACCGCGCAAGCAACGTTGTCACTGGTCTCAGGTCCCTGGTGCGCGACGCACAGCTAAAGTTCGCCGATGTTCAGATCAATGAGGCCGTCGACGAGGTTCTTCTTCTCTCGAAGAGGGAGCTTGAACGCGCCGGTATCACGCTTAGGACCGATTTCGACACATCGATGCCGAAAATCGATGCGGATCGCGTGCAGCTTCAACAGGTCGTTCTCAACCTCGTGCGCAATGCCATTGACGCCATGATCGCCGTCGATGGAAGGGCCCGCGTTCTAACCGCCTCATCAAAGATAACCGATGGTCATGCCTCTATAGCGATCGGCGACACTGGCACGGGCATCGATCCCACGAGCAGGGAGCGCCTGTTCGACGCGCTCTACACGACCAAGGGCGAAGGCCTCGGCCTGGGTCTGTCGATCTGCCGCAAAATTGTTAGTGCCCATGGAGGACATTTATGGGTGGAGAAGAACACGAGGCACGGCGCGACGTTCGCCTTCGCGCTTCCTTTTCGCCAGTCCGTCCAATTGTCGGAGAAAAACTGAGAATGTCATCGTCAATCTTCGTTCACGTCATCGACGACGACGAGGCAGTTCGCGAGTCACTTGGAGACCTGCTCCGGTCCATGGACTATCAGGTAGCGCTCTACGCATCTGCCGCAGAGTTTCTCAATGTCGACTTGCCGGACGCGGCTGCATGTCTGGTACTCGACGTTCGGCTGCCGGGCACGAGTGGGCTAGAACTTCAAGAGTATCTGACACATGTCAACATTCGACTGCCTGTCATTTTGATGACTGGCTTTGGCGACATTCCCATGTCCGTAAAGGGCATGAAGGCGGGCGCGGTCGACTTCCTCACAAAGCCGATACGGCATCAGGATCTGCTTGATGCGGTTGCCGTCGCAGTTCGAATGGACCAACGCGAGCGCCAAGAGGTCGCGCAGATTGCTCAGTTGCGGGAGCGGTATGCACTGCTGACGCCTCGTGAGCGGCAAGTGATGGCACTGGTCGCTTCCGGGTTGATGAACAAGCAAGTCGCCAACGAACTGTCGATCAGCGAAGTTACAGTGAAGATGCATCGCAGCAGCGCCATGCGAAAGCTGGGAGCAAAATCCGTCGCGAGGCTCGCTCGGATGGTCGACCTACTCGATATCCAGATGTGAGGCTCGCGGCCGTCACCTCGGCCCGGACCATACCACGCTGCCGATCCAACAGCGCCCCTGATATTGACGCGCGGCATGGATAGAACTCTGCTAGAGACTCTTCGCGTTGCGAGCCGCGGCTTGATGATGGCACAATTTCGGGGCGGCTGTAATATTTGGTGGCACAATCCTTAGCAAAGCACTTGCTCAAACGTTCAGACACTTTTCCAAAATCAAAAACACACAATCATGTATCGGAGGGATCTAAATTCCCGGCAAGCCAACGCCGCCCGTCGGCACGACTCGTCCACCGCAAGATTGAATTGCCACCACAGCTGGCATAAGTGCGACGGCTCGCGAGATCGAGCCAGAAAGTCAAACCGAGCTACGATCCTGCGCTGATTCTTGCGGCAAGAGCAAGCTAGGATCGTTAGTTGCCACAAATCTCATTCCCGAAGACTTGTGCGTGACGCCAGTCGTAGGTTGAATTCAAAAGCAATTGTAGTCCCCGCTTGTAACCGCCACCCGCGACGCTCAACGGGACATAGACAACGCAATCTAAATTTTGCTAGGCAGTTTAAGAAAAGAACTGATCATGCACGATGGAAAGATCGACCATTCTTGGTACCTATCACCCATACAGTGACAATAAGCGAACGTACGATCGTTTGAGACAACGCAATGCATAAATTAATTTTAGTGATCATGTTTCTTTTAGTTATTAGTTTTGCTTGTGGATACGGTTTGCGCGACTGGATTTCGCGCCGGCGACGACAGGAGGTGCGAAAGAAATTCTATGAGAGGTACCCTAAACCCCATGCACGCCCGTCGAAGACAGAGACCATGACAGGCGCAACCCACAGAGAACTCACCATTCGGGAGCTTGATGAGCGGTTAAGCAGGCTCGAGAATCGAATTCGCTGACACTACACTAGAGATTGAGGCGTTCCGCAGTCTCGTCCTGGCGCCTCAAACGAGGGGGCAGGCCGCACGATGAGGTACAGCCCTCTTTGGGATAGCATCACGCTGAATTGGGGCAGCAGGAGTTCGTCGATCACAGGGGGCTCGGCGGTGCGCGTCGGGACGTCGGACTGTCGAGGTTGGCGGGTCAACGTCGGTCATCTTTGCCATTCATTCCCGCCGGCGAACCATGCCGAACGGACTCGGTTTCCCCGGGATTCGTCGTTCGTGGACGGGCAGTCGATTGTCGAGTTCGAGGCCAAGCTCTAGGGCAACCTCGACAAGCTCTGGAATTGGCCGTCATCAGGGAGCTACTTTCCTCCGCTGGGGCCGCGATATGCCCGCATGCACTCGGCGGCTGGTCAGGTGGCGTTTGTCCAACAGCGAAGTTCGGCGGTGGAAGCGGTTGCTACGTACGCTAGCGTCGTCGAGGGTTTGTCTCGCGATTTGCCAGTACCCTGCCGCAAACCAGTTTTGACGCAGCAGCGGTCATTTGAGGCATTCTGGCACAACCAGGTACCATGTCGTCGCGATGCAGATGGGCATGGCGCGGAACGAATCTCTGCGGAACTTAGGGACGTCGCAAGCTCGGCTGGATTGTGCCGGACGACCGCTATACAGGGACGTAGGCGGTTGTTCAATCGGATGTCACACTCAGGCGATATGCAACCTTTGCCCGTGCCAGGGATGCCGTCAGAACGATCGCCAGCAAGCCGAACGATGAAACGGCAAACCGCAGTCATCGAGCGAGATGATGAGGCGCTCTAAGTAAGCTTTGGCTCCTGTGCAAGCCGACTTAAAAGGGGGTTGGATTGACCAGGGATCTTACCGAACAACAATTCGCGCACTGGACCGCAGTGTGCGACAATTACGGCCATCGACAAAGCTGGAAAATGGGAGATCCAATAATAGCAGCGCTCCAAGGAACGGCGCCGCGGGCCCTTTTTTCCGGGCTTGATCTCGTTGAAGTCAGACCGTTCCGCCGTGTTCAACACAGTGCAAATGGTCATGTCCAGTGTGCAACCGCCGGCGCTCGCTGAAACTCAAGAACCAATTTGTGGGGGTCCTCGAAGGCATCTAATGGGAGCACTCGACGCATCGCTGTTGGTGCTCACGCTCACTGAGCCGAACTCGCTAGTGGACAAATTTGAGGCGGCGATCGACCGTCTCCTGCAACCTCTAGGGCCTCTGACGAAACGCCGGCGGCGGGAGTGCGCGATCCTGCCTTGGTTCGTGAGTCGAGGTCACCCCTGGGCGGGGACGCCTGGCTAAATCACGGTTCTGCTGCTGATAACGTCCTGTGTTGCTGACCATTGTGATGAGTTGCTAGCGAAACCGGTGACCACAGGGACGTTGCCGTCCGCCAACGAAAAGGTAATCGTGAGTTCAGAAGGAGGAAACGCAGGAGGTAACGTGAAACACTTAATTGAGTATTTTGATCGTGCCTATATCATAAATTTGGTCGATCGTCCGGATCGGCGACGCCAAGTGAAGCGGGAATTCAGGCTCGCTGGAATCAGCATACCAAATGAAAAGGTGCAGTTTTATACGGCTTTGCGGCCCGCCGACAAGGGCCGCTTTCATAGTGTTGGAGTGAGAGGATGTTTCACCAGCCACAGAAATGTTCTAGAACTTGCCAATCGAGAGGGCCTTCGAAACGTATTGATACTTGAAGACGACGTGAGTTTCAGAGGCGTGGGGGCCGCCTTCGTGCGAGAGCTGACTATGCAACTATCTCGTGAAGATTGGGATGTTGCATTTCTAGCGTATCTATTGCCTCCCGAGGAGGCCCTAAAAGACGTAAAGCGCCCTTTGACCCGATGGCCAAATGACATCTTGGGCGCGCATTTCTATGCGGTGAACGGACGCTTTATTCAAACCATCCTTCAATACATGTACGAGTGCGAGTTGCGTCCGCGCGACCATCCCCTCGGCGGTCCGATGCCTGCGGACGGAGCTTATAATCACGTGCGGTACGTTATGCCGAATATCAATTTGTTCGTTTCCGTTCCGGGTTTAGCTCACCAACGAAGCTCTAGGACGGACATAGGTGATACCACAGCCTTTGACAAGCTCGTTTGGTTGAGCCCGATCCTGCGCGGGTTGAGGGTCATTAAACATTGGCGGCGAATGGCAGTGGACAAGAATACACTACGCTACCTGGCGAAAAGATAATAGTTGTCGTTAAACTCAGCGCGAGTTTGAGCAATTCATGGGGCCTCGGCAAGCGCACCACACGGTTTCCGGATTTGGCGCGGAATTTCTCCGCTAGCTCGGCCGCGGTCGGGCATGAAAGAAATCTAGTGATGCCAGATTTCGCGATGTACCGCGGCGGCGGCTCTCGTCTGCGCTACGCCACGGCCGCGCATCGGGCTTGCCTTCCCGGCTTGCCGGTGGAGCGCAGTCCCGTTACCGACAGTCCCCCGGTTCCCTGATGGACATCGGAACCTGACATTGTAGCACCTATGTTAGGGGTCTGAATTTAGAGCAGATGGAGAACGCGAAGGAACCCCCACATGTGCGTCCCGAGCAGCCCAAGGCTTCCTAACAGGATGATAGGCGAGCCTTGGAGCTGTATCGGGAATACGCGCCGTACGCAATCTTAACGGAATCGCGGCGACGTCCGCATCATATGATGTGCGGTCCTCGCCGCGATCTTACCCATTCACGTCTTCGCCGGCCCATCGGCCATCAATGTCAACTTCTGCGACGCGCAACCAACGCTCCTGTGCGGCTTCCCACTCTCGCTCACGTTTCCGTTCGAGTTCTTCAAGCTCGACCACACGTCGCTCCAAGCTTTCGATTCGCGCCATCATCGCTTCTTGCTGCGAACGATCGGCTCCATGGCTGGAGTTAGTCATTAGTTAGCCTCATATACTCGCGCCAAGGGCGTTATATACATATACCCGCCAACACCAAATTCTCATTCGAACTGGCCAAATAGGAATGTGTTCGTAGCTTTGTAAGCCCATAGCGCCTAAGAATACAACGTCAAGGCAACTCTCGAAAAGATCGTGCGAACGAAATCGGATCAATGTGACACTTCTCAGCGATGGCGACATATTATCGTCTCCCGGGCGACCGTACAATCTCAAATAACGCTGTTAGTTCGGTCACGATTGGGTGAGCTGGTTTCGTTGCATACATGCCGATAGTGCATGTCAAACACACGTCATATGGCCATGGTAGTATTCTAAATAGCAGAGAGACGGTCATGAAATACCTGCCACCCACGTTATCGGCCCGATCTGCTTGCGTCGAAAATCAGCACGAGCGAATCCTACCCGACCTTTGACAGAACGGACGTCGTGACCTGCTGATGCTCGATCCAAGGGAGGACTTTGACGACTATCGTCAACCAATCTGAGCCGTCGGTTCGGACCTCGCGACGGTGCAGGACGTGGCCCGCGAAACAAATCGATCCTGTTCTCAACAAAGCGGTTCGTGTGATCGGACACGCCGAGCTTTTGAGCCTCTCGAGAATTTGTCCCATCGCGACTCGCCGGCCAATGGCACCCTGGCCGCGTTTTGAACAATTGGCGATCCGTCATGCAATGAGTGTGATGCCTGCGGCGCTCCGTGACGGCACACTTCCTTACAGCCGCTGCGACCGGGCGGGCGGGCGTCGCCACGACGCTCATTGGACGAAAAGCGTGCAATGAAGCCATACGACGTTCTGCAACGGCCCAGCGCGTAGATACGCGCAAATCGAGCGGGGGCCTTCAGTGGGGCAGGAACGGCCCCGAGCTGCTTGGGCGAGTCGCCGCGTTGACCGCTCTCGAGATCTGCAACGTAGCTCTGCCTAATCCCGGCAGCATCGGCCAGCGCGACCCGGGTTATCCCTCGCCAGTCACGAACAACCGCGATGGGATTTCTCGCCAGCAGCGATGCCATCGGCGACGGCCTTCGGAATGGCAACCTCCCAACGCTCGCCGAGCGCGCGATGCGCACGTGCGACGAGGCGGCGGGTGCCCGCATCCTCTTCAGCTTCGGCGGCGAGCGAGTCAGGCGCTCCTTCGCGCGGGAGCACCGCGAGTTGATCCGCATGAGGGATCCTTTTGAACTGCACCTCGGTCATGGCGCTGTTTCAATCCTCGTAGATCTCGCCACGGTGGCGGAGCGCCACGACAATATTCGTCGTCGGCACGCGCCAGTCGCCGACGCGCAGACAGGCGCCCTCGCGCCCACTACGGCTCTTCACGTCGTTAGCGCCCGTCTTCGCATAACGGACAAGCTTGCGATCGAGTCGCTGGCAGATCGCCGGGGTAAGCTTTGCTCATTATCTCGTGGCCGCGACCGTTATATTCGCTACCGTGCAGAAGATGGTGCGACTCCGGCTTCCCTTACTTGCCAAGCGCAACAAGCTCCTGTGGATCGCGACACGTCTCGACCCGGATGCTCACAAGGCTCGGCATCGAGGTGCTCTAGCAGATTCCGATTGAGCGGCAGAGCCTTCGCGGGGCAGTGACCGCCGCTCAGAGGGTGGTGGACATTGGACGACCCGGGTTACGATTTCTTGGTTAGTGGCGAGAACCGACCGTAGCGTTTCAGTACCGGACCCAACCCGACCGGCACGTCACATGGCTGCGCGATGCGCGCGGATTCATGCTGTCGACGGTGGAGCAATGGATAACCCGAGGGGGTGGGGCGATGGTCCCGCCTCTCGATGGCCAACCCGGCGTCGGCCTTGCGAGCATTTCTGCGCTATGCGGCAAAGCACGGAATATACACGGCTGGCATCGACTGACCGACCTCGGCTCTATCGGCAAGAGTCGCTGCCCCGACTTGGTCCGACGTGCAGGGGGGCGCCTGATTGCTGCTTTTGCCATAACAGCTGTAGCCTTACGCTCGGTCGCTTAATGCACGCTCGCTCACTCCGGTTGAAGTCGCCGATCCTTGGCCGCGGTTGGGCCCTCGGATAGAGACGCCGTTCCAAGGCTTCGTCCGTCATGTCCTCAGGAAGCGGCTAATCAATTGGCCTCCCGCGTCCGTCGGCTGGAGCCTCCGGCTGCAGCGACACTCACCCCGATGCGATTCTCTTTGCTCTTGATATGGAGACAGGACCCAGGGCGCCTTTCGACGACTCCGAGCTGAAGAGCTTTTTAGATTGTAAATCATCCCTCGATACGATGTTCACGTAAAGCGCTTCAGTAATTTCCGCAACGTTCTAGGTAGGATCCACCTTCCGGTGTGGACAAGAATTTCGAAGAATGTGGGATGACCGTGGCGGACGGCCTCCCATGGGATTCCGAAGAAGGCGAGCCAGTCCCGTTCCCCTCGCGCCCAAATGCTGAGGTTTGACAAAAGAAAGCTCGCATATGGTCGAGGCCCAACCAGTGCGCGAACGGAATGAAACCACTTCGCATCATCGCGCCAGGTTACGCCTTGAAGACTAAGTCGCTCAGCTCCGGCGTCAGAGTGCCAGATGCTAAGCGGCTTTGGAACGAACGCGAGGCCAACACCCTCGAGGACGGAGGCCCGAACCAGTAAATCCCATTCGTCATTCGGAACCTTTCGCCATGGCACGCGGGTTAATAGCTTCTTGGTGGTCATGAGCGTGGACGTCTGGAGACGAATTTCGCTGGTCTCAGAGTTTTTCCTAAGAAATAGGTATTCTGCTACCGACTCGGAATTGCGGGGCTGTCGGCGGGGCCACTCGATGTCGCCGCTGGGAGCTTTTTCAATAAGACCGCACGAGACAAGCGGATGCGTCCACCTCGACGCGCGACCGGCTTCCAGCTGACATTGCAATTTTGTGGGCAGCCATTCGTCATCGTCATCCAAGAAGGCGACCCAAGACCCGCGCGCTTCACCCACTCCAATGTTACGCGCTTCATGGGCGCCCACCGATTTCTCCAGGGTAATAACTCTAAGACGGGGGTCGTCAATCTGCCCTAGCACCTGAGAGGTCTCCTCGTCCGGCCCGTCGACGACGACGATAACTTCAAGGTTGCCCCATGTCTGGTTGAGAGCGCTCGACGTCGCCCGTGAAACAAGTTTGGGCCGATTGCGTGTAGGAATAACAGCACTAACCATCTCTGCCTCAGGTTGCATCAGTGGCGAGCCTCCGGCCAGAATCAGTTCCAATGGGTGAGTGCCGTTTCCGAAGCACCTAGATGCGAGCATCGCCTGTTCGAATTTGCCCATCTCATTCCTACCAGCCTGACTCCATTAATCGGCGGCCTTGACTCCGCAATCGACGTGGCATTTCGCGAGCGCGCGCGCCGCGGGCAGTTTCGATTCCAGGTTTGCGAGTCCACTAACGACGGTGACCGGCATCATCATCAATTTTGGCCCTGCACGGCAATATCCCCACAAACAGCAGCTTTAAGTCCGGCGCAATCTCAGACAGTCGACCATAGAACAAACATAGCCGCTTGTTCGGGTCATCGGCACGGCGTCGGCAAAAACTCTCTTGGATCGCCTTGACGTGGTCTCGTTTCATGGAGCTACTTCTCGACTTCGTGGCTCACTTACGCACCGCTTCGGTGTGACCAGCGGTCGCAACTGGTGTCGTCTGCACACGTGCTTCAGCGAGGTTTGCCACGCTCGGCGAAAGGAAACCCTTGCGCGGGTAGTACCACGATGTGAGCGCGAGGCAGTTCGCATAGAACGCCAGGTAAGTTTGACTGCGAGAAAGCAGACTACGCGTGGGGGCAATCGATGCACTAAGCTGCGGGCAATCAAGTAACCACCGCAGGTGCCGATCGCGCCTATGAATCCGGGGGCGGCGCACACCGTCTATACTGTCGATCTTCAAAGCGGCCGCCCGACCAGCGCCGCCCGAGCCCATACTCGCGCATTCCTCCTAACGTTGGCATTATGGACTTTAATTGTTTGGCAACACGACACCAATTCCGATACGCTGCTCTTTGCTCGCAACAAGAAGACTATGACGCAGAACGTCATCTAACAACATCGTTCTGAAGATTTTAGTTTGAATTCACCTCGCGCACCGAGTAATTCGGGTAGTAGATCTACAGGTTACGTTTTGCACGTTGATTGCGAAGTGCACCCCAGGACTACGCGAGCCGGAAAAGCGGATAGCGTCGGCCTTGGGCGATCTGGTTTTGATGTCCGGCGTGCTCTTAGCCGCCTTTCAACTACAGACAGGGATCTTCCGTGGTGGGATTCCGCCTTCAGATTGATGGCATATATACGCTTGGCATTCTCCATGGGAGTCGTGGAACTGCTTACGTAGCCGCTTTGCCCGTCGTGACAGAGTTGGCCACAGCGAATCTATGATTGCCAGCCAACCAAATGGCCAGCGAGTCCGGGTGGAGGAATCGTCCAACGCATGTTTCCCGTAACGGCAGGTGGGGCGAAGCCAAATCATTGACTTTCTTCGTCTCGATCTTGGGTTTTTCGCCGAAACGTAGGGCCGAAATTTGGCCGTTTTCTTCGTTGTTTACGCTTGCTGCCTTCTCGCGCTGTCTCTTGAAGGAACAGGGAGGAAGCCATGTTCCTGCGGGTGGTCTCCGCGGCGGGCCGCAATGGCGTCAAGCACGAATCCGCGCGCGTGATCGAACTTTATCGCGAGCCGGCGCCGCGACTTGCCCGGCGGCGAGGCGACGGGCAGCCTGACCCCGGATATCAGCTGCGGGACAGGCAGATGCCATCCCGATTTTAATCCCGGGACGCTGAACTGCACCAAGCGCCGATCTTAAGCAACTTGAGACGAATGATGCCATACGTTGCGTTGGCAAAGTGCGTTTGATCCAGGCCAATGCGACGCAGGGCGCACAGCAGAACGTAGGCCATCGCCAATCCGAAGACAAAGTGCACGCCGTTCGCTTCGCACCACGCCATTAACTCCTCGCGAGCAAAGCCGCTGCCGGCCCAGCAATAGAATGCGAACCCGTGGCCACCTTCGGCGAATGTGGGTGACTAGGCGTGCCACCTCCTCGACCGAACCGGTTGCCGCGTCCACGCTCGCACGCCGGCCGGCAAATGTCGTCCGCAGAACCGCAATAACCGTGGAAGAACTGGCTCTCCTGCTCCCCGTGCACAAGATTGTCAGTCGCATGAAGATCAAGAACAATCCTGTTTGGTGCTTGCTCGTGCGTCTCCAGGGGCGGCGCGCCGGCCGTAAGGACCGCTACCCGTCGGAGCCCGAGCGGGTTGTGGCCTGACAGGTTGTGGCACAGAGACCCCAAAACAGTCCGGTTGGCCCTCAAGCCATCAACCAACCTGGACGCCGGACCGGAGAACGGCCGGCGTGATCCGATAGTGAGCTGATTGTGAGCAATGCGATCAGAAACCTCAGCACATAAACATACGGGCTATCCGGTCGGGCCATTGGGTGTCACAGCAACGGTCGGGGCAAATTTGGCACCGTAACGATCTTTGAAGGGTCGCGTATCGATCTCCTCCAATTCGATCTCCCGGTTGAGCACCTTGGCCTTCCACACCTGGTGTTCGTTCTCTCGACTATGGAATTCCGGCATTACCTCCTTGGCGAAGAGCTCGAGACTGTCGCAGATATGCTCATGAGTGTTTTTGCCTGCCTGGTTCAGTAAAATGACCTGGTCGATGTGCGAGGTCTCGAACCGGCGCAGCTTTCGCCGCAGCGTTTCCGGCGAGCCGATGAGGCCACCGGCCAATGCGTTTGCGGCGACGTCCGGCGTGGCGCGCTTCCATGTCTCGTACTCGTCCCACATGTTGACGGTGCCCGGCGCTGGTCGCTCGCGCGCCGTGGATTGGCCGTAGTAGCGCAAGGCGAACTGGAAGAACGTGGCGCCTTCAGCGCGCTGCCGTGCCTCCTCGTCGGTCTTCGCGCACATGAAGAAGCTCACCAGCGCGATGTTGGGATTGGTCGGATAGTCAGTGAGCTTGGTGATCCGCTTGGTCAGACCGTTGTAATAGGCATGAACCCAAGCATGCGCTGCGTCCGCGCTCACGAACTGAAAGCCGAGGGCACCGAGGCCGAGGCGGCCCGCCCGATCGATGGTATCGAGCTGTGAGCATGCCATCCACAGGGGTGGATGTGGTTTCTGGACCGGCTTAGGCACGACGTTACGGAGCGGGAATTTGAAATGCGGCCCGTCATATTGGCAGCCGCCGTCGCGGAACATCGGCAGCAGCGCTCGCACCGCGTCCTCAAACACCGCGCGCTTGTCCGCCATGGTGCGGTCGAACGGCTCGAGCTCCGTGATGCTGGCACTCTCCCCCATGCCAAATTCCACGCGGCCGTCACTCAGGAGGTCGAGCACAGCAACGCGCTCGGCGACGCGCGCCGGGTGGCTGGTGGTGAGCTGAATGATGCCGTGGCCGAGGCGGATGTTCTTGGTCCGCTGGCTGGCGGCGCCGAGAAACACCTCCGGCGCCGGGCAATGCGAGTATTCTTCGAGGAAATGGTGCTCTAC
>Ga0126371_10004378_pt1 | contig 12465 bp, 8 predicted proteins | sample PanSoiMetaPlot_4_FD_110145 | JGI IMG/M metagenome (GOLD analysis project Ga0126371, IMG submission 110145) | Tropical forest soil microbial communities from Panama - MetaG Plot_4 | ecosystem: Environmental > Terrestrial > Soil > Tropical forest > Bulk soil | place: Panama | collected 2016-02-17
ACAAAGTTTTACTCCGCCTCTACTTTCACCACGCCCGTGGTGGCAACAATGTTGACCGGCCTCTATCCGTCGGAGGATCTTGTTTACCACCTGCAAGGCAACCTTCGTCCGTCTGATGCGCAACGTAGCCTGCCGCACTTGCTTCGCGCCGCCGGGTATTCCACAGGAGCCTTCCTCACCAACCCTTATGCGTATTACTTCGCGAAGAGCGTGGCGAATGACTTCGACGCATTGCCTGAACCGAATTTTCCGACCGGGAAAATGCAGAACTTCTGGCACGCAACTACGCCACTTCATCAGGACTCCGACTTCGGCAGCCGGATTGACGAGTATCACGATCTAGAGGCGGTGTGGAGTTACTTGGGACGAGTGCCCATTAATCTGTCGATTCGATATCGGCCTTCCGCGACATTTGAGGAGGCCCGGCAACTCCTCGCTACTCTGCCGGAGGGGTTTTTCTTATGGATCCATGTGGTGGCACCCCATCATCCTTATCTTCCCGACCGGGCGGATCGAGGCCGCTTTCTACCCGACGTGGAGTTACGGGCATTTGAGGAAGAATTCGCGGACCGGTGGCAACCGCAGTATCCTCCCAGCCAGCAGAGCCAAGTCGATCTCCGACGGCTTGGATACGACGAATTTGTGGCGACCGCTGACCGCGCGTTTGGCGTGTTTATGACTGATCTTGAGCGCAGCGGCAGGCTGCAGAACACTACTGTTGTGGTTTCCTCCGATCACGGCGAGAGCTTCGAAGGCGGCGTATTCCAACACCGAAGCGCATATCTGACGCGTCCGGTGATTCACGTTCCACTCATTGTTCGTACGTCGGGTCAGCAGGAACGCCACACGGTTCAAGTAACCGGCGACCAGACTTCTCTTGCCCCGACAATTCTTGAGTTGGCGGGACTTCCGATCCCAGCATCGATGCGCGGACCTTCGCTGGCGCGGTGGCTTCAAGGTGTCGATGGTGGTGAAGGTGAAGGGCTGGCGTTCACCCAGTACTTTGATCGCAGCAGCATCTTCAAGCCGCTCAGGCGAGGCAGCGTGGGAGCGATCGACAGCGAATACGAGTACGTGGTTTATCTGGACACGAAAAAGGGCGAATTGCGGCCGCTGGATCAGGCACAAGTTTGGAAGCTCAACCGCAGTGCGGAGAATCCGGAGCGCGCCAAAACCTTGCGCGCGGCGATGCAATCGCGATTTCCAGAGTTACTCGGATAGTGATCTTTGCTTTGGCACGAGTTAGAGGCAGTGCTACCGTATGCTTACAAGCCTTTCTGCTACTAACTCAACAGCATCATTGGACGTAATACGACTTTTCAGCCATAATACGGGCACTTTCTGTAAGGCTGTCGGTAACGCTGTCAGACTTTGATCGGCGTTCGACCCACACTTTGGAGAAAACAACAATGGTCACCCGATTTACGGCTGCGGCGGTTTTCTGTGCCGCTGTTGTCGTTCTTGTTGCCCTTCCGGCCTATGCGTACATCGACCCCAACGGCGCAGGCTTGCTGTCGCAAATTATCACGCCTTTGCTGGTAGCCGCGGCGGCTGGTGTCACATTCTTTAGAAAGCAGGTGGCAAGCTTGTTTGCTGGGATTACCCGCCGGTTCCGTCGCAACGCAGATGTCTGATCGCGATTTCCGCTCGTCGCTCATTACAATCTGGCTTCGGCTCGTAAGCCTGGGTGTTCTGGCTTTGGTGTTCACCGAGGCGTTGGTACTTGCACCTGGCAAAGCACAAGGATGGGGCTATTACCTCACGGCTCCTGAGGTGATCTTCGAAATCATCGTGCGGCTGGTGGGCGCAGCACTGGCGGGAATGGCGCTCGGAACGGGGTGTGCGCTCGTCTTACTGCCCTGCTTGCGGTTCTTCCCTTCCATGCGAAACCAACTGGTGGACTCAGCCACGAAGGTTGCTGTGGTCCTGGTCGTCTTCCTGACGAGCCGATACGCGACTGAAGTCCTGATCAAGTGGTCGTACACCATTTCGGTGCACGCTGCTATTTACGACAAGCTGTTGCTAACGGGACAGTTTTTCGTATTCGCAATCGCGCTGTGTGTACCACGGGCCCGTCGGGCTGTTGTAAGTAGCCTGGACGGGTTCCTCACTCCGGAGATGACGCGGCGGGCGGCGTTGGCCACTGTGGGTGGTACCGCTGCGCTGGCGATCACCGAATATGCTCTAAGCAAAACGGTTCCCGGCGTTCACGCGGCGCTGGCAACGCCGCAGCCGAAATCCAACCTGCTGTTGATCACGTTCGATGCCCTCAATGCAGAAGACATGTCGTTATACGGGCGATCATTACCTACGACCCCCAACATCGACGCGTGCGCAGAAAAAGCAACGGTGTTTACGAACTTTTACTCATCCAGCACGTTTACCACGCCCAGCGTCGCCACGATGATGACCGGAGCTTATCCGTCCGACACAGTGGTATATCAACTACAGGGGCGGTTGCCGCAGCGGCAAAGCGGTAACAGCTTGCCTGGCCGATTGCGTAGTGCTGGTTATCGCACCGGGGCATTTCTGGCGAACCCTTTTGCGTACTATCTTTCGACCAGTCTGGAAAGCGAATTTGATGTTCTGCCGGAGCCGGCATTTCAACCTGGCGGACTACAACGCTTATGGTTGGCAACGACTCCGTTGCACCAGGACACCGGCGTCGGAAGCCGCATTGATGAATACTTCGAACTTGAGCATGTCTGGAACTACCCCGCCGGGCTGCCAGACAACCTGTCGATGCGCTACCGGCCCATGGCAACGTTTGAGCAAGCCCAACAGCTATTGCAGAATCTGCCTGAGGGATTCTTTCTTTGGGTTCACCTCGTGAGCCCGCACAATCCTTATCTTCCCGACCCGATCGATCGTGGGAGGTTTCTGCCGGAGTCGGAGAGGACCACCTATGAGGAGGAGTTTGGAGATCGCTGGAAGCCCCATTACCCTCCTGGCCAGCAGCCTCTGGTGAATCAGCGCCGCTTGCGTTATGACGAGTTCGTCGCAACTGCTGATCGGGCTTTCGGCGATTTCATGACGTTCTTGGAAGGATCTGGTAGAGCAAGAAACACGACCGTGATGTTCTCAGCCGACCACGGAGAGAGCTTCGAGGGCGGCGTCTATGAGCACAGCAGCGTTTACCTCACGCGGCCGGTAATCCATATACCACTGGTGATTCGCCGGCCCGATCAACAGGTCAGTCGCAGAGTCGCGGTGACAGCAGATCAGACGTCGCTCGCACCCACCATACTCGATCTTGCAGGTGTTGCGGTACCGGATACCATGAAAGGCCCATCGCTGGCTAAGTGGCTTGACGGCAGCGTCCAGCAGGACGGTGGCGGTATGGCATTCTGCCAGTATTTTGAGAAGAACAGCGTTTTCAAACCCCCACGGCATGGGTCGGTGGGCGTGATCGACGGCGAGTATCAGTACGTCGTGTACCTCGACAACCAGAAAGGTATATTGCGACCGCTGGCCGAAGCACAATACTGGAATCTGGATAGAAGCGCAGCCTATCCTGAGCGTGCTAAAGTTTTGCGTGAAGCGTTGAGAGCACGATTCCCCGATCTGGTTCAAGCCATAGCGTGAGCCGCCAATACCTCAACCTGACATCGAAAGCTTGGAAGCAATTGCAGCGCAATTGGAATCTGGCCGCCAGCCCGATACTACTGTGGCAAACGTTGGGGACCGGAGCGGTTCTGTCGGTCTTGGCCCGCATGCAGCGATCAAGCTGTCGGGAACAGCTTGCCGGAGCGAATCTACGCGATGCTGTGGTGGTTCTCGGGTATTGGCGCTCGGGGACCACACTCCTGCACGAGCTGCTGTGCCTAGACAAGAGGTACACGTATCCGACAACGCACGCCTGCATGAATCCGCAACATTTTCTGTTTTCGGAAGCGGCGGCCCTGGCGAGCGAGGGGGTTAGGGCACAGCGTCCCATGGATCAAATGGAAGTGAGGCCAGCTTCTCCACAGGAGGATGAATTTGCATTGCTGTCGCTAGGCGCGCGGTCACCCTATGAGGCATTGATAGCGCCCAGGGTGTTGCCGGAAGCGCTGAAGCTGGTCGATCCGCACGACCTTTCCCTGGCAGAAGAGGCACGGTGGCGGGAGGTGTTTGTCGGCTTTCTTGCCGGCGTGTCGGTGCGAGGCGGAGGCAAACCGATCATTCTCAAGTCGCCGACGCACGGAGCGCGCGTGAATACGCTGCGCGAGTTGCTTCCGGATGCAAGGTACATTCTCATCATTCGCGATCCGATGACGAATTTCGAGTCTGTCGTCCGCATGTGGCGCACGATGTTCGAGACCTATGCGCTGACGACCATTCCCTGCGATGATGAAATTCGCGAGGCCGTGCTCGCCGATCGCACGCGGTTCGAGACGAAGTTGACGGCCGGAACGGCGGGGTTGCCTGTGAGTCGTTTTGCGGTGTTGTCGTATGAGTCGCTGGTGACGAATCCACTCGAGAGGATCGAGGAACTCTATAGGCAACTTGAGTTAGGTGATTTCGGCGAGGTGCGTGAATCTATCGGGGCAGAGCTAACACGACGTAGCGGATACCAAGCCAAGGGTCAGCTGCCTGATGAATGTTGGCGCGTCAGAATCTACCGGGAGTGGGCGCCGATTCTGGCCCAACATGCGGCAATAGTGTAGCTGTTACGTACCCAATACTGCCGTCCCTGTTTGCCCGATAGTTTACCCAGGTTATCGCCCAACAAAGAGGCGCCAATCCTTCGGCTCCTTCGGCAGGCGCAGGACAGGCCCTGGGGCACCCAGCTCCCCTTCAGCTACGCCGCGACTTCGTCATCCACAGGCAACTGCGCAACGGCGTAGAGAGCCAGTTCGACTCGATTGGACACATCGAGTTTATCGAAAATGCGGAATGAGGTAGTCGGTTTGGGCCGAGGTGAGCATTTCCGTGTGGTGATGGAGATGCGCAAATTTTCACCTTGACAGATCGGTGTGCTCAACTATTTAATTAATGCATTAATTAATTATGTCTCTTCAATCCAGCGTGCGAACAAAAGAACGACCGGGACGTCCGCTCGCTAATCCGGATCGTGACACCCGTGCCCTGCTCATTCGTGCGGCAACCGAGCTCTTTGCCGAACAAGGAGTCGCCGCTACGACTCTCACCACCATTGCGCGTCGCGCAGGCCTTACTCCGGCGATGGTCCACTATCACTTCAAAGACCGGGACCAACTCGTCGACGCTGTTGTAGATGAGCGCCTGGCTCCCCTGATTTCCTATGTGTGGAGTCCCCTCAGTGCCGACGATGATCCAGCCACAATGCTGGTTGGCGTGGTGGAAAGACTTCTGGAGCAGATTGAGCAGGCACCGTGGATTCCTTCCACCTGGATGCGCGAAGTTTTGAACGAGAATGGGCTATTGCGCTCCCGCCTACTGCAACGCCTGCCATTCGACAAAATAAGGCAGTTTGGCCAGGCTATAGCTTCTGCGCAAGCCCATGGCAACGCTAACCCCAATCTCGAGCCGCTCCTGGCCGTCTTCTCTGCCCTCGGGCTTGTCATGGTTCACATGGCGACCAGAGAACTGTGGACGGAGGCGTTTCAGCGTCCGCCGCTCGACCGCAAAGCTATACAACGTCATATCGCCGGGCTCATGCTGCACGGACTCGTTCCTTCCGCGAAACCAGCTCGCAAGGTACGAAGGCCTTTTACTCCACGGAGAAAGTCATGAAGATTCCGTTGTTCGCCTACCCCCGAACCCTCGTCGCATTGCCACTGTTCCCGCTGATCTTGCTGTCTGCATGCTCACGAAAATCCCAGCTAGGCTACGAAGGTTACGTCGAGGGAAAGTTCGTATTTGTTGCTTCGTCACAGGCTGGCCGCCTCGATCACTTGTCTGTCAATCGCGGCGAGACCATCGATGTCAGCCATCCTTTGTTCACGCTTGAGGCTGAGCCGGAAGCCTCAGTTATGCGCCAGGCCGAGAAGGTTCTTCGCGCCGACGAAGCGCGGCTTGCCGACCTGCAAACTGGCAAGCGCCCGCCGGAAATCGAAGCTATCCGGGCCCAATTGGAGGACGCGAAGGCGGAATGGCAGAAGTCCGTCGATCTCCTTGCGAGCGACGAGAAGCAGTATGTGGCCGGCGGCATGTCGCAAACCGACCTCATCGCGGCCCGCGCTGCAGTGGAATCCAATTCCGCTGTTGTCAAGCAGTTCCAACGTAACATCGAAGTGGCCGAACTGCCGGGACGCGAGCAACAAATCAAGGCGCAAACGAGCGTTGTTGCTTCCGATCGCGCGGCGCTCCAGCAAGCAGAGTGGAGGCTTCAGCAAAAGCAGATCGCTTCTCCGCGAGCCGGCTTTATCTTCGACACGCTTTACCGCGAAGGGGAATGGGTGTCCGCCGGCAGTCCTATCGTGCAATTGCTACCGCCGGAGAACATCGAGGTTCGCTTCTTTGTGCCGGAGCCCTTGGTAGGTAGTTTGCAATCTGGGCAACGCGTGACCGTGCACTGCGACGGATGTTCGACCAATGTGCCCGCCAAGATCACCTTCATTTCCAACCTGGTCGAATACACGCCACCGGTGATTTACAGCAATGAAAACCGCTCGAAGCTGGTTTTCATGGTCATTGCAAAACCGGACGCTGATAAGGCCGTGCTGCTCCATCCCGGCCAGCCGCTTGAGGTCACTCTGCAATGACGCAAGCCGATTCGAAGTACGCCATCGACGTCAAGGGGCTGAATAAGCACTTCGGCGACAAGCACGTGGTGAATCAGGTCTCCATGCGAGTTCGTAAAGGTGAGATCTTCGGATTTCTGGGGCCTAACGGCAGCGGCAAGACAACCACCATCCGAATGATGTGTGGGCTGCTCAAGCCCGATTCAGGGACTGGCACCTGCCTTGGGTACGACATTCTCCGCGAGAGCGATGACATCAAGCGCAACGTCGGATACATGACGCAACGATTCAGCTTCTGGGACGACCTCACCATCACGGAGAATTTGGACTTCGTTGCCCGCATCTACGGCCTTCCCAATCGCCGCGATGTCGTTCGTAAAACCATCGAGGAGCTTGGTCTGGGCAGCCGTTCCAATCAGCTTGCCGGTGAACTCTCCGGCGGATGGAAGCAGCGCATGGCTTTGGCCGCTTGCATGCTCCATCAGCCGAAGCTTCTTCTGCTCGACGAGCCGACGGCGGGCGTGGACCCCAAAGCTCGTCGCGATTTTTGGGACGAGCTTCAGGTGCTGGCGGCAAACGGAATCTCTGTCCTGGTGAGTACGCACTACATGGACGAGGCCTCGCGCTGCCACAAACTTGCGTACATCGCCTACGGCAAGTTGCTCGCCCAGGGTACGGCGGCGGAGGTGATCGAGCAACAACACCTCACCACCTGGGTGATTCACGGTTCCGGTTTGATTCAGTTGCAGAACGATCTTCGCGGCAAGCCTGGCGTTGATCAGACCGTCATCTTCGGAGAGGGGCTACACGTCAGCAGTGGCGATGCCACAGCGCTGGAGCAGAGCATTAAGAGCGCTATTGGCAGCAAGGATGCTCATGCAGAGCAAATTGATACCGGTTTGGAAGACGTCTTTATCTACATGATGAGCCGGTCGGCAGACAACTTCGGAGGCCAGGCATGAGTCGCCACAGCGCCTTCTCCTTTTCCCGCTGGTGGAGCATCGTACGCAAAGAGTTCCTGCAACTTCGCCGCGACCACATAACCTTTGCAATGATTGTTGGCATACCGATTATTCAGATGGTGCTGTTCGGCTATGCCATCAACACGGATCCCAAGCACCTAGACACCGAAGTCATCAATGCCGATAACACCGATATCACTCGCCGCTTCATCTGGGCGATGAGGAACTCGTCGTATTTTAAGTTTGTCGGCGAACTGCCTAACCAGGCGGCCGGCCGCGAAGCACTGGATCGAGGGAAAGTTCTGTTTGTGCTGAACATTCCGGCGGGCTTTACGCGCCAGCTATTGCGACATGAGCACCCCTCGCTTCTGATCGAAGCTGATGCTACGGATCCGACAGCCGCCGCCAATGCCATTTTCGCTATCAACGGCCTTATGCAGAACGTGATCCAACAGGAGTTGACGGGACCGCTGGCGCCACTCGCTGGTTCGCCGCCACCATTCGATGTCATCGTGCATCGGCTCTATAACCCCGAGGGTATTACGCAATACAACGTGGTACCCGGACTGATGGGCGTTATTTTGACGCTCACCATGGTCATGATGACCGGCCTAGCGATCACCCGCGAGCGCGAGCGTGGCACCATGGAAAATCTTTTGGCGATGCCAGCTACGCCCATCGAGGTAATGACGGGCAAGCTGATCCCTTACATCGGCATCGGGCTCATTCAATCTTCCATCATTTTGCTGGCCGCCCAATTCGTGTTTCACGTTCCGTTCTTCGGGAACATCGGCGCCATTTATCTTGTCGCCCTTTTGTTTGTCGCGGCCAATCTTACTGTCGGCATTACGGTCTCGTCGCTGGCGCAGAACCAGCTTCAGGCCATGCAGCTCGCGGTGTTCTACTTCCTGCCCAACATACTGTTGTCGGGATTTATGTTTCCCTTCCAGGGCATGCCAGGCTGGGCACAGTTTGTTGGAAATCTGCTGCCCCTTACGTATTTCAATCGGCTCATACGAGGCATCATGCTCAAGGGCAACGGATGGGCCAATTCCTGGCCTAGTGTCTGGCCGCTCTTCATCTTCACGTTCATCGTCATGACAATTGCTGTGCTTACCTACCGCAGAACGCTGGATTGAGGTGTGCGCAATGAATGTATCGTTCGCAAGTCATAAGAAGGCCGGCCCTACTCGAGCGGCCCTTGTGTGTGTTTCCGCTTACATGGCATTCGCCGGATTATTGGGCTGCACTGTAGGGCCTCGGTACCATTCGCCCGCCCCTCCTACCGTTGCGACCTATACTGCTGAACCTCAGCCTGCGTCCACCGTTAGCTCGCAAGGTAGCGCCGGCACAGCGCAACAGCTAAAAAACGGTGCCGACATACCGGCGCAGTGGTGGACGCTGTTCCAGTCGGCTGAGCTGGATCGCCTGGTTCGCCAAGCGCTGGACAACAGTCCTACGCTCGAGCAAGCTTCGGCGCGGCTTATGCAGGCACAGGAGGAGGTCAACGCTCGCACCGGGGCCACCAAGTATCCGAGTGTAAGCCTCAACGTGTCTGCACAGCGCGAGCAAGTGAATCTCGCGGTGTTCGGAGTTCCCTTCCCGAGTCCTCCGCCGTTCGGTCTGCTCAATGGATCGGTTGCGGTCTCCTATGCTCTCGACCTTTTTGGCGCTAATCGGCGGCTGATTGAGTCGCTGAACGCGCAGGCCGAATTTCAGAATTGGCAGCTTGAAGGCGCACGGCTCATGCTGGCTGGCAACGTCGTCTCCGCCGCAATTCGTCAGGCACAACTACGATCGCAGATTGACCTCACGCACGAGCTGCTGACGCTGCAGGAGCGGCAACTTGGCATTATCGAGCGCCGGGTCACCGCCGGAGGTCTCGCGGCTTACAACGTCAGTCAGCAGCGCACCCTCGTTGAACAGACGCGAGCGTTGCTGCCGCCACTCGAACAGCAGCTTGATATCGTCAACCATCAGCTTGCCGTGCTGGTCGGCAAGTCACCGGCTGAAGCGCACATTGAGCCGATTGATCTCGATAAGCTTCATCTCCCCGAGGAGCTTCCGGTGAGCTTGCCCTCATCGCTGGTTCGGCAGCGGCCGGACATCCGTGCTGCTGAAGCGCTGATGCATCAGGCGAGCGCCAATGTCGGTGTGGCAACTGCGAATCTGTATCCGCAGATCACCCTCTCGGCCAGCGGCGGAGCTATCGGAACCAGCTTTACGCAAGGCGGACCGATATGGAGCTTCGGCGGGTCACTGGCTCAACCAATCTTCAATGGAGGCGCCCTGCGTGCAGAGAAGCGCAAGGCGGTCGCCGCCTATGAAGAGGCCGGTGCTAATTATCGAGACGTCGTTCTGCAAGCATTCGAGCAGGTTGCTGACACGCTTCGCGCCATCGAACACGACGCGCAGACGCTGCAAGCCCGCACTGAGGCGGCCTTACAAGCCGAGGCCACGTACAACACAGCCGCGCGCCGGTACGGAGCCGGTGGTCTCAGCCAACTCGCACTGCTCGACGCGCAGCGACAATATCTCGAGACGGCCTTGGACCGCACAACCACGATCGCCAATCGTTACACTGATTCCGCCTCGCTTTTCCAGGCGCTCGGCGGTGGATGGTGGAACGCTCCGCCCACGAAGACACCATGATTACTTTTAGCTTGAGCTTTTTGCGACTCGGATTCGAATCTGCCTAAAGAGGGCTGGAGCAGACGCCCGCCTTCGCGGGCGTCTGCCGATCTGCATCGAGGATTGGGCGTACTTGAAGGGATGGTGATGGTGCGGCTTGGTTGTGGCACACGATTTTCGTGCAGAGGAGGGCTGATATAAAACGACTTGGCAAATACAACCGCACGTTTTGGTCCTGAGCTACCGCCCGTGGGGCCCCTTACGGCTCCCCCGACCCCATAAGCGAATGTTCCATTTCCTTATGCGAGCTTACGTTAGAGAGCGAACTTGTGAGTACGCCATTCCGCGCCAGAGCTCGCAGCCCGCTCGGCTCTTTAACTTTTTTGTCTTCTGCAATCAATCAAGATGCTGAAAACGCTGGTGGGATTCACGACAAATTCGACTGGAGAATTACGTACTGACAAAAGCGGTTTGGAAGCTACCTCGTTGGCCAACCCAACTGCTAAACTCAAGGAGTATCCCTTGTGCCAAGCGACCCTGTAGCTGAGATGGATAGCGCAGCGGTTTCCTAAAGCAAGTTTCCGCAGGGGCCGCCCGTCGCACCAATCACTTACAGTGGGAACAGGTCATCTCAGTCGGGCAAACTTGCTCCCCAACCGCTCTTATTGGGAAGCAGCTTGGGCATCAGAGAGATCCACGCTTGGCACACCGGCAAAACGCACCAATCTGACGACCTCAAGGGTGCCCGAGCCCTCCAGCCTGCTGATGTTTGGCAGCGGCGCTCTGGGTCTGCTCGGTGTCACTCGTCTCAAGCTAATGTAGTATTCAGCCACCTTGCACAGTGAAAACCGCTGGTTTTCGCCACCGTCTTTTTCTTCTCTCGGGTGCTTCTTGTGACCCAATCCAGTCGGCCTTCTCAATTGCTTTATCGTGTTTACCTTCGTTCACGGCAAGACTGTGCACGATTTTCGTGTGATGTGGTGGAACGCTTGTGCTCACGGATCTCAAAGCAAAGGAAGCTGAAATTGCATTGCAATCAAGAAGTAATCCCGAGTCCGTATCGACCGGACTGTGACTGCTTTGAATGAGGTTCGTATTTCGGAGAGTTGAAGTTGCCCAATCTGCTTTGGGACCTCAAGCGAAACCATCTCGCCACAATCTATGTCGTGCCGCGAAGCCAAAAGAACCCCACCAGCCGACACATTCAAAGCCGTAGCGAACTCGATAGATTCCTGCCCATTAGGATAAGTCCGGCGAACGAACACGGGAATCGTTAGCGGAAGCCGAACCCAGTGTCTTCGTTCGATTTGAACCAAGCTTTTCCCCAAATCAATACAACTCAGAAGTAGCAACGGCAAAAACAGCAAGAAGAGCGCGACCACGCGTGAAGTCTGGCATTCCGCACGTTATTTTGTGTACTTCGAAAAGCCAGCGCGGGTAATTACGCTGGATGCTTACTGATTCAACTTTTTGCGTCGGTTTGATCGCAGGCGTGCGGCCAGTCTGCTGTGCTGCAAATTCTCGACCCTATCCACCTGGGAGTTTGAAGGCTAGCGCCATATTGCGACATGGTACCAAGTAACCAGCAATAACTCAGGCAGCAATCAGTCCGCTCTCGGAATCCCCGAGGAAACGATTCAGGCGATACTGCGTCACGCCAACGTGAGCACCACGAGCACGTATTACATACAGACTGCTCCAGCCGAGGCACTCGCTGCGCTGGCAGAGTTGGAAAAGTGCCATCCCGCAGTTGGGGAACAGAATCAATCAAATCGCAACTCCCCGTTTCGGTAAACTGATGCAGACCAAGCTGTTGCGACGAGCGGCCCTGTAGCTCAGATGGATAGAATGACGATTTCTCAACACCTATCTGCGCCGACGTCGCTGCACGATCACTTTTGGGTAGCCAAACATTCTCCCGAACGAATGGTTTGAACGGCAGACAAATACGATGTCGCTGGCAACCTATATCTCGAATCATTCGCGCCCATTTGCAACGAGCAATCTGTTGTGAATGAACAAGAGCCCTAAATGGCAAACCACTGCGAAAATGCAACGAAACACTCGGTCTTACGATCAGCGGCAATTGCTGCGGGCGTGGCACACATCATCAATCGGGTCTCGAATCAGTGTTGATGCAAAGTCTGGAAACTGAGTCGACGCGCAGTTCACTGCAAAAAATAAGGGCGTAGGTGGCGCGCCTGCACCCTTATTACACGACTGTG
>Ga0126371_10004380_pt1 | contig 12462 bp, 10 predicted proteins | sample PanSoiMetaPlot_4_FD_110145 | JGI IMG/M metagenome (GOLD analysis project Ga0126371, IMG submission 110145) | Tropical forest soil microbial communities from Panama - MetaG Plot_4 | ecosystem: Environmental > Terrestrial > Soil > Tropical forest > Bulk soil | place: Panama | collected 2016-02-17
GCTCCGTACCTATCGCGCAAAGCCCAGGTGGCGGAATTGGTAGACGCACTAGTTTCAGGTACTAGCGCCGAGAGGCGTGGAGGTTCGAGTCCTCTCCTGGGCACCAGCGGTTCAACATAGTGAGCCATATCAACGCGCTGTTCTCCCTGGTGACCGGGGTAGGGTGGCGTTTTGCGGGTACGCGTGTGTCCTGAGAATCGCAGCGTACCCGCACGATCGGGATTCGAACTGGCGGAGGTTCGAGTCCTGTCCACGCGCGATGTTTGCGGGTGAGAGCGACGCGAAAGCGGACATCCGCATACTTCTGTTTTGTGCCACAAGCTGCCGTTCGCTGATTTCTTCCGAATGGCGCCAGACTGCCTGGGGGAGGGCCGATCGCTCCGTAGGCGGTACGCTTCTGCTTCTATCCGGAGGCGCGATCTCGCTAGGATTGCGACCAATGCCGATGCAGCCGCTGTCGGGGCGTCAATGCATGGCTCGAATGAGCGGGGGTGGCGGAGATGGAGCAATCACCGAAGCGGCTGAACCGGCGTACTTTCTGGATGTGGGTCGTTTTGCTCGTGCTGGGACATGCCTTGGCGAACCTCTCGACCTCGGAGCCCGGCTCCTCCGCGCCGTTCCCAATGATTGGGATTGATGAGGTTATCCTCATATTGCTTGCAATCGCGCTGGCCCGGCGCTTCCGTCATATCGGCTGGCCGGTGTGGATTGGTCCGACCATTCTGCTCGGCACAATCGGCTTGCCACTTCTCGGCATTGGCATTGCGCTGATGAACCATGCGGTTGACCAGATCGCGCCGTGGTTGCCGCTGTACGGCCTAATCTCTGGGCCCCTGAACCTCGTGCTGCTGATCGTAGCGGGGTTCGTGCCGGGGAAGCCCGCGCGCGCGGAACATATCGAAGTCGCGCGGGTGTTCGAGTGAGATGCCTCAGCGAACGCGCTAGTAGGGGTAACCCTCAAGCCTTCGCGTCCCGGGCTTCCAGTCAGGCAGCCGGCCGTATTCATCGCCAATCGGCATCTTGACCTTCGGCAGACTCTCTCTGTCGAGCACTTGCTCCTCCAGGATCACCTTGTTCAGGAAGAGCAGGTAGGCCGTCAGCGCATATACCTCATCGGCGGTGAGCGTCCCCTCTCTTCCGAGAGGCATGCCGCGATGGATGAAATCCCACACCGTCGTCGCAAACGGCGCCCGCAGTGGCAGTATGCGCTCCCGTTTCCAGATGGGAACATCGTCGCCTTTTTTCGATACCAACGCGGGCGCCGGTCCCCCTATGCCCGCTGCGCCATGGCAGACGCTGCACCCCTGCTTCTCGAAGACCTGCGCGCCCTCCCTGGCGGTGCCGCGGCCGGGAGGGAGCTCCTCTCCGGTCGGACCGATCGAGATATCCAAGGCGCGGATTTCTTCGGCGGTCGGAGTGCGTCCCAGGCCATAGGTGGGCGACGACTGCGCCAACGCGGGGCTCGCCAAAAACAGCAGGATCGTGCCGAGCCTAAGCGAGCCCATTGGTCACGCTCCCGTCCTTGGCGATCTTCCAGGGCATGATGCTGTTGTCCAGCCCGGGCACCCGGTAATTTCGCTCAAACGGCACGTTCCACCACTGGGCGATCTGCTCTCGCAGCGGCTGCACCTGCCCGATCTCGTCAGTGGCGCGCGACAGAATCTCGGTCTCCGTTCCATCCCAATTCCAAGGGAAGGTGAACCGGGCATGCGCCATGCGTTGTGGAATCGACGTGAACTGGGCGAGGTTCCACTTCTTACCGCCGTCGACAGATACCTCCACGGTCTTAATGGCGCCCCCGCCGGACCAAGCCAGCCCGCGGATCTCGTAGAATCCGCGGTCGGGCAGCCGCTGTCCGCCGGACGGGTGAGTGATGACCGACTTGGGTCCGATCTGGAAGCCGAGCGCAGCTTCTTCAGCATCCTTATCGAGATGCCCGAAGTCGCTGTAGTTCATGTAATAGCGGTCGACGATCTTGATGCGCCGCAGATACTTGGTGTGGAAGATTCCCTCGAAGCCGGGGGGGATTATGCGCACCGGAAACCCTTGCTGCGGTCGCAAGGCCTCGCCGTTCATGCCGTAGGCGATGATGCAGTCGTCCATCGCCTTGGCGATGGGCATGCTGGAGGCGCCCTTCACTTCCTCGGCGCCCTCGGTGACGAACCATGTCGCGCTGCTTTTCAGGCCGCACTCCTTGAGCAGCGTTGAAAGCAGCACCCCGGTCCATTCGGCGCAACTGGTCATCCCGTGCGTCTCCTGCACGGTCCTTTGTTTCCCATTGTGCCGGTTTCCCGCACACTCGATGAAATGCAACCGGGTGACGGACGGGAAGCGCTTCAAGTCCTCCATCGTGAGGGTCAGGGGCCGATCCACCAGGCCGTGAATCGTCAGAGTGTGCTGCCTGGGATCGATGTCCGGCATGTAGGAGCCGCGGGTCGTCGCCACATAGTGGAGCGACGATGGCGTGATCACGCCGACGGAATCCTGCAGCGGCGAGGCCACGTGGAACACCTTCCCGAACGCGTCGGGTGAAGGCCTGCCGCCCATCGGGTGCGCGATGCGCACCGAGGTCACGTAGCGGGAGCGCTCGCCGTAGGCGATCAACTTGTCGCTGCCCGGGATCATCGGATAGTTGTTGGCGCTGCCGCCCGTGGCCATCGGATGGTCGTGTGCCGGCTCCGAGCCCGATGCGGGTGTTTCGCCGAGCGCCGGCGTTACCGCTCCCAACGTGAGCCCACCGGCCAACGTGGCGCCGCCCTTGAGGAGCTCCCTGCGGCTGCTTCGCTTCGAATCCATCGTTCGCTCCTTCGAAAAATGACTACGACGAAATCACGTCACCGCGGATGAGAGCATACGCGGCCTTGACAAATCTGGCCAGTGCTCATGAGCAGGGGCTTGTGGGAGCCTGAGCAGCACACGCACCGGCTGGGTGGCCGCAGACGTCCGACGTCCTGTGCTGATCGGTAGGCCGGCGCGTTCCGCGGCCGATACTTTCGACTCCGCCCGGCGGCGACCCTCACCAGTGAACTGGCGAACCGGTCATGGCTGCGTCGCCGCTTCGGCGGCCTTGCGCCACCAACGGTACGCCTCGGGCAGGTTCTGCTCGGTCCCGCGGCCCGCCTCGAGCGCCTCGGCCAGAAACCTCATGCCTTCGGCGCTGCCGGCTTCGGCCGCCTTGCGGTACCAGGCGTAGGCGGCGACGAAGTCCTGGGCGGCACCGCCGCGCCCGTATTCGAGCATTAGGCCGACGCGGGACATGGCGGGTGCGTGACCTTGGTCTGCGGCTTTGCGATACCACGCCAAGGCTTCCGCCTCGTCCTTGGCGATTCCCTCACCCTTGAGGAGATGGCTTGCCAGCATCCACATCGCGACAGGGCTGCCGGCCTCGGCAGCCTTGCGGTACCAACCGTTCGCCGCGGGCATGTTCTTGGCGACGCCGCGGCCCTCCTCGATCATGAATCCGAGCCGGCTCATCGCCGTCGTGTCGCCGGCGTCCGCCGCTTTGCGATACCATGCGGCGGCATCCGCCTCGTTCTTCGTGGTTCCTCTGCCCAGCTCGAGGGCGAAGCCCACGAGATACATTGCAAAGCTGTTGCCGGCTGCGGCTGCCTTCCGGTACCAGCTGTAGGCGGCAACGGGATCCTTGGCGGCGCCGCGGCCGGCTTCGAGCATGGTGCCGATGTTGATCATGGCCACGACGTCGCCCTTGTCCGCGCTTTTGCGATACCAGACCAGGGCTTGCGCTTCGTCTTTGGCGATGCCGTTGCCATTGGCGAGATTGTTCGCCAGGAAGCGCATCCCGTAGGGTTCGCCTGCATCGGCGGCTTTGCGGTACCACCGGTTGGCCTCGACCGGATCGGCGGTGGTGCCGCGACCGTTCTCGATCATCAGGCCGAGGCTGGCCATCGACTCGGCATGACCCTTCTCGGCCGCACGGCGAAACCAGGACAGGGCCTCTTCCTGGTTGGGCGCCACGCCGCTGCCGTTTTGCAGGCGGATCGCCAGCATCATCATTCCGTCGGTGTCGCCCGCCTGGGCTGCCTTGCGATACCAGGACACGGCCTCGGTCGGGTTCTTGGCTGTCCCGCGGCCCTCGTCGAACATCAGGCCGACATCGGTCATCGCGCCCGCGTCGCCTTTGTCCACCGCCTTGCGGTACCACGCCATGGCCGCCGCATCGTCTCGCGCGATTCCCTTGCCCGCCTTTAGGTTGTGCGCCAGCAAGCGCATTGCAGCGGTGTTGCCCGCGTCGGCGGCCATGCGGAACCAGCGATTGGCTTCGCTGACATCCTGCGCGACCCCTTTGCCCTCGACGTACAATGTGCCCAGATTGACGGCTGCCCCCACCGAGCCGTGCTCGGCGGCTTCGCGGTAGAGGCGCGCATAAGTCTGCGGTGGTCCGTCGGTTTTCGACAGCGCGCGGGCGAGTTGAAACTTGATGCGCGCATCGTCGGGTCTTTGATCGAGCGCTTTGCGGCACGCCGGCACCGCCTTTACGGCATCGAGCCTGGCAAGCTCCACGCCCCGCACCGAGGCCGGGCGTGACCAGTCGAACGGGGAGGCCGCGAGGGCATCGCAGTCGGCCACCTGGGCCGATGCGTCGGCAATGAAGCAGGGCAGCGCAAGCAGCGCCACGAAAGACCAGGCAGGGCGTTTGATCGCGTCGCGCATCTTGTCGCTCCCGATGAAGCGGGCCTCGATGAGATGCGGCGACGCTACGGCAACAGTCGATCATGTCCTGTGGGGAAAGCCACACGATGCAAAGTTTGCGAAGTGCGGGTCAGCGCGGTCGCCATCGAGCGCGCGCGCAACGGCCGCGGAGCGACAGTGTGGGCACCAGCAGCTGGATTCAGATCACAGCTTCGACATGCACACCGCGCCGGTGCCCTGCATCCCGATCGCCAAGGCGGCGCTGCGGGTCAGGTCGAGCGTCACGCCCTTGGCGTAGGGCCCGCGGTCGTTGACCGTGACGTACACCGATTTTCCGGTGCGCGGGTTGGTGATCATGAGCCTGGTGCCGAACGGCAAGGTGCGGTGCGCGGCCGCGAAGCGGCGGTCGGGATCGAACTTCTCGCCGCTCGCCGTGTGCTTGCCCTCCCAGTAGAACGACGTGATGATCCGCTCGCCGCTCGGGCAGCCGTGATAGCCGCTCGTGTCCTGCTTGAACGTCTGCGGCGTCACCGAGAGGGTCGCGACCGCGCGCGGCAGGCGCGGGTCGGGAGCGTCATATGGGGCTGGCGTGATCGACGCCGTCTCGTAGGGCGCAGGCGGAGGGGCGGCGGCCGAAGGCGCGACCACGGTCTCGGTCGCGACGGCGCGGGCGGACGGCGGCGCGACCGCATCGGCGCTGACGGCTGCATCCGCCGACGCGACGTGAACCGGGTTGAGCGCACGCATCGGTGCAGACTCGCGGTCGGCCTTGGGGCTGGCCGCCGGAACCGCCGGCGCTGCCTCAACCTCGGGCGTGACGACCGCAGGTGCGGGAGGCGATTCGGCCGCGGGTATGGCCGCAGCCGCGGACGCGACGCGAGCCAGGTGGAGCGCACGCGTCGGAGCCGGGGCGACGTCGGTCTTGGCGCTGGCGGCCGGAGCCGGCGCGGGCTCGGTGGTGACGGCTGGAGGCGCGGGCGGCGTTACGGGCGGGGGCGCGCTGATGGCGGCAGCCGCGGAAGCGACGCGAGCCGGGCGGAGCACACGCCTCGGAGCCGAGGCGACGTCGGCCTTGGTGCTGGCAGCCGGAGGCGCAGGAGCCGCCGCAACCTCAGGCGTGACGGCTGGAGGCGCGGGAGGCGATTCGGGCGCGGGCGCGCTGATGACTGGAGGGGCGGGAGGCGCTACGGCGACGGGCGCACTGACGGCCGCAGCCGCGGACGCGACATGCACCGGGCGGAGCACACGCCTCGGAGCCGGCGCGACGTCGGCCTTCGCGCTGGCGGCCGCGGCCGCAGGGGCTGCCGCAGGCTCGCTGGTGACGGCCGGAGGCGCGGGCGAGGGCACGACAGCGGGCGCGCTGGTGACCGGGGCGGGCGAAACGACCGGAGCCGGGTGCAGCGCGCGCGTGGTCGGGGCCGCGACAGCAAGGTTCGTGCTGGCGGCAGGGGCCGCGGGGATCACCGCGGCCTCGGTGGCGACGGCCGAAGGCGTAAGCGGCGGCACGGTCGCCGGCGCGCTGGCGGCCGTCGTCACAGGCGCGGCCACCGGCTTGATCAGGCGGGTCGGGGCATGCGCAACGGCGGCCTTCGGACTCGCGACGGGAGCCATTGGGGGCGGCACAACCGCACTCGCCGCCGGCGTCGCCGGGACTGAGATCGAGCCGGTTGCATCGGTGTCAGGAGCGGCGTGCGGCGCCGAGGCGATCGTCATTGTGATCACGGGAGGCGCGGATGCGTCATCGCTCGGCTTCTCGTGCTGGCGGCGTGCCACATGCCGAAGCCATCGATGATGCCGCGCTTCCTGGACCTCGGGCTTGGCCGGCTCCGGTTTGGGTTGCTCGGCGACTTGGGCCGGCGCCGGTGCGGCGACCGGCTCCGGCTTGGGTCGCTCGGCGACGTGAGCTGGCGCCGGTGCGGCGGCCGGCTTGGTTTTTTCGGCTTGACGGGTCGTTCTGGTGGGCTTGGGCGGTTGGGATTTGTCGTGCAGCCACTTGATCAGGGCCGCGACCGGAGCGGGGGTCTGACTCTGGCGCGCGGAGGCCTTCTGCCGGCTCGCGCGGGACGCGCGGTCGTCGGCAGTCTGCGCCTGGGCCGTGGCCGCGGCGGCGGCCAAGCACAGGGCGAGCGCAATTCGATTCATCGAATCGACCCCCGAACCCCCAATGCACGCACCCGAATGCGACTCATCGCATACGGCTACGCCTTGCTGCAACCCCGCGATTGACCGTTGGTTCTAGTATGCTAGCGCAGTGGATAACTGCTTCGCGGGGCAAAAATATGGGGCCCAGGCGCGAGTAGCGACTATTCTGCGGTCCAGCGGAGCCGGGGGTGGCTGGACAGCCGACTGCCGCGCGTCTAAAACCCGTGGAGATTCAAATAATTGCTCGGCGCGAGCCGCTTTGAGGCGCGCCGGAGAGGACGAGGATGACCATTCGCCTGCATCGCGGCGACCTGCCCGATCTGACGCGCTACACCGGTGCGGTCGCGATCGACACCGAGACCATGGGGCTCGACCTGCGCCGCGACCGCCTGTGCGTGGTGCAGCTCTCGCCCGGCGACGGCAGCGCCGACGTGGTGCAGATCCCGCCCGGCGCGCGCGACGCGCCCAACATCGAGGCGTTGCTCGGCGATCTCGGCCGGCTGAAGATCTTTCACTTCGCGCGCTTCGACGTCGGCGCGCTGTTCAACGCCTTCGGCGTGATGGCGCAGCCGGTCTACTGCACCAAGATCGCCTCCCGGCTCGCCCGCACCTACACGGACAAGCATGGCCTCAAGGACCTCGTCCGCGAGGTGCTCGGGGTCGATCTGTCCAAGCAGCAGCAGTCGTCCGACTGGGGCGCCGGCGAGCTGAGCGATGCGCAGGTCGCCTACGCGGCCTCCGACGTGCTGCATCTGCATGCCTTGCGCGAGAAGCTCGACGTCATGCTGGCGCGCGAGCGCCGCACCGAATTGGCACAGGCCTGCTTCCGGTTCCTGCCCGAACGGGTGCGGCTCGACCTCGCCGGCTGGGCCGCCGAGGACATCTTCTCTCATTCGTGATCCTCGTCCTGCCCGGTTCCGCCGCGCCCCAGCCATAATTGCAGGGTGATTTGGCCCGGGGACGGATGGGGGTAAGATGCTCGGGGGGGTGATTCCCGCCTGGCGGCATTTTTTGGGGGACTGGCGCACTGAGCGTGGCAGCGACCATGCACGACATGGCTGACGTGCCCTTCGTCGATGAAGGGAACGACCGCGAGCCCGTCTTCCGCGCCGCCATGCGTCACAGCCGCATGGTGCGGTTCTATCGCGGCGCCATCCCGGTCAGCCTGATCGCGATCATGGCGACCATCGCGGCGGCCGCGTATTTCAAGCCGCTCAAGATGATGACCACGCTGCCGGTCGATCCGGGGCGGGTGGTCGTGTCCGGCACCAAGATCAACATGGAGGCGCCGAAGCTCGGCGGATTCACGCGCGACGGCCGGCCCTATGATCTGACGGCGCGCGCCGCCGCGCAGGACCTCGCCAACCCGGGCGTCCTGGAGCTCAAGGACGTGCACGCCCGTGTGGCGATGCAGGACAAGAACACGGTCGAGGTCACCGCAGCGACCGGCGTCTACGATACCAAGGGCGACGCGATGGTGCTCAAGGGCGACGTGGTCGTCACCTCGACGGCCGGGTATTCGGTGCAGATGAACGAGGCGCAGATCGACGTCAAGACGAACAGGATCGTGTCGGACAAATCGGTCGTGGTGACGCTGTCGAACGGGACGATCAAATCCAGGCGGATGGACGTCAGCGAAAACGGCGATCTGATGCGCTTTACGGGCGATGTCGACGTCTACCTCGTGCCGCAGACGGCGTCGTCGGAGCCCGCGGAGGCGGCTCCGAGCGCGGCGACCGCCGGCGCGACGGCAGATCCGAAGACGAGACAATGACGATGCGCAACGCGATTTTCCGACTGCTGGTCTATTGTTCCGCGTGTGCGATTCCGGCGGCAAGTGCCGTGCTGGCGCAACAGTCGAACGCGCCGCCCAATGCGCTGCAGGGTTTTTCGCAGAACCGCGACCAGCCGGTGAACATCAAGGCGGACGCGCTCGAGGTGCGCAATCAGAAGAAGGTCGCGACCTATACGGGCAACGTGCATCTGGTGCAGGGCGACACCACGCTGCGCTCCAAGATCTTGATCGTCTACTACGACGGCGATCAGGCCGGCGGCCAGGCGCAGGCCCCAAAATCGGCGGGTCCGGCTCCGAGCGGCACCGGGAACATCCGCTACATGGAAGCGATCGGTCAGGTGATCGTGGTCCAACGGGATCAGACCGCGACCGGCGAGAAGGCGGTCTACGACCTGAAGACCAATTCAGTCACTCTGTCGGCTCCCGCCGGCAGCTCTGTCACGGTCACGCAAGGGCCCAATATCGTGCGCGGCCCGCGTCTCGTCGTCCATCTCGATACCGGCGTGTCGCATTTCGAAGGTGGGCGGATCGAAAGCCTGTTCGTTCCGGGCAGCAACAAGTCTGGTGAGACCAAGCCGCCGACCGATACCAAGCCGGCCCCGGCGGCCGATGCCAAGGCGCAGGCGGCGCCGCCGCACCAACCGCCGAAACCAAAGTCGAACCAGCCGAGCAGCCTCTATTGAGGGCGACGGCGTGGCGCGGTTCGGTTGAATGAAATCAGGCGAGCGACTATCACCGGCACAGGCAGGTCATGCGGCCGCACAAGGCGCCAACCGGCGCTCCGGCGGGATTGCTGCAACTCTCGGCCTCGAGGCGGGTGTGCTCGACTTATTCGGCTGGCTACGGCGCAAGGACGGGGCGCGGCGCAGCATCGCGCAGGCGGTCGATGCGCCGATGTTCACCGGCCGCGTCGAGACCATGAACCAGCAGCGTGCACCGGCGCGGCAGGAAGCCCGCGCGCGCCACGATGGCGGCCGACAGCCGCGCGCCCGCCAGGGCGACGGCCACCGTCCGCCGGGCACGTACGGCTTCCTCGCCGCACATGGGGTCGAGCGCAGCTTCGTCGGCCGCAAGGTCGTCAAGGGCGTGAGCCTCTACGTGCGCCGCGGCGAGGCGGTCGGTCTGCTCGGCCCGAACGGCGCCGGCAAGACCACGGTGTTCTACATGATCACCGGGCTGATCACCGCCGACCGCGGCCGCATCGAGCTCGACGGCCACGACGTGACGACGCTGCCGATGTATCAGCGCGCCCGTCTCGGCATCGGCTATCTGCCGCAGGAAGCGTCGATCTTCCGCGGCCTCAACGTCGAGGACAACATCCGCGCCGTGCTCGAGGTGGTCGAGCCCAGCCGCAAGCGGCGCGAGTACGACCTCGACGCGCTGCTCGAGGAGTTCAACATCGCGCGGCTGCGCAAGACGCCGTCGATCGCGCTGTCCGGCGGCGAGCGCCGTCGCGTCGAGATCGCGCGCTCGCTCGCGACCCGGCCGAACTACATGCTGCTCGACGAGCCGTTCGCCGGCATCGATCCGATCGCGGTCGGCGACATCCAGGCGCTGGTGCGCCATCTGACCCAACGCGGCATCGGCGTGCTGATCACCGACCACAATGTGCGCGAGACGCTCGGCCTCACCGACCGCGCCTATATCATCTACTCGGGCGAGGTCCTGATGGAGGGCCGGGCTGACGATATCGTCAACAACCCGGACGTCCGCCGGCTCTACCTGGGCGAGGAATTCCGCATGTAAGGGAGTTAGCCCGTCGTGGTCCGCGCATGACGGTCACACTGGATTAACTTCCCTCCAAAGGTTGGGGTGTACAGCTTGGTCCGAAGCAGATAAGCAAGAAACGGACCAAGTTTCGCCGGACCCGATGGCACTCTCCCAGAAGCTGCTGATCCGCCAGAGCCAGGCGCTCGTGATGACGCCGCAGCTCATGCAGGCGATCAAGCTGCTGCAGCTCTCCAATCTCGACCTCACGGCTTACGTGGAGCACGAGCTCGAGCGCAATCCGCTGCTGGAGCGCAGCAGCGAGAGCGAGGAGCCGCGCGCCGAGGAGGCCGCGGCGGCCACCGAAGCGACCGCTTCGGGCGAGGCGGGCAGCGAGACGCAAACCGGCGACTGGCTCGGCCAGGAGCTGGAGACCAGCCGCTCGGCGATCGAGAGCAAGCTCGACACCGACCTGGAGAATGTGTTTCCCGACGACTCGGCTGCGCCGGCCGAGCGCCTGCGCGTCGAGGCGCCCGCCGCCTATTCGGAATGGTCGGGCGTCGGCGCCGGCGGACGCGACAGCGGCGAGTACAATCTCGAGGCCTTCGTCACCGCCGAGACGACGCTCGCGAGCCATCTCGCCGACCAGCTCCTGCTCGCCATCAGCGATCCGGTCCGCCGCATGATCGGCCAGCACCTGATCGATCTCGTCGACGAGGCCGGCTATCTCGCGGGCGATCTCGCCTCGGTCGCCGAAAAGCTCGGCGCGCCGCTCGCCGAGGTCGAGGCGGTGCTCGCCGTCATCCAGAGCTTCGATCCGGCCGGCGTCGCGGCGCGCAATCTCGCCGAATGCCTCGCCATCCAGCTCAAGGAGCGCGACCGCTACGACCCCGCCATGCAGGCGCTGGTCGCCAACCTCGATCTGCTGGCAAAGCGCGATCTCGCCGGCTTGAGGAGGGCCTGCGGCGTCGACGACGCCGATCTCGCCGACATGATCGGGGAGATCCGCGCGCTCAATCCAAAACCCGGCCTCGCGTTCGGCTCGACCATGGTGCAGCCGCTGGTGCCCGACGTGTTCGTGCGGGCTGCCGCCGACGGCAGCTACGCGGTCGAGCTCAACGCCGACACGCTGCCGAAGGTGCTGGTCGATCAGAGCTACTACGCGGTGGTGTCGAAGACGGCGAAGAACGAGACGGAGAAATCCTATCTCAACGAGTGCCTGCAGACCGCGACCTGGCTGGTGCGCGCGCTCGACCAGCGCGCCAAGACCATCCTCAAGGTGGCGACCGAGATCGTGCGCCAGCAGGACGGCTTCTTCGCCCACGGCGTCCAGCACCTGCGGCCGCTCAACCTCAAGACCGTCGCGGACGCGATCGGCATGCACGAGTCGACGGTCTCGCGCGTCACCGCCAACAAGTACATGGCGACCAACCGCGGCATCTTCGAGCTGAAATATTTCTTTACCTCCTCGATCGCGTCCGCCGACGGCGGCGAGGCGCATTCCGCGGAGGCGGTGCGCCACCGCATCCGCCAGCTCATCGAGGACGAGACGGCGGACGGCGTGCTGTCCGACGACACCATCGTCGAGCGGCTGCGCACCGCTGGTATCGACATCGCGCGCCGCACCGTCGCGAAATACCGTGAGGCGATGAAGATCCCGTCGTCGGTGCAGCGCCGGCGCGAAAAGCAACACGCGATCACCTGACCCGATCCCGGCGCTGCGACCGCTGAGTTGCGACCGCTAAATATTGACCGATCCGGTTGCGCCACATGCCGGGCGGAGGCGTGGCGTGCGCATTGACAGCGTCCGGGTGCGATCCTAGCTGACTCTGGAGCGGGTGGTCCGCCGGCCGCTCGCCGGGTGGAGGTGGCAGATGCCGTTTCGCGTCTCGGGCAAGAACCTCGACATCGGCGACGCCCTGCGCCAGCGCGTGGGCGACCGTGTCGCGGACGCGGTCGCGAAGTATTTCGACGGCGGTTATTCGGGTCACGCCACGGTCGGCAAGGACGGCTTCGGCTTTCGCACCGAATGCGCGGTGCATCTCGATTCGGGCGTGACGTTCCGCAGCGAGGCGATGGCGGCCGATGCCTATGCGAGCGCCGACCAGGCGGCCGGGCGCATCGAGAAGCGCCTGCGGCGCTACAAGCGCTGGCTCAAGGGACGCAGC
>Ga0126371_10004381_pt1 | contig 12460 bp, 6 predicted proteins | sample PanSoiMetaPlot_4_FD_110145 | JGI IMG/M metagenome (GOLD analysis project Ga0126371, IMG submission 110145) | Tropical forest soil microbial communities from Panama - MetaG Plot_4 | ecosystem: Environmental > Terrestrial > Soil > Tropical forest > Bulk soil | place: Panama | collected 2016-02-17
CAGCGCCAACTCGCGCGTCAGCGTGCTATAAGCGTTGAGTTTTGAACCAAGTTTTTCGCTGCGGTCGAGCAAACCTTCGGTCAGCTCGACGGGGGAAAGCTCGCGACTGCGAATGCGGTCCCCAAGTTCGCGCACCGTTTGAAAGAAAACGTCTTCTGACAACACCGTTCAAATCTCCTACGAGTGGCGCCTTCCGCTTGAACGAGGGGTCTGTCCGCCAGAGGATTTCGATGAGCTCGGCGGCGCTGTCCCTTCTGGAGCGACGGAAACCTTGAATACGCTAGCGGGTGAATCCCCGTTCTTGAGGGAAAAAGCGCGAACCGAAGCCAGCATCTTTTCGTTGTAGACAAGGATCTTGCGGAGATGCAGGCGCTCTTCCTGGGACAAACGGCTTCCGTACTTGCGAACGATATTGGCAAGTTTCGCTTCCACTTCCGCATTTTGAACGCTGCCGGCATCCGCATCGCGTCCTTGCGTTCCGGCATTCGTTATCTCGCACGAAGAGCCTGGAGTTGAGAACAGTCCTGCTCGAGAAAACGAGAACGCCGTCGCGATGGCCAAGTCTTTTCCGAAGCGGCGGCGCGAGACTTGCGAAGCGTTTGAAGGAACAATGGGTGACAAGGGGCGCGTCTGGTCTACAGGGGTCTTGGACATGGCGCGTATCGTCTCATAAAAAATTCCCGCGAGTCACACCGGATCGAGTGCTTCTCACTCGACCCGGGCAACTAACTCTCGCAGTCTGCTAAAAGTTGATCCGCCCGACAATCTGCATGGTGCGTCCGCCTGGATCAGCCGTGGAGTCAAAATCCTGAAATGCGGTGAAAATCCGTCCGAATGCCGGATTTTGAAGATTGCCGGACACCGTGCTAAAGAAACTGGCACCCGCAGAGTACCCGGAAGCGTTGTAAGCGTCGCCCCACAGGAAATTAGCATTGTTAAACGCATCCAAGAACTCAAAGCGCAATTCGAACTTCACCCGTTCGGTAATGTTACTCGTCTTCTGAATACTCCAGTCGGCACGGAAGAAATGCGGCCCATAAATGAAAACACGGCCGCACTCTTTGCCCGGAGTATTGCAAGATTTTAGGAAGCTCGGATTCGTTCCTTGCCCGCCCGGCCCCAGGAGAGATTGCGGCAAATACCACACCGCGCCCGGTGCGGGTGTGTTCGTCTTGTAGACCCCCAGCATACTCTGGAGTTGGCTCGCGGTGATTCCGCTGAGAATGATCCCGGAGTCGTTTTGGTTTACAGTTCCACCCAAGCCGCCGAAGAGCAGGCTCGGCCGGCCCGTCTGCCAACGATTCACGGCGTTGAATTGCCATCGCCCGACCAGGCGATTGACAAACGAGTTCGATGAAGAGAGCCGATGTCCCGGGCCAAAGGGAAGCTCGTACATCGAGAAAGTCTTTATGACGTGGCGGAGATCGTACGGGGATGGCCCCTTGGCCCGCCCAAAACTCCTCAAGGACACAAAGGCGTCCGATGATTGAGAAGTGCCCCGCTGCCAATCGTCAGTCAAACCTTTTGCAAATGTGTAATTGGCATCAAACGAGAATCCATGCGAGGGCCGGCGCCGGAAATCGACGACCATGGCGTTATAGGTGGACTGGAAATGGTTGCGTACGAGATACGCCCCTCCGGTCGCGTCAGGATTGGCGACCCAGAAGTTGCTCGGATAACCGGCAGCGACAAGGTTCTGCCAGTAGGTCAGAATCCCGCCCGCTGGTGCCTGGCCCGACAACGTTCCGGCCACCGAGCCAGCAACCCCATTCTGCAGCCCAGTTAGGAAGACCCCGCTCGCGAAATTGGGGTCCATCTGACTCCCATTCTTGTTGCCGGTGAACGCCGCGGTAAAGATTGGAAGTGGAACCTGACCCGGAAGACCGAGATCAGCGAAACTCGGCGAGCTGGAACAGGAAGGCGTTGCTTGACAGATGCTCAGGTTCTGCTGGGCATTGGTGAATTCCTTTAGGAAGCCGTTCTCAAAAATGTTCACTTCGTTCAGGTTGACGTTCTCCCACAAACCCACCCCGTGATTGCCCACGTATCGCACTTCCATCACCATGTCGGGAGTGAGAGATCTTTGGATGCCGAGCGACCATGATTGCACGTACGGCATGTGCAGATGCGGGTCCATGGCGTTGACAGAGAAACCGGCCGACGGATCGATAGGGAAGCTAGTGGTAAAGGAAGCCGGGCTCTGCCCCAGGGTTGGGATATTCAGACTTTGCATTTGCAGAGAGCCAGCCGCAAACTCCCCTGGACCAATGGTTCCCGAAGGGCTTACTGGAGTCGCGAATTGCCCGCCCGTGTAACCGGGGTTGTTTGGCCCAACCCAGTTGTAGAGCCCTTCTCGCGAATAGGCGATCGAGTATCCCCCGCGGAAGACGCTTTCGCCTTTCGTACCAAAAACCTTGCTCAAAAACGAATCGTGGAAATCCGGTTGCCAAGCCACTCCGAGGCTGGGCGCGAATCCCTTGTGCCAGCTGTTGTACCAGGGCTTGCCGTTGTCCAGTACGTAGACCGGCGTTGCGCCGCCCTGGGCCCCGGGTTGGAAAAGATTGTTCACACCCGATATGCCGAACAGGCCCGCGAATCCGCCCTGCAGGTTGAAGTACTCGTTTAAATCGTCTACCGGTATGCCTTCATATTGCCAGCGCAGGCCGTAATTAAACGTAAGTGCCGGCCGCAAGCGCCAGCTGTCGGTAGCATAAATGCCGAAATCGGTCTGATGATACTTGTTCTTTTGGGGGAGTCCGGTCACGAATTGCCGACTCTTGGGATCAAAAGCAATGCTCCCGGAATACCCCGTAATGCGTCCCGCGAGCAACCCATAAAGTTGGCCAGCAACAGCCTGGTCGGCCGAAGAGATGTTTGGCAGATTTGTTGGAGTGAATTGCGCGGCCATCGGATCCGCAGGATCCAAGCCCAGACTCACCTGCGCATAGGCGGGTGCGGAGTTGCTGCTTGAGATGATTGTCCGTGTTGCGGTTAACCCGAAAGCAGTGTTGTGGCGGCCCTTAGTCCAGGCGAAGTTGTCCGACAGCTGGTTCAGGGCAGGGTTGTCTCGGAAAGGCTGATTGATGAGCCAGGGATTCGTCATTAGGCCCCCGGGCAGAAGAGGCTGAAACCGTACATTGCCCAAATTTGTCTTGCCCAGAGGATAGACGCTGGCGTTCAGGCTCGGCGGAAACCACTCCGGAGACGACTGGAAGCCCATGCGCAGCTCGTTGCTTTTATTTGACCCGATGTTCCAGCGCCAGGCCCACGCCCAGGTTGCTCGATCCGAATTGTATCCCGCTTCGTTCTTATTGAATGGATCTACGGGGAAGGTATAGTCGCCCGCGTTGAGAATGTCCGGGTTCAATATGAAGCGGGTGAGATGGTAATCGAATTCGAGTGAATGAACGTGGGTAATATTCCAGTCCAGCCGCAGGTCCGGCATTTCAAGGTAATACTTTCCGGAGTTGTTGAAGGTGATCGCCTGCTGATAGAGCGAGCGCGGGGTTGTGGCTTTAACGCCCGGCGCAGATACCGCAGATTGCACCGTAGTTAAGGTTTTCCCAATGAAAGCGTCCACCTGCGAAGTCCCACCAAAGTTGCCGGCCATCTGCATCAGGTTAGCCGTACATTGAGGTGCCGCGGCATTGCCATTGCAGGTGACCCAGGCCGGCGTGGAGGCAGGCAACGTGGGCTTTCCGGTGCTGTCCACAGGTACGTAAGCGAACATCCCCTGCGCCGCGGCCTGACTTAGGAGCGTACGCGTGCGGGTTAGCGACGACGGGCGACCCCAATAGGTGAAATCCCCAAAGACGAACAACTTGTCCTTAAGAATAGGTCCGCCGAATTTCCCGCCCCACAGGTTATAGCGGACTTTCTGGCGCGGCTGGCCAGCTAGGTTGTTGAAATAATAGTTCGCGTTCAACGCGTCATTGCGGAAGTACTCATAAACACCACCGTGGAAGCTGTTTGTTCCCCGGTTGCTAACTAGATTGATCTGCACGGCGCCTTCGCCCGTCTGGCTCGCGTTGCCTGCGGCACTTGAAATGTTTACCTCGGCAATGTTGTCGATATTCGGATAAGTCATGGTGAATAGAGGATCACCCGACTTGCCTGGCTGCCACTGCGCCGCAATCCCGTCGTAGGTAACATTGACGGCTCCCCCTGGCAGGCCAGATGCACTGCTTTGCCGCGGCCCCCCAATAGTTTGGATGTCCGGACTTAACAGCGTCGCGGACCACAAAGGCGTGGTGGCAACTGAGGGAATGTTGGTAATGGCGGCACCGGAGATGGTTGAACCGATCGAGGTTTGCACCGTCTCGAGCACCTGTTGGCCTGCCTCAACAGTGACAGTCTGCTCAACGGCCCCAACTTTCATCTCGACCTTCAGGTCATAAGTCACGCCGACGACGATGTGCACGGCCGAATACACGGCGGTCTGAAATCCTTTCATCGTGACCGTCACGTTATAAGTCCCCGGCGGAAGATTGCCGACATAAAAGTGACCGTCGGGCCCAGACTTCGTTTGATAGCTAGTGGAAGTGGAGGTCTCCATAATTTGGATGGTGGCATCGCCCATCGCGGCTCCGGTCGAATCCGCCACCGTGCCGGTAAGCGTGCCTGTAGGATTGATCTGGGCCCATAGCAAGGGGTGGAGCGAAATCAGAGCAGTAACAATCAGGGCGCAACGCACGATTTTCTTGTGTGCCATAGAGTTTTATCCCTCCGTAGCATGTCCTTTTAAGAAGAGGCAACCAACAGAACCCTGCATCCCGACCGAGACTTTGGAGTGGGTAAGCCACGTACCCCGGGTGCCAACCGTATACAATCTATGATATACAGTGTCAAGCTCTTATTGCGTGCCGCGAGTGGCCCTATAGGCGGCCGCCCTGGGTACCCAGCTGAGTTTCCTGGCTTGCGGGGAGTCGATTCGAGGCTAGTCCTCGTTGGATCCGCGCAGCGGGAAATCTCGCGTTTTCATAATTATGCCAAGGCCTAATTCGGTCCCACAGTCGTCAATTGGAAGTGAGACGTCACCCATCCCGCGGCAGTCTCTCGGGGCCGCCGTCGTCGAACGGCTGAGAGAGAAAATTCTAAGCGGCGAACTGCGCGAAGGGGAACAACTTCGCCAAGACGCCATTGCCACCGAATTTCAGATTAGCCGCATCCCCGTCCGGGAGGCATTGAGCCATCTCGCCGCCGAGGGTTTGGTTACCCTTGTCGCGAACCGTGGCGCCGTAGTTTCCGCGCTTTCTCCAGAAGAGATCATGGAATTATTCGAGACTCGCGCAGTGCTGGAGTGCTACATGCTGCGCTGCGCCATTCCTCAAATGAAGCCCGAGGATTTCCAGCGCGCCGAGGATGTTCTCAGGCGCTATGAGGAATCCTTGGAGAAGGATTCAGAGGTGGAGTCCTGGGGACGATGGAACTGGACTTTCCATTCCGCTCTGTACGCGCCTGCGAGTCGCGCAAAAATGCTGGCTCTCGTCAAGAACTTGAACGTCAACTGCGACCGCTACACCCGCCTACACCTTGTCGTAACCCGCGACCAACACCGTGCCGGTCAGGCGCATCGTGAGCTTCTTGAGGCTTGCAAGACGAAGGACCCCGAGTTGGCCGCAGCGGCCCTGTGGAAACACATCACCAACGCGGGGCAATATCTGAAGGAGTTCATCAAGGGCCATCGCGAGCAGCACTCGTGAACCGCGGAGGCTTTGTCACTGCAACAGCACAGACGTCCAAGGGATTTCTTTCGCCTACCAAAAAGGATTCAAAGCGTGAGAACAAGACAAGTGATGCCAAGCGTGACTTCGCAGCGCAGCGCAGTCCCATAGATCGAAACAGATCAGGACTTCAGTACTTGGATCGGCGAGGAACTACTGGTTGCAGAATCAGAAGCTATAGGAAGTCTCGAGAGCCAGAAACGGAGTGATACACCGTCCCCCCCACGAAAACGACACCGACTTGCGCTCGAAACGTGTAAGCTCGCGTTTCCCCGGCAGTCGAAGCTGTGACCCTGAACGTGAACGAGCTGTCGTAAGTACTCCCGGTCGGCCTCGGCGCTTTGAAGAGTTCAGCGACGCAATCCTGGCTAAGCGGAATCTCAATCGAGCTTCCAGTAAACGAGCACTCCTGGTTTGATGCGCATTGCCCGTCCGGCAACAGTAGCTCCAATCGCGTTATAGTGACCGGCTGATTTGCCGTCACTCTAACCGTCTGAGGTGCTGGCGGCTTCCCATCAATTTTAAAACTGATCGTGTTGCTCATAAAAGACTCGGTTTCGTTGAAGAATAAATCCTGAGCCAAGCGCGAAATGTAAGCAACTTGCGCGTGTGAGAGCCGGCAGATGTCGAAAAGCTCAAACGCTCAGGCCTTGAAAGCGACAATACTAGCAGGTTCCGACGAACGCGAAGTCAAAATTGTTTACGCCTGCCGCCAAGAATCATTCGTGAAACCACTGCGCCTTCATGACAGGAGCATAGAAGTACCGGTACACCTAGAGAAACCTTGGCCGTCTCTACTCGTAACTTGTGTAGTTTTGCGCGCGCGCGGCAACCCGCAGAAGGAGTATTCACACGGTCGAAATCTGAGCCTAGTCAACGAACGGAACCAAGGTTTGCTAACAGGAGTTCCGCCCAATGCTGTAACCCACATGGGGATTCCGCGGCGTGGACGCCCCGGCCCCTAACCAGTCGGGCTCGCAGGAGGCTCACTCACCAAAAACAGAATTAGCCTGTGAGTTGCTGACGGTCCGTGTGCTCTACGCACTTTTGCGTCAGTTCGCCAGCCCTTCCGGGTAACACCGCTGGGGTTTGAAGCGGAAGTCCCGGTTTGTCAAATAATGAATTGACAACTGTTGTTTAGCATATAGAATATCCGGCGATTCAAGCATAAAGTCCCCATTATCATCATCGACATGTTTTCAGGAGGGAGTCATGCCCAGCCGACTCGCCCTAGGTCTTAGCGCGCTGCTGTTTTGGCTATTACCTTGTAACGTTGGAGCCCAGGTGGTGTGCCCACTCAACGGGACCCCCAGCCCCAAGTTAATGTGTGTGATCCCACAGGTTTTTGGTCCGGTGGGACTTGGAGGAGGCGGTCCGAACGCTCCGCTTTTGGAGAACAGTCATATGGCGGGCTTCGAAAGTGACTTCGCCACCGCCACTCTAGCGCCCATCAATGAAGCAATCGGCGTTGAGGTTTCGCAGTTACCCCTGGCGTCTCCCTCGTCCGGCATAAGTTTTGTATACGACGCGGCGCTCAAGACGTTTACCCCATCCACCGATGAGAGCTTGGGGCCCATCCTGGGCGAACGATCGGGAACGATCGGGCAGAAGAAACTCTTTGTTGCGTTCAGTTATCAGTATTTCGGATTCAGTACCATTGACGGACAAGACCTTAAGAACATTCCGATCGTATTCGAGCACCAGCAATTCCCCGCAACATCGCCGAGCAGCCCTTATGACCCGGCAACCTCTCCCTGCCCAAATACCACCGGAATGAAACCTCAATATTTCAGCTCGGGCGTCGCTAATCCATGCTTTGTGCGCGACTACATCAACACCACAGCTTCGGTCAATCTGACGTTGCACCAGTTCATCATCTACGCCACGTACGGGATCACTCGCAATTTCGAGGTTTCGGTCGCACTTCCAATAATCCGCGCGGATATGGGCGTGAACGTCAACGCCACGATCATCCCGAATTCCATCGCACCCTCGAGCGTCTCCACGACGACGCCCGCGGTCTGGCATCTTTTCAACCCGGCGGTTGTAGCCGGCTGTGCGAATCTGCCGGCGAATCAGCCATGCCTCAAGGGCTCGTTTTCGAACTCGAATACTGCGTCCGGTATCGGGGACCTGATCGTGCGCGGTAAGTACAACGTGTACAACGGAGAGCGGACCGGAGTTGCCGCGGGCGTGGAGGTGCGGACGCCGACCGGGGACGAACAGAACTACTTGGGTTCAGGTGCAACCGGTGTTAAGCCGTTCGTGATTGTTTCCTACCGGGCCAGGGTCTCCCCGCACGTCAACGTGGGTTACCAGTGGAACGGGAATTCGATCCTCGCCGGAGATTTTGTCGGCTCACAGGCCACCGGCGCGACTGGCAAGCTGCCCAATTCGTTTCTCTATGTTGCGGGAGCGGATGCCACGCTGATTCCGCGGCGAATGTCCGCCTCATTCGACATTTACGGCCAGCACCTGTTCGACGCGCCGCAACTTGTCTCCACGGCCTACACGGACCAAGGAGCCTGCGGAGACGTGAATTGTACGACGGTAACCCCGGGAACGACCCATCCGAACGTCACGCAAAGCACTGCCGGAGTGGACATCATTTCCGCGTCGCTCGGCTTAAAGGTCCGGCCCACACACAATCTCGTGTTAACGGGAAATGTCCTAATTCAAGTGAACAATGGTGGCCTGCGCGAACGCGCGGTGCCTCTTGCAGGGCTTTCGTACACCTTTTAGCTCTTGCAACTCTCGGCGAATACAGCGGCCCGTTGGGAGCTACCCATCCCGAAGCTTGCGCCCGCCGAGGTTGCGAAGCCCTTCCTACGCGGCGTATTTATCGTTCCTCCGCTAACAGCCGTCGGTCGCTCGGACTCGAGCTGGCGTGAAACTGGCGCTCTGAGGCCACAAGCCCATGACGAGCATCTGCCGACCGTAAAGGTCCAAAGTACGCGAAGCCCCCATCTGTGCTCCGGGAGTGATGCCGTAACTTTGGCGACAGCAAGCGTCTTCGAGAAACATCCACGTGGGAGGCGCGGAGTCTTATGCCGTGCGGTTCCTCCCGGATTCGGCCTGTAGCTGCTGTTTCTGTTCGCCGCCTCAGTTTTTTGCGGACTCCCGGTACCGTTACTAGATTCCTATCTAAGAAACGATAGTGACGCTACCGGATTGCTACCGGATGCATTGACAGTCCAATTCCTTTCTGACAGTATTCACTTTTCCCAAAAGCAGTCTGTGCCGTTGCCCCCGCTCTAGATTGCAATGCCACCCAGTCGAGCAGAAGCATCGCTAGAGGCGCGTTGAGGAAGATAGGCAAGTACGAAGTTCTCGGAGAATTAGGCCACGGCGCCATGGGCGTAGTGTACCGTGCGCGCGATCCTGTCATTAATCGGCTAGTAGCCCTAAAAACTATCACGAGCGGCCTAGCGGACGACCCCAATCTCCTTCAGCGATTCTACAGGGAGGCGCGGTCTGCTGGAGGATTGCAGCACCCGAACATCGTCACCATCTACGATATGGGTGACGAAAAAAACCTGCCCTACATTGCCATGGAGTTGATTGAGGGCGAGAGCCTGGAGCAAAGCATCGCCCGCCACACAAATCTGCCCATCGGTTTGAAGTTGACCTATGCCCTACAGGCTTGCCGTGCCTTCGATTACGCACATAAACGGGGCATCATTCATAGAGACATCAAGCCTGGCAACGTCATGGTCAGCCGGGAGAGTGTGGCCAAAGTAGTTGATTTTGGCATAGCCCGGGTGTTGGACACCTCCAAAACGCAGACAGGAATGCTAATTGGGACGTTCGCGTACATGTCGCCTGAGCAATACCACGGCGAACATGCAGATGAACGCTCTGACATTTGGTCGTTCGGAGTACTGCTCTACGAGCTACTCAGTTACCAGAAGCCATTCACGGGCCAAAACCCCGCGAGCCTAATGCACTCCATTTGCCATGAAGAACCGCGTCCACTCTGCCAGGTCGCGCCGGATTGCCCTCGCGAATTAGAAGTCATTATCTCCAGAATCCTGCGCAAACCACCACAGGACCGTTGGCAGTCGATGGAGGACATACTGCTGGAACTGGAGCCGGTGTCCAAGGAGCTGCAGTCACGTTCCATCGCGGAGCTTGTTGATCGCAGCAGACAGCTTGCGGAGGAGGGCGATTTCAAGCAGGCGAACGAGCTCCTGCGCGAGGCGTTAAAGGTCGACCGCGCGAACCCCTCCGCGAGGAGCCTCCTGGAAAAGGTCAATGCCGAAATCAAACGCAAGTTAATCCGGCCAAGAGCTCAGCAGCACATCGAGAAAGGCCTCGCTTTGCTCGAGGAAGGGAGGATCCAAGAGGCGCGAGCGGAAGCCGAAAGTGCCTTGCAGTTGGACCCCGGCTTCGAGCCTGCTCAGGAACTGCAAAAGCTAGTCCAGCAGGAACTTGATCGGGCGCAAATCATTTCGGAGTGTTTGCAAGGCTCCCGACAAAGAATCGCAGAGGGAATGCCCGACGAAGCGGAGCTGCTGTTGAAAAAGGTCCTGGAGCTTGACCCTTCCAACAAACAGGCCTTCGCACTTCAGGAGCAAGTGCAGAACGAGAAGGCCGAACGCCAGAGACGTTTGCAGCTCCTGGAGAAAATGCAAGAGGCACGGGTGCTATGGACTCAGCAGAGGTATGAACAGTCGATAGAGATTCTAACCGCATTACAGAACGAATTTCCGAGCGAAGAAGACATCCAGCGGTTGCTTGAAACCGTTCGAGAGGATCAGTCGGAGCAGTGCCGACAGCGGGCATTGGAAAGTGTTCGCAACTGCCTGGCGGTGGGCGGTTATGCAGAATGCCGCGCAGCGCTGTCCGAGCTGCAAAAGCAGTTCCCGAACGATGAGGAGATTGTCAGGCTCGCCGAAGAGGTGCGTTTAGATGAGGCCAAGCAGAGACGACTAAAGGGGCTGGCGGAAGCCCGGACGCTGCTGGCAAGTGGCCGCTATCAAGACTCCATCGCGCTTTTAATCGATCTCCAAGCGGAATTTCCCGAGGATCAAGAGGTTTCTCGCGTGCTATCAAGGGCTCGCGAGGAGCAAGCGGAGGACCAGCGGCAAAAAGGCATTTTGCAGGTCCGGAGCTTATTGGCGGCCCGGCGGTACGAGGAATGTATAGCGGGCCTCACTGAATTAGGAAACCAATTTCCGAAGGATGAAGAAATTTCCGGGCTTCACGAGGTTGTACGGCAGCGTCAAAGCGAACAGCGCAAACTAAACAGTTTGGCCGAAGCCAGAACGTATCTTGCCAGCGGGAAATATCAGGACTCGATTGGGGTATTGCTGAAGCTGCAGAAAGAGTTTCCTGGGGACTCGGAAGTCTCCCCCCTGCTCGCGAGGGTGCGCGAAGAAGAAGCAAAGAAACAGAAGGAACAGGAAATGGATGATGCGCGTAGCCTATTGGCTGCTAAGCGCCATAAGGAGTGCAACGCCGCCCTTGCCAAACTACGCAAGCAGTTTCCCGATGACGAAGAGATTTCGCAACTTCTCGATGCAGTACGCCAAGGGGAAGCCGAACAGCGCAAGCTCAAGAACCTCGGAGAAGCCAGGAATCTCCTGGCCAGCAAACAATACAAAGCAACCTTTGCCCGCATAAGCGCCTTGAGCAAGGAATTTCCGGGCGACGAGGACATCACCATCTTGCTCAAAGCGGCTCGCGAGGCCCAGGCCGAGGACGAGCGCCAGCAAGGGATAGAGGAGGCCCGCAATTTGTTGGCGGCGCGACGCTACGATGCGTGCAACGCACGGCTAGCGAAATTGCGCAAGCAGTTCCCCGCCGATACGGAAATCCTGGAGCTCCAGGACGCCGTACGATCAGACCAAGCGGAACAACACAAGCTCAAGGTCTCGGGTGAGGCTCGAGCTCTCCTTGCGGGAAGAAAATACGAGCAGGCGATTGCCCTGCTTGTGGCGTTAGGTAAGGAATTTCCCGATGATGAGGAAATCCGGCGTCAACTCGCCACAGCTCAGGAGGGACAAGCCGAGCAGCGCAAAATCAAGATCCTTGCTGAAGCGCGGAGTCTTCTTGCGTCCAAGCGCTTCGAGGAAGCTGCGGCATTGGTGACCCCGCTGCAGAACGAATTTCCAAGCGATCCAGAGATTCCGCGGCTGCTGACGAAGATTCAGCGAGAGCAAGCGGAGCACAACAAGCAGCAGAAACTGGCGGAAGCCAGGGCTCTCGCCATTTCACAGCGCTTTAAGGACGCTTTAGAGGTGATCGATGGCCTGCTCGGCACATTTCCGAAAGATACGGGCATCGAAAAGCTTCGAGCGAATATTGAGCACGATCGCGAAAAGCAAAGTCGTAAAGACCGCCTCCAACGCGAGTTGGACGATCTAAAGAAATTTATAGGCGATAAAAAGTACGCCGAGGCGCTCCTTCGCGCCGAAGGGCTTCTGGCCGACTTCCCCGGAAATATCGATTTGGTTCGGCTTCTGGACTTTGCGCGGAGTCAACAGTCACAAATCGAACGCGAGGCCCTTCTTCGATCGACGATCAATGAGATAAAGGCTCATGCTCAGTCGAATCGTTTTACGGAAGCCATAGCCGCTGCGAACGCGGGACTAAAGGCATTTCCTCAAAATCCTGAATTGCTCTATATCCTCGAACAGACCGAGGCAGAAGAAAAGAAGCAGCGTACACGCGGACTCATCGAGCAGGCTGTTCGCGAAATTCGCTACAAGATAAACCGCAGCGACCTTAGTGAG
>Ga0126371_10004382_pt1 | contig 12460 bp, 11 predicted proteins | sample PanSoiMetaPlot_4_FD_110145 | JGI IMG/M metagenome (GOLD analysis project Ga0126371, IMG submission 110145) | Tropical forest soil microbial communities from Panama - MetaG Plot_4 | ecosystem: Environmental > Terrestrial > Soil > Tropical forest > Bulk soil | place: Panama | collected 2016-02-17
CCGCGCGTGCTCGCGGTGCTCGACTGGGAGCTGTCGACGCTGGGTGATCCGCTCGCCGACTTCAGCTACCACCTGATGAAGTGGCACATGCCGGTGAGCGACAGCGCCGCCGGCACCGCCTCGCTGGTCGGCCAGGATCTCGCGGCGCTCGGCATCCCGTCGCTCGAGACCTATGTCGCGGCCTATGCGGCGCGCACCGGCCTCGATCCGCGCCCGCATCTGCCGGTCTATCTCGCCTACAACTTCTTTCGCCTCGCCGCGATCATCCAGGGCATCGTCGGCCGCGTGCGCGACGGCACCGCGACGAGCGAGCATGCGCCCGCCAAGGCCGCGCAGGTGGCGCCGCTCGCCGCCACCGCCTGGCGCTTCGCGCAGGCCGCGGGCGCGACATGAAAACGTTCGCGCTCGCGCTCGGCGGCGGCGGGGCGCGCGGCCTCGGCCATGTCGCGGTGTTCGAGGCGCTCGACGAGATGGGCGTAAAGCCGACCGCGATCGCCGGCGCCTCGATCGGCTCGCTCATGGGCGCGGCCTACGCGGCCGGGATCACGGGTAAGGAGCTGCGCCACCACGTCATCGCCATTGCGCACAACCGCGCGTCGATCTTCCGCCGGCTGATGACCGCGCGCGCCGGAACGGTTGCCGAGTTCGTCTCGTCCGGATTCGTCGCCGCAAACCTGGTCGATGCGGAAAAATTCTGCGCCCAGTTCCTGCCCGAGGCCGTTCCCGAGACATTCGAGGAATTGCGCATTCCGCTGACGGTCGCGACCTCCGACCTCTATCGCCGCTGCGAGGTGCCGATCGTGGCCGGCCCGCTGCGGCCGGCGCTCGCCGCCTCGATCGCGCTGCCCGGCCTGATGCGCCCGGTCGTCATCGGCGAGCGCGTGCTGATCGACGGCGGCGCCACCAATCCGCTGCCGTTCGATCGCCTGCGCGGGCTCGCCGACGTGGTGGTCGCGGTCGACATCTCGGGCGAGCCGGCCGAGGACCGGCGCGACCTGCCCAATCCGTGGGAAGCCCTCGTCATCACGGTGCTCGTGATGGCCAACGCCATCATCGTCGAGAAGCTGCGTCACAGCGCGCCCGACCTGATCCTGCGGCCGAACGTCGGCATCTTCCGCACGCTCGATTTCATGCAGGCGAGCGCCATCCTGCGGGCGTCGGAGCCGATCAAGGCGGAGGTTAAGGAGAAATTGGGGAAATTGATCGGGAAACGGCCGTAGCCACGCTCCTCACCCTCTTCGATACGGCCTCACCGCGGCAGCACACAGGGAATCGCCTGGCGGCCGTGCCGGCGGTAAATGCGAAAATCGGCGTCGGTGGTCAGAACCACCGGAGCGTTCAACGTTTCGGTCATGCGAACCAGACAGGCATCGGCGAAGCTGATCGGCACGTCGGTATACTTTTCGAGCAGCTTGAGCACTGCTTCGACATCCTCGGCGAACTGAAATCGGCAGACGATCGCGCCGCGACGCAGCATCTCGGCGAGGCTCGCGGCGCCGCGCGCGCCCAGCAAATGCACTGCCTCTGACAGCACCGCTTCGCACGTCGTCCAGGGCGGCGGCAATCGTCGCGCCTGCGCCGCCGCCCAGACATGGTTGGAATCGCGCCGGGCGATCAGCGCAATCAGGAAGCCTGCGTCAACGAGAACGGTCGCGGCCATAGCCTGTCGATTTGAGGTATTTCTTCTTTCGCGCGCTCAAATCCTTCGGCAAGCCGTCGATGGAGCCGACGAGATCAGCAATTGCATCGAAAGCCGCGGGGGAGCGCTCGCGTGCCCGCACGCTGCCACTCAGTCGCTCGCGCACGACGTCCGACTTGGAGAGCTTGCGCCGCCGCGATTCGCCCTCGATCTCCGAAACGAGCGCCTCCGGCAGCCTTACGGTCAAGGTCTTCATGCTGCTATCGTATTACCTAGATGGCAAATACGCAATACGGAAGTGTTCGACCCCTACGACCGCAACGCCGGCATAACGTCCTTCGCGAACCAGCGCAGCTGCTCCATGAACTCCTTGGGCGAGAGCCCCTCGGCCCAGTGGATCATGAAATGCTCGAGGCCGGGATATTTCGCCGCGACCGACTTGATGCCGTCGATCACCTCGGCGGGCCGGCCGCAGAACCACGCCTTCTGCGCGACGCCGTCCTTGAGCGAGGGTGTGCGCGACGGCGCGCCCGGCGTTCCCCAGGTGCGCCCCTGCTCGTCGGCGTAGCGCACGAAGCCGAACGGCGCGAACCACTTGAAGCGCTCGTCATGCGCGGGCTCGAGCTTCTTCACCGCCTCCTCGTGGCTGTCGGCGAGATAGACGCCGGCGCCCCAGATCATGTCCTCGCCGAGTTGCTTCGCTCTGCCATGCTTATGGCAGGCCGCATGATAGGCGCGCAGCACGTCGTCGAGGATCTTCTCGCCGTTGAGCGTCACCATCGCCTTGAGGCCGTACTTGGCCATCATGTCGATGGTCTTGCCGCTCGCGATCGGCATCCAGATGTCGACCGGCAGATGCTTCGGCCGCGGCACCATGGTGATGTCCTTGAGCTGATAGCCACGGTAGGGCACCGGCGGCGGCGCCTCGTAGAACCTGCCCTTGTGGTGGAACGCCTGCTCGTTGAAGCATTTGAGCAGGAGCTGAAGCTGCTCCTCGAACAGGTCGCGGTTCTTCTCCGCATCGAGCAACGGCATGCCGAAGGATTCGACCTCGCGCGTGTGGTAGCCGCGCCCGACGCCCATGACGACGCGGCCGTCGGTCACGATGTCGGCCATCGCGTAGTCCTCCGCCAGCCGGATCGGATGCCACATCGGCAGCACGTTGAAGGCGCAGCCGAACTTGAGCCGCTTGGTCTGCGTCGCGAGCCACAGGCCGAGCTGGATCAGGTTGGGGAAGACCTCGTAGCCCTCGCGCTGGAAATGATGCTCGGCGGTCCACAGCGTGTCGAAACTGAGATCGTCCATCAGCCGCGCCACGTCGCGCGCCGTGAAGAACGCCTCGCGCAGGCGCTCGTCGGAATAGCGCCGGTCGTTCGCGGGCGTGCCGTCGAGGCCGATGTTGTCGAGCTCGATCTGGCCGACATAGAGAACATGGAAGTGCTTGATCATGGCAGGTCCCCGGCATGACAATCGACACGTAGCGCAAGAGCGTGCCCGGTAGACTACGCGACCTCGCGGCGGCTCGAAAAGAGGCGCAATGGATGCCCGGAGCGCGTCTTCAGGGGGTGAAAATCGTGGAGATCCGTCCCGCGACGGCGGACGATGCGGACGAGGCGTGCGACGCCGTGCGTCGCTCGATTGCGGACCTCTGCCACCCCGACCATCGAGGCGATGCGCCGACGATCGCCGCGTGGCTCGCCAACAAGACGGCAGAGAACATGCGCCGCTGGATCGCCCGCTCGCACGTTTTCGTCGCGGTCGAGCATGAGCGCATCGTCGGGGTCGGCGCGATCACGCCGTCGGGCGAGGTCACGCTCAACTACGTCGCGCCGGATGCGCGCCTGCGGGGGGTGAGCAAGGCGCTCTTGCGACGGCTGGAACAACAGGCCGCCGACACCGGAGCCGCAGCGGTCACGCTGCAAAGCACCGCGACGGCGCATCGCTTCTATCTCGCAGCCGGCTACCGCGATACCGGGCCGCCGCCCAAGGGATTTGGCATCACTTCGGGTTATCCGATGACCAAGCGGCTGTGAGACGCTCACCGCCGTGCTGCGAAGAACTCGCGCAGCAGGGTGGCGGCCTCCTGCTCGCCGATGCCGCCATAGACCTCCGGCCGATGATGGCAGGTCGGCGCCGCGAAGAACTTCACCCCGTGCTCGACCGCGCCACCCTTGGGATCGGCGGCGCCGAAATAGAGCCGGCGGATGCGCGCGAACGAGATCGCGGCCGCGCACATGGCGCAGGGCTCGAGCGTGACATAGAGGTCGCAGTCGACGAGGCGCTCGGAGCCGAGCGCCGCCGCGGCCGCGCGGATCGCCAGCATCTCGGCATGGGCGGTCGGGTCGCGGTGGCGCAAGGTGCGGTTGGGGGCCTGCGCCACGATCTCGCTGCCGCGCACAACGACGCAACCGACCGGAACCTCGTCGGCGGCCCGCGCGGCGCGTGCTTGCGCCAAGGCAGCTTCCATGAAAGACGGCATGTTTCCGCGCGCGAATTCTGCTATCAGCCCCGACTTATCGATGAAAGAACCCATAGCCCGCAAGATGCCCCGCAAGAGCGACCAGCAAGCCGCGCCCAACGCCGAGCGCATCGCCAAGGCGATCGCGCGCGCGGGGCTCGCCTCGCGGCGCGAGGCCGAGGCCTGGATCGCGGCCGGCCGCGTCGCGGTCAACGGCAAGGTGATCTCGACCGCGGCGCTCAACGTCACGCCGGACGACCGCGTCACCGTCGACGGCGCGCCGCTGCCGGCGCGCGAGCGCACGCGGCTCTTCCTCTATCACAAGCCGCGCGGCCTCGTGACCACCAACGCCGATCCGGAAGGCCGGCCGACCATCTTCGGCGCCCTGCCGAAGAACCTGCCGCGCCTGCTCTCGGTCGGCCGCCTCGACATCGGCACCGAGGGCCTGCTGCTGCTCACCAATGACGGCGGGCTCGCGCGCGTGCTCGAGCTGCCCGAGACCGGCTGGCTGCGCCGCTACCGCGTGCGCGCGCTCGGGAAGGTGACGCAGGCCGACCTCGACAAGCTCGCCGACGGCATCACGGTCGACGGCATCCACTACGGGCCGATCGAGGCGACGCTCGATCACGATCAGGGGTCGAACATCTGGCTCACCTTCGCGATCCGCGAGGGCAAGAACCGCGAGGTGCGCAACGTGCTCGGCCACCTCGGGCTGGAGGTCAACCGGCTGATCCGCGTCTCGTTCGGGCCGTTCGCGCTGCGCGAGCTCGCCGAGGGCGCCGTCGAGGAGGTGCGCACGCGCGTCCTGCGCGAGCAGCTCGGCGAGCGGGTGATCGCCGAGGCGAAATGCGATTTCTCCGCGCCGATCGTCGAGCGGGCGGCGGAACGCGAGGTGAGCGAGCCGCGGCGCGACCGGCCCGAGCGGGAGGCACAGCGAGAGCGTGAGCCGCGCCGCGAGCGCGACGAGCGTGGGCACGGCAGGCGCGATGACCGCCGCGACCGGCACCGCGAGCATGAGCACGAGAACCGCGGCAAGAGGCCCGATCGTTCGCGCGGCGGCGACTCGCGCGAGGGGCTCAGCCGGCGCGACCGCCTGCAGCGGCTCGAGCTCCAGCGCGACAAACCGCCCGGACGGCCGCGGCGCGGCCACGCATGGCGCCAGGAAGACGCGCCGTTGCGGCGGCACTATCGCGGCGGGCGCAAGGATGCGCCTCCCCCCACCGAGGATGCCGCAGGACCGAAACGCGCGGGGCTTCTGACCGACCGCAAGGGTCGCCGTGTCCTGGTCGAGCGCTTCGGCGAAAAGAAAGAGGAGCGTCCCGACCGCGACAAGCGTGGGCACCGCGATGCGCGTCCGCCCAAGCGGCAGGGGCGTTCGCGCCGGCCGGATCGCGCGCGCGGGCCGCGGCCGTCGCGGCCGCGCGAGCGCGAGTGATGCGCGTCGTCGGCGGGCGCCTGCGCGGGCGCAACCTCGCGGCGCCGAAAGGCCAGACGATCCGCCCGACCAGCGACCGGCTGCGCGAATCCGTGTTCAACATCCTGGCGCATGCCTACGGCGACCCGGTGCCCGGTGCGCGCGTGCTCGACCTCTTCGCCGGAACCGGTGCGCTCGCCATCGAGGCGATCTCGCGCGGCGCCGCGTTCGCGCTGCTGATCGACGACGGCGCCGAGGCGCGCGCGCTGATCCGCCAGAACGTCGATGCGCTCGGGCTCGGTCAGGTGACGCGTGTCTTTCGCCGCGACGCCACCAGGCTCGGCATGGCCCATCCGGTCGAGCCGTTCGGGCTCGCCTTTCTCGATCCGCCCTACCGCCAGGGACTGGCTGTGCCTGCACTCGCCTCGCTGCGCGACGGCAGGTGGCTTACGCCAGATGCACTGGTGGTGGTCGAGGAGGCCGCCGATGCGGAGCTTGCGGCGCCGGACGGATACGTGGAGCTGGAGCGGCGGGCTTACGACGATACCGTCGTCGTCGTCCTGCGCGCTGCGTGACCGGGCGGCGCCCTACTCCGCCTTGATGTTCGCCACGTGAATGACGCGGCCGAACTCGTCGTAGTCCTTGCGGACCTGATCGGCGAACGACGCGCCGCACAGGCCGACTGGCCGGAGGCCTTGCGCCGCGAGCCTCGCCTTCACGTCCGCGTCGGGCAGCGCGGCCGTGAACCATTTCGCAAGTCGCGCCGTCACGTCCACGGGCGTTCCGGCGGGCGCGAAGAGCCCATACCAGATCTCCGCCTCGAAGCCCTTGTAACCCGATTCATCGAACGTCGGCACATCCTGGAACGTCTCCATGCGCGTCCGCGAACCGACCGCGAGCGCACGCACCGCGCCGGACTTGAGGTGCGGCAGCACGGTCGGATAGTCGGTATAGATGGCGTCCACGTGCCCGCCGAGCAACGCGGTCACCGCCGGCGGCGTGCCGGGGAATGAAACGAACGTCATGCTGAAGTTCGCGCGCATGCGGAACATCTCGTAGGTCACCTGCAAGGCCGCGCCGATCGTGCTTGCGATCGTGAGCTTGTTGGGTTGCGCGCGCGCCGCCTCGACCAGATCGGCGAGGGTGTGGAACGGCGATGCCTTGTTGACCGCGAGCAGCGAGGGCGTCGCGGTGAGACTGCAGATCGGGACAAAACTCTTGATTGCGTCGTAGTTGACAGGGCGCAACTGCGACGCGACCACGAACGAATTCGCGACCAGGAGCAGCGTGTTGCCGTCCGGGGCGGCACGGGAGACGAAGTCGGTGCCGATGATCGTGGCGGCGCCGGGACGGTCCTCGACAACCATGGTGACGCCCTGTGCGGCGCTGATCTGATGGGCAAACAGCCGCCCCACCACGTCGATGCCGCCACCCGCCGGGTAGGGAACGATGATGCGGATGGTCCCGGTCTGCGCGAACGCGTCACTACTCGCGGATACGAGCGCGGCCGCGCCGACGAGAACCGCGAGAGCAATCGCAGAGAGGCGGCGGCGCGACACGTTCATCGGTGCCTCGGGTCAGCTGGCGCGAAAGCTTATGGCGCCGCCGCTGAGGCGGCAACCGCCGTCGACGGCCCGACCATGCGACGCACTGGCGCCCGGGCGCAGCCTGCCGATATGCTGGCGCGGACATGCCTGCACTGATCGGAAAAGCGCTGCCCCGCCGCGAGGATTTTCGCCTGCTGACCGGCGGCGGGCGCTACAGTGACGACGTGAGCCTGCCCGATCAGGCCTATGCGGCCTTCGTGCGCTCGCCGCACGCGCATGCGCGCATCGCCGGCCTCGACACGGCAGCGGCGCGTGCGATGCCCGGCGTGCTGGCGGTGCTCACCGCGGCCGAGGCCGCGGCCGATGGATTGCGGCCCATCCCGCACCATCCGATGCCGATGAAGCCGCCGGCCGACATCGAGCTCAGGAATCGCGACGGCTCGCAGCACGGCCATGCGCCGCACCCCGTGCTGCCGGCCGACCGCGTGCGCTACGTCGGCGAGCAGGTCGCGATGGTGGTGGCGGAGAGCGTCGCGGCCGCGCGCGATGCCGCCGAACGCGTCGCCATCGATTACACGCCGCTCACGCCCGTAATCGCGACCCGCGCGGCGGCGGAGGCCGGCGCACCGACGCTCTACGACGATGTCGCCAATGTCTGCATCGACGCCGACGTCGGCGATCGGGCCGCCACCGCGGCGGCCTTCGCCCGTGCCGCGCAGGTCGTCAGGCTCGATACCTGGGTACAGCGCGTGACCGGTGTCCCGCTCGATGCGCGCGCGGCGGTCGGCGTCTACGAGGCGGCGAGCGGGCGCTACACGCTGCACGCCGGAAGCGGCGGCGTGGTACGCCAGAAGCACGAGCTTGCGGTCGTGCTCGGCGTTGCGGACGACGCGGTGCGCGTCGTTTCCGGTGACGTCGGCGGCAATTTCGGCACGCGCAACGCCTTCTATCCGGAGTTCGCCCTGGTGGCCTGGGCGGCGCGGCGCGTCGGCTGCCCGGTCAAATGGACCTGCGAGCGCAGCGAGGCCTTCGCGTGCGGCTACCAGGGCCGCGATCAGGTCATTGCGGCCGAGCTCGCGCTCGACGCGGAGGGCCGTTTCCTCGCGCTGCGCGCTGCCGTCACGCTCAATGGCGGCGCGCACAGCGTGCTCTACGTCCCGCTCGTCAAATGCACCGAGCTGCTGACCTCGGTCTACCGGATTCCGGCCGCGAATGTCCGCGCCCGCGCGGTGCTGTCGAACACGCCACCGACCAATCCCTACCGCAGCGCCGGCCGCCCGGAGGCGATGTTTGCAATCGAGCGGTTGATCGATCTCGCGGCGCGGGCCACCGGCCGCGACCGGATCTCGCTGCGGCGGCGCAACCTCGTGCCACGCTCCGCCCAGCCTTACGCCACCCCGCTCGGCATGACCTATGACAGCGGAGACTATCGGGGCACAATGGAGCGCGCGCTCGCGTGCGCCGACTGGACGGAATTTGCGGCGCGGCGGCGGGAAGCGAAGCGCCGCGGGAAATTGCGCGGCATCGGCGTCGCGAACTACATCGAGGCGACGAGCGGCAACCCACGCGAGTACGGGGGGATCACGGTCAGGCCGGAAGGCCAGGTCGACGTCGCGGTCGGGACCCTGTCGAGCGGGCAGGGTCACGAGACGAGCTTCGCGCAGTGCGTCGCCGAGTGGCTCGGATTGCCGATCGAGTGCATCCACCTGATCCAGGGTGACACCGACATCATCCCGGTCGGCGGCGGCTCACATTCGGGCCGCTCGATGCGGATGGCCGGCATCGTGCTGGGCAAGGCCGCGCAGGCGATCATCGACAAGGCCGGCCGGATCGCGGCGCAGCTGCTCGAGGCCGACCGCGCCGACATCGTGTTCGCGGAGGGAAGGTTCACGGTTGAAGGCACCGACCGTTCGGTCGGCCTGTTCGACATCGCGGGCGCGGCGCAAGAAGCGCGCGATCTGCCCGACGACCTGGGCGGCCCGCTGCGTGCAGCATGCGACGAGACCATCCGCGTCGCCGCCTTTCCGTTCGGCTCCCACGTGTGCGAGGTCGAGGTCGATCCGGAAACCGGCCTCGTCGAGATAGCGCGGTACACGGCGATCGACGATGTCGGCCGCGCCGTCAATCCGCTGATCCTGCACGGGCAGACCCATGGCGCGATCGTGCAAGGCGTCGGGCAGGCGCTGTGCGAGCAGTGCCATTACGATGCCGCGACCGGGCAGCTCATGTCCGGCTCGCTCATGGACTATGCGATGCCGCGTGCCGACATGCTGCCGAGCTTCACGACCGAGCTCGCCGAGACGCCAGCGCCGAGCAATCCACTCGGCGTGCGCGCCGGCGGCGAAGGCGGCACGACGCCGTCGCTCGGCGTGGTGGCGAATGCGGTGGTCGATGCGCTCGCGGGCTTCGGCGTGACGCATATCGAGTTGCCGCTGACGAGCGAACGCGTCTGGCGCGCCATGCGGGAGGCGAAGGGAAACCCATGACGACGACATCAGTCCGCATCGACATGGAGAAATACCGGCTCCGTCGCTTCGTGAAACGGTTGATCGACATGGGCGAGATGGAGGTCCACGACGAGCCGGTGCCGCTCACGCGGCTGAGCACGATCATCGAGGGCACCGACAAGGCGGTGTTGTTCACCAAGGCGGGGCCGGAGCGACTCGAAATCGCCGCGAAGACGGCCGGCAACCGCCGGCGGCTCGCGGCCGCCTTTGAGACTGGCGAGGACCGGCTTTACGATGAGTACTTCAAGCGCCTCGCCAACCTGCAGCCACTGGTCGAGGTACCGTCGGACGAGGCGCCGGTGCACGCCGTCAAGATCACCGGCAAGGACGTGGACCTCACCCGCCTGCCGTTCCATCCGCAGCACGGCAACGACGGCAGCTGCTACCTGAGCTCGGCGATCGACTATACGGTCGACCCCGCGACCGGGCGGCGCAATGTCGGCTGCCGGCGCCTAAGCCTGCGCAATCGTTACGAGGCGGGAACCAACGTCACGGCGCCGTCCGACCTCAAGCGCATCTACACCGCCTGCGTCGAACGCGGCGAGCGGCTGCCGCTCACGTTCACGGTTGGCGGCCACCCTCTGGACTTCGTCGCCGCGACGACCCGCCAGCCGGTCGACGAGCTCGCGCTCATCGCCAATTTCCGCGGCGAGCCGGCGCCGGTGGTGAAGAGCCTCACCAACGACATCCTGGTGCCGGCGGACGCCGAGATCATCCTCGAGGGGTATCTCGACGAGCGCGGGTATGTCGAACCCGAGGGGCCCTACGGCGAATACATGGGCTACTACGGCGCGATCCACATGGACCCGGTTTTTCACTGCACCGCCATCACGATGCGGCGCGACGCGCTGCACCACACGCTGCTGCACGGCTCGGCTTTCGTGCTCGACCAAACCGACAGCGCCAACATCACGGCGATGCGCACCGAAGCCGAGGCGATGAAGATTCTGCGCGCGACGATCCGCGCGCCGATCGCCGTGTACCTGCGCATGCAGGCCGGCGGCGGCGGCACGCTGCGGGTTGCGATCCGCCAGCATGCTGCGGGCGAGGCGCGTGCCGCCATCGAGGCCCTGCTCAAAGGCATCCGGCGGCTCAAGGCTGTCTATGTGTTCGACGACGACATCGACATCCATAACGACGCGCACGCCGAATGGTGCCTCGGCACGCGCTTCCAGGGCGACCAGGATCTCGTCGTGCTGCAGGGATTGCACGGAATGACCATGGACCCCTCGCTCAATGGCCGGCGCACGGGCGCCAAGACGGGCTTCGACTGCACGCGGCCGTTCGAGCGCCGCGGCGAGATCACCTACATGCGTTGCGCCGCCAGGACCTTCGTTGGCCCCGCGCGCTTCCAGACCGTCGAGCAGGCGCTCGGCGCGGGCCCGATGTTCTATGCCGATGTGGTCGAGTCGCTCGGCAGCGATGACGGGCGCGACGTCGCCTGTGCGCTCGACGCGCTGCGCCAGAGCGGCCGCCTTGGCCGCGACCGCGACGGGCGCTATCACTTGGTGTCGGGCAAACCGGGCGTTACGACGATCGTCGGCGAGCTTTATCACGATCCGAACGAGGGGATGTGAGGGGGGCGAAGATGAACCGCGGCACCGTCGGCGCGACGAAGGTCGACTTCGAGAAATTCCGACTGCGCCGGTTCGTCGAGCGGCTGACCGACCTCGGCGAGGTCGAGATTCACGACGAGCCGGTGCCGCTCACCGGCCTGAGTCCGATCATCGAGGCGACCGACAAGGCGGTGTTGTTTCGCAAGGCCGGACCCGAGCGGGTCGAGATGGTGGCGAAGACCGCGGGCAACTACCGGCGCCTCGCCGCCGCGTTCGACACCAGCGAGGACAGGCTGCACGACGAATATGCGCGGCGGCTGGCGAGCCGCCAGCCGCTCGTCGAGGTGCCGTCGGACGAGGCGCCGGTGCACGCGATCAAGATCACCGGCAAGGACGTCGACCTCGCGCGGCTGCCGTTCCATCCGCAGCACGGGCTCGACGGCAGCTGCTACCTGAGCGCCGCGATCGACTACACGATCGACCCGGCGACCGGGCGGCGCAATGTCGGCTGCCGCCGCCTGAGCCTGCGCAACCGCTACGAGGCGGGCACCAACGTGACGGCGCCGTCGGACCTCAAGCGCATCTACACCGCCTGCGTCGCGCGCGGCGAGCGACTTCCGGTCACCTTCACGGTCGGATCGCATCCGCTCGACTTCGTCGCCGCGACGACGCGCCAGCCGGTCGACGAGCTCGCGCTGGTTGCCAATTTCCGCGGCGAGCCGGCGCCGGTGGTGAAAAGCCTCACCAACGACATCCTGGTGCCGGCCGACGCCGAGGTGACGCTCGAGGGCTATCTCGACGCGCGCGGCTATGTCGAGCCGGAAGGCCCGTACGGCGAGTACATGGGCTATTACGGCGCGATCCACATGGACCCGGTGTTTCATTGCACCGCGATCACGATGCGGCGCGACGCGCTGCACCACACGCTGCTGCACGGCTCCGCCTTCGTGCTCGACCAGGCGGACGCCTCCGTGCTGATCGGGCTCGGCGCGGAGGCGCAGGCGCTGCAGCTCCTGCGCGAGACGATCGCGGAGCCGGTGGCGGTGCATCTGCGCACGATCGCGGGCGCCGGCACGCTGCGGGTCGCGATCCGCAAGCGCAGCGACGGCGAGCCGCCCGCCGCGATCGAGGCGCTGCTGCGCGGCATCGTGCGGATCAAGTCGGTCTACGTGTTCGACGACGACATCGACATCAGGAACGACAGCCACGTCGATTGGTGCCTCGGCACGCGCTTCCAGGCCGACGAGGACCTCGTCGTGCTGCCGGGCCTGCAGGGCCAGACCATGGACCCCTCGCTCAACGGCCGGCGCACCGGCGCAAAGACCGGCTTCGACTGCAC
>Ga0126371_10004385_pt1 | contig 12456 bp, 14 predicted proteins | sample PanSoiMetaPlot_4_FD_110145 | JGI IMG/M metagenome (GOLD analysis project Ga0126371, IMG submission 110145) | Tropical forest soil microbial communities from Panama - MetaG Plot_4 | ecosystem: Environmental > Terrestrial > Soil > Tropical forest > Bulk soil | place: Panama | collected 2016-02-17
ATTCAGCGCCAGCATGGAGATTTTTATCTGCCTGCCGACGTGTTTTCCTTTGCCACTTTTGGCAATTCACGGGGTCGCACAATGACACATGAAGGCAATTTAAGATCACAGCGACAAGCCGAACGTGAAATGGCTCACACTAAAAACTAAGATTTATGATCGCCGCTGTGGTGGGAGTTAAAGTCGGCAGCCGATGAACCACGTGATCAACTTTCCGCAAATCAGCGCCATATGGGCTTCGACGAGCCGGCCACGCCGAATGTCGAGTGCCTTGCGGCGTTTCAACGCTTTTTCACCTTTTGTCATCGTCGAGTCTTCCGTAACGCATTGACTTTGACGGACACCTGCATCTCGTCCCGCACAGCGTCGAATAGACCCGTCCAGATGATCAGCGGCAAATAGAATAACAACGGCATATTTGCGCCTCGCGTCCCGTTCGATGAAAGAACCGCGCCCCGTGTCTGCGGTGCGCGGTCCTCCTTCTCGATCAGATGATGTAACTCTGCCAGATCCACCTCGCGGCTTTTGCCTGGGCTGCAGCCTTACCGAAGGGCAGGTGGTAATCACCGAGTGTCGTCAACTCATCCCAGTTTTGGGGACGACGCCATTCCGCGATCCGACCTGCGATAGCGACCCGGCTGGTCCAGTTCTCGACGCTGTTTGACACGGGGTGCCTCCTGTTTCGCGCTGATCAGTCCAAATCGATCAACCGGGACATTCAGATAGGCCCGTGCAGGACCCAAGGGTAAAATTCGCAGTCATTTCTTTCCCTCCTGCGGTTTCCAATGCCTCGTCGGATACTTCGTAGGTGAGGAGGTTTTCTTCCTCCAAGGTGCTAGGAAACTTCATCATGCTGTTTCTCCTGTCGTTGAAGCCTGTACGTGGAAGAGACTGCAAAACAGGCCGTGCTATTCCCGCCAATGCTTCACTTCTGGGTAACGGGATTGCGAAGACTGCCCGGGAATAAATCTCGATGAGCCAACGCCCCCGCGGCCGGTCGGCCACATGCGGAGTCTTGAAGTCGCGACGCTAAAAAAGAACCGTTGATGTCGTGTAAGCGCGACTTCCTATTCCGCCCGTCGATGCGGCGCGCCGGCTCGGCGATATAGTGCTGCTTTACGGCAGTTGAAGTCCCCTGGTTATTTTTAAATTTCGCGACCTCACCCTTTGGGCGTTGGCCGTGCATCCCTACTTTGGGATTAAGCGGGCAACCCCTCCGTCCCCCAGAATTGCCCGCATGGCCCTTGGTCGCTTATCCCCGGCGGCCAAGGGCTCTCTTTTTGCATTGCAACCCTTTGGCCGCCGGTAACGGGATGCATGATCCTGCGTGGAATATGCAGTTCCGGCGGCGCCAACTGGAACGATACGTCAAAGCACACATTGTAGGGGTTGGGGCCGCGCAAATTTGCCGTAGCGGGGGATTCAACATGAGCGCACGTGATGAGTATCTGCTGAGGGCGGCGGAGCTCAGCGCGCTGGCGCAGGTCGAAACGTACCTCGCTGACAAATTGGAATATGAAAACTTGGCCCGCTCCTACCTGCGTTTGGCCGAGCAGGCTGAGCGCAATGATCAAGCTTACAACGCCGCCCAAAAAAGTGATCGCGATCAAATTCGCGACCAAGCCACGGACGATAAGCATGACGACCAATAACTGGCGCTTACCAAGGAGTGAGCAATGCGAATGTCATTGACCTTTCTATCCATGGTTCTGTTGGCTCCAGTGGCGCTTGCCGAGCCGAAAGCACAGGACGATCAAACCGTGACAGTGGGTTCTTGGTCGATTGCAACGAACTATAAGACAGACAGGTTCGAGAGCTGCACGATGAGTCGTTCCGCTGGCGAACTTGGAATAACGTTCCTACGCGCTTCGGATGGGCTGCTGCTGATCCTCGACTCGGCAAAATGGAAGCTCAATCGCGGCAAAGCCTATCCTGTCCGGCTAGTTGCGGGCTCTCGCTCAGTGAACGCTCAAGCTTTGGCCGAAACGAAGAGCGTGACCATCGCGCTTGAAGACAGTCGGCTCAATTCAAAGCTTCGCTCGGTCAGTTTTTTTGAAGTGCATGGCGAGGGGGCTACGCTTCGTGTGCCTCTGGAGGGAAGCTCTACCGCCTTGGCGCGGCTTGACGCTTGCTTCACCAAACACGAAACGGCTGGGACCAATCCTTTCGTGGCATCCAGTCGAAAACCATAAAAGAATGTTGGCGCGATGGCGGGCTGTGGCCCGCTTTTTCGCCCTTAAATGCCCACTAGTGATGCAAAGCGGATATGTGGATATCCGGCGAAGCGACGGCGTGCGACTAAATTAATGCCCCATACATCGCTTCCCCGGATATCTGCCGTCCGGCGGAGTCAAATTTCATCGCTTCGCAGGCACGGCTGCAAACCCCGTTGAGATTCGCCTCATAGAAAATGACTAGTTCGTTGGAATCGGAATCCCAGAGAATGTGATCGAGTTTGAACTCGAGCTTTCCGATTTTCTTTGCGGCAAGGTGCCAGTATTCCGACAGCGCTTTTTTTCCCTTTATTACTGGAGTGCCAACAAAGGTTGTGGCCTTGGGACTGATGAATTTTGCGTCATCAACATAGTGCTCCAGGACTGCGTCAAGGTCCTTTCGGTTCCAGGCCTTGATCCAATTTGTCGCGAAACGTATGCGCGTCAATTCGATTCATATAAGCTCCTATAACCAGCGTTTTTGCGCTCGAAATTATAGATTCAGCGAAGTATGTGTCATCGCCCATGAAACATATCGGTTTTCTTTCTTTCGGCCATTGGACTCCATCGCCGCAGTCGCAGACGCGAACGGCGTCGGACGCGCTTCTGCAATCGATTGAGCTCGCGGTCGCGGCCGAGGAGCTTGGCGCCGACGGGGCTTATTTCCGCGTCCATCACTTCGCGCGTCAGCTCAGCTCGCCGTTCCCGCTCCTCGCGGCTTGTGGGGCGAGAACGAAGCGTATCGAGCTTGGCACTGCGGTCATCGACATGCGCTATGAGAATCCGATGTACATGGCGGAGGACGCCGGCGCTGCCGATCTTATCGCCGGCGGCCGCCTCCAGCTCGGCATCAGCCGCGGGTCGCCGGAGCAGGTGATCGATGGCTTCCGCTATTTCGGCTATGTACCGGCGGAGGGCGTGACCGATGCCGACATGGCGCGGCGCCACACCGAGGTCTTCCTCGACCTGCTGCTCGGCAAGGGGTTCGCCAAGCCCAACCCGCGGCCGATGTTTCCGAACCCGCCCGGCCTCTTGCGGCTCGAGCCTCACTCGGAAGGCTTGCGCGAGCGCATCTGGTGGGGCGCGGGCACGAATGCAACAGCGCAGTGGGCGGCCAAGCTCGGCATGAACCTGCAAAGCTCGACGCTCAAGATCGATGAAAGTGGCAAGCCGTTCCACATGCAGCAGGCGGATCAGATCCGGCTCTATCGCGCGGCGTGGAAAGAAGCCGGGCACGCGCGCACCCCGCGGATTTCGGTTTCGCGCAGCATCTTTGCGCTGATCGATGACCGCGACCGCATGTATTTCGGTCGCGGCGGCGGGGATGGCGACCAGATCGGCATGCTCAGCGCGACGGAGCGCGCTATTTTCGGCCGCAGCTATGCCGCCGAGCCGGACAAACTGATCGCGCAGCTCAAAGACGACGAAGCGATCGCCGAGGCCGACACACTCCTACTCACGGTGCCCAATCAGCTCGGCGTCGACTACAACGCCCACGTCATCGAGGCCATTCTCAAGCACGTCGCGCCAAGTCTGGGCTGGCGGTGACGCGTCGACGGGGGCCGCCGGCCATCTTCGCCCTCAACGACACAGCGCTCATACGTTACACAGTTACCTGATGTCGGGGTAATGGCGCTCGATTCCGCGACGCAGACCGAGGCCCCAGCGAATTCCAATATAGAGGTAGATTAGGTTCGCTTTCAGTGCACCCCAGGCGCCGATTCTGCGGTCGGAGGTGGTCACGATCCGATTGACGAGCCGGACTCGGCCACGCTGAAGCAAGCGCAAGCAAAGATCCGCATCCTCCATGATGGTAAGTGTTTCATCACATCCTCCCACCGCAAGGAAATCTGAACGGCGAAAAAACATGGCGTGATCGCCGAACAGAAGGCGTCCACCCTTCAAAAACAGGTGCGGCCGAAAGATGAGGGGCGCGTACCACGTCTTTATCCAGTTGTGAAAGGTCGTGCCCCATCGCACCCGCTCGGCGCCAACAATGATCGCCGTAAAGCCCGCGAGGGCGGTCTTCGGGTCGCGCATTGTTGCGCGGATAACCGCCACAGCATCGTCGGGGAGCGTCGTATCCGCGTGAAGCACACAGATGAGCGGCGACCGAGCCTCGGCCACGCCGCGATTGATCGCCGTCGAGCGTCCACGAACGGGGTGCTCGATCAGGCGAGCGAGCCCGCTGTCGCGTACAAGCGCGCCGGTATTATCCTCGCTGCCGCCATCGACCACAATGATCTCCGCTGGCGCCGGAGTCAGGATTCCGAGCAGCCGAAGCAGCCGTGGCATGACGGTTGCCTCGTTTAGCGCGGGGATGATGATCGCCACGTCGTCATCAGGCCCGGCCGAATTGTTTCGGAAATCGTCCCCGCTCTGCGCCTGCATGCTGGTCCGTTTCGATTCTGGAATTGAGGATCACAATCCGACTTGTAGCTACCGCATTATGTGGCCACGGAGTGGGACCCGGAAATAGGGGATCAAGCCGAGCGGCAGAAAACGCGTAGCCGCGAATGTCACTAACGGGACCCGGAGACATCGCCATCGGTCAGCGTGCCGTGCGATGGCTCGTCCACTTGCCCACCGTCATAGCCGCAGGAGATCCGGCCGAGAGCCAAGCGGAAGGCTTCGCTGTCGACGGTTGCGGCCAGCGCCGCGCGCCCGGTTGCATCTTCCATGCGTCGGGCGCGTGCCAGCAGCGCGACAATGAGGTCGGGCTCGAGCCAAGGCAGCATGGCCCAGAAGCCGCGAGCGAGATCGCGCGCCAGCACGTGATCAGGGTGTTCCGCGCTCTCGGGCGCCCGGCCGATTTCATACATGTGACGCACTGCGTGCCAATCGGCGCGTTCTTGCGGCAGGCGTGCCATGATGGCCGGATGCTCCTCGGCGACGTAAAAGCGATTGAGAGTGTCGAACAGCGCGAAGCGGTAACCTTGCGACAGCAATTGCGGCTCCCACTCCTGCCAGGCCGGCTCCCCCGATCCCGGCGCCATCGCCTCGGCCACAACCACTTTGGGTCGAAAGCGCTTGAAGTCGGCGCCGGCGAGCACCTCGGCCTCGGCGCCCTCGACGTCAATCTTGAGGAAGTCGATCTCGCCGACGCCCTGCGCTTCGCATAGGGCGGCGAGCGTCAGGACTGGCAGGCGCATGCTGCGATAACCGACGCCGAGCGCTTGGGCATTTTGAGCATACCGCTCAATCGTGGTGGAGAAGCCATGCAGGCGGTCGACCAGGAAAAAATCGCGCTCCCCATTCGTGCGACCAACCAGCGCCTGCACAACCTTGTCGCGCGGGCGCAGCCGGGCATAGAGCGCCGCCAGGTCGGATTGCGGCTCGACCACGATGCCATGCCAGCCGCGCTGATAGAACCAGCACGAGACATTGTCGGCCACGGGATGACCAGCGCCGATATCGATATAACAGCCGGTCGCATGGCCGGCGAAAGCGAGCGACAGGTGATAGTCTTCAAGGTTCTGCGTGTAGGACAGGTCCATCGTACTCTCCCCGCGGCGCGCGCCATATGATGCGAGACAAAGTAACCAAGCGCGACAGTCCGCCTTAGAAATCCAAAAAACGCCTAGCGCAGCCACCCGTACGACGTCATCGCGGGGGAAGCGGCCGGTGGAGGCAGGCATAAATCCGAATGAGGTCACGACTTGTAGACGGAACGGAACGCAAGGCTTCGTAATTCGCCGTTGCCGTTTCACAGGACAGCCAGAAATAATTCGCTGTCGGATCAACGACGAGCCGGTTAGGCACCAAGTTCGCGACAATTACCGACAAATAGGGCGTGGTTGAGTTCCATGACAACTGGTTCAAATCCGGACTTATCCGTTCGGACGAAACGAAACGTGGATCGCCGAGAGCCGGATCAGAGGCGCTGCCCATAGCCACTGTCGCCACTGCAGATTTGTAGCTTTGCCAGGTCACGAGGAATTTTTCAGTTTCGACAGCGTGAACGAGAGTTATGAGCGCGATCGCGCCAACAAACATCCGAGCAAGCGGGCCACTCGCTAGTTTTGTCAGGAGCGGTCCAAGGCTTCGAGTCGGTAGCGTCAACCGCTCCGCCCGCATTGTGAAAAGCACCGCCAGTATGCCCATTGCTGGCGTGAGCAGTACGAGCGCTGTGCGCAGATAATATCTGTTGCTCGCGTGCACCGATTGGTCGAGCCACAGCCAATAAACTGCGAGTGCCCCGGCAACCGCCGCTGCGGCGCAGAGGTGCGCTTTGTGAGGTATGACTTTGGATAGCCCGAGATAGATAAAGATGTACCCGAGAGTTGTTGCCAACAGCAATAAGACAATATTCATCTGAAAAATAGTGAGATTAAAAAAATGCAGTGCAGCTCTCATTAACGCATCGGCAAAATAATCATCAGGCGGGAATATTGCCTTCACCGCCAACCAGATCGCGAGGGCCGCGGTGAGCGCGCCTGCGGCTCGCAGGAAATAAGGGTTTTGCAGGCCGTGCAAAGCGAGCGCAAAGACGATTGCGAAGGCCAAAACGAGCGCGCCCTCATGCGTCAGGACAAGCCCGAGCATCAGTGTAAACACCAATGCCGTTCCGGCGACATTGCGGGATGCATATCGACTTGCGGCGAGAGTTGGCCAGAACAGCGCCTGCGCCATCCACATCTCGGTTGGGAAGCCGAAAATCAGCGGGCAAAGCAGGGCTGTCGAACCACAGGCATAAGTAAATATGATGCGGCCATATGAGCGGTCAGCGGCGAAAGTCCCGATCAGGCTGACGAGCGGGGCGGCATAGAATAAAAATCCATAGACTTTGATTCCGCTCAGCGGATTGCCAGTCAGTCCGACGTAAATCTCGGCAGGCAACAGCGTGAGAGCAAAGACGGACGCGCGCGCAGAAATATTGTGCCAATGGAAGGCCCAAACATCCTGAACCGCAACTGCATAGGAAAATATGGACCCGTCGGCATAGAGCTCCAACTCGTAGTGAAGCGCGGTTACCAGGAATGCAACCGACCAGGTGAGGCCGATTCCGACCACCAAAGCCTGTAAAATATCGATGTGACTCCGCAGGGCGGGCCACGATAAGACACCACTACTTGTTCTAGCCGCGCACAAGATGCTGCCTGTCTAAAAGCTGCCTGAAGACGGCCTCTGCCATTTCGTCTATCTGACTGAGCAGGCGGTGGCCAAATTCTGCCGACGCTGCTTGCGCATCGCCAACGACGCCCAGGTCCGCAATCTGCTTCTCGTTTGTGGTCCATGGCCATGTAACATTCTGGTCGAGGATCGTCGCCCGCACGGCGTCCCTGTTAATTGAACTTTGCAATTGCGCAATCCGCTCGAGCCGCACCACGCTTGGTACGAGTGCAAGCATCATCGACGTTTCGTTTTTTCCGCCGTGAATTTCCAGAAGCTCTGCTTTTGTATCAAGTTCAGGCCAAGCCGTCGGATGAAGCACGCAAATATTAAGCCTGAAATCAGCGCGCAGCTCTTGCGCCAGTGCTTCCAGGATTCCACGGTTCCCACCGTGACCATTGATAATTGCGAGGTTGCGTGCGGGCAGGCTTCGCGAGATTTCGCGCGCGAAATCTCTCATGAATGCCGTCATGCCGTGAATTGACAGGGACAAAGTGCCTGGAGCCCAGTCATGCTCGCGCGCAAGGCTAATCGCCAGTGTTGGCAATTGCCACAGATCGAACGTTTCGCCCCAGCGGGCGATGATGCGACGGGTGTATGCCTCGGCTAGTACGACGTCGGTATTGAGTGGCAGGTGAGGACCATGCTGCTCGATCGAGCCGATCGGCATGCAAAGGATTGAACTCGCGCGCAAGCACGTTGAAATTTCCAGAAATGTCAGGTCGCCGATTAACCTGCTCGGCGGATCACGTTCCATCGGCCGCCACCATCCATCAGCCGCGCAATCGCGTCGGCGCTCACTATCACGATAGCAGCGTTGCAGCGTGTTGCCAGTGCGGCCATTCCGTTTCGATTATGACGGGTCGGCCGCGGAAGCGACGAGGTGACCGAGCCGGTGCCCGGCCCGCGTGACCTTTGCGGTCATGTAGCGGCGGTTGTCGGCGTTTATGGGTGCTTCGAGTGCCATCCGGCTAACGATCTCAATTCCCGCCTTGGAGAGACGCTCGAGCTTGGTCGGGTTGTTGGTCAGTAGAATGACGCGCGTGCAGTCGAGCATGGTGAGCATGCGCGCGGCAATGCCGTAGTCTCGTTCATCATCGTCGAAGCCAAGCGTGGTATTCGCGTCGACGGTATCGAGACCGTCATCCTGCAGCCGGTAGGTGCGCATCTTGTTGGCAAGCCCAACGCCGCGGCCCTCCTGCGCCAAGTAGAGAATGACGCCGCCACCAAGATCCTCCAGCCGCGCAATCGCGAGCCGAAGCTGGTCGCCGCAATCACAGCGCCGCGAGCCGAATACATCGCCCGTCAAACATGCCGAATGCAGTCGCAGCGGGACCGGTTTGGCGAAGTCGGGCTTGCCGACGATGATGGCAACTTCGCTGCCGCCCATGGCGTCGCGGAATACAACGAAGCGAGCGCTTGAACCTGAACTGAGCGGTACCACAGCTTCGCTTGCTAGCGTCAAGGACTGAATTGCATTGTCAAAAAAACTTCTCGTGGCGCTTGCTTCAACCGTTACGAGTCCCGGCTCGCTTGTCAGAACGCGCTGGCCCAGATCGGCGGCAAGCACCGCGGGCAAGCCGTGAGACAATTTCACAAGCTGAATAGCCGCCGCAGCTGCACAACTTGCCGGGGTTGCCTTTGGTACCTGGTGGATCGTTGGGTCACTGACAAAGGCTAAGATTGATTCTGCTTTTTTGGTTTTCGGTAGCCGAACGGCCATCGAAGTTGTTGTGTCGATGCCGAGCGCAAGGGCGCGTCGAGAAGTGATGACAAGGTATGGCACAGAAGGTGCGCATAGGTTTCTAAATTCTGCCAGCCGCTCGTCGTCGAGACCTTCAACCGGAAGCGCCAGAACCTTTTCGTTCTGTGCGGTGATGAGAACCGGCCGGCGGCTATTGAATTCAGCAACGCCGCGGCTAACGGTAATGTGATCTGCGCTGCCGAATAGTGAAGAGCTTGTCCCCATACGCACTTTACCCGTTCCAATAATTTCCATTCTTTACAGTCCGCCAATGTAAACAACACCGCTAACTTATCATCATTCCAATCGTAGATAGGCTCGATTTGTGCCAACCTGGTGGCTTAACTAACACTGACAAAGCGGTCGCGCTTTTTGCGTTCCATGGCTTTAAGAGATTTCGCAATGCCGAACGTTGAGGCAGACCCCAATAGCCGTGCGGATAGCGAGGCGCACGACCCGTGGGGCGAGTTTAGCAATATATTCCGAAGTAACGTCCAGTCTCTACCGCCGCCGTGGGGCGATATGTTCGGTCCATTACAGAAGGGCGCGGTGGATGATCTCGTGGTTGTCGGTCAGATCGGGCAATCGCTCGATGGCCGTATTGCCACGGAAACAGGCCATTCCAAATACGTAAACGGGCCGGCGGGCCTGGCGCATCTGCACCGACTGCGGTCGCTGATGGACGGCGTCGTCATTGGTGTCGGCACGGCTCTTGCGGACGATCCACTGTTGACCGTGCGTCGGGTGAGTGGGCCGCAGCCCGTGAGGGTCGTAATCGATCCCAGGGGCCGTCTTGGCGCTGATGCGCGAGTGTTCGCAGCTGACGGCGTGCGACGACTCGTGATCACCGCGCATGGCACGTTATGCGCGCCACCGCCGGGCGTAGAAGTCATCGGCTTGCCGTTGACAGATGGGCAGCTTGCCCCGGCGGCGATCCTGACCGCACTGGCTACATGCGGCATGCGCCGGGTGCTGATCGAGGGTGGCGCAGACACCGTATCGCGGTTTCTTTCCGCCGGCTGCCTCGACCACCTCCATGTCGTGGTCTCGCCAATAATCATCGGCTCAGGCCGCGCGAGCGTGATCCTTCCCGAGATCAAGCGTATCGATCACGCACTACGCCCGCCGATCCGCGTGCATCTGATCGACGACGAAGTCTTGTTCGATTGCAACCTCTCTGCTCAGCGCGTGCGCATCGGCACAGCGAAGACATCGACGTGACCAACGCGGATTGACGAAAGTCCTGCGGTGACCGCGTCCCGACGGCGCGCCAACCATGCATCTGCGTCCGCAGCGGCCAAACGGCCCGTATCCACCGCAGCGTTCGCCCATCCGGCGAATATCTCCGATTGGAATTTGCAATTGCTCGGAGTGATGGCCCAATCGGACGGTCCATGCACGAAGGAATAGCCACGCGATTGGAAGCAATTAATGGCAAAAGCTGCTGCTTCGGGACCCAGAGCAGGCCCGAAACCTTTGTCGATGCGCTGATGTGCATTGACCGCGGCTCTAATGGCCGCATCGAAAGGATCCCGTGGTGTGAGTTCGATCCGCCCATCGTAGCTTAGCGTCGCATAAAACGGGATTGAGCGAGCAGCGAGACTCGACGCAAGGCGCTCGAGCCACGCCTCGGAAACGAGGTCAAGCAGGGCCGAAGCGGTGACCAGATCGATCGGGCCGTCGAGCGCGGTTTCGAGATCGCGGTTTAGATCCATCGCTAGAGCCGTGGCAACAACACGCTCAGGCGTGGGTGTAGCCGCTGCCGCGGCAAGCAACACTCTGTCATTGTCGATGAGCCGCCATTCTTGCCGCGCGGCCAGCAGTGGACTCAGAGCTCGCAGCGTCGAACCGGTGCCGCAGGCGAGATCGACGATGGATATCGTATGATGCTGTTTGTACGACACGGTCACGGCGGTTAAGACTTGCGTATTGCGGGCGCGCGAGTCGTGGGGCTCGCGGAGTGCCAGCCAATCCATCGAAAAGCCGCTCATCCGACCGCCTCAATCGCGCGCGAAAAAATTATCGCAGACGCTTGCCATGTCGGGAGACGCGACGCGGCCATGCGTGCGCCGCTGCCGAGACGCCGTCGTTCGGTTGGGTCCTCAATCATCAGGCGAAGCGCCTGCGCGAGGGCGGGCAAATCATCGGGCCCGACAAGAATTCCACCGCCGGGCGGCACCGTCTCAGGTGTTGCGCCTGCGCTGGTGCCGATTACCGGCAGACCCCGGGCGATGGCCTCGGCGTAGGCCATGCCGTAGCCCTCGAAACGTGATGCAAGGACGAACACGTCAGCCCCGACGTAAAGCTCGGCAAGATGGTCCGGCGACACCGCGCCGAGGACATCAATTCGGCCGCCGAGGCCGTGAAGTGTGATATCGGCATCGAGCCGTGCGGCGGTCTGTGGGTCTCGGGTGCGATCGCCCACGATCGTCAGTCGCCAGGGTAGTTCAGTCAGTGTTGCGAGGGCCGCTACTAGCAGATCAAACCCTTTGCGTGGGACCACCGCACCAACTGACAGCAGCCGGACGATGCCGTCCGAACTGCCTTGCGCCGGTGTCGCCGGGTCACTGCCAGGCGGAGCAATGAAGATGCGTTCGGCCGGGACTGCGTAGTCCGCAACCAGATGCCGTTGCGTCGCGGGACTGGTAACGATGACGCCGCCCACTGCGGCGAGCGCGGCACGCTCGCTGGCATGCAGTTTCTTGACAAGTTCAGCGGAGAGTCCCGTCTCCAACGCCAACGGATGATGGATCAGTGCCAGGACTGAATTTCGTCCGCGAAGTTTTGCCGCCGCTTCAGGGAGAACACCAAGCGCCAATCCATCGATCAGGACCGTACGGTCCTTGGGAATGGCTAGAAGGCACGCTTGCGCCGCTGCGCGCGTCATTTCGCTTGGTAGCGGAAAGCCATCGCCGAGCCCAATGACGTCAATCTGCCAGCCGAGGCGTCCAAGCTCCGAGATCATGCGCCGATCATAGGCATAACCGCCGGTCGAGCTCGCGAGGTCGCCCGGCACGGCGAATGCGAAGCGCTTCACCACAGATCGGCCTTGTACCAGGCGCGGGCGACATGCGATTCCGAAAGTGCAACGCGGATCGCCTTGAGTTCACGGCCGTCGCGCCCAAGCGCGTTGGCGCGGGCCGCATTGGCGAGCTGATCGAAAATATGCTTGGTCAGAAACTCGGTCGTTGTATTGTGGCCGTTGAACTCCGGCAGTTCGTCCAGATTGCGATAATTCAGGGGCTTCAATGCCGCCTTGAGCGCTTCATGTGCGCGCCCGATATCGATGACGACGCCGTTGGGATCGAGCGTTTCAGCAAAGAAAGCTGCATCGATGACGAATGTCGCGCCGTGCATCGCCTGCGCCGGACCAAAGACGGCTCCGCG
>Ga0126371_10004387_pt1 | contig 12455 bp, 14 predicted proteins | sample PanSoiMetaPlot_4_FD_110145 | JGI IMG/M metagenome (GOLD analysis project Ga0126371, IMG submission 110145) | Tropical forest soil microbial communities from Panama - MetaG Plot_4 | ecosystem: Environmental > Terrestrial > Soil > Tropical forest > Bulk soil | place: Panama | collected 2016-02-17
CGCTTCCGCGATCACACCATCAAGCTTTTTGAACAACACGGAATGGAAAGCGTCGCCTACTGGTCTCCCCTCGATGAACCGGAGAAGGGCAATACTCTGATCTATATCCTTCGCCATCCTAGCCGCGAAGCAGCCGATGCAAACTGGAAGTCCTTCCGCGACGACCCCAATTGGCAGAGCGTGCGGGATAAATCAGAAGCCAACGGCAAGCTCGTTGAAAAAGTGGATTCCACATTTATGGTTCTCACCGACTTTTCCCCGCGTCTGCCAAACAATAGAAGGTAAACCGCATCCCCGGCGAAACCGCAGAGACTTAGACATCCGCTGAGAAAGGAAAGCGTCCGCCAGTCATTGGGGGATGGGGATTTTTCAGCAACCGGACCAGTTCGTGCAAAATTCAGCAACTACTGTTTGACTCGCGGCATTTCCCATCGCCAAACGGTGCCCACATCGACATCTTCGTCGATGCCCACGAAACTCATCCCGACTTTTCTTAAGACGCGAGCAGACGCATTCTCCTCCGGCAAGGTGTGTGCACAAACAACTTGCACGCGACTGTCTCGGAAAGCACGTCGGATCAATTCCGCAGCAGCCAACGTCGCTATACCTTGCCCCCGGAATAAGGGGGCGGTGCCGTACGCGATTTCAACCACCCCCTGGGAGTCAGGAGGCCCGGTGTAGCCACACACGGCCGCGATGACAGGCGGTGTGCCCGCGAGGATCAAGTGCGTCCACCAACCAAGAAGTGCCGAATTTGCGCGCAATTTGTCCCGAGACACTTTCATGGCAGGCGCAAAATCATCCCAATCAGCGGCTATTGGAGCTCCGAGTTGCTCCTCAAGGTCCTTTGGACTCTCGACCGCCAGCTCAAGGAATGCTAAGTCGCACGCCAGCAGCGAGATTTGATCAGGGGTGAACAGGCGAAGCGTACTTTAGCACGAATCGACCGCGACTGCCGTTGCGCCCCCAATGTTGCTTCGTTTATTCGGCCTTTAGCTGAGGGCAATGAGTTAAATAGAGGACACTTCGCCAATCGCCAGTCCGCGCGTCTTTAGAATGAGACCGTCGACTCTAGCGATGGATCCCTTCCGCATTAAGTCGAGACCGACTCGATTGGGGCTGTTGTTCAAGCTGAGTCGTGAACAGACTGCGTAGCTGCCACAGCCGCCAAAGGTGTGCTCACTAGAATTGCGCTAGCGCAATGAAATCATCGTCACTACCGTTGTAGGCTCCCAGCTGCGAAGCTTCCTTTCAACAAGAAGGTCCTTGGGCATCCTCCCCTGCAGATCGGGCCTTCACCGTCGGAGGAAACTGTCGCTCCCCAAAAAGCCTGCTGACCCCCAGCCAGCGGGCTTTTTTCAGTTCACTTCGCCGTGCAAAGTTTGAACGCACGTCGACACGGAGCATCTGGAAATGCCAAACTCGCAGCCTTCAGTAGTTTTCGAGATCTGCCCGTCGGTCCTTGCTGTTCTTGAGTTTGATGGTGTTTTGGTTCGGATAACTTTTACCAACCATGGTGAACGCGTGCCGCCTCAATTCAACCTCAATCCAGACAACGTCTGTAAGCTGGGTGAGGCCATGGTCCGATCGAGCGGATTACGGGACTTTCCAGTAAGCGGCGTATCAAGCGAGGCGATTCAGGCGCTTGGACACAGGCTACAAGAGTACGCGCACGATTTGATTTCGCATAAACCCGACCACCGAGATTTTGACGCGTCGACGCCCTGACCGGGGAAGACCAGCATCGCAATCCGTCGTTCGCCCATTCTGCTCCTCTTGCGGTAACTCTTCTGCCGCACTCAACATATTTCCATCGTGCCAATTCCGATTAGCGCCACGCTCTTCTGCCCTCGAACACTGTCAATGGTGACAGGTGTTTGCGGGCATCAAACATGAGAACGTCGTTTCGGGCCGCCTTTTCCACATTCCGTTTTCGGGCCCCCTTTGGCCTGGATCGATTCAACGAGCGAGACCACGGTCAACTTAGCTATCGGACACCTCAAGCCTGATATGGCTGCTTCGCATTTTCGCGGTGTCGACGTTCCCCTGCTTCGGGGATTAAAGCAGCATCAAATCGATTTGATCTTAGCCGCGGCGAAAGGTCGACGGTTTTCCAAGAAATCCGTCATCACCTACCAGGGCGAACTCGCCAACCAATTCTTTTTATTGCAAAGCGGCCGAATGCGCTTTTTCTTCGACACGGCCAGCGGCCAAAAGCTCGTCATGATGTGGGTCACTCCAGGCCATGTTTTCGGCGCTCCTGCCCTGGTTACCCCGCCCGCCCCCTATCTTGCCAGCACTGAAGCACTGCAGGACAGTACTGCACTCGTTTGGTCGGGCCCAACCATTCGCAGCCTAGCACTACAGTTTCCTCAGCTCATGATGAATGTATTCCAAACCGCCTTGGATTATCTCGCCTGGTATATTGCCACTCACAACGCACTGGTTTTCCAGGATGCGAGGGAGAGACTTGCCGATATCTTAGTAGGGTATGCGCACACCATTGGCCAAAGAGTCTCTGAAGGGATTCAATTCAGCGTAACCAACGAAGAATTAGCGCAAGCGGCGAATATCTCGCTGTACACGGTGAGCCGCCTGATGAGCGGCTGGAAGAGCACTGGTGCCATTAGCAAACGCCACGGCCGAGTGGTTTTGCGTTCCCGCAAAAAACTCCTTTGACGCGCTGCCTGAAGCCCTGCGATTTCACAGTGGCGAAAACAGGTTATGTCACAACTTTGCGCCTTTTTCTATTGGGGGATTTTGAACGTTATGAAAATTTATCGCCAGTGGCGCCCCGAAGCTACAATTTCCGTGTGACTAAAGACCGTTGGGCTCAGATAGGAATCACGATTGACTTTCTTATCGTCGTCAGAACTCTAGGTGAGTTCTTCCGGCTCCGGCACGTTCTTGGCGCGAACCTCTCGATCGCAACCGCTTCGCCCTATGTCGGCGGGGCTTTGATAGCTGCTTGCTCCTGCTGGGCGGGCGTGACCTTCTATTTCTTCCGACGCTACACCCTGTCCGCGTCGATCGCACTAGCGACGGTACCCGTTCTGCTGGTGTTCAAAATTGCCGTGATCGGCTGGTAGTGGCCGCTCGGTATTTGATACCCGTCTCGCGCCCTGGGCGTCTTTGCCCCATGAAAGAGCCTGTACGCTCGTAACCTTTGTGCAGGGCACTCATCATTGCTAACGTTGGAAGTACAGAGTAGTGCAATCGTTCGCCGCCGTGCCACTCCATACGCCCAGCGGTGAGGCAAGAGGCAGAACGGTCATGCCCGGTGTAAACGGGTCGCAAGACCGCACATTCTATCGAGTTCGGAAGAAATTCGAGATTGAATTCGGCCATGAAAAGAACTGAACAAAGGATGGAGTTAACGTCGTGGTCCCTCCCTTGCAGGAACAGCGTGTACCGGTCGAACTAGACATCCGTGTATGGGGTATGGCCGCCGATGGACGTGCCTTTTCCCAACATGCTCGCACCCAAAATATCAGCCCCTCAGGGGCGCGGCTGTACGGGATTGAGCATGATCTCAAGATCGGTGACACCATCGGGGTGCAGGCCGGCCAAAAGAAAGCCCGCTGCAAGGTAGTATGGACTAGGAACACTTGGTCGCAGAAGAATCAGGTGGGCGTGCAACTTTTGAGCAAACTGGAATGCCCATGGGTCCCGTTCCTTGCTCAGACTAATCAGGATGAACCCGGGGTGCCGCGAGGCCGCAGGCGATGGGCCCGACACAAAATTGACTTTCCCATCGTCCTCCACGACCAACAAATCCTGGTTCGCGTTAGCGCTACCGATGTCAGCGGCAGCGGTTGTTATGTCGAGATGCTTTCGCCGTTTCCGATCGGAACCGGTCTGGACACCGAGCTTTGGATTGGGACGGAAAGAGTCACTACTCGCGCTTTAGTGCGCACCTGCGACCCGAGAGTTGGCATGGGAATCGAATTCGTCGGGTTGAAGATCGAAGATCAGCGCCGTTTTCAGGAACATCTTCAGGCTGCTTATCCCTTCAGTTGCTCAATCGAGCACCAAAGCCCGAACGCTTCTTGAGGACACAAATCTCGACTACAGGAAGTTCCGTGGTACGTGCGGACTTGGTGCACTTCAAGTCCCACCACTTTCTATTGTGGAGAATGTTGTTGGCTACCTGACTGCACCGCGTTCGCACTGAAGTTCGAGACCCCAAAGTGGTTCCATTTTTTGTCGTTCTGGTTGTCGTAGAAGCCGATACCCGGGGAGCCAGCAGCAAACACCGGGCGCCCTGCACTACAGTCCGTCCCCTCTCCGCCCTCATTTCCGCTGTCGGACACCTGCATGATCCTCACGCCGTTGAGGTACCCGGTAATCAATGCGGGGTTCTGGCCAGTGACCGTGCCCTTAAGCACGTCTCCATTCACAAGGTAGATGCTCGGCGAGGACGGCTCGATGTTGCAATACAGACCGTTCGGCCCACTCCATCGCGCTATATGACAGTATTTGTTCCCGGGTACGACGCTGCAGTAGACCTCGTAACCTGTGATTCTCTTCGCATCGATCGTCACGCGCAACCGCACCTCTATCTCGTGGCAACAGACGGTGGGCGTCGTGTTGATCTTGACCGTCACCTGCGCTTGTTGATCGGCAGCCCAAGGGCCAGTGAGAATTGCCGTGGGGTCTCCGTAAAGCGTCGGTTCGCTCACGCCATAAGCCATTGCGCCGCTCGTCTGGATGTCGCCCCAAAGATTTCCGCTGGCCGACTGTCCTCCGAGCCACTTGCTTCTTTCCGAGATCGGATTCTCGGTAAGCGGGAAGTCAGTCGAGTAGGTCTGCGAGCAGACCCATGTAGGCCACAACTGTAAGAACACAACAAGAATGAGTTTCGTCACCTTAGGCATTACTCCTACAGCTCATCAGGAAGCAAGAGGAGTATAAATCACCAATGACTCGCCAATTCTTGACATCCGGCCACACAACACAGGTCAGAGAGAGCTCTGGAAACTCCCGACCCATGCATCTCTTCGGTCTGCAGCCTCGAAACGCCAGTTCCGGCTTGGCCCGACATTGATCAGCTGCCGTCTAGTTGCCCACAAACAGACGATTCGCCCTAAGTAAGGCTACGGCACTAGAGGAATTTGAGAAGTGACTTGCACATCTACCAGGATTCCAAGGCGCCGATCGATCTGAAAGAATCGAGCCATCTTTTTCCCTGGCAGAACCTTTTCCAGCTCGGGCATATATTGTTCCCGGAGTTGCGCTACTTCTTCGTCCGTTTTCAGCCATCTTTGTACAATGCTCTGCGCCAACGCATCGGTTACGTTTGGATAGGCATCTGCGTACTCTTTTACCAGTGCCAATCTCGTATCGCTGATCTTCGACATGTCTGCCGTGTATTTGTCGTAGATGGGCCAAAATTTGGTGGCCTCGGCATCAGTCAGCTCCAGATTCGCTGCAACGATTTGCTTCTTCTGCGATTTCACGTCCTGTCTCAGGAGTGCGAGGTCCTGCTGGTTGGATGTTGCTGGCTCGGCCGTGTTTTGACATGGCGCAAAAGGTGCTGAGTAGAGGGCCCCTGCAAGCATTACGAGGAAAAAACAGGCATTCTTCATATGGTTCCTTTTGTGAGTGCAATGTTGTTACCCGCAAACCTTAGGCATCAGTCTAGGCAAGCAGTTTCAGGCAGGGTATTGGCAAAAATACCAGTGTTGGTGCAATGCCGGATTTTGCCGCAGGCTCGCCTACAGAGGCTGGCGTTTGTCGGCTAACCAGAAGCTCGGGAGTTCGAATCTCTCAGTGCGCCATCTGTATTTTCAGCGGTCATCGCCGTCCAACAGACTGTAAAGACTAGAGTTCGATATGTTCGAAATCCCGGGATCCGGGAAGGACTACGAACCGTCCTAGGCTTTCGGAGAAGATGAAGGTGCAATCGCGCGCTGCCGTCCTTGCCAAACTCGTCGTTACGACGAGGCGGTCCGCGCCGGATGGCGCCGAATTCCAACGCATGCGTGCCTATTGTCGGCTACATCATTGCCAAGAACCTAAGTCGGTTTGCCCGCAACATGGCCGATTCGGCCCAGGCGATCAACGGCCTACTCGGATGGCGGTGTGCGGATGAGGTCAATTGAGTCGAGAGCCCCTTGGTGTTTTTTCGACGGATGTTCACGGTTCGAAATCTGTCCAAACGTCCCGAGCGAGAGCAGGATTTGAAACCCAGGCGAATCGATCGAGTTCTCGAGTTGTTTGTTGGTACAGCGAAATCCCCCGAACCAAACCCAGACGCGAATAGTCTCCTGGTCGTCGCACCACGATGTCTCTTGTCCTGTAATGAGGATTCGGTACCCATTCAATGGTCTTTCTTGACGTCACAATGGGATACCAGGCCATGCCCTTACGTTTCCTGATCTCTTCATAATCAAAGCCGTATTCCCGATCGCACAACGCTCCGAGACTCATGATTTGCGACGGATCCGCGCTTCCTGCTCCGTGGGCCCAACCTGGGGGCACGACTATGGCATCGCCTGGTTGGGCAAGGATTGCATAGCAGCGGCCCGGATCTTTGGCAGCATGCTCCTGCATGTAAACGTAAGCTGTGCCCTCCCAAATCTCATACACTTCCGGCGGAGCCCAGCCGCTATGTTTTGAGATCCGATGGACATGGCCCTGGCTACGCACCGGTTCTTCTCCGAGTTGACCCGCGGAATAAATCACCGCGCCAAAAAGCAACATTCGCCTTTCCAGTTCCGCTCGTACTTCTTCGCGACCTACATCCATAACGATGGCGTATACCGGATCCGGCCCAGTGCATTTGGGGTCCCGTAAACTGCGGCGAATCGCGTCTAGTGGACGCAGTTCCGGTTGCGGGCCAAACGCGCCGGGCTCATAAAGAAACCCCAAAGGCTTATGCAAGGGGAGTACACCCATGTCAGAGAGGAATGTCATTCCTCATTCCTCACAGACGCCCGCACTGTCGCACATTGGCCACTGCCTTCGGCGGGGCGCACCGTGTATGGCCCGGCGTTCGCTGGCACAATGAAGGTTTCGGCGTAATGCACGCGGAAAGGTTCGAAGTCAGCGGTAGGGCTCTCAACGATAGCCTCTTCCCCTTCGACGAGGTTCAAAACATTTACCTCGCCCCGCGGGTTGTGTTCCACGGCTGTGGTAAACCAGTGCCTCCTCGTCTCGATGAACTCCGACTCGTGTAATCCAGTCTTTTCTTCTACCCAGCCGTCGCCCTCCGCCATGCGCTCGGTTCGGTTCAAGAGGTTCCGCCCCACCCATTCCGTGGTCCGTTCCCATTGAATGTTCGCACATCCGTGTTCAAGGTGAATTGGCCTTGGACGGCCATCGAGGCCAGGACGTCCCCAATCCCAAAGCTTGAAGGTAAAAATGTACGGTGTAGCACTGATCTCCAGAACCATGCTGTTGGCTCCGGAGCAGTGGATCGTGCCCGCAGGAATCAAAAAGTGATCGTGCTTCTTTGCGGGCCATTTGTTCACGTATTTCGAGGCTTCGAATGGCGCTCCGCCATCCTGAGCCCTGCGCAGATCACTGATCATGGCCTTGCGGTCGATATCCATCTGCAACCCCAGATACACGGAGGCATCGGGCGCCGCATCGAGCAGATAATAACTCTCGTCCTGCGTGTAGTTCATCCCGAAATTCTCGGTGATGTACTGTTTCAGCGGATGCACCTGCAGCGATAAATTTCCACCTTGCATCGTATCGAGAAAGTCAAAACGAATAGGGAATTCAGCGCCGAACTTGGCATAGGCCGACTCTCCCAGCAACTCCCGGGGGTGCTGGAGCACGAGATCCATTGCCGGAATCTCAATCTTTACGCCAGCCATTTCGAGTAAAAGACTGTTTTCTTCTGGCACACAGTCGAAGCACCAGGCATAGTTTGGGGGACCTTCCGGAAGGTCGCAGACTTCGCGCATCCACTGCCCACCCCAGGGTCCAGGGTCAAAAAACGGAACTACCCGAAAAGGACGGTTAGCTGCGGACTGGAGTCCCGCGCGAAAGGCGTCGCCGCTAGCCATCTTTGGCGACAACGGATCGGTGGTGTCCAGCAGGTAGTCGACTCTCCCTATTAAGTCCTGCTTGATGCGGTCCGCGACACGCCAATCGACAAAAAAGGCTCGCTTATACTTGGCTGCTGCAGACTCGCTGAGATTTGCTGCAGCAAAATTTCCGATTCGGTTGGTTCTCTGGCGGCTCTGAATTTCCCAGCGCGCGAGATCTGCCAGAATCAGCACATCGGGTTCAGGTTCGATGAGAGAGGTTCCGGTCCCCAATGTCAGAGTTACTCCCTGAGCCTCTCGACAGCGCTCACGCAGTTGTCCAGTAGCCCGCGGCGCGGCGAAATCCTTAACCGTGAGATGGCTAATTCGCCCGAACACGGGATCCTCGGTCAAGTCGCTCTGGACCATCGCGTCGATTTCCGCTTGTGGCTTCCAGCAGTCCACAGTGCGGAAGACATGCGCGGGTTGGAGTTCTTTAGCAAACCGCGCGAGCACGTCCTCTTCGAAGACCCCAGGGTAGACCTCGACCGCAATTCGCCGAGCTCCGCGCGAGATTTCTCCGGCTATGGCTGAGATAATTTCCTTCCAGCCTTGCCAGACGCACTCACGACCCACCGCAACTCGGATGAAAGGGGACTTGTCGTAGTTCGAAGACCTATTCATTCCACGATTCCAAGAACAGAGAGGGGAGGCGCAGTCCGTACTACTCCCGACCTGAGAATTTTGCAACGCCGTCAGCACGACGATTGAAGTGCTTGCGAGCTTGGGTGCAAATGGAGGCGCTTAATCGCCAGCTTGTCACTGAAGGCAAGAGAGACCCTCGAGTAGGTGCCGGGAGTACAGCAGATCTTCTCAAAGCCGGCCCTGCGACTGGCACCTTGTACCTACCGACCGAAGGTCTGAGTTCGGCTTCCTTCGAATCATCGATGCCCCAAGTCCCAGTCGGAGAATTTGTAGTTCTTTCGGCCGCGCTCAAAACATTTGGAGTGGCCGCGAGAAACGCTAGAACTCCATCGACTTGTAAGAAAGGGCCAGAGTTCATGGGGCAGCCACGTTCTTATGTTTGGCGCCGAGTTAGCCACCATTTCTCGATCTCCTCTAATGTTCTTCCTTTGGTTTCCGGAACTTTCTTCCATACAAAGAGGAAGGCTGTCATGGAGACAACCCCATAGAGGAGAAAAACGCCTGGAGCCGTGAACAGATTTGCTAGTGAAAGGAACGTCAAAGTAACCAGGAGGGTTCCGCACCAGAGGCAAACCGTTGCCAGTGACATCGCACGGCCACGTACTCGCGTTGGACATATCTCTGACATCAGCACCCAGGTTCCAGTACCTACACCAACTGCAAAACAGGCCACGTAGATGAGGACGAAGACCAAGACGACTGTGCCGACGGCATGAAAACGCATTGCGGCTGAAACCGCTATCAGCGAAAGTGCCATCCCGGCATAAGCGGACATCAATAAAGACTTTCGTCCGGAACGATCAATGAGAAGCATCCCGACGATGGTGGCGACAAAATTGATGACACCAATGATGACGTTTGCCCACAGCGCCGTGCTGGCAGTTTGATGCGGTACGTGTTCCAAGAACACGAGCGAGCCATAGTAGATGATGGTATTAATGCCGGTGAATTGGCTGAAAAGGGCGATCAAGATAGCGACCATCAATGCTGTCCGGAATGTGGGGTCGAGCAGTTTTCCCGTCTCCTCGGAAATGGCAGCACGGATGGCATTGACTTCTCCGGCGGCAGCTTCCGATCCCACAATCTGAGCAAGAAAATGCTCGGCTTCCTTTTCCCGGCCTTTCTGCATCAGCCATCGTGGGCTCTCCGGAATGAGAATCAGCGTCAATAAGAATCCCAGGGATGGAACCGCCGCCGAGGCAAACATCCATCTCCAATTTGCCGGGCCGGTATCGGTTAGCAGGTAATTGACGGTGTAGGAAAGGAGAATTCCGCTGACAATTGCCAGCTGATTTAACGACACCAACATGCCCCGGCTCCGCGCAGGGGAAATTTCTGCGATGTACAAGGGGGAGAGGGTTGAAGCGATCCCGATGGCAATGCCACCAAGAACTCTCGCAACCGCGAATTGAGCCACATCGCGCGGAAGCGCCGCACCCAGGGAGGAGATGGTGAATAGTGCGGCGGCAGCCAGCAGCACCCGCTTTCGTCCAAAGCGGTCGCTGGTAACAGCTGCCACGCTGGCTCCGACCACGCATCCCATAAGAAGACTGCTGGCTGCAATCTCGGTTTGCGCATCGCTCAATCGGAACTGCTGCTTGATGAAAACGATGGCACCGTTGATGACTGCAGTGTCAAAGCCAAACAACAAACCGCCTATCGCCGCCACCATAGCGGGAAGATACAGGTGTCGAGCTGAGCCCTTTTGTATCCCCTGATTCGCGAGAGTGCTTGTGCTGGAAGACATAGTCAATACCTTAAATCGAGCGCCGTGCGATTTTGCTCAACCTCGCCTCGTCAGTTTCCAATTCAAAGGGCTAACAAACGCTGCTGCAGGAATACTAGTCCGGCTGCCCCAGCAACGCCACCGAATCCGATAATCTTCTGAAATACAATAGGAACCTCCCGCCCCAACAGTATCTTTGTCTGATTGGCAATCTTGTCCTGAATCGGAGCAATCAGTGCGGGACCGGCAGCCGCGATATTTCCACCCAAAATGAAAATCTCGGGATCGAAGGTGTGCAGGAAACTCACCAGCGCCGCACCCAGATAGTCCAGAGCTCGATCGACAACGTAGCGTGCGCATGGGTCGCCTTCGTTGGCAGCACGAAAGATTGCCTCCGTATCGGGAGGCTGGCCAGTATTGCTTACCGAAAGTTTCGTTGGGGCCGCGCGGTGGACGTGTGCCAGATAGTCGGATTCGATGGCTCGGGCCGAAAAATAGGTCTCCAGACAGCCGTAGTTGCCGCAGACACACAACCCGCCTCGAGGGTTTACGGTCACGTGACCCAAGTGACCGGCGGCGCCTCCAGCGCCGGAAAGAATCGTGCCACTTACCAGGACGGCTCCGCCCACTCCCGTGCCGAGCGTCAACATGACCACATTTCGCTTCCCGCGAGCGGCGCCCCAGAGTACTTCGGCGATCAATGCAGTACGGGCATCATTCTCCGCCCAGATGGGCAGATTGCCGGCGTCGATCACATCGCTCAGCAGTTGCCCCTCCAGGAAGTGGAGATCCCCGGGCAGGCTTTTCACCCGGGAAGTGCCCGCATCAATGATTCCTTTGCATCCAATTCCGATACCGTGCACAGGACGCTTGACGGATCCCAGAACCGAACGGACGAAGTCGTGCAGGGCAGAGGCGCTACGCGGCGAGGGCTCATGAAAGCTCTGGCGTAAATCTCCATCGATTCCGACTAGAGCCGCTTTGATTGCCGTTCCACCAATGTCAACCCCAATGGCCAACGGGTTGGAGTCGGTACCATCCATTTTTTTGCTCACAATGGTTTGTGCATTATATCCAGTTTGTGCAATTCTACTGGGCAATAGTCCACGGTAGAAAGCGTGCTGAGCAGGCACATGGTGCTTCTCAGTACTATGCCAAATCGGTTTTGAACGAAGTCGATCAGGCACAAACGGCAGCCCGTTTGTGTCTCAACCGCAAAGGAGCGAAGAAAAGCCGTGCGTGATCCCGCCCTGAAGAGTACCGTGCCGGCCGCCAAGCAAGCCGGCTTAACGTTTTATGAGGAGGCAATGAACCTCCTCGAGGAACTGAAGCGCACGCAGGCAGACGTGATTCAGAAGGCGGGAGAATTATGCGCGGATCGTATCGCGCGCGGGGGCCTCGTTTTTCTTTTCGGCAATGGCCACTCCCGCATGATGTGCGAGGAGATGACCCCGCGCCAAGGCTGCTACGTCGGCTTCGTTGCCCTGGTGGAGACGGCACTCTCGAATCATGCTGCCATCATCGGGTCAAATGGTTTGCGTACCTCGCTCTACCTGGAGAATTATCACGGCTACGCCGATCGGATTCTGCGTAGTTTTCATTTCGGCCCACAGGATGCTTTTATCCTCATTTCGACCAGCGGCATCCGCCCGGTAATTGTCGAAATGGCCATGGGAGCTCAGGCCCGCGGTTTGCCCGTGATCGCTATCCTCTCGAAGGCTCATTGTGAAGCGGCGAAGGCGGCGCACTCTTCTGGTAAGAAACTTATGGATTGCGCCGATCTGGTAATTGATAATCTTTCTCCGCCGGGTGATTGCGTACTCGAATTAGATGGGTTGGAATGGAGAGTGGGACCAGTCTCGACCATCACAGGCGCGATGATCATTAATATGATCCGCTGTGCCGCAGCAGAAGCGCTGCTCGAGCGCGGAGTAAAACCGGTCGTTTTGCCTAGCCATCAGTTTGTTGGCGATACTGGTGCTGCGGAGCAACTGGAAGCGTTTTACGAGGCCTACCGTCAGAGCCTCAAGCATTTGTTCGAATAG
>Ga0126371_10004389_pt1 | contig 12448 bp, 10 predicted proteins | sample PanSoiMetaPlot_4_FD_110145 | JGI IMG/M metagenome (GOLD analysis project Ga0126371, IMG submission 110145) | Tropical forest soil microbial communities from Panama - MetaG Plot_4 | ecosystem: Environmental > Terrestrial > Soil > Tropical forest > Bulk soil | place: Panama | collected 2016-02-17
CGGCGGGGCCTGCTTTCGCTCACCTTTGCGATGCTGGCGGCGCGCACCTATCCGACGCTGAAATATGCGCTGGGCCACGGCCGCTCCTGCACGCGGCTCGTCATCGGCGGCGAGGCAAGGACGGTGGGGCGCGCGCCGGCCGAGGCGGGGCGGGTCACCACGAAGACGGCAGCGGCATGATCGCGGCAGGTCCGTCCGGCGTTGCCGATTTCGAGGCGCATCGGCGCGCGCTGACGGGGCTCGCATACCGCATGCTCGGCTCGCGAGCCGAAGCCGAGGACGTGGTGCAGGACGCCTATTTGCGCTGGCATGCGAGCGAGGGCGTCGCCGTCGAGGAGCCGCGCCGCTATCTCAGCACAGTCGTCACGCGACTCTGCCTCGATCGCATGAAGTCCGCGCAGGCACGGCGCGAACTCTATGTGGGACAGTGGTTGCCGGAGCCCGTGGTCGACGAAGCTTTCGATACCGAGGCGGCCGGCGATCTCGCGCACGACATCTCGGTCGCCCTGATGCTCGTGCTCGAGCGGCTCTCCCCGCTCGAGCGGGCGAGCTTCCTGCTGCACGACGTGTTCGGCCTCGATTTCGCCGAGGTGAGCCGGGCGCTTGGCCGCAGCGAGGCGGCCTGCCGCCAGCTCGCGTCGCGCGCCCGCGAGCACGTCACCGCTGGCCGGCCGCGCTTTTCGGCCACCTCCGAGGACGGCTCGCGCCTGGCGGCGGCATTTCACCAGGCCGCCGCGTCGGGCGACATCAACGCCCTGACGCAGGTTCTCGCAAGCGACGTGGTGCTCTATTCCGACGGCGGCGGCAAGCGCGTCGCTGCACTCAATCCGATCTTCGGCCGCGAGAAAGTCCTGCGCTTCATCGAGGGCGTTTCACGCAAAGGCCCCGGCCTTGCCACGCTCGAGGCGCGCGCCGCGACCGTCAACGGCCTGCCCGGCTTCGTGCTGCGCGGAGAGGACGGTGCGATCGACACGATCGCCTTTGAGTGGCGGGACGGCCGCGTCACCGCCATCTACATCACGCGCAATCCCGATAAGCTGCGTCACGTCCGGTTTTGAGCCGGTTGCATGAGACGCGGCCCGAATTCGTTGATATATTGTGGCCTAACCAGACTTTGGAGCGAACGATGATCAGGACAGCTTTCGGCCTCGCCGGGGTCGCCGTGCTGGCGGCGGCACCGGCGCTGGCGCATCATTCCTTCGCGATGTTCGATCAGTCGCACGTCCTCTATGTTTCCGGCACCGTGAAGGAGCTCGAGCTCGTTAATCCGCATGCTTGGCTGCAGGTCGTCGTCAACGACAAAGGCGACGCGCAGACCTGGTCTTTCGAAGGCGGCTCGGTCGCGCAATTGCTGCGGCTCGGCTGGTCGAAGGAAGCCTTCAAGGCGGGCGACGAGGTCGAGGTCGGCTATCGGCCGATGAAGGACGGCTCGCATGGCGGCCAGCTGATGAGCGTGAAGTTCTCGAGCGGCCAGCGCGTTTGCTCGAACCGCGGCTGTGGCGACGGCACCGGCACCATCCTGAACGGAACCCCGGCGGAGTGATCTCCTTCGCTGCGGCGGCCACGCACGGCGCCCCATTGCTCGCCTGCTCTCCCATTCCCGCCCCCGCCGGGTAAACTCCAGCGGGAATCCAGACCCTTCGCAAGATGCCTGAGCAATCAAGCATCTTGCGGCGATTACTGGGTCCCCGCTTTGCGCGCATGGCGCTTTTGTTAAGCGAGGTACCGCAAACCCCTCCCTGCCCCGGTGGGGTCTTGTCAGCGGGCGCTCCTGCGTGACCCAACTACGACCCCTCTCCCCCCCAACCAGGAAGGAGGGAGTCCCAAGCGGGATCGCCACACCCAATCTTAGCGCCCGCGCTTGCGCGGGGACGACCGGCGTGATTGCTCTCAGTCGAAGCTGTCCGGCGGGAAGCGGACGGTCTGGGCGTAGCGCGAGGGCGTGGTCATATCCTTGTTGCCGCGCGCGGGAAGCACGATCGCCTCGACGATATAGAGCCGGCCCTTGTGGTCGTAGAGGGAGCTCAGCGCACGGCTGCCATCCTTGCGATCGACCACAAGAGTGACCCCAAAGATCGACTTCTCATCCTGATAGACGCGCGGGAAGTCCGTGAATATGACGTCGCCTCGGCGCATGAGCTCATAGCCAGCCTCGTTGAGGAGGCTCGAGCCCTTCTCGGCAATGCCGCCGAGATCGACGACGGTCAGCCGGTAGAGTACATGGTCGAGCTCGGCCGAATAGATCATCGCCGGAAGATCCTTGGCCAGAATCGATTTGTAGCTCGACTTCATTGCCGTGGGCTCAGCGGGAAATTGAATCGCGACCCCTTGGTCAGCGTATTTGTATTCTTCCCACGCGGCGGCAGGCCCGGCCCCCATGAAAAGCACGAGAACAACAAAGCCAAGAATGCGCACGGAGCTCCTCCTCTGTTCAGTATGCCATCATAGCACAAGGCTCGGTGGCACGAACTGCCGGGCCTCAGCGGACCTTCGCGATCATGATGAAATCGGCGATCGGGCGATCACGCCGGGCGCCAGTGGCAGGTCGGATCGCTTGACACGCGAAAAGAAGGGTCCTCGGCCGGGAGCTTGGCGAGCGCGACGCCGAGCTTTTCCCGACCTGCGCTCTCGGCTCGACTGCGACTTCGATCAAAGGCGGCTGCACGTTCGGGGATTTCAGACTTGCCCGTCATCGGCCCGGGATTGCGCTAGCGGCTCTAAAGGGTCGTTCCGGTCCGGCATCCAGGTCCGTCGCACGGTTTTGCAATACCCTTAAGTTGATCTGGATCAAATCGCGGATCGTGCGGCTGAGGAAGGCTCCGCATTGGAAATCGGCGAGGAGGAAACAGCACTTGAAAGGATAAGCAGTATGTCGAGCATGGCACATTCTTCAAGAACGTTGGAGGAGAGATCCGGGCTTGGGCCACTGCGGGCCAAATCGGGCTGGATCATCGCTTTGGGTGTCGTCTACATCATCGCCGGAATCATCGCTCTCGGGAGCATGCTCGCCGCGACGGTCGTCAGCGTGTTCGTGGTCGGCATCATGATGGTGATCGCCGGTGTCGCGGAGGTGATAAATGCCTTCCAGATCAAGACCTGGGGCAAGTTCATGCTGTGGCTGCTGCTCGGCGCGCTCTACATCGTCGCGGGCTTTCTCGCGTTCGAGAACCCGCTGTTGGCCGCGGCGGTCCTCACCCTCTTCCTCGGCGTTTCACTCATCGTATCCGGCATAATACGCGTCGCCCTCGCCTTTGGCATGCAACGTACGATGCCGTGGATTTGGGTTCTGCTGTCCGGGATCATCACGGCCTTGCTCGGCCTGATCATCGTGGCGCACTGGCCGGTTTCCAGCCTCTACGTTCTCGGGCTGTTTCTCGGCATCGACCTTGTCATCGCGGGAGCGGGGTGGGTCGGCATCGGTTTCGGGCTCAAGCGGCGCGTCTAGCCCGGCTCGGCAAGTCCGCCGATTGCGAGAACCTCCTCCTCTTGCGAGCCCTTGTTCGACCGGCACTCCACCAGGTCTTCCACGTCTGCCAATGCCAAGGCGCCGGCCTCGGTGAATTCCCGCCGCAGCCTGCCGGTCGTTCATAGTGCGCCCAGAAAAGGGCCCTGGTCGCAGGGCTGAGAAGATGATGCTCGGGCGAGAGATGTCGAAACACGCTCCACTGACCTGCGATCTGCGCTGCATGCCCGCAGTCGCCGAGTCGGTCGGGCCGTGTCACTTGAATTTCGCGCCCGCGCGTTCAGAAATCGGGCTTGTCGGCCCGAGGCACCAGGACAGCCCATGACGAGCCGGACCCCTGGGTATTCTCGGCGCAAGCTGATTCAGGCCAATCCCCAAGCACAGGTCGATAGGTCACGAGCCCTGACCATGGCGTGTTAAATGTCGCCGGATCATCAACCGTGATCTCGACCTGCAATCCCGGCTTCCGCGTATCAGGATCGATGTCGCCCATCCCGTAAGCATTCCTGAAGGGACTGCCGCGGGGGAAGTAATCGTGCTCGTGCTTTTGCTGCAGGGCGTGCGCCAGCGCCCCGTCGATCAGCCTGTACCGCTCGATCACGTGCAATGCGGCGCTGAAGGGTGTGCCAAACCTGTCGATCATCGAAAGCGGCCCGACCTTCTGGCCGGTCGTATCGACCACCAGCGTGTTGTCCTCGTAATGGCCGACGGATTCGCCCTGCCAGCTGGGGTTCGGCTGGGCCGAGTGCGGCGCGTTCATGCGCACGCGGCGAACCTGATGATCACTCAGGTAGAGAACAAGGATCTCGTCCTTCCGTTGGATGAGTCTCATGCCGAATTGGATGTTCAATGTGAACGGTGTTGGTTCCGGCCAACATTGATTATGGGGATTGGGGATCGGAGCGCCGCTCAACTCTCTGTCACCGTTGCGCTTCACAACGGCCGCGGCCGCAGGATTCAAGATCGGACTAGTGTCGTCCCCAACCGCATTGAACATCAGAGTTCCGGCCGGCGTGCGGAGCTTGGTGACGACCGGACCCGGTCCCGCCGCTGGCGGCTCGAAAAGCAGGAAATTGTGACCCCATGCGCCCGCTAGGTCGGGAATGGGTCCAGAAATTTTGCTGTCGGCGGAGGTCGCTGAGCCAACGGCTGGCGCGCCGTCTTGTCCGCAGGCGGGCCCCGCCGCCGCTGCCGCCAATATCACCAATAGCGGAAAATCTCGCCGCTGGAGCTTCATGGCGTGCTCCCCATCCAATTCCGCCTCTCGCCATTGGACGCCGAAACCACGCAACGGCGAGATTCAGTGCCCTCGACGGCGCTTGCTGGCCTCAGGGTCGACGACCCATCATGCCAAAGCGTTCCCGCGCCAATGTTGACCGACCGCCGTAGCGGTTATACTTCAGCCCCAGTCCCCAGACACTGGAGGATCCGATGGTGTCCTCGTGGCACTCCGCGGCCGGTCGGGTGGTCGTCTTGGCGGTGATCCTCGCCGGGGCTTATGCGCTCTGGCACTCCTACGCGAACAAGGGCGCGGACACTCCGGCCAGAACGGCGACGGGCCCGGCGGCCGCCGCGGCACCGATTCCGGTCAGCACCACGACCGTGCAGACCGCCGATTTCCCGGTATACCTGAATGGCCTCGGGATCGTTCAGCCCTTCCAAACCGTGACCGTGCGCAGCCGCGTCGACGGCCAGATCACCAAGGTCGATTTCCGGCAAGGGAGCATGGTCAAGGAAGGCGATGTGCTGGTGGAGATCGATCCGCGGCCCTACAAGGCGGCGCTCGATCAGGCGCGCGCCAAGAAAGCGCAGGATGAGGCCAATTTGGCCAACGCCAAGCGCGACCTCGAGCGCTATACCAGCCTGAAGGATTTTGCCGCCCGGCAGCAGGTCGATACCCAGCAGGCCCTCGTCGACCAATTGACCGCGCAGGTCGCCGGCGACCAGGCCGCGGTCGAGAACGCCCAGACGCAGGTCGACTATACAACCATCAAAGCCCCTCTGACGGGGCGCGCCGGCTTCCGCACCGTCGATCCCGGCAACATCGTTCATGCCTCCGATCAAAACGGCATCGTGACGATCGTGCAGCTGCAGCCGATCTCGGTGGTATTCACAGCGCCGGAGGAGGAGATACCGCGGATCAACAAAGCGCTCCAGGCGGGCGATGTTCCGGTCAAGGCGCTGAGCTCCGACGGCCTGCGAACGCTCGCCCAGGGACGGCTCGCGCTGGTCAACAACCAGGTCGACCAGGCAACCGGCACCATCGGCATGAAAGCGGTCTTTGCCAACAAGGACGATGAGCTGTGGCCCGGACTTTCGATCGCGACCCGCGTCCTCGTCGATACCTTGAAGCAGGCCATCGTGGTTCCAGACGACGCGGTTCAGCGCGGACCCGACGGGCTCTACGTTTTCGTCGTCGGGGATGACAGCAAAGTCGGCATGCAGCCGGTCACCGTCAGCCACGCGGACCAGGGCCAGTCGGTCGTGACCCATGGCCTGACGGCAGGCCAGACAATCGTGGTCGCCGGGCAATATCGGCTGCAGCCCGGGTCTCTGGTGAGGCCGAGCGCGGCAGCGCCGGCGCTCGCCAGGGAGGCCGCCGACACCGCCAAGGCGCCGTGATCATGAACGGCGGCATTTCCGGCCCATTCATCCGCCATCCGATCGCGACCACGCTGTTGATGCTCGGCGTACTTTTCGTCGGCATCGTGGTCTATCCGAAGCTGCCCGTCGCGCCGCTGCCGCAGGTCGATTTTCCGACCATCCAGGTCTCGGCGAGCCTGCCCGGGGCGAGCCCGGACACCATGGCGTCAGCGGTGGCGCAGCCGCTCGAGACCCAGTTCGCGCAGATCCCGGGCGTCGTGCAGATGACCTCGAACAGCGCCTCGGGCTCGACCGCCATTACCATCCAGTTCGATCTCGACCGCAATATCGACGGCGCCGCGAACGACGTGCAGGCGGCGATCAATGCGGCGACCGGGCAGCTGCCGAAAAATCTGCCGACGCCACCGACCTACCGCAAGGTCAATCCGGCGGATGCGCCGGTGCTCCTGCTCGGCGCCACCTCGACCACGCTGCCGTTGACCGAGGTCGACGACTACATCGAGACCAAGCTCGCCCCGCAGATCAGCCAGGTTCCGGGCGTGGCGCAAGTCTCGATCGGTGGCCAGCAGAAGCCGGCGATCCGCATCCAGCTCGACCCCGCCAAGCTCGTTGCCAAGGGATTGTCGCTGGAGGATGTCCGCATCCCGCTCGCGGTCACGACAGTGGACAGCCCGAAGGGCGCGATCAGGGGCGAGACGCGGGCCTTCACCATCTATACCAACGACCAGCTCACCCAGGCCCAGGATTGGAACGACGTTATCGTCGCCTATCGCAACGGCGCGCCGCTGCGCGTCCGCGACATCGGCCAGGCCGTGACCGGCCCGCAGGACGTGACCCAAGCCGCCTGGACCGACGGCCGGCGCGGTCTCGTCATCGTCATCTTCAAGCAGCCTGGTGCCAATGTCATCTCGACGGTCGACGCGATCAAGGCCGAGCTGCCGCGCCTGCAGGCCAACATCCCGCCCGGGATCGAGATCTTCACCCTGAGCGACCGCACGCAGACCATCCGGGCGGCGATCCGGGACGTGCAGGTGACCCTCCTCGTCACCATCGCGCTGGTGGTGTTGGTAATTTTCATCTTCCTGCGCAGCCTGTGGGCGACGATCATCCCGAGCGTCACCGTGCCGCTGGCGTTGCTCGGCGCTTGCGCGTTGATGTGGTTCGCCAATTACAGCCTCGATAATCTTTCGCTGATGGCGCTGACCATCGCGGTCGGCTTCGTGGTCGACGACGCCATCGTGATGCTGGAGAACACCACCCGTTATGTCGAGGAGGGCGAGGCTCCGCTCGCCGCCGCGCTCAAGGGTTCGCGCGAGATCGCCTTCACCATCGTTTCGATCAGCATCTCGCTGATCGCGGTCCTCATCCCGCTGCTGTTGATGGGCGGCATCATCGGCCGCCTGTTCCGGGAATTTTCGGTGACCCTGTCGATGACCATCATAGTGTCGGCTTTCGTGTCGCTGACCCTGACGCCAATGATGGCCTCGCGCTTTCTCAAGCCGCCGAGCGAGACGCGGCACGGGCGCCTTTACGCCGCGAGCGAGCGCGCCTTCGAGGGGATGTTGCGCGCCTACGAGCGCGGCCTCGACGTCGTGCTGCGGCATCGCTTCGTCACGCTCTGCGTGTTCTTCGCCACGTTGGCGCTCTCGGTCTTTCTGTTCGTCATCATCCCCAAGGGATTCTTTCCGCAGCAGGACATCGGCCTCATCACCGGCATTTCCGAGGCATCGCAGGATATTTCTCCGGCCGCCATGATGACCTACCAGAAGGCGCTCGGCGACATCGTCGCGATGGACCCGGCCGTCGACCACGTCGGCATGTTCATCGGCGGCGCGGGCAACGCGCCGAACAACGGGCGCATGTTCATTGCGCTCAAGCCGCGCGACCAGCGCGACGTGAATGCCGACCAAGTGATTGCGCGGCTGCGCGCCAAGCTCGACGGCGTCGAAGGCGCAAGGCTGTTCCTGCAGGCGGCCCAGGATGTCCGCGTCGGCGGCCGCCCATCGCGCACGCAGTTCCAATACACGCTGCAGGGCGCCGACATCGCGGAGTTGAACGAATGGGCGCCGAAGGTGCTAGCCAAGCTCAAGACCCTGCCGGAGCTGCGCGACCTCGCCAGCGACCAGCAGTCCGCTGGAACCACGTTGACCTTGACCATCAACCGCGACCAAGCCTCCCGCTACGGCCTGACGCCGCAGCTCATCGACGACACGCTCTATGACGCCTTCGGCCAGCGGCAGATCGCGCAGTACTTCACGCAGCTCGCGAGCTACTACGTGATCATCGAGGTCCTGCCTTCGCTGCAAGGCGACCCGGCAACCCTTGACCGGATCTTCCTGCGCTCACCGACGGGCGGCGGCGAGGTCCCCCTTTCGGCTTTTGCCAAATGGACGACGACGCCGATCCAGCCGCTATCGATCAGCCATCAGGGACAATTTCCGGCGATAACCATCAGCTTCAATCTGGCGCAGGGCACCGCGCTCGGCCAGGCCACGCAGGCGATCGAGCAGGCGATGGTCCAGCTGAATCTGCCCGCCAGGATCATCACGAGCTTCCAGGGCAACGCCCAGGCCTTCCAGGATTCACTATCGACTGTGCCGATGCTGATCCTGGCCGCGCTGGTCGTGGTCTACATCATCCTCGGCATTCTCTACGAGAGCTACATCCATCCCATCACCATCCTCTCGACCCTGCCCTCGGCCGGCGTCGGCGCGCTGGCGACATTGATGCTGTTTGGTTTCGACTTCAGCCTGATCGCGCTGATCGGCGTCATCCTGCTGATCGGGATCGTGAAGAAGAACGGCATCATGATGGTCGACTTCGCGATCGTCGCCGAGCGCGACCAGCACCTGGCGACGGTCGAGGCGATCCGCCGCGCGGCCATCATCCGTTTCCGGCCGATCATGATGACCACCATGGCGGCGATGCTCGGCGGCGTGCCGCTCATGCTCGGCCACGGCACCGGCTCCGAGATCAGGCAGCCGCTCGGCTACGCCATGGTGGGCGGGTTGCTGGTGAGCCAGGCGCTGACCTTGTTCACCACGCCGGTCGTGTACCTCTATCTCGACCAGCTGTCGCAATGGCTCAACCGCGCCTCGCCCGCCGGGAAGGCGGGGGGTCGCGCGGCTGGCGAGCAAACCGGGAAGCGGCCCGAGTCACAAACGATTGCCGCTGAGTGATTGTCGCCGATGACAGATGGCGGTGGGCGCTCGGCGGGCGCTCAACATGGCCGACGACGTTGCCGGGCCACTCGTCGTCGCGTCAGTGAGCGGGCACAATCTGCGATCGAGCCTCCCGCGGCGTTTTGCCGGTCCAACGCTTGAATGCATGGGTGAATGCGCTGACTTCATGGTAGCCGAGCAGCCACGCGATTTCGGAAATCGAAATATTGCTGTCCGCGAGGTGGCGTCTTGCGAGGTCAGATCGCAGGCTCTCCAGCACTTCGGAAAAGGTTACTCCCTCTGCCGACAATCGCCGGGCGAATGTGCGCTGACTGGTGCCCAGGCGACGGGCAATTTCCCCAACCTGGACTTTCCCATGCGGCAGGAGCGGGACGATCGCATTCTCGACGCTCGCCCGAAATGTGCCGCGGCGGGGGGGCCGGCGCGACAACGCATCTTCGCAATAGCCGACCAGAAGCCTGTTGAGGTACGGGTCGGCGCTGACGGTCGGCAGGCCCGCGATCGTCGCGGCGAATGTCGCTGCGTCAATTTCCGCGCCGAACTCGACGTCGCTGCCGAAGAAATCGATAACCTCGGGACAGCCCCGTTCGCGGTGATGCATGAATTGAACCCGGGTGGGCAGCACGCGAATGCCGGATAGCTGCCGGCACATCCGCACCAGGGCGACCATGACGAACTCGATCTGATGCCGATCGAGGTGACGGCTGACGCCGACGTGGTGAACCGTTATGACCACGTTGGTGTTGTCGAGGTAATGCAGCGACAAACCCTCATTGGCGATCGTGCTGTAGCGCGTGCCACGTTGCAGCGCTTCGCCCATCGTTTCCGAGGAGGCCGCGACATAGTAGAGCCATCCAATCTCCCGCAGATCAGGCGACAGGGCAAGATGGAAACCCAGGAGATCGTCTTTCAACTCATCCGCTGCGAGATTGAGGAAGTTTATTTGATCCCGCACCCGCAGACGTGCTCCCGGATCTTCGATCTGGCCCAACGTCAAGTTCGTCCTCTTCAGGATCGGCTCGAGATCGACTCCAGCCGCCTTCGCGCGCGCGTAGGCCAGGCGGGTTATGGCGCCGCCGGTAGTCGGATGCACGCCCGCAAGTGCCGCATCACGATCACCCACGAAATCGCCTCCATGGTCGCGTGCCATCGGCTGGCACGTCCAGTCAAAGCTTCGGCAGAGAATAGCAAGACGCCCACCGAAAGGCCTAGCTATTTGGGTCTCCCTTTTCGTCGTAGTTGGACGAATCGCGCGACCTGATTGCAAATATCGCGAACAAACATCAAGAAACGGCATCAGGGCCACAAATCTTGTCGTCCGCTCAGAATCAGAAAAAGACCGTCGTCATCATAGACGACAATTCCGCAGTGCGCCGGGCGATAAAGGACCTTCTCTCAGCATTCGGATATATCACCTACATTTTCGGTTCGGCCGAGGCGTTCCTCCTCGCCGCCAGGGCGAGCAAGGCGGACTGCCTTGTCGTCGACGTCGACCTCGGCGATATTTCCGGCATTGAGCTGGGACGTCGGCTGGCGGAAGAGGGCTACAAATTTCCAATAATATTTGTCTGCGCTCGTGACGATGAGGTAATCCGGAATCAGGCTGCGCAATTGGGTTGCATCGCCTATCTGCAGAAGCCGTTTACGGCTGACGAGCTGATCGCGGCCACCGTAAGGGCGGTGGGCTAGGCGCTTGATCCGTCTCCGCTTCGAACGTCGAGCGTCGTCGAGCTCTACAAATAGGCGTTATAGTGCTGGCGCATGTCCTTATCGGAAAACCGGTAACCGCTGCTCCGGGACATGCGCTATGGCACGGGCTCGGAGCCGCCATCGGCGCGGCGCAGATAGCGGCGGACAAGCCGCGCCGCGATCAGCCCCAGGATCATCACGGCGAGGGCGAGGAAGAAGATCTCGCTCGGGCGGGCGCCGGCGAGCCTGACCAAGAGGCCGAAGGCCGCGCCCGGGAAGACATGGGCCGGCGCCCAGGCGAGCGCCGAAAGCACGTTGGCCACATAGAACTGGCGCGCCGGCATGTGCACGATGCCGGCGATCAGGGGCACGAAGGCGCGCACCACCGCGGTGAAGCGCGCCAGGAAGACGCTCATCGCGCCGTAGCGGGCGAAGAAGTCCTCGCTGCGGGCGATGAACTTGGGAAAGCGATTGAGCGGCCAGCGCTGCAACACCTCGCGCTGCAAGCGCAGCCCGAGCCAGAACGAGGCGCCGTCGCCCAGAATGGCGCCCACGACGGCGGCGACGAGCAGCCACCAGGGACTGACATCGGCGCCGGTCGCCAGCGCGCTGATGGCAACGATCAAGGTGGAGCCCGGCACGATGGTGCCGACGATCGGAATGGCCTCGGAGAATGCCAAGAAGAACACCGCCAAGGCGGCGTATTCCGGATGCATCCGGACGAAACTGGTGAGGCCGAAGTGGAGGAAATCCATGGGAGGGACTTTGCCTCGGACCGGTAGGGGCGGAGCGAAATCCGGGACCCTGCGCGTCCGCGGCGACGCCGTTCCCGCATTGCGCTACGCTACATACGGGCTACAGGCAACTAATCCGGCCGTGCCCCGGAGAATTTCACCACCTTGGCCCATTTCTCCGTCTCCTCGGCGATCAGCTTGCCGAAGTCGGCGGCGGTTCCGAGCAAGGGCGTGCCGCCGAGATCGGCGAGCCGCGCCTTGAGCTTGGGATCGGCGAGCCCGGCATTGACGGTGGCATTGAGCTTGTCGACGATCTCCGGCGGCGTGCCCTTGGGCGCCCCCATCCCGAACCAGGCGCTCGCCTCGTAGCCCGCAACGGTCTCGCCGACCGACGGCACGCCGGGCAGCGCCTCCGAGCGCGCGGCCGTCGTTACGCCGAGCGCGCGCAGCTTGCCGGCACGGATATACTCGACCGAGGACGGCAGATTGTCGAAGATGACCTGCACCTGGCCGCCCATCAGATCGGTCAGCGCCGGTGCGGCACCGCGATAGGGGACGTGCAGCATGTTGACGCCGGTCATCATCTTGAACAGCTCGCCCGAGACATGCACCGAGGTGCCGTTGCCGGAGGAGGCCATGTTGACCTTGCCGGGATTGGCCTTGGCGTAGGTGATGAACTCGGCGACGGTCTTGGCCGGAACGCCCGGGTTGACCTCCATCACGTTCGGCACCCGGATGATGCCGGCGACCGGCGCAATGTCGCGGATGAAGTTGAA
>Ga0126371_10004390_pt1 | contig 12447 bp, 14 predicted proteins | sample PanSoiMetaPlot_4_FD_110145 | JGI IMG/M metagenome (GOLD analysis project Ga0126371, IMG submission 110145) | Tropical forest soil microbial communities from Panama - MetaG Plot_4 | ecosystem: Environmental > Terrestrial > Soil > Tropical forest > Bulk soil | place: Panama | collected 2016-02-17
ACCCAGATCCAGGAGCAGACGCTGGTGTTCGTGCCGAAGATCCTGGCGATCTTCGTCACGCTGCTGCTGGCGCTGCCGTTCATGGCGGACTCGCTGCAGGCCCATATGATGCGGATATCGTCGCGAATCATCGGCGGGTGAGGCAATCTGGCACTATGCGCATCGACGTCTCGTTTCTCCCGGCGCTCGCTGCCGCCTTCATGCTGGCATTCGCCCGCATCGGCGCCATGGTGATGCTGATGCCGGGATTCGGCGAGACCAACATTCCCGTGCGCATCAAGCTCTCGATCGCGCTTCTGTTGACGCTGATCATGCTGCCGCTGCACCGGCAGGCCTACCAGATCGACATGCAGTCGCTGACTTCGCTGCTGGTATTCATGCTGCAGGAGATCTTCATCGGCGTCGTGCTCGGCGCCACCGCGCGGGTGACGCTCGGCGCGCTGCAGACCGCGGGCTCCGTGATCGCCCAGCAGATGGGGCTCGGATTCGTCACCTCGGTCGATCCGACCCAGGGCCAGCAGGGCCTCTTGATCGGAAACTTTCTCACCTTGCTCGGCGTGACGCTGCTGTTTGCGACCGACAGCCATCATCTCGTCATCGCCGCGCTGAACGACAGCTACAAGATTTTCGCGCCGGGCGAGATGATGGCCAGTGGAGATGTCGCCTCGCTCGCCACGCGTGCCTTCGCCGCCGCCTTCAAGATCGGTCTGCAGCTTTCGGCGCCCTTCCTGGTGTTCGGCCTGGTGTTCAATATCGGGCTCGGCGTGCTGGCGCGGTTGATGCCGCAGATGCAGGTCTATTTCGTCGGCGCGCCGCTCTCGATCTTCGCGGGCTTCCTGATCCTGGCCGCCGTGCTGGCTGCGATGATGGGGACGTTCCTCGACTATTTCGTCGGCGTGATGCACGACATGTCGCCGCTCAGATGAGGCATTGATCGATGGCGGACGAGAGCGACACGTCAGACAAGACAGAAGACCCGACGCAAAAACGTCTCGACGAAGCGCTCGAGCGCGGCGACGTCGTCAAGAGCCAGGAGCTCAACACCTGGTTTGTGATCGCGGGCGGCACGCTCGTCCTGTCGACCTTCTCCGGATCGATCGGCGACGGAATTCTGGTGCCGCTGCGCAACCTGATCGCCAATTCCTGGATGATCCACACCGACGGGCCCGGGCTACTTGCGCTCGCCCGCAGTCTCGAATATGCGCTGGTCGCCGCGATCGGGTGGCCGCTCCTGATGCTGGCGCTGGCGGCGATCGCGGGCAACATGATGCAGCATCGCCTCGTATGGTCGGCCGAATCGCTCAAACCCAAGCTCAGCAAGATATCGCCCGGCACCGGCGCGAAGCGAATTTTTGGCAAGCAGGCCGCGGTCAACTTCGCCAAGGGCCTGTTCAAGCTGGCCGCGCTTAGCGCGGTCATGACCGCGATTTTATGGCCGGAGCGCGAGCGGCTGGAATCGTTGGTGCGGTTCGATCCGGCGGCGCTGCTCGGCGTCACCAGCTCGATGACGGTGCATCTGCTGGGAGCCGTGGTCGCGATGCTCGCGGTGGTCGCGATCGCCGACTATCTGTTCCAGTACCGGCAATGGTACGAGCGGCAGAAAATGTCGCTGCAGGAGATGAAGGAGGAGTTCAAGCAGTCCGAAGGCGATCCGCACGTCAAGGGCAAGATCAGACAATTGCGCCAGGCGCGCATGAAGAAGCGCATGATGGCCGCGGTGCCGAAGGCCTCCGTGATCATCACCAACCCGACGCACTATTCGGTGGCGCTGTCCTATGAGCGCGGCATGTCGGCGCCGGTCTGCGTCGCCAAGGGCGTCGACAACCTCGCTTTCAAGATCAGGGAGATCGCGCGCGCCCACGACATCCCGATTGTCGAGAACGTGCCGCTGGCGCGCTCGCTCTATGCGACCGTCGAGATCGATCAGGAAATTCCGGTCGAGCACTATCACGCGGTCGCCGAGATCATCGGCTACGTCATGGGTCTCAAGCGCAATTTGTCCGGCGGGCGGCGGGTATGATACGGCCTGCCGGCGGCGCAAGCGCAGCGGAACGCGGCACAGGGCCGAGCAAAAAAGGCCTGAAAAAGGCTTTGGGAACACGTGAAATAGGAGCTTGATGGACTTGCGCTGGAGAGCCCGATTCAGGCACCAAGGGGGTTATCGCGCGATTTGCGCGCGTCATCATTTTCATTTTTCTGCCGACAGGCCTCCTTTGCCGCCATGACCGTCGATATCGACCATGATTCGCTTGGGGAGTCCGTAATCTCCCACGAGCCGCCACGGCGCAGCGGCAGCATCCTGCTGGTGCTTCTGGTTGCGGGCGGGCTGGTGGCCGCGGCGGTTGCGCTGATGACGATCGGGCGCGCTCAGGCGCAGCCTTATATTCTCGCTTTGCTGGCGCTGCTCGCCACTGTCGGGCTGTTCAGCCTGTTTGCCTTCGCCGCCGGCATCATCCGCTTTGCCGATCGCGCCGCCGACGACCCCGTGATCGCGCGGATCTCCGACCATGCTTTCGACGGGCTGGCGGTGACCGATCCCCGCGGTCACCTGGTCTATTGCAATGCCGCCTATCTTGCACTCACGGGCGCGTCCGGCCTCCTGGACGCACGGCCGGTCGAGCGCGTCTTCATCGGCAATCCCGATGTGTCGGAGGCGGTGTTTCGCCTGTTGAAGGCGGCGCGCGAGGGCAAGCGGCAGCAGGAGGAGGTCAGGCTCACGGGCCAGAGCGGCAGCCATGGCCATTGGCTCAGGATGCGGGTCCGGCCGCTCGGCAAGGACAAGCGGGAAGCGAAATATGCTGTGTGGTCGATCGCCGATATCACGCGCGACCGCGAGCGCCAGGAAGACGTGTTCCGGGAGCTGCAGCATGCGATCGAATATCTCGACCATGCGCCGTGCGGATTCTTCTCGGTCAATCCGGCCGGCGAACTTGTCTATGTCAACGCGACGCTGGCGAACTGGTTGGATTACGATCTCGCCGAGATCGGCTCGGGCGGGTTGCGGCTGGCCGACATCGTCTCCGGCGACGGCGCCGCGCTGCTCACCTCGATCGTCGCCGTGCCGGGCGAGGTCAAGACCGAGGTGTTCGACATCGATCTGAAGATGCGTAGCGGCAAAACCGTGCCGGTCCGCCTCTATCATAAGCTCGCCTTCGGCGCCGACGGCGCGGCGGGCCCGTCGCGGACGCTCGTGATCAGCCGCGCCCGCGACGAGCGCTCCGACCCCGAGCGCGCCGCCGAAGTGCGCTTCATGCGCTTCTTCGACCATACCCCGATGGCGATCGCGACCGTCGACCGCTCCGGCGCCGTGGTGCGCGCCAATGCCCGCTTCGCCAAGCTGGCGCAAAGCCTCGGCGGTGACAGCGCCGCCCACAAATCGATCTTCCGCGCGGTGAATGCCCGCGACCGCAATCTTCTCATTGCGGCGATCAACCAGGCCGCCGAAGGGCAGGGCGACATCGCGCCGGTCGAGGTGATGCTGGAGGGCGCGCGGGAGCGCTGGGGGCAGTTCTTCGTCACCACCGTCGAGGAAAGCGAGCGCGACACGGAAGCCGCCATCGTCTACATGCTGGAGACCACCGAGCGGCGGGCGCTGGAGAACCAGATCAACCAGTCGCAGAAGATGGACATGGTCGGCCAGCTCGCCGGCGGCATCGCGCATGACTTCAACAACGTGCTGTCCGCCATCATGATGGCGAACGACTTCCTCCTGAACGCGCACAAGCCGACCGATCCGTCGTTCCAGGACATTATGCAGATCAAGCAGAACGCGACGCGTGCCGCGACATTGGTGCGGCAGCTTCTGGCGTTCTCGCGGCGGCAGACCTTGCGGCCGCAGGTGCTCGACCTCGGCGATGCGCTGTCCGACCTGACCATGCTGTTGCGCCGGCTGATCGGGGAGAAGGTCAAGCTCGACTTCGTGCACGGCCGCGATCTCTGGCCGGTCAAGGTCGACGTCTCGCAGTTCGAACAGGTGATCGTCAATCTCGCGGTCAATGCGCGCGATGCGATGCCCGATGGCGGCGCGCTGACGGTGAAGACCGCCAATGTCACCGCAGCCGAGTCCGCGCAGCTTGCCCACAAGGGCATGCCGGCGGCGGATTATGTGCGGATCGGGATCACCGACACCGGCACCGGCATTCCCGCCGATATCCGCGACAAGATCTTCGAGCCGTTCTTCTCGACCAAGGAGGTCGGCAAGGGCACGGGTCTTGGCCTGTCCACGGTCTATGGCATCATCAAGCAGACCGGCGGCTTCATCTACGTCGACTCCGAGGTCGGCAGGGGCACCTCGTTCCACATCTTCCTGCCGCGACACCACCCGGAACCCGAAATCGAGACCGAGGCGCAGGCGACCAATGGCGCGGCAAAGGCCGAGGCCAAGCCGCGCACGGATCTGACGGGGCAAGGTACCATTCTGCTGGTCGAGGACGAGGAGGGCCTCCGCTCGCTGAACGCCCGCGGCCTGCGCTCGCGCGGCTACAGCGTGATCGAGGCCTCCAACGGCGTCGAGGCGATGGAAGCGCTCGAACAGGGCAGCGGCACGGTCGATCTCGTGGTGTCGGACGTGGTGATGCCGGAAATGGACGGACCGACGCTCTTGAAGGCGATGCGCGCCCGCAATCCCGATATCAAGGTGATTTTCGTGTCCGGCTACGCCGAGGACGCGTTCGAGAAGAGCCTGCCGGAAAACCAGCAATTCTCCTTCCTGCCGAAGCCCTTCACGCTCAGCCAGCTGGTTGCGGCGGTCAAGGAGACCATGGCGCCGCAATAGGGTAGGGCGGAAACGCACGGGTCTCCCATGAGGTGACGGCCTGCGCTTCGCTCCGGCCATCCTCAAATGGGGTCTCAACCAAAGGGTTGGAACCTGGGATCAATGGCATTTGGCTCTACCCCTTGAAAATAGATGACTTTGCCGCATCCCCGCGACCGAGCGCCGCAGCCGCTATGCCCGCTTGCGGCTTCACTTTTGGGCAGTGCTGCCCATCTTAAGAGCGTTCCCCATTCCGGGGATTTGGGACAAGGACATGAGATTTTCGCTTCATTTGCGTGGAGTGGTTCAGGCCATCGCCGTCGTTCTTGCGTTGGCGCTGCCGACGGTCCTGGTCATTTCCTCCGCCGACGCCCGTGTCGGCGGCGGCTTCAGCTCGGGCTCGCGCGGCTCGCGTACTTTCTCGCCGCCGCCCTCGACATCGACCGCGCCGGGCACGGCCCAGCCCTTCAATCGCACCTTCAGCCAGCCGGGCAGCCCCAATATCGGCGCGCCTGCAGGTGGCGGTCTTTTTAACCGGCCGGGCGGCCTGTTCAATCGGCCCGGCGGCTTGCTCGGCGGCCTCGCCGCGGGCTTCCTTGGCGCCGGCCTGTTCGGCATGCTGTTCGGCGGCGGCATGTTCTCAGGTATCGGCGGCTTCTCGTCGATCCTCGGCCTGCTCTTGCAGATCGCGCTGATCGTCTTGGTGGTGCGGCTTGCGATGTCCTGGTGGCACCGCCGCCAGATGACGGAGCCGGCCTATGCCGGCGCGGGTCCGGGCGTTGGCGCGGGGCAGGCACAGGCATCGACCTTCGGCCGGGGCTTTGGGTTCGGGTCCGGCAGCGCCCCGCTCGAAATTCAGCCTGCAGACTACGAAGCCTTCGAGCGCCTGCTCGGGGAAATCCAGGTCGCGTGGTCGAATGAGGATATCGGCCGGCTGCGCATGCTGGCGACGCCGGAAATGGTCTCCTATCTCGAGGGCGACCTCGAGCAGATCCGCGCCCGCAACCAGATCAACAAGACGTCCGGCACCAGACTGCTCCAGGGCGACCTCGCGGAAGCCTGGCGCGAAGGCGATACCGACTTTGCCAGCGTCGCGATGCGGTTCTCGCTGATCGACCGGACGCTCGATCGCACCACCGGCCAGCTCGTCGAAGGCAGCGAGCAGCCGACCGAGATCACCGAAGTCTGGACGTTCCTGCGTCCGCGCGGCGGCAATTGGGAGCTCTCGGCGATTCAGCAGACCAGCTAGAGAGCATGATCCGGAAAAGTGGAAACCGGTTTTCCGAAAAGATCATGCTCAAACAAAGACCGGATAGTCGAACGAATAGAGCAAAGCGCCGCGGCTGGTTCCGCGGCGCTTTCTTGTTAGATTGGTGCTGCTCGCGCGCGCGGAATAACGGGGTTGCTTGCGTGTTGATGACAGGCCGGGCGTGACGAACGGGATGGCAAGCGCCCGAGCAAAATTGAAAGGGAGGAAATGATGGTGTTGTCCAGCAGACTTCTTTCACGCGCATCTTTGGTCGCGGCCGCCTGCGTCGTGGCGCTCGCGGCAGAGAGCGCGCATGCGCAATCAGCCGGCATGACCTTCTTCCTGACCAGCAACGGCATCGGCAATGGCGGTAATCTCGGCGGGCTCGCAGGTGCCGACAATCATTGCCAGACGCTGGCGCAGGCGGCCGGCGCAGGCACCAAGACCTGGCACGCCTATCTCTCCACGCAGGCCGCCGACGGAAAGCCGGCCGTCAATGCGCGCGACCGCATCGGCAAGGGGCCCTGGCAGAATTCGAAAGGCACGGAGATCGCCAAGGACGTCGCCGATCTGCATAGCGCGAACAACAACCTCACCAAGCAGACCGCGCTCTCCGAGAAGGGCGACGTTATCAACGGCCGCGGCGATACGCCGAACCGTCATGACGTGCTGACGGGATCGCAAGGCGACGGCACCGCGTTCGGTCCCGAAAACGACCGCACCTGCAAGAACTGGACGAGCAGCACGCAGGGGGCGGCGATGCTGGGTCATTCCGATCGCATGGGCCTGCGTGACGACGATGCCTCGAAGTCCTGGAATTCCTCGCATCCCTCGCGCGGCTCGGACGGCGGCTGCTCGCAGGCCGATCTCAAGAGCACCGGCGGCGACGGTCTGCTCTATTGTTTCGCAGCGAACTGACGGCGCACCGGCAATCTCGTCATTCCCCGATGCGCAATTGCGCATCTGAGGTCTGCTGCTCGCGTACCATCCCGGAATGACGGCGTTCGCACGGCCTGCTATGCTTGCGAAATCGATCGTGGGCGTTGCGGATGAAATACGAGCTCTATTACTGGCCGGGCATTCAGGGCCGCGGCGAATATATTCGCCTCGCGTTGGAGGAGGCGCGCGCCGATTATGTCGATGTCGCGCGCGATGCGCGCGGCACGGCCGCGATGACAGGGATGATGGAGCACGGCGGTACGCCGCCCTTTGCCCCACCATTCTTGAAGGCGGGGAAACTCGTGATCGGGCAGACCGCGAATATCCTGCTCTATCTCGGCGCGCGCCATGGGCTGGCGCCGAAAGCCGAAGCAGGCCGGCTCTGGGTGCATCAGTTGCAGCTCACGATCGCCGATCTCGTGCTGGAAATTCATGACACCCATCATCCGCTCGGGCCGTCGCTCTATTATGAGGACCAGAAGGCGCCGGCCAAGAAGCGCACCGAAGATTTCTGGAATGAGCGCGTGCCGAAATATCTCGGCTATTTCGAGGGACTGTTGAACGCGGGCGGTGGCGCCTATGTCACCGGTCGCAGGATCAGCTATGTCGATCTCTCGTTGTTCCAGATCGTTGCGGGCCTGCGCTACGCCTTTCCGAAGCGGATGAAGGCGTTCGAGGGCGATATTCCGGGTCTGGTCGAATTGCATGACCGCGTGGCCTCGCGGCCGAACATCAAGGCTTATCTCGCAAGCGACCGCCGCATCCCCTTCAATGAAGAGGGCATCTTCCGCCACTACAGGGAATTGGATGCGTAGCTGGAGCATGACCCGGAAAAGCATGCCCTCGGGCCACGACCCGATGGGTGCGCAGCGGTTTTCCGAAAAGGTCATGCTCAAACAAAGTGCTCAAGCGCGATGTCGATTTAAGGGGGTGAGGGTGGGGACCAAATGGGATGGAGACCCTCACCCCCTATCCCTCTCCGTGCGCGAGAGGGAGAGCGATGTCGGAGGCGTCGTCACCAGCTATGAAGGACGACGCCCCTTCGAAGTCGCTCGTCCCTGTCTTACCGCTATGTCGGAGCGCGTGCGTCCGCCATATGGAGGACGTGCACGTTTGGACGGCCGCGTCGGACGCGTGCAGACCGCTCAGCTCCTGACCGGGGAGGAGAACGCCGCGACGAGCTTGACGAGATCGGCCTGCCGCCTCGTATCTGTCTTGGTGAAGATCCGCCCCAGATGCGTTTTCACCGTTGACTCCGCGACGTCCAGGTTTCGCGCGGTTTCGGACACGCCGCCGAATTCGACCACCGTCAGCAGCACGCGGGTCTCGGCCGGCGTCAGCCTGAAGACCTTCTTGACGATGTCGGCCGCCGCCGGCGCGTCGAGCGAGGCCTTGCTGACGAACAGCACTGCGGTCGCCTCGTAAGCGAGCCCAGTCGTGCGGCGCTGGCCGGATGTCAGAGGCAGGAGGTGGCCGACAAAGCGCTCCCCGTCCAGCGCGACAAAGGGAAGCGCAACGCTACCGCTCCGCACTGCGACGTCGCCGAGAACCGAGGCTGCGACCGCATCGCGGAGAACGCGATTGAGCTTGGGGTCGGCGGCGACAAGCCGGCCGCGCTCGTTGAGAAGAAAATCCCTGCGGCTGAGAACATCCCGGCCGCTTTCATTGGTGTGTGTGATATGCCCGGCACCGTTGAGCAGAAACGCGGCCGCTTTGAGCTCGTCGAGCGTGTGCTCGATCGGGGAGGCGATTCTGGCCTGCTGCTGCAGCACTTGTCTGATCAATACCGCGCGGACCAAATGCGGCACGATCGGTCTCAGACGCCGCCGCAGCCTGTCGTCGACAATCCTGTCTGTCGGCAGTCCGATATAGGCGAAGCTATTGGCGGTCTTGTCGAGCAGGACGGTGGCGGCGTCCTGAAGGCGCTGCGGGCGGGCCCATTCGTTGTAGAACTGGGTTTTGCGGAATGTCTCTATCGGCAGCCAGTCTTCCGTGCTGTGAACTTCCCCCGTGTTGAAAAGCCGGATCGAATGGGTCGGATCGAATTGTCCGTAAGTGTCGAGATAGCTTTTTGCAAAGGGAGGCGAAATCCCGGCTGAGCGGCTGCAGCGAAGGTCGCCGTTTGTATCTTTCACGACGAGGGCCGCAGCCCGTGCGCCCGTGAATTCCGCGATACGGCTGAGTGTTTGCTGGGCAAGACCCGAATCGAATGTGGAATCGTAGATATCTTCAACAATGGAAAGCAGCCACGAATCGGGGTTTCCCTGCTTGTCGGTCAAGGATGGAACCTTCCGGAAAGCGGTCGGTCGCGAAGCAGTTCCTCGCATCATCTCGGCAATCTCTTCAGTATGCTTACGATTTGATCGGGACATAGTCTTTTGTCTATGCTTTCGGTGTTTCGTTCAAAGATAGCTTCATTCAGTTCTTGACCGGCGGGGCGAACCCCGCGACGAGCTTGACGAGATCGGCCTGACGCTTGGTGTCGGTTTTGGTGAAAATCCGTCCGAGATGGGTGGCAGCGGGGAACGGTCCGGAGGCGGGCTCAGGAAAGGACGGCTCCATCGATAAGGCTATTTAGAGGCCGGAGGTTCAGTCCTCCAATGAGGTAGGTCACAGTGCAGGGCCGACGCGCGATAACATTTTCGGGCGTGCGCGTGCGGACGCTAGATAACCCCGGCCGTTTCGAGTTATTCCGCAGCCGAAACTCGACAGTGTACTTACAATAGGAAATAGGACTAAAGCGCAGCTCGTCGCTCGATTCAGTTCGCTCCAAGCCTATTCGCGCTTAGCTGCTGCGTCCGTCGATCGGCGTCATCGCAATTTTCGACAGGTCGATCCCGTCGATGCAGCTGACGTTCAGCGCGACCACCTCGGTTCCATCGGGCTTCTTGCCGCGCGCGAACACCTCGACGCCGCAATCGACGCAGAGCTGGTGGCGGATCGCGTGCTTGTTGAACAGATACTCATGCAAATTGTCTTCGCCGGCGCGTAGTTGAAAATGCTCCGGCGCCATGAAGGTGAAATGCAGTCCCTTCTTGGTGCAGATCGAGCAATTGCAGGCCGTGACCATCGCAAGATCCGTGGTGCATTCAAACCGCACCTGGCCGCAATGGCAGCCGCCGGTGAAAGTTCTGCTCGCGGGCATGACGTCCTCCATTGCCAGCATAACGCCGTCATTTCAGCAAAGTTGCGGCGAAGCATCCGAGCCTCGCCCCTGTCCGGGTACATGGGCGGGGTCAGGGCTTGACTTATATATAAGTAACTACTTATATATGATCATGACCGCCGCCCAACTCACATCCGTACTGAAAACGCTCGCCGATCCGACCCGCCGCGCGATGTTTGAGCGGATCGCGCGGGACGGTGAGGTCGCGGCGACCGGGCTGGTGCGTGGCACACGGGTGTCGCAGCCGGCCGTGTCGCAGCATCTGCGCGCGCTGCGCGAAGCGGGACTTGTCGTCGAGCGGCGCGAAGGCCGCCACATCCGCTATCGCATCGCGCCCGAGGGGCTTTCACCGCTGATCGACTGGCTCGGCCATTATCAAGCATTCTGGCGCGAGCGCTTCGACAGGCTGGAGGCCATGTTGAAGGAGAGCAAGGAATGAGCCGCACCGCAATCGTCGTCGATAAGGTCCTGCCTTTCACTGCGGAGAAGATCTGGCGCGCATTGACGAACTCGGATCAGATCGCGAAATGGCTGATGCCGAACGACTTCGTGCCGCAGGTCGGCCAGCGCTTCAATTTTCGCACCCGTCCGATGGGCGATTGGGACGGCGTCGTGCATTGCGAAGTGCTGGCTTGCGAGCCGCCGCGTCTGTTGCGCTATTCATGGAAGGGCGGATCGGACTCTGGCAAAGCCTCACGTCTCGATACCGAGGTCACCTGGACGCTGACGCCGGTCGAAGGCGGCACTCATGTGCGGATGGTGCATGACGGTTTCGTGCTGCCCGAAAACAGCATTGCCTATGATGCGATGAGCCCCGGCTGGGGCCGGGTGCTGGATCGGATCGCGAGCGTCGTCGCCGAGGCAGCCTAGCTGCCTCTATCGTTGATGTCGGGCGCGCGCGTTCTCAGACCAATTGATCGACGCGGGTGCCCTGACCGGGCGGCAGCGGAGGCGGCGGGGGCGGCTGATAGGCGTTGGCGCCGCTCGCATCGCCGCCGTTTTTCGCGGACTGCGACTGGTCCGCAGTCCTGGTATCAGTGGTCGCGACGGGGGCCACCGGCGCTGAAGTCGAGACGCTTGAAATGCTCATCGGTCGGAGTCCTGCCTTTTTGCTGGTTCGACCCTGACCGGCGAGAGCCCAACGCGGCGTGAATTCATTCGCTAAAGTTTTATGCAACAGCGCGATGACCCCCGTATCGTGAACGGGGCGCTCACATGACCGGGGGCGATATCCGTAGAAGTCCTTGTAAACGGCAGGCAACCCCGCCTATTGGTCCTTGCTGCGGGAGATCGTGATGGTGGATTCGGTCTTGGTCCGGGTGCAGCGCATGTCGAGGCGGCGGTAGCGGATGGAGACATCGTCGCCGCGGAACAGGCCCATGCGCTTGAGACAGCGGCTTGCGCCCTTCAGCATGACGTCTTTTGGCAGCGTGAAGATGATCGCAGCCGCGCCGCCCACGAGATCGATGAAGGCCGGTGACGCTTTGCGGTCGCCCTTGGCATAGAGCTGGTTGGAGAAATTCTTGCTTGAGCAGCCGAGCGTGATGGCGCGGGCGTTCGGATGCGAAAGGTAGATCACATTGGCGGCGGTCTTTCCGACCTGCATCCCGTCGATCTGGTTCTTGAGCTGATTTGCAAGATCGTCGCAGCGGTCGGCGCGCGCGGGGGAGGCGGCGAGCGCGGCGAGAGCTACCAGGATGTTGACAAGAAACGTCGATCTCGCATTCGCCAAGGCATGCCTGCGCAATGTGCTTGTCATGAAAACCCTCCCCAGCGGATTGAAGCCTGCGCGGGACCCAGATGCAAGCCCTGTCAGGGGACATCAATACAATGAGGACGCGTAGTTGCACGAAGGCAATATCGGCGCAGAGATGCGTGATCTGTTCAGGACAGCATGCTATGTTTAAGTCATGACGAAATTGCTCGAACAGGCCTTGCGCGAGATTGAACGACTCGCGCCCGACGATCAGAACGCGGCTGCCGGTGCGTTACTCGATTATGTGAAGCATATGCGAAACGTGCGGCTGACCGACGCCCAGGTCGCCGAGGTACGCCGCCGCAGGACCGATCCCAATCGCACGCTGGTCCCGCACGATGAGGCCGGCGGACGGATCGGCCGCCTGAGTTCATAGTCGCGCATTCGCAGGATTTTCGGGGGACCGCAGAAAGCGGCTCATCGAAACCTTTCCTTTGCCGGAAAAGTGCTTAGAACGGTTCAAGCTGCCAGTTCAGTACCCCGTCCCGGACGGACCCGTCCGATTCGAATTGCGAGCCTGCCATGAACGCTCCCACGGCCTTTCCCGACCAGCAGAAGCCCGTCCCGCCCTACAAGCACACGCC
>Ga0126371_10004391_pt1 | contig 12444 bp, 7 predicted proteins | sample PanSoiMetaPlot_4_FD_110145 | JGI IMG/M metagenome (GOLD analysis project Ga0126371, IMG submission 110145) | Tropical forest soil microbial communities from Panama - MetaG Plot_4 | ecosystem: Environmental > Terrestrial > Soil > Tropical forest > Bulk soil | place: Panama | collected 2016-02-17
CTTAAACCCAAAAACTCCGTGCTCGAAGAGCTTGGCGAGCTCTGCCGCATTTCCGGGTACAACACCACCCCAAAAGCCTACGTCGACAAACAGCTTCTCTTGAGTTGCGGCGATCTTTTGGTGGAATGCGCTAAGCGTCGTCGTGGCGGGAATGCTGTTGAGCGGCATCTCGATCAGCGTGGTTACGCCACCAGCAGCGGCCGCCATAGTCGCAGTCTCGAATCCTTCCCACTCTGTGCGACCGGGCTCGTTGATGTGAACGTGCGTGTCGACGAGACCCGGCATCACGACTGAGTCTTCGAAATCGATGGCTTCAGTCGAGGTACCCAGCTTTAGATCGTAGATATCGGCGATCACGCCGTCGCGGAGAATGATTGCCGCCGGCCGAACGCCGTCAGGAAGAACAACGCGGTTGCTGCGAACCACGAGTTCGCGTTCGCTCATAGTTGAAGTAGAAATTCGGCCAACAGATTCTGGGCTACTCGATTTCTATACTTTGCATTGGAACGAAAGTCATCCACCGGACTCATCTCGCTTGCAAGTTCTTCTTGCGCATCTTTGATTCGTGATGAGCCGGTACTGTTCAGAAGCAGCGCTTCTGTCTTCACGCAACGCACGACCGTGGGAGCAACACTGCCAAGCGCGATGCGAATGTCGCGAATCTTGCCCTCGGCGATCTCGGCAGTTCCGGCGAAGCAGACTTTAGAAATTGCCTGAGCCCTGCGCGTGCCTACTTTGCGGTAGTACTGTCTCCATTGTTTGCTACTCCGTGGCAGGCGAATCCGCGAGATGATCTCGTTCGGCGCGATGTCCATTTGTTTGTACCCGGTATGAAAGCGGGCGTAGGGGATCCATCTCGCTCCTTGCCTGCAGATGAGTTCTAATTCGGCGTCATAGACGAGCAGAGCTGGCGGCGAATCCGCTGCCGGCGAGGCATTAGCGATGTTTCCGCCTAGCGTTCCACGATTCTGATTGGCGATACTGCCAGTCTCGCTCGCTGCCTTCCAGAGCAATGAAAATTCGCTTTGCAAAACCGAATCTCGCTGCAAGTTGCTATAAGTCGTGAGAGCGCCGATGGTGACGTGTGCATCGGTCACCTCGATGCGCTGCAGATCCGTGAGATGGGCGATACTCAAGAATCTGCGATGCTCCAATTTGCCCTGCTCGAGGAGCACCATCAGATCAGTGCCGCCGGCAAACGGTTTCCATTCACCTGGCTCCGCCTGCATAAGATCCAGCGCCTCCCCAAGATCCATCGGAGCGCGCATTTCGTATCGCGGCAGATACGATCTCATTTGGCTGCGGCCTGCTCGAGCTTGCCCGACGCGATTTTGATAGCTTCAAAAATCCGTGTATAGCCCGTGCATCGGCACAGGTTTCCCGAAAGCGCACTGCGCAGATCATCGTCCGTCGGAAGCGGATTGCGTTCAAGCAGATTCCACGACGCCACGACCATTCCCGGCGTGCAGATGCCGCATTGAGCGCCGCCGCACTGAACGAATGCTTCTTGCAACAGTTTCGCCTTCTCGTTCTGAACCAGCCCTTCGATGGTGATGATCGTCACGTCTTGCGCCTGCAGAATCGGAACCAGACAACTGTTTACCACCTCGCCATCGAACAAAACCGCACACGCTCCGCACTCGCCTTCGCCGCATCCTTCTTTTGTACCGGTGAGGCGAAGATCTTCCCGCAGGACATCCAGCAACCGACGCAAAGGATGGGAAGTCATCGATTGCGGTCGACCGTTAACGGTGAAGAGAACTGTCGCGCTCGCTCTGTCAGACACGAGCACCCTCCATCGCCTGCATGAGTACTTCAGGAGTCGCAGGAATTCTACCGACAGGCACTCCAATCGCGTTCTCAATCGCGTTTACGATCGCGGGTGCGGGACCGTCAATTGGCAACTCGCCGATACCCTTCGCGCCGCCCGGGCCGTACTCGTATGGAATCTCTTCAAAGTAAACGCGAATCGGCGGTAGATCCGCAGAGGTAGGCATGATGTAATTCGTCATCTGATTGTTCACCATACGGCCCTCGCGCCAGGCGACATCCTCATACAGCGCAAATCCAATTCCCTGCGCCACGCCGCCCTCTATCTGACCCATCGCGAGTATGGGATTAATCACGCGTCCGACCTCCTGTACGGCCACAAAATCTTCCACGCGCGTTTCCCAGGTGCGTGAATCGATAGAAACCTCAGCAACGTACACCGCCCAGGCGTAGGTCGCGTAGGCGTCGCCTTGGTACTTGTCATCGTCCCAATAAATGCCCGGAGGCGTCGAGTACTGGCTCTGACACTTGAGCATTCCGCGACGTTCAACATATTCACTGCAAGCTCTCTTGAAGTCCTCAGGGGAGTAGTCTGGTTGCAGTAGACCGCTCTGTATGAGAGCCTCGCGAAGCTGTAGGCACGCTGATTCGACAAGCTTGCCGACGATCATGCAAGTCCGCGAAGCCACCGTGGGTCCGCTATTTGGAACAACAGACGTATCTGGAGTGACTATCTCCACGGCATCCACTCCGATGCCCAGTGCTTCTGCCGCGATTTGAGGAAAGATAGTATTCGTTCCTTGTCCCATTTCAGTACTCGAGGCAAGCACGCGAACCATGCCTTCTTTAGTCCCCTCTACTGCTACGATGGAACCCATGGAGCGTTCGCCCGAACCGGTGAACCCAGCGCCGTGCATAAAGGAAGCAAAGCCGATACCGCGCTTGATTATCGATGTTTCATTCTCGCGAGCGAACCGCTCTCGCTTGAGGCGGTATTCGCTTAACTCGAGAGCCCGATTCATGAGTTGCTCGAGATTCACAGGTTCGCGGACCACCTGGCTTACCGCGAGCGTCTCGCCTTCGTGAACAAAGTTTCGACGCCGAAATTCATCGGGCGGCATATTGATCTGTCGCGCGACACGATCCATATGACATTCCAGAGCGAAAATGCTCTGCGGCGCTCCAAATCCGCGGAATGCTCCGTGCGGGGGATGATTCGTCGCGACAGCTTTGCTACGAATGCGGACATTCGGGCAGGCATAAGGACCTCCCGCATGAATCGTGCCACGTGACAGCACAACGGTGGAGAGTGTCGTGTAAGCGCCTCCATCTACGGTGAACTCGATGTCCATCGCCAGGAGTTTGCCGTCGCGGTCCACGGCGGTGCGGTGACGCGTGCGCGACGGATGTCGTTTAGTGGTCGCCGCCATATCTTCGCCGCGATCGTAGATGATCTTTACCGGCTTGCAGGCCTTCTTCGCCAGCAACGCAGCATGACAAGCAATTACCGACGGATACTCCTCCTTTCCGCCAAAGGCGCCCCCTGTTTCAGTCTGAATCACGCGCACTTTTTCCGGCGGCAAATTTAACAATGGCATGAGTGCCTTATGAACGTAGTAAGGACACTGCATTGAGCCCAACACTGTAATTCCTGTTTCAGGATCATATTGGGCAATCATTCCCTGGGGCTCAATGTAGAGCTGCTCCTGCGCTCCCGTGTGATACTCGCCTTCCACGATCGCGTAGGCTCCAGCCCATGCGCTATCTACATCGCCTTTTTCCACCAAGAACGTTTTGAAAATGTTGTCAGTGCCCCAGATGATTTGCTTCTCTGCGATAGCGTCGTCGATATCGAAGACGGCCGGCAGCGGAGCGATGTCGAGCGTGACGGCACGCCGGGCTTCCTCCACCAATTGCTTGTCACGATGTGCGAGCAACAGGACAGGCTCTTCGGCGTGATTAACGAGACCTTGCGCAAGGCACGGCTGATCATCGGCGATTAATACGATGCGATTCCGGCCCGGAATATCGGATGCGTTGACAATTGTGAACTCGTTCCACGGAATTGCTGGATCAAACTCAATCTTGCTAATCCGTCCTCGAGCGATCGGGCTCCGCACCGTGACTCCGTACAGCATCTCGGGAAACGAGATGTCGTCAACGTAGCGCGCCTGGCCGGTGACCTTGGAGTGACCTTCGGTGCGCGGCAGAGACGATCCCATCAGACGCTGAGTCATTTGTCAGTCAAGGAAATTTACTTAATGAGAGATGAACTGGATGATAGCGCAGTGACCGCGAGTTCTCAGGTGGGAAGCTCACAGCTTAGGACCAGAAACTGGCGGAGAGGGGGGATTCGAACCCCCGATAGAGCTTTTGACCCTATAACGGTTTAGCAAAAGGCTTCGTCCGCGGTCCTGCTGAATGGAATCAATCACATAAGGTCACGATATGTGCTGCTATTCGGGTGCAATTGTGCAGTTCGGCACCTTAGTATGCAACTTAATATGCAACTTGGAGACGGATCCAAGGCTCTTAATCGGCTTCCACGCTGCACCGGGTTGCTGCCTCCACAGTTGAAGCATCAGGTTCTATTCCAGATCACAGCCGGAAGGCAGAACTGCGAACCAACAATCAGGTGCTCGCCGGAGCGGAGGTCACGTCGAGATCGTGGATAACTTCCGAGTGGCTCGTCACTCGGACGCAATCTGCTATGGGGAGCGTTGCATAATAACTGGTAGAAAACCGCAAGTTTCCCCGCCGCTTCGGTAGGGTCAAGCACGCAGATATGATTCAATGAAACTGAAGGATCGCGATCGGTGCCGCTCGCGCATTTCAGTGCGGGAGCGGCTTGAGCGTAGGGCCGAGGGCCACACTTTATTGGGACGCAGTCAGCTTCTGCCGCGTGCTCATGTAGAGATCGTTGCTGCCGAGTCCTCCGGCACGGTTCGAGTAGAAGATCAACGTCTGACCGTCCCAGGAGAGCGCTGGCGCACCATCGTTCGCAGTCGAGTTCAGGACCGGGCACGATCCTGAATCCATTCCCAATTGGGTACACTTGTCCAGATTGTCCTGGTTGAGGTTGATCGGGACTTGCCAGTTATCCTGCGCAAACTGCACGGAAGGCCGAGTCGAAACCCACAAATCAATCGCGCCGACCGTGCCCGTCCGGTTACTTGCAATGATCATTTCCAAACCGTCACGACGCCGGATCGCAGTGCGGGTGTCGCGCATTGTCGAACTGAGTTGCGGAATTAGCGTTGCAGAGCTCCACAACCGTTGCCGATTACAGGTATCTAGATCATCGGGGCAGGTGCTGACATAGATGTCGGTTGCGTTTCCCATCAGGTCTGAGTCTGGGGCGAGCGGGTCGCGATTGAAATAGAGATACAGCATACCAGTCGAGTCGTCTTCCCAGAAGGTTGGCCCAGCCTCACTCGCGCCCGGAATGTTCAGTGTGCAGTTCAGATTGATAGGCTCCTCCCAGTCGAAATCGTCGCGTTTGTTCTGGCGATGGGCAGCCCAGAGCTCGAAGTAACGATGGCCTCCATGGGGAGGATCCGGATTGCAGTCGCTAGGGCGCTCGCTGTGGAAGAACAGCCAATGTCCGTCGGTTGTGAGATTGGGAGCATTGTCCTGGAACAACGAATTAATGTTTGTCAGGGGCTTCGGCGTTTCCCAATCGCAGGCGTGGTCGTTAATGTCGAGGCATTCGCGTTGAGAAACCCATAAGTGTAAGTAAAAGCCGGTGCTACTGGGGGTGGGGGCAAGGCAGCCAATTGTGTGGCCTTGGTCGTCGACAATGCGATCAGAAGCGAAGATGAGGGACAGTCCATCTTTAGACAACGCGGGATGCTGGTCACTACAAGGGGAGTTGACGGTCGGGCCAAGGTTTATCGGCGTCGACCAGGGTCCGAATTCTTGCGCACCTGCTGTCGTTATCGCCATCAGAATGGCCACTGCGACTAGCAGAGATTTTGTTGCGTGAATCTTCATGAGTTACTCCTCCTTCGCGGAGCGAGCCGAACTCTCGGCTTGATCGCCTGCAGGGTCAATGAATTGTGGCTGTACTGTTTCCGGAATACTGCTTGACAGGCAATCCGCTGAATCTCAAACAGTTTTCTGCGCTTATGGAGAGTTCTTTGGCTATACTTCCAGCCACTCCTCGGGTGGATAGTGGCTACAACTGCGCAACCGCGGCCCGTCCTGCGCTTCGATGCCTTTGAAGTCGATCTCCATACCTGCGAACTGCGCAAGCACGGAGCGCGAATCAGGCTGCAGGACCAACCTTTTCAGGTCCTATGTGTGTTGCTGGAGCATCCCGGCGATATCGTTAGCCGGGAAGAACTGAAGCAGAAGCTTTGGTCGGCAGACACCTTCGTCGATTTTGACGATGGTCTGAATACGGCCGTAAAGAAAATCCGCGACACTCTCGGCGATTCTGCCGAGCATCCGAGATATATCGAAACCATTCCTCGCCGCGGGTATCGATTTATCGGCACCGTGGAACCACAGAAGAGTCTCGATGTCGAGCGGCGAAGGGATGAAGGAGAGCCTGAACCAGTAAAGAAGACTGTGCCACCCCAATTGATGCGGTCCAAACAAGCTGGGCGTCTGTACTGGATCGCTTTAGGCATAGCGGTCACGTTGGGGCTCGTGGTTGCGTCTGTCTCGATGTATCGAAGTCATTTACGAAGGGCATCCGGCTCAGTTCGTTCAATTGCCGTACTCCCGCTCGAGAACCTTTCCGGCGACGCCTCGCAGGATTACTTTGCCGATGGCCTGACCGATGCGCTTACAACGGAATTGGCGAGGACAGTGGGGAACTCGGTGCGAGTACTTTCGCGAACCTCCGCCTCAAGGTATAAGGACAAGTCGCTCAAGCAAATCGCGGCGGAGCTTGACGTAGATGCTGTCATCGAGGGCTCAGTCGTCAGGTTTGGCAATCACGCGCGCATTACTGCGCAGCTCATCAATGCCCGGGCCGACAAACATCTTTGGGCCGCCAGCTACGACCGGGATCTGCAAGATATTGTCGGCCTGCAGAGCGACATCGCTGCAACTATCGCACGCCAAATTCAGATCACACTCAGCCCAAGGGTACAGGCACGTCTTGCCGCTGCACTGCCGACCAATCCACAGGCCTACGATCTCTACCAACGAGGGCGCTATCACGCGTTCAGCAAGAACAGGGACGACCTTGCGGCTTCGATTGAATTACTGCAACAAGCCATACGCCTCGATCCAAACCTCGCTGCCGCACATGCCGTTTTGGCACATGCCTATACGATTCAAGAGTTCCTGATCGAGCCCGAAGCAAAAGACCTGGAAATCAAAGCCATGGACGAACTGAATCGCGCACTCATGCTTGACCCTGATTTGGCGGATGCCTATCTGGCTCGTGGAAACATTTACTGGACACATCGCCACGGATTTCCGCATGAGCGCGCGATTGCCGAACTCAAACACGCCTTGGAACTCGATCCGAGTTCGTCGGAGGCTCATCACGACCTGGCCATGGTCTACTTGCATATTGGCTTGTTGGATAAGGCCGAGCAAGAACTCCACACCGCACTGCAGTTGGACCCAACCAACAAGGGACTACGCTTTCGAATCGCGATCGTTCTGCTCGACGAGGGAAAGCTGGAGGAAGCGAAGAACGGTTTGGAAGGAACCCGTGCGTTCACTCCAGAGCTCTGGTCGTATCAGATGGCATTGACGCTCTTTAAGCTTGATCGAAAGCCGGAAGCGGCGACTCTAGTACAAGAATACCTGCGACAGAACCCGCGCGATGAGGGCGGGCTCGGCAATGCAATGCAAGCTCTGCTTTATGCTGACGCGGGTCAACCTGCGGCGGCGGAGCAAAGGATTCATGAGGCTGTAGCGAAGGGCAAAGATTTCGGTCACTTTCATCATGCCGCCTACACAATAGGTGCGGCGTACTCACTTATGAACCGTCCCAAAGAAGCGGTTCAATGGTTGCGTTCTGCAGCCGAAGACGGCTTTCCGTGCTACCCGTTCTATGAACACGATACTGCGCTACAGAACCTTCGCAACAACCAAGCTTTCATCGAATTCATGACCCAAATGCGCAAGGACTGGGAACGCAGGCAGGCAACTCTGTAAGGTTCGGGCAGAGAGGTACGATGACGCAGCTCATGCGAAATTTGCTCGTCTGTCTCGTCGCGCTCGCCACTGGTCTTCAAGCACAAACAATGGGACGCCTTGTCGGTACTGTCACGGATCAGACGGGGGCTGCAGTCGCCGGAGCGCAGATCGTAGTTCGCAGTAACCGAACGGGACAAGAGTGGAAAACTAACAGCGATTCTATAGGCGACTTTTCTATTCCTCTACTACCTCCTGGCGTTTACAAGGTGGCGGTCGCCGCGAATGGATTTCAACAGAAAGTATTGGATGGAGTAGCGGTCAACGTCACGGAAACTACCACGATTCAAGTTCCTCTGTCGGTGGGAGCCGCGCGGGAAACAATTATCGTCAGCGCAAACGCGCCGTTCGTACAAAGGGACGGGCCTGAGCTCGGCCGTGTAGTAAACGCGCGCGGTGTCTCTGAACTTCCGCTAGCCACTCGGAACTTTACCCAAATTCTTTCGCTCTCGCCCGGTACTGCCACCTATCTGCCCGATAGCACCGGAGTGGGTCGTAATACTCAAGCGATCTCTGTCAACGGTGCGCGGGTCACGCAGAACAACTACCAAATCAATGGCGTGGACGTGAATACGTTGGGTACGAATGGTCCCATCCTGGTACCGGTGCCGGCTCCAGAAGCCATTGAGGAATTTAAGGTTCAGACCTCACTGTATGATGCGACCTATGGGCGCGCCGGCGGAGCTAACATTCAAATTCTCACGCGCAGTGGAGGCAATCAACTGCACGGCTCCGCTTACGAGTTTCTGCGCAACGATGCGCTAAACGCGAATGACTCGTTCCTAAAAGCAGCCGGAGTTAAACGACCGGCTCTGCGCCGCAACGTTTTCGGGGCGACGCTGGGCGGGCCCGTGCGGCAAAGCCGCGCGTTTTTCTTCATTTCCTATCAACGGTCCAGAGAGACCAACGGGGCTTCGCTGATCAACAGCATTTCCTCGAATGTGCTGGTTGCTCCAGGGCTCACTGATGACCGGTCGCAGGCAACACTGCTATCTATATTTCATCCGACGCTGGCTAATGGCCAATCCGCCACAGCGATCGATCCTGCAGCGCTCGCGCTGCTCAACACGAGACTGCCGAATGGAGCGTTCTTGATTCCCACTCCGGGACCCAACGGACGATTTACCGCATCGACGTCCTCCTTTTTCCAAGAGGACCAATTCAATACGAACTTTGACTACATTCTTGGAGCACACGACACTCTTGCGGCCAAATTCTTCTTTTCGAATGTTTCGCAGGAGCTCGCGCTACCAAGTTTCCGCGGGACCGGGTCTAATGTGCCTGGCTTTGGCAGCGATGCCATCTTTAACAATCGGCTCCTCACGTTGCAGCACATCCACACCTTCAGCTCGTCATTGGTGAATGAAACGCGGCTTGGGTACGCATTGAACCGCAACAACACCTTTCCACATGAACCTGTATCTGACTCCCAAATCGGAATCGCGCGAGCAAACGCGGCACAATATCCGGGACTTCCCCTGATCCGAATCGCGCAGCCCGCAGGAGGTATCATCTTCGGAACCGGACCTCAAGTGGACAGCCTCGCAGCGCCCTCGACAACCACACTGAATGACACCATTTCGATGGTACGGGGCAGGCACACCGTCCGCACTGGTGGTGAGGTGCGATACAACCTCATCAATTTCAAAATGACGTCATTCTCCCGCGGGCAGATCGATTTTCTCGACTTCAATAACTTCCTCGTTGGGAACACGCGCACCTCTACGATTGGGGCTGGCATAGCCGACCGAGCCTGGCGCACTTTTGATTACAACTTCTTTGCGCAGGATGATTGGAAGCTCGCACCGTGGCTAACGCTTGATTTCGGAGTTCGTTATGAACTCGATTTGCCGGTTTACGACAGCCGAGGCCGGCTAGCGACGTTCGATCCCGAGCTGTATCAACCACGGATGCAGGTAAATTCTGCCGGACCAATTGGTCCTCCCGTCGGAGGATTGATTCAAGCCGGTAATGCGATTCAGCAGTTTGAGCTTCCAGATTTGCCCAATGGTCAGGACTCTCTGCTCCGAAGCGTTGACCCGTACAATTTGGCGCCGCGACTGGGCTTTGCTGCTTCGCCAACGAAGCGGATTGTAGTGCGAGGAGGCTATGGGCTCTTCTACTCCCGGCCAACTTTCCAATATTCCTCAGTCGCAGCCACCCTCCCTCCCTTTTATGTTCTCGGTATGCGGAACAACGCGCCACTCAGCGATCCGTTCGCTCCTCTTCCTCCGTCGTCGCAATTTCCCACTTTGGTTCCTGGGGTACCGTTAGCGGGAATCGCCTTCGATCGCAATCAGCGTGTGCCCTATTTTCATCAGTTCAATCTCACAACTCAATATCAACTGTCGGAGAACTGGATGGTCGAAACCGGTTACGTGGGCAGCCGCGGGCGCAGACTGTTCCGCCAGGTAGCCATCAATCAGGCTCTACTAGCTAGCCTGCAGACGCCAATCATTAATGTTGTTACCGGCACAGCAATCACCACGAACACAGCCGATAACGCGCAACTTCGCGCACCTTTTCAAGGCGTCTCGGAAAATGGGTTTTTCATGAATGAGTCGGACGGCGAATCGAGCTACGACTCGCTACAGGTGAGCCTCGTCCGGCGGTTCGCCCGGCGGCTACAACTATTGGGTTCATACACCTGGGCGAAATCGATCGACGATTCGTCAGGTGCCGGTGGTGGCGCCGGAGTCACGGGCATCGTCAATACGGGAGCGGTCGGAGACAGCAGCAGCGTGCTGGGCGACCAGTTTGAAAGGCGCGCCAATCGAGGGCTATCGGATTTCAATCGTACACATCGTTTGGTCGTCAGCTACGTTTGGGACTTACCCACGCTTTGGTTCGCGCAGGAGTCATTCGCTACACGCCATATATTTTCCAATTGGCGTGTTTCTGGAATTCTGACCGTGATGTCCGGCCTTCCGGTGGATATCGTTGATACGGGATCGGGATCCTTTTATGGACTGGCCAATGGCAGCAATCCGCTGGCGCGCCCAAGCTTTACCGCTGGGGCAACGTGCGAAACTGCGAAGAGAAATGTGCCCTCGGGCTATTTGTTCAATCCGTTTGCATTCAACTTACCCGTAGTTTTAGCTGGCCAGCCGATACCGAGTTCTAACAGCACTGCGGTTGCCGGCGCGCGAGGCACAGATATTGGCAATGTGCCCCGTAACTGCATTATCGGCCCGTCACAATCGACTCTGGATTTCGCGGTGGCCAAGACTTTCCGTCTTCGCGAACAGCGTGTAGTGGAGTTCCGCACAGAATTCTTCAACCTCTTCAACCATGCGAACCTCGCCAATCCCATCAGCAACCTGAATGCGATCGGCCCATCTGGCGGCACCATTGATCCGAACACCGGTCGCGTCCTTCAGCTCGGCAACTTCGGACGAATAATCTCGACGAGCGCAAATCCAAGACTCATCCAATTCGCGGTTCGAGCAAGTTTTTAGGGCACCTAGAGGATTGAGTTAACTGACGGATAGCGCGCAGCTCGTAAGAGGTTCTCGCACTTCAGTCTCCCGATTCGAGCTGCCACGTAAGATAGCTCCCGGTTGGTCGGCAATTCGGAAACTGGGATTCCAGGATCAGTAAATTCTTTGGTACTTTCGCTCTGCAGCATGAACACCAGTCATACTCGTCCCGGCAATTGACGGGATAGGGGATAGCGCGCTCTGAAACTACCCTCTTGCACCATTTCTGGTGCACTTTTTGTGTTCCAAACTGGGAAAGGCGCTGCTCGCACGCCCGCGCGCACGAATCCCGGTCCCGCTCGCTCGCGCGCTCACCTCGCGCGCGTGCGTATAAGTACGGATTGATTATCAACTCGCTCTTTGCACCGATCCCGTTGCCGTCACAAGTCAACAGTGCTATACACATTGTCTTATGCGTGCGTCTTCACAAGCCAAGACGCCTGACACTCAGCTTTTCCGTGATGTCTTCAACGCGATTCCCATCGGGATTGCAGTTGAGAACCTTGAGGGGCAGCCTCTCTTTGTGAATCCAGCCTTTTGTTCATTCCTAGGTTTCACCCAGGAAGAACTGTGCACTAAGCATTGTGTGGATTTGTCCCCTCCTGAAGACGCGGAAAAGGACTGGGCACTTTTCCAGCAATTGCGAGCGGGTTCGATCAATCACTACCAGCTAGAAAAGCGCTATTTTCGGCGAGATGGCGCGTTGGTCTGGGGTCGCTTGAGCATCTCTTTGTTGAACAGTCATCCATCGCCGCTGGTAGTTGCGATGGTGGAGGACATCACTGAAAAAAAGACAGCAGAAGAAGCCCGGTTCCGACATGCCGCGATTGTGGAATCGTCTGAGGATGCTATTGCTTCGGTGAATCTAGACGGCCTTACCGTGACTTGGAATGCCCGACCGTTTCATTCTCGGTATACCCGAACATCCGTTGCGCACCTGTTTGCCACCGGGCGCCTTTGCCGGAACACAGGCAGCTTTCATGAATCTCGTTCATTCCGATGATCGGGAAGGAGTCCTGAAGTTATTTGACGA
>Ga0126371_10004392_pt1 | contig 12441 bp, 8 predicted proteins | sample PanSoiMetaPlot_4_FD_110145 | JGI IMG/M metagenome (GOLD analysis project Ga0126371, IMG submission 110145) | Tropical forest soil microbial communities from Panama - MetaG Plot_4 | ecosystem: Environmental > Terrestrial > Soil > Tropical forest > Bulk soil | place: Panama | collected 2016-02-17
CAGTGCGCTGGAAAGCGGCAAGATGAAGGCTGTCGGCGATGGGATGTCGCATGAACAGCGCGTGGCCGTAGCGAACTATCTGGGGCAGGCTGACGTTGCGCAGAAGGGCCCGGTGAACTCGTGTCCGGCAGATTCGGCGCCGATGGCGAACTCGCCGCTGTGGAATGGTTGGGGAGTGGATCTCTCCAACAGCCGCTTTCAACCTGAGAAGTCCGCGGGGCTTACAAAGTCGCAGGTATCGCGACTAAAGGTAAAGTGGGCATTCGGTTATCCCGGGGCTACGAGTGCGGGAGGACAGCCGACAGTCATCGGCGAGAGACTTTTTGTCGCTGGCGGAGACGGGCAGGTGTACTCGCTGAACCGGCGGACGGGCTGCGTGTACTGGACGTTCTTGCCAGTGGGACACGTTCGCGCGGCGATTACGGTGAGCGACGACGGCACAACTCTGTTCTTCGGAGACATGCAGGGGCGCGCGTACGCAGTCGATACGGCCAGCGGCGCGCTGCGCTGGAAGACAGAGTTGGATGACCATCCGTTCGCGATGATCACGGGCGCACCGAGACTGTACGGCGGAAAGCTGTATGTGCCGGTGTCATCGGCGGAGGAGCTAGGAGCGGCGAATCCGAAGTATGCGTGCTGCACCTTTCGCGGCAGCGTGAACGCACTGGATGCGAAGGCGGGGAAGGTGTTGTGGAGGACATACACGATTCCCGAGTCTCCACAGTCGTCGACGAATGCGGCAGGCGTGACGATGATTGGGCCTTCGGGCGCGGGAGTGTGGAGCTCGCCGACGATTGATCCGGAGCGGCATGCGCTGTACTTCGGAACGGGAGACAACTATTCGGAGCCAGCGAGCACGAACAGCGACGCGGTGATGGCGCTCGATCTGGAGAGCGGGAAAGTCCTGTGGGCGAAACAGCTCACGGCAGAAGACCGTTTTAATATTGCGTGCTTTACGGCGGGGAATCCGAACTGTCCGAAGAATCCGGGAGGAGACTTCGACATTGGCGCGCCGCCGATTCTGCGCAAGCTTCCGAGCGGGAAGAGTCTGCTGCTGGTGGGACAGAAATCGGGCGTGGCGTTCGGACTCGATCCGGATGACAAGGGAAAGATCGTGTGGGAGACGCGCATTGGAAAGGGCGGGCCTCTGGGCGGAATCGAGTTTGGCGGGGCGGCCGATCAGGAGCGCGTGTATTACCCGCTGTCGGATTGGTCGGAGGATCCGAAAACGGGCGGGGGAGTGTTCGCGCTGGAGATCGCGACGGGCAAGAAAGTGTGGGAGACACCTGCCCCCGTTCCTGCTTGTCTTTCAAAGCCGGGGTGCGGCGCAGCGCAACCGGCGCCAGCTACGGCGATTGCGGGTGTGGTGTTCTCGGGATCGGCCGATGGGCATTTGCGTGCGTACGATACGGTGGACGGGAAGGTCCTGTGGGACTTCGACAGCGCCATTGATTATCCGACTGTGAATGGCGTAGCGGGGCACGGTGGTTCGCAGAACTATGCGGGACCTGTGGTGGTGGAGGGCATGTTATTCGTGACGTCTGGATACTCGATCAATGCGGGGATAGCGGGGAATGTCTTGCTGGCGTTTACAGAGGATGGAAAGTAGGGAGCCGTGGTTATTGGTTACTGATCGAGCGACCACATCGGGATAATTACTTCTTCCTCGGCGTGGGCAGAAACGAACCGACTGGACAGCTTGACTTGCTCGCGTCAGCGCCGCTGACCAACGGGCTGCCGTCTATGCCCTAGAGCGTGCGCGAGCCGCAAACAGAACGGCCCCCGTTCGACCCCCTTCGAGGGATTTTGCGGTGCGCAGGGTGGGCAACCGGCTGCAAATGGTCGAGTCCAGTAAACCAGAGCAGCGACTAGAGTTAGGTTGGTGCCGGGAACAGGAATCGAACCTGCAAGGTACCAAGTACCGGCGGATTTTGAGTCCGCTGCGTCTGCCAGTTCCGCCATCCCGGCTTCGGGAGTGGAGTCCTTATTGTACGGCAGCTGGTGGGGATTTGAACAACTTGCTCGATTTGCGCTTCCCTCGCCGACAACTGAGAACGTTACGTCGAGAGAACCGGACTTGGAGTGCTGACAGCGATCAACGGGAGGTTCACGTGAAATGTGGCGCCTTCTCCCTGTTTGCTTTCCACGATGATCGTGCCGCGGTGCTGGGCCACGATCCACTGGGCAATCGCTAAGCCAAGACCTACTCCCCCCAGTTCCCGGCTGCGCGCCTTGTCGACCCGGTAAAAACGTTCGAAGATCTTTTCCTGGTCTTCATGCGCGATGCCCACTCCTGAATCCTGCACGGTGATCACAGCTGTCTCTTGTCGAACCTCGAGCACCAGCTTTACGAACCCGGGCGAAGGAGTGTATTTGAACGCATTGTCGAGAAGGATATCAGCGAGGCGACGCAGAAGTGCCTGGTCCCCCGTTACGGAAATATCCGTCTCTGGGATATTCGTCGAGAATTTGATATCGCGTGCGGCGGCAACTTGCTGCCAGATGTTCACCGTGCTGCGCAAAATTTTCGTAAGATCCAAGGTCTGCATGGTTAAGGATTCGCGGCCGGAGTCGGCGCGCGCTACCTGCAGCAATTGCTCGATCAGCTGTGTCGTCCGTTCCGCCTCGTGAAGAATCTGACGCAGCGATTCCTCGTACTCTGACTGTGGGCGCGACCGACGCAGGGCTAATTCTGCTTCCGTGCGAATCAGTGAGACGGGCGTTCGCAGTTCGTGCGAGGCGTCGGCGGTGAATTGGGTAATTTTCTGGAAGGCGGATTCGATCCTGTCGAGCATCTCGTTGAGCGTGTCCGTCAGCCGCTGCAGCTCATCTCCGGTCTTGAGAGTTTGCAATCGTTGAGTGAGATTGGTTCCGGTGATGTCTCTCGCAGTGCGTACCAGGGTATCGACAGGGGCTAGCGCTTTGCGGCTCATCCAGTACCCTACCCCGGCAGAGGCGAGAAGCCACAAAGGCGCAAACACCAAGAGGTAATTACGAAATAGATGCAGCGTTTCGACGGCATCACCGGCAGGCGCACCGGTTCCGATGGAATAGACGCGTCCATTGACCTCAAGCTTTTCAAAAAGAAAACGGATATGTCGTCCGTTAATTTTTCGCGTTCGGTAGACCGGCTGATTTACCGTGTCAAGGCGCAAGGGGATCGATTGCTGCATTTGCAGAAACCTGGAGCGGTAAATCGGTTGCCCGGTTTCATCGTCGACCTCAACATAGTCGCCCGCATGCTCCCGGCCATAGATTGAGGCGATGTCGTTTGAGATTTGTGCGGGCGCCGCACGGTTCTGCTGCGTACCAAGGAGATTCCTCAGGTCTTCAACCTGGCTCTCCAGATTGTCATCTATCAGGTCAAAAAGGCTGTGCCGCAGAATCATCCACGTGCCTGCAGCGAAAAGTAGCTCTCCCAGCGTGAAGATAGCCACGTACCACAGCGTGAGCCGCACTCCGATAGAAAGTCTCTTCATAACGGCTCATCCGATCGGATCATGTAACCGACGCCGCGTACGGTGTGGATCAGCTTCGGCTGTCCGGGCCGGTCTACTTTATTGCGCACGAGATGCATGAAAGCGTCCAACGTATTTCCTTCAATTTCCCGGTCAAAGCCCCAGACGGACTCGATCAGCGATCGCCGCGAAACCACCTTGCCCTGGCGATACATCAGGCGTTCCAGAAGGCTGTATTCGGTGCGCGTCAGTGAGACCAGATCTTCTCCTCGAAAGACCTCTCTGCTGGCGGGATTCAATACCAGATCAGCAATCCGCAATTGTGGATCGGCTGCAGAGAGAGACCGGCGTTTCACCGCGCGGAGTCGCGCCACAAGTTCCGCAAAGGAAAACGGTTTGGTCATGTAGTCATCGGCGCCCAGGTCCAGACCGTGGATGATGTCGGGCACCGAATCCTTGGCGGTCAACATCAGAATCGGCGTGTGCACCCTGTCCGTCCGTAAACGTTTTGCCACGTCGTAGCCGCTGACTTTGGGCATCATCACGTCGAGGATGATGACGTCAAACTCGTAAGCCTTGGCCAATGCAAGCCCCTCGGCGCCGTCAGAAGCACAGGTGACGGTGTGTCCTTCCTCTGTCAGGCCCTTCTGCAGGAGATCTGCCATTCTTGTCTCGTCTTCTACGAGAAGGAGTTTCATTGCGCTCGCCGGGGCTCACTGGATGAATTGTTCATCACTTTTCACAGTGTAGAACCGACACCTGAACGTAATCTGAAAAAGTTTGAGGTAGGCCCTTATGCGGTAATAACCCGCTCATACGGTCAGTTACGTGTGTGACCCGTTGTGACGTGGGGAGGCCCGAAGCAGACGGGGCAGTTTGGGCCTGGGCCCACTATGATTTATGCTGTGTGGTTCTATTAACGCTCGCTGAGGCGCGCTGTCGTCCCGTCCTCATATTCGGCGCAGCACTGGCTAGTCCAGGAGCGAACACCCAAGAGTTCTTATGAAAACTGGAATCATCGGCCTGCCGCAGGTAGGCAAGACATCGCTGTTTCAAATCCTGACCAAGGCTCATCTTTCCGCGCAAGCTCATGCCAATCCCCGAGAAGCCCACATCGGCGTGGCCAAAGTTCCCGACGATCGACTGGATCGACTGGCGGCTCTCTACAACCCGAAGAAGCTGACTCACACCTCGGTGGAGTATGTGGATGTGGGTGCGATCGGTCAGGACGCGCTCAAAGAGAGCGCTTATATAGGACATCTTCGGCAGGTCGACGCACTGGCGCACGTCGTCAGGGTCTTCGAGGATCCGGCCATTCCGCACGTCGGCGAGATCGATCCTTTGCGTGACATCAGGAATGTTGAATTCGACCTGATGGTCAGCGATCTTGGCCAAGTCGAGAAGAGACTCGAACGCCTGGAAAAAGACTTGAAGAAGATGAAAACTCCTGACCTGGAGAAAGAGTTCGAGTTGCTGAAGCTCGCCAAGGTGCATCTTGAATCCGAGAAACCGCTGCGCGAAATGCAGATGACTCCTGAGGATAAGAAACGCATTCGCGGTTTCATGTTCCTGAGTGAGAAGCCCATTCTCTATGTGCTGAATATCGGCGAGTCGAGCGAACTGGGAAAGGAACTGGAGGAAGCGGTCGGAAAATATAAGCTGGGCGAAATCGCGTCCCGGCCCAATGCTGGGGCGACAGCAATTTGTGGCAAGGTCGAGGCCGAGCTTTCCGAAATGAGTGATGCTGATGCGGCGGAGTTTCTCTCGAGCTACGGATTGAAGGAAAGTGGGCTTACACGCTTGATCCGCACAACATACCAACTGCTTGGTCTGATCTCATTTTTCACCGCCGGGGAAGACGAGTGCCGCGCGTGGCAGATTCCCGCTAATATGCGGGCGCAGGAAGCGGCCGGAGCGATTCACTCGGATCTGGAGAAACATTTCATCCGCGCCGAAACGATTCGCTGGGACCAGCTTTTGGAAGCCGGTTCCGAGGCGAACGCGCGCGCGAAAGGTACGCTTCGCCTCGAAGGTAAGGACTACATCGTGCAAGATGGCGATGTAATGCACATCCGTCACTCGGGGTAAGTACCTAGAAATTAGACCTGATATCATCACGCTGCCCGCGAATGACCCCAATCCTAACCAGTGTCCTGCTTGGTCTGACCGCCGCTGCCGCCAACATCTTTGGGGGCGCGATTATTGTGCAGCGGCATTGGGAGCGGCGCTACTTGCGCTACTTCGTCGCGCTGGGCGCGGGATTCATGCTCGCCACCGCGCTGGTCGAGATGGTTCCCGAGAGTATTGAAATGCGAGGGAAACCTGCGGCGCTACTGGTCCTGATGGGTTACCTTCTCATTCATTTTTTTGAGCACACAGTCACCCCGCATTTTCATTTCGGCGAAGAGACGCACCATGACGAGTTCGTTCACTCGCACAATTCCTACTCGGTTCTGCTCGGACTTGTGATCCATACTTTTTTCGATGGGATCGCCATTGCGTCGGGATTCCTGGTTTCGAATTGGCTTGGTTGGCTGATCTTTCTCGCCGTGTTTCTGCACAAGATCCCCGAGGGCTTTACCGTCAGTTCGGTGATGTTGGCGAGTGGGCAAAGCCGCGGCATCGCGTGGGGGGCTTCGATTGTCCTGGGAGGATCCACGCTGGCTGGAGTGCTGATAATGGCAATCTTTCGGCATCACGTCGGCGCCGGACTGCCACTTTCCGCGGGGGTGACGATTTATGTCGCCGCATCGGACTTAGTGCCCGAGGTCAACAAAGAGCCTGCTATGAAGATGGCTTTGCTCGTATTCGTGGGGGCTGCGGTGTTCCTTCTGCTCGATCATCTTTTCCACGTGCATTGACAATAAGGCCTCGCAGTCGAGAGTCTCCGAAACTCGGTGCCGTCCGCTACGCGGACTCGCCTTTTTCCATTTCCCACATCCCAGCGCTGACGCACTGGGCTAACGAATGGCACCGCTGCCGCGGTTCTGCGGTTGCGGCATCCTGAGCATGCTGAGTAGAGTTTCGTAATTGCCCGACTCGCCGAAGGCTTCGCTATATATGCGGTGCCTACTCTACGGTGTGTTTCGCGGTGTACCCTTCCCGCGCGACCACTTCTATCTTGTGATCTTTGCCCTTCTGGTCTTTTACCTTCAGCGGGCCGCCATCAGGGGCGGTCACCTCAACCTTTACTTTGCGATAGGTGCCATCGAGTTTCGTATTGCTGGGGGAATAGGAGAGTGTGTACTGGTTGCGAATGTCGTTGGAGATGTCGCCGAAAAGCTCTGGCAATTCTCCTTCGAAGCGCGGGAAGTAGGCGCGGCCTCCGGTCATCGCGGCGAAAGTTCGCATTTCGTTGTCGCCTTGCAGGTAATCCATGTGGCCCACGGGAATGCCCATGCCGTGGGCGTTGCGGCAATATCCGGGATGCACGTCACACCACTCGCGCACGATGAATCCGACGCTGATCGGGAAGATCGTCACATCTTTGGTGTCCTTGATCTTCTTGATGATTTTGTCGAGAGTCAGTTTGCTGAACGTGTCGATGCCGGTGGTGACAAGGATGACGTACTTCTTGCCCTCCACGCGATCGAGCCGATCCAGGGTGTCATACAGAGCGTCGAACAGGTTGGTTTCGGCAAATCCGGGAATGCGTAACTGGTTGATTGCGCCGAAGACGGCTCTTTTATCCTGCGTGAAATCGACAAGGATGTGCGGGTTCATGTCGTAATATGCGACCGCGACCCAATCATCCTTCTTCAGAGTGCTCGCAAAGGCGTAAGAGGCCTGCAACGCCTGCGTCATGAAGACGTAATTGGTTGATGCAAATTCGACGAGCAGCACAGCCGTAATCGGGGCCTGCGAGACCGTGAAGTTCTTGATCTGCTGCTGAACGCCATCTTCCACAACGCGGAAGTTTTCCTTGTGTAATCCCGGCACAAACTGGCCGCCGTCTTTGAGTGTCACCAGCACATCGACGTTCACTAGTGGAACATTGACCTTCAGCGAGTAGTCTGGAAGGTCTTCAATCTTCTTCGGAGTTACCGGCGGAGGCGGGGGCGGGGGTTCTTCCGCCTTCTTCTTTGGGATGGCGTACGGTCCCATGTTGTCGGTGGGCCCTCCGGCTTCTGCCGGGGCGTCCTGTTTAGGCTTGCCGTTGTCTGGGGACGCGGAAGGCGTTTGAGTAGCAGGCGACGGCTCTTGTGACAGCGCTGGAATACCGCTCGAAATCAGCGCCAGGCAGGTCACGGCCGTCCATAGCACAAAAGTGCTAACACGTTTAGAAATATAAACTTTACGATAGTTAAACATGGTGATCCCGGAAAAGCCCTGTGCTAGTATAGACGCACAGATTCGCAATTGGGATGTTTTTGCCCGGTCCCAGACAGTCCTCTAGTCGGTGCAACGAGTCGCAGTTGGTCTGGATCTAAGCATTTTGGGCCTATCCAGGTCCGCTTCGGGGCTTCACAATGAGGAAGGTTCTTTTCGCGGTTTTCGTGCTTGGTGTATCCCTACCTTCAATTCTGTCCGCTCAAACTACCCAACCTACGATCCCGGTAGAGCAGATCCATCCGGGCATGCGCGGGGTGGCGTACACGGTTTTTCAGGGCGTCAAGCCGGAACCGATGGATGTTGAAGTCCTGGGCGTTCTCCGCAATGTGAATGGTCCCAAGGGCAACATTATCCTGATCCGTCTGCACGGACCGAAGGTGGAATATTCCGGCGTGGTTGCCGGCATGAGCGGGAGCCCCGTCTATATCGATGACAAGCTGGCGGGAGCGCTGGCATTTCGGATCGGTGAGTTCTCCAAAGAGCCGATTGCCGGCGTGACTCCGATCGCGGACATGCTCGAGATCAACGCGATGGACAAGTCGCCGTCGGAAGAAGCCTCTGCCGTAAAACCGGTGGTTGAGACTGCAACCGGAAAAACTGCCGCTCCGGGGGACTCCAGTTCCCTTCCCGGTTCTACGCAGGACCTCACCAATTATCTGAAACCGATTGAAACTCCGCTCGTGTTCAACGGATTCTCGGAAGAGGCGGTGAAAGCCTTCGCTCCGCAGTTCGCGTCTGCCGGCGTTGTGCCGGTGATGGGCGCTGGTTCGGTCAGTGAAGAGAAGCAGCCTGAGCCGCTGGAAGCCGGGTCCGCCGTCAGTGCCGTTCTGGTTCGCGGCGATATGGATATCGCTGCCACCTGCACCGTGACCTACATCGATCCGCAGCGGCTGTTGGCCTGCGGACATCCTTTGCTACAGTTCGGCTCGGTCGATATCGCGATGAACAAGGCGCAGGTTTTGGCCACGTTACCCTCGCCGCTGAACGCCTTCAAGATTGTCAATACGACGGAACGCGTGGGGGTATTTGTACAGGACCGCCATAGTGGGGTTCTCGGAGTGTTTGGCAAGCAACCGGACATGATTCCGGTCACACTGGCGATTCATGGCGACGGCAGTACAAGGGAATTTCATTACGAAGTGCTGAATAATCCACGCCTCAGCCCAGTGGCCATTATGGCAACGGTCTTCAACGCGTTGAAGGGCGTGAACCAATATGGCGAAGAGATCACGTATCGGCTAAACGGCAGTATCGACGTAAAGGGATTTCCGACCGTTGGCCTGCGAAACATGTTCACCCCAGCGGAGAATGGCCCGCCCGCCGCCATGGCGGCTGCTCTTTCATTGGGTGAGCGATTCGGGAGGATTTACGACAATCCGTACAACGCGCCTGCGGTGAACAGCGTGAAACTCGACTTCGACCTAGTTCGCGAACGCCGATGGGCACGCCTCGAGAGCGCCCGCACCGATGTCACGGAAGCTCGTCCTGGCGATCAGATCATTGTCGAAACCGTGCTGGCACCTTATCGCGGCGAACGCGTGGTGCGCCAGATTCCGGTGAAGATTCCTACCTCTGCCAGTAAAGGGAATTTGCGAATCCTTGTGAGTGATGGCGACACGCTCGATCGTGTCAACCGTACGAATCCGGCATTCGGCCGCAAGCTGGACCTGGCTTCAACCATCGCCCTGCTGAACAAGGAGCACGCCAATAATCGGCTTTACGTTTCCCTGCTCGAGGCAGATCCCGAGGCACGCGTGGCCGACAAGGTCATGCCTACGCTGCCGATCTCTATCATGAATGTGATGGATGGTATGCGGGGTAATCAGGAGATGATCGTCAGCGGCGAATCGAATGTGGATGAAACCGCTACGCCATCACTGGATTATGTCGTCTCCGGGGCGCAGTTGCTGACGGTCACAGTAAAGTAGCCGATCCCGGAATTTGTTCGTGCTGCAGGGTCGTCCGTGGGCCCGGTGCGACATTTGATTTGTGGATGCTCATCAGTAAGTACCCATCAAAAACTGTTATCGGACTGCCTACCCTAGTGTTTCATCGATAATTTTCAGCAGGGCCGATCGGGTGAAAGGCTTTTCCAACAGCCGGATGCCACTCTGTAATCCCTGATGTGTCACGAGTTCGCCTGTATAACCCGACATGTAAACGATCTTCATCTCCGGATGCGAATCCATCAAGCGCAGGACCAACTCCGGGCCATTCATCCCTTTCATGACAACGTCGGTCAAAGCCGGGTCGATGCGCGCAGAGCTTGCGGCAATGACCTCCAGCGCAGACTCCCCGTTGATGGCTTCGAGCACCCTGTATCCATGCTCCTCAAGCATCTTGCGCGTCAACTTGCGCATAACCGGATCATCTTCTGCTAATACGATCGTCACTCCATCGCGCCGGCGCGGCAGCGATTCCGCTCGAGTCTCCGTGCCCATGCCGAGTTTGTGTTCGGCGCTCGGCAGATAGATTTTGAACGTGGTGCCATGGCCGAGCTCACTGTAGACCCAAATGTGTCCCTGACTCTGCATGACAATGCCGTAAACGGTGGCGAGTCCAAGACCACTGCCCTTACTGCTTTCTTTAGTGGTGAAGAAGGGTTCGAAGATACGCGATCTTGTGGCTTCATCCATCCCGATACCATTGTCGCTGACCGCGAGCATTACGTAGCGCCCCGGGCTCATGGAGTGCTCCCGGGCAAACAATGCATCCAGATCAACAACTTCGGTCTCGATGATGAGCTTGCCCCCATTGGGCATTGCATCGCGCGCATTGACCGCCAGATTGAGCACGATCTGGTCGAGTTGTCCGGGATCGGTTTCAACAATAGTGCTTGCGCTTCGGGAGGAGAGAATAATCTCGACATCGTCTCCCATCAGGGGCTTGAGCAATTTGCTGACTTCCTTCAGACGCTCATTCAGATCGAGAATTTGCGCTTGCACGGGCTGCCGACGGCTGAAGGCCAATAGCTGGCGGGTAAGTGCAGCACCCCGTTTCGCTGCCTCGCGGATATTGTCGAGGTACTCGAGGCATTCACCCTCGACGCGCCCGCGCACAAGTTCGGTACAAGCCGTGACGATTCCCAGGAGGTTGTTGAAATCGTGAGCGATGCCGCCAGCCAGCCGTCCTACGGCCTCCATCTTCTGCGACTGCCGGAGTTGGTCTTCAATCTTTTTTTGCGCAGTGATGTTGCGACCGATGGCAGAGGCGCCCACGACACGGCCATCCGCATCATGAATCGGAGAAACGGAGATCGACATGTTCAGTCGCCGGCCGTCTTTAGTCAGGCGAACCGACTCGAAATACTCGACACGTTCCCCGTGACGAATTTTTTCAAGAATGCCCGGAATTTCGTCCGGCCGGTCAGGAGGACAGAGCACGGAAATGTTTTGGCCAATCATCTCCAGCGCCGTATAGCCGTAGATGGTTTCCGCGCCTTTGTTCCACTGGGTGATGATGCCATCCAGGTTTTTGCCGATAATTGCGTCTTGGGAAGAATCTGCGATCAATGCCAGACGGTTCTGTGAATCTCGTAACTCGCGTTTCTTTCTCCGATCAAGTTCCTCATTGGCTTGTCGAAGTTCCTTCTCGATTCTTTTTCGATCACTGATGTCCCGGATGACACTTAGCACCATCGCTCCATTGCCAGTGGTGACGGGACTCAGGCTGATTTCCACGGGGAATTCCGATCCGTCACGGCGGCGCCCGTACAGATCCAAGCCCGATCCCATGCGACGGATCTTGGGGTACGAATGATAGTCGGCGCGATGCTGATGGTGTTGCACGCGTTGGCGCTCCGGCACCAACATCTCTACACTTTGCCCGATCAACTCGTCTCGCGTGTAACCGAACAACGTTTCCGTTTGGGAGTTAATTTGGATGATCACGCCCTTCTGGTTCACCGCAACAACGGCGTCAGGGATGGCCTCGAGGATCGAGGGAGAAAGTAAGGTCTCAGCCAGAATTTTCTGGTTGGATTCCATGCTTTGTTCAAAATGAAATGGACTCGTCCCCGCCCCCACGCGGACGTCGGCCTAATATATCTGAAATTCGCCTTAGACGCGCTGGCGGGCTCAGGTTGTTTCTTTTTCCGAACACCACGCAGGAATGGTCTCGGCACAGAACAGAAACTGCATCAGGAAGGCCAGCATCCCATGAATCCCTTGGGCATACGGGTAAAGCCGTGGGTCAAGGAAACCGCGATCAACATCTGGGCACCGTTATATCCCGCGTGCACCAGAAAACTTGCGGCTACCGATCCGGTGACGGCCCTCACGATTCCGCATACCAGACCCACTCCGAAAATTAGAACGAGAATGCCCCAAGAGTAACCATATTGCTGCAGGTGCAGCAGTGCAAACGGCAGAGCTGCAAGGAAAACTCCCCATGCTGCCCCCCAACGCCTTGCGATGACTGGGTATAAGAACCCGCGGAAAAACAGCTCTTCCATCAGTGGTCCGAGGGTGGTCGCCATAATGGCCAGCAGATAAGCGTCGCGGCGATTCTCAAAAAGCTTGTCAAACGGTGTTTCCTTCGGCATCGGCAACAAATTGCCCAGCATGGCGAGAACTAAGTATGTTGCCGCTCCGAGGGCCAGCATTGCCCAGAGTTGCTTGGGCCAATTCCACCGAATCGCGCGCCAGAAGGG
>Ga0126371_10004393_pt1 | contig 12434 bp, 7 predicted proteins | sample PanSoiMetaPlot_4_FD_110145 | JGI IMG/M metagenome (GOLD analysis project Ga0126371, IMG submission 110145) | Tropical forest soil microbial communities from Panama - MetaG Plot_4 | ecosystem: Environmental > Terrestrial > Soil > Tropical forest > Bulk soil | place: Panama | collected 2016-02-17
GGCATGAGGACCGAAGACATGCGCAAGCTTGATTTCGACCGTCTGCGTGGCGCGCAGCGTGATTCAGCCCTGAACGAAGTAAAGGGATCGCTGCTGCTTGACCGCATCGCGGACGAAGAAAAGATTGAGGTTGCCGACGCGGAAGTTGATCGTGAACTCGAACTGCTCTCCCTGCAAATGCGTGAACCATTAGAGACACTGCGCAAGCGTTTGACGGACGACGGCGGTATAGCTAGAATCCGTGAACAAATCCGCAGAGAAAAAACAGGCAGCCTGCTTTACGCAAAGCTTGCCTCCTGACATAGATATTTCCACCGGCCTGTTGCTGGGGACGCACCGGTTTAGTTATTGGGTGTTTCAAAAGTGGAGTTTTAGGTAGAAGCACCGGGCTTTGGCCCGGTGAAACAGGCTGGCGAAATTGAGGGGCTTTAGCCCCGGTTTTCAAGGCCCGATTTGACGGAGTCCCCGACTCCGGGAAGTGAGAAGCAAAAGCATGGCACTGGTACCAATGGTCATTGAGCAGACGAACCGGGGCGAACGCGCCTACGACATCTATTCCCGTCTGCTTCGCGACAACATCATTTTCCTCGGCACCCCCATCGACGACCAGATCGCCAACCTCGTCATTGCCCAGATGCTTTTCCTTTCCGCCGAAGACCCGGAGAAGGATATCCAGTTGTACATTAACTCTCCCGGTGGCTCCATTACCGCGGGCCTCGCAATCTATGACACAATGCAATATATAAAGAACGATGTGGTGACTTACTGCATCGGTCAGGCGGCGAGCATGGGGGCATTTCTGCTCATGTCGGGCACCAAAGGCAAGCGCTTTGCCCTGCCGAACTCGCGAATTCTCATTCACCAGCCCTCTATGGGCGGGCTTTCCGGTCAGGCGACCGACATCGACATCCACGCGCGCGAAATCCTTCGCATTCGTGAAATCACCAACAACCTTATGTCGAAGCACACCGGTCAATCGCTGGAGCGCATTGAACGCGACGTAGAGCGCGACTTCATTATGAACGCGGCACAGGCCCGGGAATACGGCATTGTCGACGAGGTTTCCGGACAGGCCCCGGACACCAAACTCCTCGCCGCAGATTAAGGTTGGTTGGAGCAGCACAACGATGAAAACGCGCACGGGATCCGACGACGCTCTACGCTGCTCGTTCTGTCATAAATCACAGGACGCGGTAGCCAAACTCATTTCCTCGCCAAGCGATTACCCCCGCGCTTACATCTGCGACGAATGTGTTGCAGTCTGCAACTCCATTCTCGAAGACGACCGCAGCGAAACCCAGACCGGCGCCGCACCTGCGCGTCTGCCCAAGCCGCTTGAGGTCCGCGCCTTCCTCGACGAATACGTCATCGGTCAGGACCAGACCAAGAAGAAACTCGCCGTCGCCGTCTACAACCACTACAAGCGCATCCAGATGAACCGCACGCGTGGCAACGATGTCGAGCTTTCCAAGTCAAACATCCTGCTCGTCGGCCCTACCGGCAGCGGCAAAACGCTGCTCGCGCACACGCTGGCCAAGATGCTTGACGTTCCCTTCGCCATTGTCGACGCAACCACGCTCACCGAAGCTGGCTACGTCGGCGAAGACGTCGAGAACATCATCCTCAAGCTCCTCCAGGCCGCTGATGGCGATGTGGCCCGCGCCCAGACCGGCATCATCTACATCGACGAAATCGACAAGATCGGACGCAAGGACGAGAACCCGTCTATCACCCGTGATGTTTCCGGCGAGGGCGTGCAACAGGCGCTTCTCAAAATTCTTGAAGGCACCGTAGCGAACGTCCCTCCGCAGGGTGGCCGCAAGCACCCGCACCAGGAATTCACTCCTGTAGACACCACCAACATCCTCTTCATCTGCGGCGGCGCGTTTGTCGGACTCGAGCGCGTAGTCGGCCGCCGCGTCGGCAAGAAAGCTCTTGGCTTCAAGGCCCTGTCAGAAGAGCAATCCGAGGGCGGCGCGGTTCGACCGCAGCGTGACGCCGAATTGCTCCGCCAGTCCGAGCCGCAGGACCTGATCAAATTCGGCCTCATTCCCGAATTTGTCGGACGTCTCCCTGTCATCGGCATCCTTGACGAGCTCGACGAAGCTGCGCTGGTCGAAATCCTCACCAAGCCGCGCAATGCCATCCTTAAGCAGTATCAAAAGCTCTTCGAGTACGAGGGCGTTCATCTGAACTTCAATGAAGAAGCATCGCACGCCATCGCGCAGGAGGCCCTGCACCGCAAAGTCGGCGCGCGCGGCCTTCGCATGATCCTCGAAGAGCTGATGCTCGATCTGATGTACCACCTCCCGAGCAACAAGAAAATCAAGGAACTCGAGATCACCGCCGAAATGGTCCGCAAACGCGACCTCTCCATCACGCTTCTCGACAAAGCCGGTTAGAGCCTCATAACATAGATTTGTCATCCTGAGCGCAGCGCAGAAGCCGCGAAGCCGAAGGACCTGCGGTTTTCCGCGGTGATACGAAACCGAGTCCCCATCATTTCGCGGTTTACAAAAGAGCGGGAACCATGACCTTCGAATTGCCAAGATAGACCCCTCTGCGCACCTTTGCGTTTCTCCGCGTCCTTTGCAGTAAAAGCCTTTTGTCAATCCGGCAATACCGCCAAATAAAGCCATTAAACCCCTGTTGCCAGAAACACACCCATTCGTTTCCCTCCTGCGTCCTTATGAGTTACCCTTCATCTAATAGGCAGGAATAGCGAAAGGGACGACGTGACCCAATCCAAGGAAACAAAAGACCGGAACGATCTTCGCAAGCTCCCGATGATGCCCATCCGGGACATGGTGATCTTTCCCTACATGATGACCCCCTTCGTCGTAGGCCGCGAGTCCAGCGTGCGCGCGCTTGAAGAAGCGCTCAACGGCGACCGCAAAATCTTCCTCGCCACCCAGCATGACGCCCGTGTAGACGAGCCCAAAGCCGACGACATTTACACCGTCGGCACCATCGGCAACATCGTCCAGAGTGTCAAAATGCCCGACGGCAACATCAAAGTGCTCGTCGAAGGCCTCGAGCGCGCCCGCGCCGTCGAACTCAATGACTCCGACGGCTTCTTCGTCGCCACTGTGCGCACCGGCAAAACTGATCTTGAAATCAACGCGCAGGTCGAGCAGCTCACCCAGCGCGTCACTTCCCTCTTCGAGCAGTATGTCAAGCTGCAGCAATCGCTCAATTACGAAACCATGATCGCGGCTGTCCGCACCGATGAGCCGTCCAAACTCGCCGACACCATCGCCGCCAACCTTCAGCTCGAAATCCCGGAAAAACAGGAGCTCCTCGATATCTTCGATCCCGCTGAGCGCCTCCTGCGCGTCGCCGACGTTCTCGACGTAGAAATCGAAAAGCTCAACATGGACCGCAGCATTCAGTCCCGCGTCAAGCGGCAGATGGAGCGCGCACAAAAGGAGTACTACCTTAACGAAAAAATCAAAGCCATCCAGAAGGAGCTGGGCCGCGGCGAAAAGAACGAATTCGACGACCTGAAGAAGAAGATCGAAACCGCCGGTATGCCCAAGGACGTGCAGGAAAAGGCCATCCAGGAGCTGAAAAAGCTCGAAGCCATGCCGCCTATGTCCGCCGAGTCCACCGTCTCGCGCAATTATCTCGACTGGCTGCTCGCCGTGCCGTGGAAAAAGAAATCCAAGGAAACTCGTTCCATTGACCGCGCTGAAAAAGTCCTCAACGAAGACCACTACGGACTGGAAAAAATAAAAGAACGCATCCTCGAATTCCTGGCCGTCCGCCAGCTCGTCAAGAATCCTAAAGGGTCTATATTGTGCTTCGTCGGACCTCCGGGCGTCGGCAAGACCTCACTCGGCATGTCCATCGCCAAGGCAACAGGCCGCAAGTTCGTCCGTATGTCCTTAGGCGGCGTGCGCGATGAAGCTGAGATTCGTGGCCATCGCCGTACCTACATCGGCGCCCTGCCAGGCCAGATCATCCAGTCGATGAAGAAAGCCGGAACCAAAAACCCGGTCTTCATGCTCGATGAAGTCGACAAGATGGCCTCCGACTTCCGCGGCGATCCATCTTCGGCGCTGCTCGAAGTCCTCGACCCCGAGCAGAACTCGAGCTTCCAGGACCATTACCTTGATGTTGAATACGACCTCTCCGAGGTCCTCTTCGTCGCCACAGCCAACGTCTTGCATACCATTCCGCCCGCGCTCCAGGACCGGATGGAAGTCCTGCGCCTGCACGGATACACCGAAGCCGAGAAGCTCGAAATCGCCAAACAGTATCTGCTCAAAAAGCAACGTGAGAATACCGGCCTAACCGACAAGAACGTCGTCTTCACCGACGACGCCATTGTCGAAATCATCCGCAGCTACACGCGCGAAGCCGGCGTCCGCAACCTCGAGCGCGAAATCGGCAACATCTGCCGCAAGGTTGCGCGCCGCGTCGTCAAGCAGGGAGCAAAACACAAAGAGGAACTCACAGCGGAAAACGTCAACGAATTCCTCGGCGTCCCCAAGTTCCGCGACTCGCAGGTCCACGAAAAGAGCGAAGTCGGCTTGGTCACCGGCTTGGCGTGGACGGAAGTCGGCGGCAGCATTCTCCCCGCGGAAGTCCAGATCCTCGACGGCAAAGGCAAACTCACCCTCACTGGCCAGCTCGGCGACGTTATGCAGGAATCAGCGCAGGCTGCACTCTCCTACATCCGCAGCCGCGCCAATCATCTTGGCCTGCCGCGCGACTTCTATCGCAACGTCGACATTCACGTTCATGTTCCCGAAGGCGCCATTCCCAAAGATGGCCCGTCGGCCGGCATCACCATGGCAACCGCCCTCGCCAGCGCACTCGCCAAAATCCCTGTCCGCCGCGACATCGCCATGACCGGCGAAATCACCCTGCGCGGCAAGGTCTTGCCCATCGGCGGATTGAAAGAAAAGCTGCTCGCTGCGCACCGCGCCGGAATCTTCGAGGCCATCCTGCCCAAGGACAACGAAAAGGATTTGGCCGAGTTGCCCGAGAACCTGAAGAGCGCCATGAAGCTCAACTTCGTGGACTCCATGGACGAAGTCCTGCATCTTGCACTCGAAGGCCCATTGCCCGAGTTGAAAGAGGAAGAGCCTGCAACCCTGGCCAACGTTCCTCCGCCAACAACCATCGCTCCAGAACAGCGCCCTCACCAATAGAAGGACTAGGGGTAATAGAAGAATTGTGGGTGCCCCAGGTCTCGATTTTGAGACCTGGGATTCATCAATCCTTCCTCCGCGAACCATTGCGGATACTTAGCGTCCTTTGCGGTGAGTCTTGCAAGAAACCCCTCGAAAGGCGAAGATGGCTGCAATGCTCAACCGCAACCTTACCCATCTGTTTCTTCTCGCATGTTTTACTGCAACTGCACAAACCACACCAACACATCACACCACCGCCAGGCATCGCGCCGCCCCGGCAGCTCAACCGCTTCCTGCTCCCATCGTTCCCAAAACTATCCCCGCGGTCACCGGCCCCATCAAATACGAATTTGCCCTCCGCTATCAGGACGCCACAATAGGCACCGGCAATCTTGCCCTTCCAGGAAAGGTCTATACCGTCCACTACACGGGCTGGCTTGAAGACGGAACCAAATTCGATTCATCCTTCGACCGCGGCCAACCATTCGAGTTCCAGCAAGGCGCGCACCGTGTCATCCCCGGATGGGATCAGGGCTTCGAAGGCATGCGCGTTGGCGGCAAGCGCCGTCTCTTCATCCCCTGGCAGCTTGCCTATGGCGATCAGGGCAAGGGACCAATTCCACCCAGAGCCAACCTTATATTCGACGTAGAACTCATAGATCAGCGGGACGCGACCGCGTCAGCTCCAGTGCCGCACTAACGGTATCGCCAAATTCAAGATGGCTATCCCCTGACGCTGAGGAACGAAGCGGAAGGATCTGCCAGGGTCCAAGGTGCCCCATAGCCTGCCCTGAGCGAAGCCGAAGGGTCTCGCTTTTGAGACATCGGATTTTCATACCCTTTGCTACAATCCCTCGACATGAGTGAGCCGTCCACGTCGCCGCAGCCTCTGGCCGTCACGCACCTGCCTCTCTGCCCAGTTCTCATGCACGAGGACAGGTTCTGCGGTCGCCCGCTTCACCACACTCCTCAGCACGATCCCGTCCCGGTGTGCCTCATGCATTCGCTCGACCCTGCAAAAGACAGTGCCCAGTTCCAGCAGGAAATCGATGTAATCATTCATAGGACTCCTGCGGGATCAATTGCTGACTTCAGGAAATTCGTCTTTCCGACCGCACAATATGCCATCCGCCAATTCCCTGCAAAATGCAACTTCGAGAAGTGCACGTTTTTGAAAGAAGCCAACTTCTACAGCGCTAATTTCGAGCAAGGCGCTGACTTCCCAAGTGCGACCTTCGAAGAAGACGCAATGTTTACCCGTTGCCTTTTTGGAGCCAAAGCAAACTTTCACAGCGCAATCTTCAAAGGCGACGCCCTTTTCAGCACCGACTTCACGCACGAAGTCACCTTCGTCATGGCGCGCTTTGCCAAAGAAGCCGGCTTTTACAACGCATCGTTTGCAGAAAAGGCCATTTTCAGCAGCGTGAAATTTGAAGGAGATGCTGTCTTTGCCCGCGCGACCTTTCGCAATGAGGGTGATTTCGGCAATGCTGATTTTTTTCAGCAGTCCTTCTTTGCCTATGCCACGTTCGAACAAAAAGCTGACTTTGCCGCGCGGTTTACGGGCGATGCGCATTTTGTGGCCACAAAATTCTTAAAGGAAGCAAACTTCAGCGAAGCCGTCTTTCATGCTGCCGTGGAATTCCGGGGAACTGAATTCCGACATGACGCCGGCTTATTGCCGGGTCCGATTTTCTCGCTGGTTCAATTTATGGTTCCTGAGACAGCGATTTTTTATCGCACGTATCTTGGACAAGCTCTCTTTTATAACTGCGATGTGTCCCGCCTGACGTTTTCTTCCGTTGGCTGGCGCATACGCTCAAACGGTAAGCGTCAACTCTTCGAAGAATGCGTGAGCCTCGAAGACTTCTACGATCTCTGGGACGATACCGATGAACGCGACTACAGTCTCATTGCCGAAACCCATCAGCAACTCAAAAAGAACTACGACAACCGACAGGATTACTGGACCGCTGGCGACTTCCACTACGGCGAAATGGAGATGAAGCGCCTCCATAGTCCGCGTAAAAACAAAGCTGTCCGCTGGCTGCATCGCAATCTTGGCCTCGTCGCCTGGTACCGTTACGCCAGCGAATACGGCGAGAGCTACGTCCGCCCGCTGCTTGCCTTGCTCGTCGTACTTGCCCTCTTTACATTCCTCTTTCCACTACCCGGACTTATCTTCACAAAGTCAGACACCAACACAATCCCACCGCTGTTCTCGATCCTCAACTATGGCGACCTTCCTGCCTACATCCACGCTTACAAAGGCCCGGGCTGGATCGCCACCCTCGCCTTTTTCGGCCACAGTCTGATGACCGCTCTCTCCGTCGCAGGCTTCCAGAAGGAACTCATCTACCAACCCGCCTATCCCTGGGGCCGAGCGCTCGCCCTCCTCGAACTGCTTCTCACCTCAGCCCTGATCGCCCTTTTCCTGCTCGCGCTCCGCCGCCAGTTCCGCCGCTAAGGAAATCTCCTGTCCATTTCCGAACATCCGCTCTTCAATTCCGAACACCCGCGCCTTAGATCTCACCCATCAACCAGCAAAACACCCTGAATCTGCAAGAACATTCCAAAATTTCTCTATGGCAGACGAAGTGCTCTACCTACGCTAGAGGTGCGTAGATGCATTCCCTCGCACAGGACATCCGCTTCTCCCTGCGGCAGCTTCGCAAATCGCCCGGCTTCGCCCTTACCGCGATTTTCACCCTCGCCCTCGGCATCGGCGCCAATGTAATTGTCTTCAGCGTTCTCAACGCCCTCGTGCTGCGCCCGCTGAATATCCCGCAACCCAGCGAGGTCGTACAGGTCTCCCGCGCACACTCCGGCTGGGACACACAGTCATACCCCGACTATATCGACTACCGCGACAAAAACACTTCATTCACTGGCATCGCCGCCTATGGATTCGCCGGCGCCGGCCTCACCATTCCCGCGTCAGGATCGCAGCAGACCAGCGTCTTCCAGGCATGGGGCTTTGAAGCTTCTGGGAATTATTTCGACACACTCGGCATTCAGCCTACCCTCGGCCGCTTCTTCCACGCCTCCGATGAGCACGGACCCGGCTCCGCGCCATACGTCGTCGTCAGCTATGCCTTCTGGCATACTCACCTCAATAGCGATCCCAATGCCATTGGCAAGGTCATCGATCTCAACAAACATCCCTATACCATCATCGGCGTCGCACCCCAAAGCTTCCATGGAACCGAACTCGTCTGGTGGCCCGATTTCTGGACGCCCATGGTTAATGAAAAAGATCTTGAGAACAATGACTACCTTAGTGCGCGTGGCGACCACTGGCTTTATATCATTGGACGGCTCAAACCCGCCGTTACTCCAAAGCAGGCCACGGACAACCTCAGTGCCATCGCCCATCAACTCTCCAAAATCCATCCTGAGGATGAAACCCTTGATGTCCGTCTCGTCCAGCCTGGCCTGCTGGGCAGCGGATTCGGCACGCCTACCCGCGCCTTTGTCTCGGGAATCATGCTCATGGCGTTATTAGTTTTGCTGGCCGCCTCCGCCAACCTCGCCAGCATCTTCGCCGCCCGCGCCGCTGACCGCAGCCGCGAGCTTGCCATTCGCCTCGCCATCGGCTCCGGCCGCTGGCATATGGTCCGCCAGCTCCTCACTGAATCCATCATCGTTTCCCTCATTGGCGGAGCAGCCGGTACTGTCATTGCATTTCTCCTGCTTCAGACCCTCAGCCGCTGGCAGCCCATCGTGCAGGTGCCGATCCACGTCATCGTGGCGCCCGATCCCGTCGTCTATGCGGTTGCCCTGCTTCTTTCACTCGCCAGCGGCATTCTCTTCGGCCTTCTGCCCGCGCGCCAGATCTGGAAAATTGACGCGGCTCAAGCCATGAAGACCGGCCCCGCTGCCGTCGCAATCTTTCGCCGCTTTACTTTGCGCGACATCCTACTCGCCTCCCAGATCACCATCTGCACGCTTCTCGTTACCGCTTCCCTTGTCGCCCTGCGCGGCATGATGCGCTCCCTGCATGCCAACTTCGGTTTCAATCCTCAGGGCGTCACCCTGCTCGACAGCGATGCCGAAATGGCAGGCTACTCCGACGACGCCTCCCTGCCCCTTGAGAAACACATGATCGAGCAGGCCCAACAGATTCCCGGCGCTCTTTCAGTGGGCCTGATCAACAATGTCCCCCTGGGCATCGACAGCAGCGACTCATGCGTTTTTCGTCCCGACACGACCGACTTCCGTGACTCCAATTGCGTTAATGACGCCATGTACTACGCCGTCTCGCCCGGCTATTTCGCGACCGCCCAGACACATCTTCTGGAAGGCCGTGACTTCACCTGGCATGACGACAAGCAATCGCCGAACGTGGCCATCGTGAATGCCACCTTCGCCCGCATCTTTTTCGGCAACAAATCCGCTATCGGCCAGCAATTCAAGCGCAGCAACAAGACCCTGTATGAAATTGTAGGAATCGTCGAGGACGGCAAGTACTTCAACCTCGCCGAAGACCAGAAGCCAGCCATGTTTTTCCCCCTGGCGCAAAACACCAACAGCAGCTTCACCCTCCTCGTCCGCTCACAGGCGCTCCGTACGGAAATTGCTCCGTCATTGCAGCGCATCATTGCCGGCATTGATCCGCGGTTGCCCTACCACATCAATTCCTGGGACCAGGGAATGCAATTCGCCCTCTTCCCGGCGCGCGCCGCCACCGCCGCTCTCGGCATCATGGGCCTGCTCGCCGCCATGCTCGCCGTCACTGGAATCTTCGGCATGGCCTCATATACTGTTTCCAAACGCATGAAGGAATTGGGTATCCGCGTCGCTCTCGGCGCACAGCCCATGCAGTTGATGCGCGCGGCTCTAGCCCGCCCCGTCTATCTGCTTGTAGGCGGATCGGTAGCCGGACTGATCCTCGGCATCCTCGCCAGCGGAGTTCTCGCCCACATCGTCTACCAGGCCACCCCGCACGATCCATTCGTCCTGCTCGGAGTAGTCCTCACCATGCTGCTGCTGGGAACCATGGCCACGCTCGTCCCCGCCCGCCGCGCACAATCCATCGACCCAGCGCGCCTGCTCCGCGAGGAATAAAGGTTCACACCACTAACCGAACCTTATTTTTGGTGGTGTCATTCTGGCGTTGAGGAACGAAGCGGAAGGACCTGCTGTTTCTTCGGCTGAGTAGGGAAATCGAGTGCCTCATCCTATCGCGATTTTTGCGATAGGATGGGAAAGCAAAAATCTAACCCCGGGTGCCGGGTGCCCCACATTTCGCAGAGATGCGGGTTTGCTGCCGCAGGTCAGAACGATTCACCAGATCACCGGAACTGCACGCTCTTCAGCATCGCCTGGTATGTTGGCTGGAAGCGCGCGAACTCTGGCTCAGGCGCCACAAACACCATGAAAATGACCGATCCGTCGCGCTGTGGAATGGTGACGAGCCAGTCTCCTTCCTTCTGTTCCTGACCGCTGGCATTCGGGAACGGCGAAGCCGACTGGAACATCACCGATCGCCCCTCAACACCGGCCACTGTGATCTTTTGTGCGCCGCTCAGGGGCTGCAACCCATTTTTCTGCTGCATTTCCTGCACAAGCGCATTTGTAATTTCGTCCACGCTCATCCTCTGCCCATTCGGTGGCGCAACCCCGTTAATCAGCACTCCGTACCCAACACCCTGATGCGTAACTCCGGCCTGGGGAGCAATAGTGACGAATTGCCCCTGCTGCTGAGGCATCGCGACCTGCCAGTTCTCCGGGCGATCAATTTTCACCGGACCCAGGTCCGCCAGAACCATATGCTGGCTGGGCAGAACATTTTGCAATGCAACTGCCGACACATGAGGTGCCGCGCTGGCAGCAGGAACTGAAGCACTAGCAGGTTGCACGCTCCCGCTGGTTGAGTTGAACGCCGCCCCATTCCTCTGGTTAAGCGCAGCCCATTGACCGGACTTGGCTCCCTGCGCAATCTCTTGCGCGCTGTAAGATTTCACCCCAATTGCATGCTGCCGGACTTTCGCAAAAACCGGGCTGTCGGTCGCGTAGTTCTCAGGTGGCCAGTTTGCGATTTCCTTTTGGATGGCCTCCTGCCGGTTACCCGGATTAGGGTGGTCGCTGAGCCATTGCGGTGGAGTCTGTCCTCCCTGCTCTTCCAGCGTCTTGAAGAAATCAGCCATGGCCTGCGGGTTGTAACCGGCCTTGTACATAATCATGGCGCCTACCGCGTCAGCCTGCGACTCATCGGTGCGGGAGTACTTCAGCATGAGGCCCTGCGCTCCCATTTGGATCCCCATCTGCCCCAGTTGCCCCACCATCCCTCCCGCCATATTTCCCACGGTTCCACCCAGAACGGCAGAAGCCAGTCCAGCCAGCATACCCGTCGTCTGCTCTTTCCCGGCCTGCTTCGCCGAGTGCTGCATGTACACATGCGACATCTCGTGCGCCATCACGCCGGCAAGTTGCGCTTCGTTGGCGGCGGCCGTGATCGTTCCAATGTTGACGAACATAGGGCCACCCGGCAGCGCGAAGGCATTGATCTCCTTTTGCGCAACAACGTGAAACTCAAACGGCCACGAATACTGCGGTGGAATCGTGGCAACCAGCTTCGTGCCTAGCTGCCGGATGTATTGTGTTTCCGGACTGCTGTCAGGTAGCACCGGCATCTGCTTATAGACCTGACCGGCAGCTTGCAATCCCAGCTCGCGCTGGTTCTCACGCGACATGGAAGGATGGCCGGGATCAGGAAACACCGGCCCCTCGGACTGCGCATAAGCTTGCGCCGCCATGCACGCCACAACCACGCACAATAATCTTTTTAGGAGTGTGAGCGTCCATACATTGAAGACCGCTACTGCGCGGCCTTCCTCGTCTGCAAAGAATCTCGTAACCATAGCGACCCTCCACAATCACTGCATGACCGCCAGAACGCGACCATCGCAATCCGGCTGCTAAAGCAACGCTTCCTTCTCTGGTTAGTTTTCAAAAATTTAACAAGATCCCCGCGAGGCCAGCTTCCGATTCAAAGCGGCTCTTCAGCAGCAACGGTAGGCTGATCCATCGCACACTACATCAATCATGGAATCAGACCGTGCATACTCGCCACTGTGAAAATTCCTAGTCACCAACAGCGTCGATTCCACCCTGCTGACCTGTGATTCATGCGGATGCCCCGCATCCTTCGGATTCGAATGCCGTGCCAAACCTTGTCAAGCCCTTGCGGTCGTGGAAATCTCCTAACCTGCACATTCCAATCAGCAAAAACTGCCGCTAATTTGGCCGATAATTATGCCCTGAATTGCTACAATAGAAGTAGAGAAAAAA
>Ga0126371_10004394_pt1 | contig 12433 bp, 6 predicted proteins | sample PanSoiMetaPlot_4_FD_110145 | JGI IMG/M metagenome (GOLD analysis project Ga0126371, IMG submission 110145) | Tropical forest soil microbial communities from Panama - MetaG Plot_4 | ecosystem: Environmental > Terrestrial > Soil > Tropical forest > Bulk soil | place: Panama | collected 2016-02-17
ATTTTCTACGAACTGCTGAGCGGCCGGATGCCATACAAGGCGGAGACGGCCATGGCCAGCCTTTTAATGCGCAATCAGGAGCGCGCGGTGCCGTTGTCGGAGCTCGATGCGACGGTGCCGGCAGGACTAAGCGACATCGTGAGTAAGTGCTTGGAGCGCGATCTTACGCGGCGTTACCAGACGGCGGCGGAAATTGTCGCAGATCTGGACGCATGGCAGGGCAAACGGCCGGTGATGGCTTCCATCATCATGCAGGCGCCGAAACCCCCGACGACGATTCCTTGGAAATGGGTAGCGCCGGGCGCGGCGGTGCTGGTGGCGGCGGGGCTTCTGGCGATTCCGAAAACTCGCGAACTGATTTTCCATCGGACCGAAACCGTAAATGACAGCGCGACCAGCGGGAAGGTGGTCAACGCAAATCTCCCGTCGCTGTCGCAAGGAAAATTCGTGGCGGTGATGCCGTTCCGCGTCATCGGCGACCAGGCTGCACTGGGATATGTGGCCGACGGCTTAGGCGAAGCGCTGTCCACAAAACTTTTCCAATTGAAGGAAGTGCACGTGGCTTCGGCCGACGACACGCGGAAGCTCGACCCGAACATGACCACGCCGCAGATTGCGAAGAAGTTGGGCGCGAACATGGTGGTACAGGGAACCGTTCAAGGCAACGCGAACCAGTTGCGCATCACCGTGAAGCTGGAAAACGCCGTGGAAGGCAAGACCGTCTGGAATGAGGAATTCTCCGGCGTTCCGGGTGACTTGCTGACGATCGAAGATAAAATCTACGGGAAACTCTCCGAGGCGCTCGAAGCGAATAAGACCACCGAAGAGCTTGCCGCCGGAACAGCGCACCCCACCGACAACGTAGATGCATATGATTCTTACCTGCGCGGCCGCAACGAAATGCGAGGGCAACTGAATCCAAAAACGATTCAGGCGGCGATTGAATACTTCAATGCGGCCATCCGGAAAGACCCGAAGTTCGCGCTGGCATACACCGGATTGGCCGACGCGAGCCTCCGCATGTTTGACGAGGACAAGCGCAGCTATTGGACCGACAAGGCTCTGGCTGCGGCCAAGCAGGCGCAAACGCTGAACGACAAGCTGCCGGAAGCGCATTTCTCCCTTGGAGCGGTGTACGAAGCGACCGGCCAAACCACGCAAGCGGTGACCGAAGCAAAGCGCGGGCTGGAACTAGCGCCAAACTCCGACGAAGCGTACCGGCGGTTGGGCCGGGCCTATGTTGCGGCCGGGCAGAAGGAACAGGGGATCCATGCGTTCGAAAAGGCCGTGGAGATGAACCCCTACTACTGGGTGAATCTGAACGAGCTGGCGAGCCAGTATTTCAACATGGGCGATTACGACAAAGCGATTAAGTATTACCAGCAAGTGACGCAGGTCGAGCCGCAGAACGCCATCGGTTTTCTCAACCTGGGTGCCGCTTACGTGAATATGGGGCGCTTTGAGGAGAGCGTCGCCCCGCTGCAGACTTCCATGAAGTTGGATCCGCAGCCGATGACGATCTCCAACCTCGGGACTTCGCTTTTCTTCCTGCACCGTTATAAGGAAGCCGCCAATCTTTTCGAACAAGCCGTGAAGTTGAATCCGAACGATGAAATGCTGATGGGAAACCTTGCGGATTCCTACCGGGCCGAGGGGCAAACCGAGCAGGCGAAGAGCACTTACGACCGCGCGATCAGTTTGTGTTTCAAAGCGCTGCAAGTCAACCCGCGGAACTCCGGGGTCATGGGCGATCTCTCGCTGTATCTTGCGAAGAAAGGCGACATTGGTCAGGCGATGGAGTTTGTGCAGCGCGCCCGCGGCCTGGACTCGTCCTCGGTGCAACTCATGGTGACCTCGGCAATCGTCAACGCGTTGGGGAATCGGCCGGAAGCGGCCATCGCGGACCTGAAGAAGGCCATGCAGCATGGGTACACGGTGGACAGTTTGCAGGTTGAACCCGAGTTTGAGCCACTGCGGCAGCGGCCAGATTACCAAGCGCTGGTGAAGCAGTTCACGCCCAAGACCAAGTAGGGCAAGCCCATCTCCGGACGACCGGGCCGGAACCCAGCCGGGCGGGCTGTTTTGTCCAGAAAACTTGCTTCGCATGCCAGGAAAGCGGCTCGAAAGGCAGGACGGCTCGCTCGGGGTGGACTGGGAATCACACAGCAGTTTGGCGCCCCAAGGGTGGCCAAAGGGCCGATACAAAGAAAAAGGAGGAAGTTTGTTACCTCCTCCTAGGTCAACCGGACTTTTTTGTGAATTCCTTAGGCGACGCGACGAGCGACCTTCAGCAAACCAAACGCCAACATGCCGAACAGTAACATCGAGGCAGAGCCAGGCTCCGGACTGGTGATCACCTGAGTGGTAACCGTAGTGCCGGCCGGCGCGTCGGGTACGCCATCTGTGAGAATGCCTTCGATATCCACGGCAAATTCGCCACCGACCCACTTGTAGTCATCTGCATTCAGGAACTTATTCGGGCAGCCAAAAATAAGAACGGAGAGGTCGTCCAGATCGCCATCGGGGACGCAGGTGAGAGTTGCACTGGCTACCGAACCGCCAGAGAAGAAGAAATCGAAGCCACCGTTGAGCGGCTTCACCTGGCAATTAGTAAAGATGTCGGTTTCCGCTTCGTTACAAGAGAAAGTAAGGTTCGATGGGGAAGTGACGAAAATCGTCAGGCTGGTCAGCGTGGTCCCCAATTGATTCTGAAAAACATCTTGCAGGCAGGTGTCTCCAGCAATCGTGCACGTCTTGCCATCCCCACTGTCCTGAACCAGCGTGCCAGTCACAATGGGGTTCGGGTTAGTAATGGTGATTGGCGTCGAGCCGCCACCTTTCTTGATGCCCACCAGAGGATCGACACCGTCGGCAAACGCCAGCGCGGCCGAACCCCCGAACAACGCAAAGGCAAGAACTAACCGAGCAATTTTCACATTTTCCCCCGTGCACACACCGACCGATTGGGACAAAACAACATGCAGAAAGTATGCAATCTCCTTGCCAGACGTCAGACCGTTACGCCGTCACGATCTCTTTGTGACATTTGGTCTTACAGTTTCACCAATCCCTAAGCAGTTTAGAATGTGCAATCTTTTTCTCAATTTAGCAGCGAATCTGCTTCGATTGCGCAAGCACACGAAGGGTCGTCTTTGTCCGGCGGCAACCACTGTCGGTCATTCTGCCTTCGCCCTTAGCAGTCCTGTCCAATTGAAAATCCACCGGAGGCGGGCGAGGTTCTAGAACTATCAGTACTTTTCTCGTCGCCTAAGCTCAACCGGGACGATTACCGATTCCCCACGCCCCGCGCCTTTTTCGTTTGCACCCGAAACGCCGGTATCTGCCCGCCGCCGCTGGTCACATTCGCCAGGCTGCTCGCGCTCAGCCGTGTCAGAAAACCTGCCAGCTTTCCCCGGAACAAATAGGGCGCCAGGTCTACCAGCATATCCTTGAAATCCACCTTGCCATCCGCTCCGATATAGGGAAACTCTCCTCGCCGCATCGCAATCTTCTCCTGCACAATCCAGCAGCCATTGCCCTTCGACGGCAACGCCGTCTCGATCGCCTCTTGCCATTTCTTATCGTCGGTCTCCCATCCGAGGGTTACGCCGGTCCCGCCATACTCGTCGCTTGGCTTCAGCACCAGGTCGTGTTGATGCTTCCGAACGTACTCGAGCAATCCGATGGGCTTCCCGAAATAATCCGTCTTCACATCCTCAACGACACGCGTCCATGGGACGTGCCGCCGAATCACTTCTTTCTCCTCCTCGGAGAACAGCTGCGCGTTTTTTTCTTCCGTTAACACCGCAAAAAACGCCTTCACGTGGGGTATCTTGCAGCGGAAATTGTTCGCCACGCATACCGCCTGCGCCTCATAAGCCTTCACCAATGCCGCGCACTCATCCGGCCTTGCCACAATGTCGTTAATTAGAACGCGCCGATACACGAAATCGATCTTCTTCCCCTTCGCCGTCAGTTTCTTCCCGTCCCAATTGAGTTCCCGCGGATCGGCCAGCACTACTGGCACGCGCAACGCTTCAAAGCGCTCCTTCAAAATCTCGAACTCGCTCCATGTCGGCACTTCCTTCCAATCCGTAATCAGCATCTGTGGACGATTGCCAGTCCCGCCCCAATCGCGATACGTTCCCATCAACGCGTCGAGAAGGCTCGCGCTCAGCGGATAGCTGTGAATGTCAAACTTCTTTGCAAATTCGCGCATCACTGGCAATTCCCGGAAGATTCCTGCCAGCGTCTCGGTGTAGCCGGCTCCGGCGGGCGACTCCCCGTTGTACTCGGTAAACTTCAGGGCTTCGGGCAGTAGAAACGCATCCACGCGCGAGGCCGTACTTGCCGGGCCACGCCCCGCAGGAATCCGTACCAGCCGCTCTTCCTCCGGCCGTAAATGAAACTGCGCCAGCAGTAACTGGTCTTCCAGCGCCAGCACCGCCACACGCTCGCCCAGGCGCGCGATCACCTCCGTCGCGCGCCGCACCCGTTCTTCATCCTCTGGCGAAAGGAAAAACGGACGCAGGAAAGGGCAGTGCACTCTCTTTCCAAACGTCAGCTTCGCACCCTTCAGCTCTTTGAGGAATTGTTTTGGAAAAGTTGGAGCCTTTTCGAGCGTGGGCAGCAGAAGATCGTTCCAATACTCAATCGGATCTCCAGCAGCCAAACTCTGGGCGTTCGTCTTCATCGTGCGGCGGTTCCCAAAGGCGCGCCATGTGCCGCGTGAGCGACCCGCGAAGCGCCCGTGAATCCCGCCGCCGCACCCGTCCCCAGCATCTCTTCCCAGCGTGGCCAGGTATTGGCCACATTTCCATGCAACGCGCGGTCAATCACCAACCGCGACATCTTCTCCAACACATGCTCAAAATAGAATTCTGTGATCCGGTCCCGCTCGAAATCCGGCGCCGGGTTCAGAAAATCGATGGCGTACGGCACATCGTCCTTGAGCGCAAACTCGATCGTGTTCATCTCGTAGCCCAGTGCAAGGTTGATCGTCTGCGCGTCTTTCACCACCCGCGCCCCCACTTCCTTCGACAAATAATTGTGTTCCACGTTGTACTTGCGCAGCTTCGGGTCGTAGGCCACCGGTAGAATATCGGTCTTCCCAAACGTGAAGCACCGTACATACTGCTTGAAGTCAATGAACTCCTGCAGCGTCATGGAATACGGCGAAGTTTGGTCGTAGGCCTCCCACAGTTCTTCCTTGTTGTTCACCTTGTAGACGTGCTTCCACCCGCCCCCCGAATAGGGCTTCAAAATCGCCGGCCGCCCCACGTAGTCGAGCAGTCCGTCCCAGTCGATGGGATACCGCAGATTTCGCAGCGACTCCGAGGTAATGTCTACGTCCGCCGGATATCCCTTTTGTGGCAGCAGAACGGTCTTCGGGATCGCCACTCCCAGCTTGGACATCACCGAGTAATTGAAAAATTTGTCGTCCGCCGTCCACCAGAACGGATTGTTGATGACATAGGTCCCTTGCAGCACGGCGTGCTTCAGATAACCGCGGTAGTACTCCACCTCATGCGAAATCCGGTCCAGAATTACGCGGTATTCCGCAGGCTCGCCCATCCTGGTGCCGCCCAGCTTCACTAATTCTGCGGTTACGCCATCCTTTTTCCCAAGCTCGTTCACCCGCTCAATAAAAGCCGGAGGGAAACTAAACTCCCGGCCGCAAAGCAATCCCACCTTGATCATGCCTTCCTCCTCTGGGCTATCCCACCCTCTGACTTCCAGGATGAGGTTTTTTCCGATTCCGGCCCTGCCATCCGGAACCTTGCGCTTTTCTGCAGGCGCAAGGGATCGGCTCTTTCTCTACATCGCGAGATCTTAAACAGGCCTGCTCTTTAGTTGATCGATCCGGCCGGATTTGATTTCGGCTCCATCACGCTCGCACGCGTTTCCATCACCAGATGCCGTACCACATCCTTTAGATCCCCGCACTGCTGGTATACCCGCAATTGCCGCTCCGCGCTTGTTCCTTCATTCAAAATCGTGTGAATGTACTCGACCGCACTCCGGCTTCCCAGGTCGTCTACCACGTCGTCAATCAGTTCCATCAGCTCGTACATCAACTCACGCATCGGCACTTCCGCCTCGCGCCCGAAGTCGATCAGCTTCCCCTCGATCCCGTACCGCGCCGCGCGCCATTTGTTTTCCTCGATCAGGGCACGCCGGTACATGCGCCAGCTCTGGTTGCCCGTGTAGAGCCGGTGGAGCTTTACTACAATTGCCTGCGTCAGTGCCGCAATCGCCACCGCCTCTTCCACCTTGGTCGCGGTATCGAACATCCGGAACTCCAGCGTCCCGTAAGTCGGATGCGGCCGGACGTCCCACCAGATTTTCTTTCCGGTGTCTATGCAGTTCAGTTTCACTAGCAGGTTCACGTAATTTTCGTACGCACTCCACGAATCGAAAATCTCGGGGATTCCCGTCCGCGGAAACCTACGGAACACCGTCGTCCGGAACGATTTCAACCCGGTGTTCCTCCCCATCCAGAAAGGAGAGCTCGTCGAAAGCGCCAGCAGATGCGGCAGGAAGTACCTCACCATGTTCATCATGTCGATCGTGGTCTGTTTGTCCGGCATCGCGATGTGGATGTGCATGCCGAAAATCAGCAGCGAACGCGCCAGCTGCCCCATCTCTTCGACGATGTGCTGGTAGCGTTCCCCCGGCGAAATCACCTGGTCAATCCAGCTCGAGAAAGGATGCGTACCCGCCGCGGCAACCTGCAGGCCGGTGCTCTCTGCGGCCATCACCAGTTCGCTCCGCGTCCGGTGCATCTCCAGGCGCAACTCGCTCACGTTTTCGCAGATCTTCGTCCCGGTCTCCACGATCGATTGGTGCATCTCCTGCTTCACCAGGTCCCCCACGCCGCGTGCGGCCGCCGAGCTGATCAGCTGCACGACGTGCGAGCGCAACTCCAGCGTGTCCGGATCTATGATTTGGAATTCCTCTTCGACACCGATGGTGAAGCGGTGAGCCATCCTGGCCCTCCCGGCTGCGTTAACGTAAGTCGGGGACTTCGGGAGCCCATATCATACTCCTCCCTCGCCAAAATCACAGCTGCCCGCAACCCGCCGCGACCACCGCCAGCAGCACCGTTTTGTGTTTGTGGCGCCAAGTCCTAAGCCCGGCTGCGGAGATCGGCTCGCATACCACTGCCTCAGTTGGAAAGGTCATCTTGCATTCTCGGAACTGAACTTTTTCTCTGTCCGCAGGTGACCTGCCGAAATGCAATTGGTCCCTTATTCGATCATCCCCCGCTCGCGGGCGCTTGCATTGACACTCGTCACCACCTGCCCTACACTCCGGCCTCGTCGATCATCCTTTGATCCTTAAATATCACTTTGCGAATCGAGGTAGCACCATGCGTTGTTCTCGAGTTGCGGCTAACTCTACTTGCGCAAGCTTCATCGCTCTGCTGTTGGCAACCGTATCGCCATCTCGGTCGAACGCACAAAAGCCGATGGAGCCAGAACAGAAGCCCGGCGAAACTTCCAACATCGCCTCGGTCGAAGTCACGCCCGCGCAGGCCACCGCCTCGATCGGCGGCAAACTCACCTTCAAAGCCGTAGCCAAAGACGCCTCCGGCAACCCGCTTCCCGACACCGTCAAATATTGGTATGCCGCACCGACCGACACCGCCGGAGCCAACCAAAGCGGCGAAGTCTCCTTCTTCCAGCCTGGTGAAGTCACGGTCGGCGCACTGGTCGGCAACAAGTTCGGTTACGCTCATGTCACGGTCGACAAGCCCCACATCGCACGCATAGACGTCGCTTCCCTCGGTGCGCCTCTCCCGGTCGGTGCGAGCCAGCGCCTTACCGCCATTCCCCGTAATCCCAACGGTGATCCCCGCACCGACATTCCCCTCACCTGGTCTTCGGCTGACACCAAAATCGCCACGGTTGACCCCGCGGGCCTTGTCTACGTTCTTAGGCCGGGCAAAGTCACCATTCGCGTCACGGGCGACAATCAATCGGGCGAGACCTCTCTGGAAGTCAGGAACAATTCCGTCACCGGTCTCTCGATCTCTCCCGAGACCACCTCCACCAAAACCGGCACTGTTGTTCGCCTCACTGCCAAGGGCAAGGGCGGCGCGACGATTCCATTTCAAATCAACTGGTCGGTGCAGGGGCCCGGCGCGCAAATCTTTCCCGATGGCGCCTTCCTTGCCGAACTGCCCGGCACGTATACGGTCATCGCCATGGTCGGCGAAACAACCGCCACTGCCAGTGTCGTCGTCGCACCCCGCGACATCGCTCGCGAGGTCGAACGCATCGGCTTGGCCATGCCCCCTGACGAGCAGTTCGCCGAGGAATGGATCTGGGACCACTACCTTTATCTGTCCGCCATCAGTGACAAGCTCTATGTCTACGACATCGCCGATCCTGCCCATCCGCTTCCCGGCGAAACGCTCAAAGTCGATGCCCGCCTCATCAATGACGTTAGCGTCGCCCCTGACGGCAAACTCGGCGTAATCACCCGGGAAGGTGCTTCCAGCCGAAAAAACGGCATCGTTTTTCTCGATACCAGCGACCCCATGCATCCCAAGGTTCTTTCCGAATACACCGCCACGGTCACCGGCGGCGTCCACAGTGCCTACATTAATTCTCACTACGTCTATCTCACCGACGACGCGACCGGCTCGCTCCGCGTCATCGACTTTGCCGATGTGAAAAATCCCAGGGAAGTCGCGCGTTGGGAAGTCGAAAGCTCGGGTCAGATGCAGGTTGCTCTGCCCGAAGGGGAGGGGGTCGCCACCGCTGGCCGCTATCTCCATGACGTTCAGGTCATCGACGGCCTCGCTTATCTCGCCTACTGGCGCGACGGTCTGGTCATTCTCGACGTCGGTAACGGCGTGAAGGGCGGCCGCCCCGAACAACCCAAGCTCGTCGCCAACTGCCGCTTTAACTACGATGAGCTTTACGGAGCAGGCTGGCTCGCCGGCGCGCACGCCGTCTATCGCTACAAAAACTACGTCTTTGTCGGAGACGAAGTTTTTCCCGCCGTCTTCAGCCTCGCCTCGCGCGAACGCATCCCCGTGCGCGGCATCATGCATGTCGTGGATGTCTCGGATTTACAGAATCCGAAAGAAGTCGCCACTTACAGCGTTCCCGAAGCTGGTTCGCACAACATCTGGGTCTTCGACGATGTCCTATATATGGGCTACTACAACGGCGGCGCGCGCGTACTTGATGTTTCCGGCGAACTCCGCGGCGAACTCTATCGTCAGGGCCGCGAAATTGCCCACATCTGGACGGGCGATTCTAAGGGTTATCGTCCCAATCTGCCGTTCGCTTGGGGGGCTTATCCCTATAAAGGAGTGATCTATGTCAACGACGTGCACTCTGGCCTGCGCGCATACCGCTTAGGGAAACACCGCCCCTACAGCTCTACCACCAACCCCGCTCTCTGATTCTTGCAATGCGGAAGCCAGGAAACGCGGCGCTTCCCTACGGCTTTTGTTGTTACAGGTTGGCCGTCAGCCGGGCTTAGCAAATCGACTATTCCATCTTCCAGAAATCAATCCCCGCAGCCTGCGGTGGCACGTCGAGTTCGCTTACCATCCTCGCGCCTTCCAGGTCGACAATCCCGACCATGCCGGGCTCTTCCCCGATGCCTTCGGCGGTCAAGAACGCATACCGGTTATCCGGCGACACCACCACTCCATGCACGACCTTCCGCTTTGTCTTCAGTCGGGCCAATTCTTTTCCGCTCTCCAGCGCGAAAATCGAGAACGAAGCGTCGCGTTTGTTCGTGGCCAATAAGAACTTTCCATCCGATGTTACCGCCAGGTTGTACACGCCATTGCCCGCGGGAAGCCGGCGCACTAGCTTCCATTCCTTGGCATCCACTTCCACAATTTCGTTCGATTTGTTGCACGCTACATAGAGCCGGCCGCCGTCGCTCGAAGGCTGCGCCCAGGTCGGACTGCAAGTAACGCCGGCCATATCGCTCGGCATCGTCATGCCCTGGTGATGCTCTAGTTTGGTTGGAGGAATTCCCGCGTAGGCCTCTTCCTTTCCAGCGCTAAGCCGGAAACTCCGCGAAACCTTCATCTTTTCTGCGTCAATTTCGACCAGCAGGTCACTCATCATGCAAGCCGAATACTGGTGCGTCCCATCACGCGTAACCCGCGACCCATGTGGCATCAAGCATGTCGGAATCCGCGCCACCTCCAGCATCTGGTTCGTGTCCACCACCGAAACGCTGCTCGGCACCGCATCCCCGTGCAGGTTGAAATTCACCACAAACAGAAAATTTCCGTCGGGTGTCACATCGGCCGTCGCCGGAAACAAGCCCAACCCCACCTGCTTCACGACTTGTTCGGTCGCGGTGTCGTATTTCAACGCGGTCCCGTACGGCCGCCCGTGCCCGATGGTCACAAAAAAATTCTTCCGGTCCGGCGAAAATGCAATCCCGTGCGGTCCGCTGATGTCGCTCTGTAAAATGCGTGTGTCGGTCGTCCCCTCCAGAGTCGCCAACCCGCCCACAAAGCGCACCGTAGCGATCTTGTCAGCCGACTCGCAAACCAGCTTCACCCAATATCCTTTAGCCGTCGCCTCCCCGCATCTCCCCGCTCCGCCGAGCAAAAATGCCGCCGCTCCCGCCACGACCTTTACGACTCCATGCTTCATAGGCTTCTCCTGTGCCAGATTCTACGTCTATCCTCCCGGGAGCGGCCAGCTCCTGGCGGCCTGATCGCACACCAGTTGCTTTCGATGACGGGGTTGGAAGATCGTGCGACGGCGTGGCTAAGGGGAACGGCGATCGATCGTGATGGCGGTTAGTCGTTTGTCGGTCTCCCCGCGCCCGGCAAACACCCTAAAGATAAATATGCACTCCTTCTCGCAACGAGATTTGCACGTTTTCGACGAAGCGTCGCCGATACTCCAGGGACAACACCGCAAGAGTCTAGACCGACGAAACTGCCTGAGCCGTTGTCCCGCTAGAGCGCTCCTCTAGTTCCGTTTTCAGTTTCCCTTTTGTGCGTTATTGCTCCATCCCCTGTGCTACACTCCTGTCCCCCGCGGAGGGTCCGCATGTCCAGCCAGTCCGCAAAGCCTGTTCGATCCTGGCTTATTGGGAGCTCGGCGGCCTGCGATATCAAACTAACCCAAGCCACTGTCTCCGGCCGGCACTGCCGCCTTACCGAAGCCGATCACGGCTTCTTTGTCGAAGACCTCGGCTCGACCAACGGAACCTACGTCAACAATCGCCGCCTGACTGCTAATATCCCCGAAAAAATCTCCGCTCTGCAAACGGTTCTCCTCGCCGACAACGTTCCGATGCCCTGGCCCGACGAGGTTAAATCCTCGGCGGCCGCCGCTCCCCGTACGGTGCAAATTGGCCGCGCGCCCGACTGCGACGTCGTTCTCGACTACCCGATGATCTCCGCACATCACGCGAAAATCACCGAACAGAACGGCAGCTTCTTCATCGAAGATCTCAACTCTCGCAATGGCACTTCGCTCAACCGCATCCAGAATCGCATCCAGCGCGCCCCACTCGATCCTTCCGACGACATCTTCCTCGGATCCTACAAGGTTACCGCGTCCTTCCTGCTTGAAAAACGCCATGCCGTCCTGGGCGAAGCCGCCTTCTCGACGGTGTTGTTCGAAAGCAAATCCATGACTTTCGGTCGCGACCCAGCCTGCGAACAGCCCGTCAGCCATCCCACGATCTCCTGGCATCATTGCCGCCTCACGCGAACACCCGCCGGGATCTTCATCGAAGACCTCGGCTCGCTCAACGGCACGTTTCTCAACGGCGTTCGCCTCACCTCCAAAACTCAGGTCGCTCCCGGCCACGAAATCGGCATCGGCAGCGTCCGCTTCCAGGTCCTGCCCGACGGTAACCTGGCCCGCCGGGATTACGCCGGCAACGTCAGCATCGAAGCGCAGGACGTTACCATCCTCGCGCCCGACGGCAAGCGCCTCCTCGAACCCGTCTCTCTGGTTGCTTATCCTTCTGAGCTCATCGCCATGATGGGCCCGGCGGGCGCCGGAAAAACCACGCTCCTCAAAGCACTCAACGGCTACTCCCGCCCCGCTTCCGGCCAGGTCCTGTTCAACGGTATCAATCTCTATCGTCACTACGATCGTTTCTGCCAGCAACTCGCCTACGTTCCGCAAGACGACATCGTCCACCCACAACTCACCGTCCGCGAAGCTCTGTACTTCTCCGCGCGCCTGCGCACCGACCTCACCGACGAGGAAATCGAAGCCCGCATCGACACGCTTCTCCGCGAGCTGAATCTTTCGGACAAGAAAGACACCATCATCGGCTCGCCTGAAAACAAAGTATTGAGCGGCGGCCAGCGCAAGCGCGTCAATATCGCCATGGAACTCATCACCGACACGCCGGTCTTGTTCCTCGACGAGCCCACCTCCGGCCTTTCCTCTTACGATGCCGAAGGGGTTATCCA
>Ga0126371_10004395_pt1 | contig 12432 bp, 11 predicted proteins | sample PanSoiMetaPlot_4_FD_110145 | JGI IMG/M metagenome (GOLD analysis project Ga0126371, IMG submission 110145) | Tropical forest soil microbial communities from Panama - MetaG Plot_4 | ecosystem: Environmental > Terrestrial > Soil > Tropical forest > Bulk soil | place: Panama | collected 2016-02-17
CAGGCCGAGGACCGCGTAGTTGTACATGCCGAAGGCCTTGTCCACGTAGACGTTGGTGAGGTTCGGGTTCCGGTAGAGCAGAACCTTCTGGTACACCATCGGCAGGATGGCGGCCTGCTGCATGACTGCCTTGTCGATCTGCGGCCAGATCGCCACGTTCTGGCTGATCGTGCCCTTGCCAGCCTGCGCGAACAGTGAGTTGACCGCCGGGTCGTTGACCTCCGCGATATTCGTGTTGCCCGCCGGGGAGATCGTGGCGCCGTTGGTCAGGTAGTCAAGGAACCCGTAGCCGTCCGGCCAGTCCGGGCCCCAGCCGCCCATGTCCAGACCCAGGCTGTGCGCGTGCACGTAGGCCGGGTCGCCGGCGAAGTTGGTGTAGTACTTGCCAGACGTGTAGCCGTTGAGAGTGACCTTGATGCCGACCTGAGCCAGCGACGCCTGCAGCGCCTGGGCAGCCGCCGTCTCCTGCGGGCGGTCGCTGCGGTAGGCCAGGCCCGTGCTGAAGCCGCTCGCCTGGCCGCACTGCTGCAGCTGCGCCTTGGCGTCCGTGGCGTCACCGCTCGGCTGGGAGACCGCCTTGTACAGGTCGAACTGCTGGTAGCCCGAGACGGTCGGCGGCATGACGGTGCTCGCGATCGCGCCACCGACGACCGGACCACCCCAGGCGTTCTGCAGCGTGGTCTTGTTCGCGGCGAACTCGATGGCCTCCCGGCAGTGCACGTTCGGGATGACCTTCTCGTTGATGTACACGAATCGCCCGAAACCGTTGATCGGGTTGTCCGCGTCAGCGTGCTGAGTCGCGTTGGTGAGGAGCTTGTCCCTGACGGCTGCCGTCTGCACGCCGGTGCCGCTCATGTCGACGTCGGCAAAGTTCGACACCAGGTTGTTATCGATCTGGTTCTGGCTGACGTTCAGGTTGACGACGATCTTGTCAACCAGCTGCTTGGCCTCCGGGTCCGTCGCCGCGCTCCAGTGCGTGTTCTTCACGAGCGTGAACTGCTTGTTCAGCGTGTAGGCCGAGAACGCATACGGGCCAGTCGACTCGGGGTGCAGCTGGAAGTTGGCGCCGCCGTACTTGCCCGTGTCCCAGGACTGCTCGACCGGCGAGCTCTGCGGAATCGCGACCACGTAGTCGAAGTCAGAGAACGGCTGCACCAGGTGGAACACGATCGTCGTCGAGTCCGGCGTGGCGATCGAGTCGAGGCCAGCCGGGTTCTTGTACGGACCCTTATAGCTGCTGCCGCCCACCAGTAGGGCCGAGTAGTAGTTAGGGCCGTTCGGCAGCACGTCCTTGGCGAAGCTGCGCTCGATGCCGTACTTCACGTCCTTCGAGGTGACCAGGTCACCGTTCTCGAAGTGGACGTTCGGCTTGATGTGGTAGGTCCAGGTCAGGCCGTTGTCGGTGACCTGACCAGGCCCGGTCGCGAGCTGCGGCACCAGCGTGTTACCGCAGGCACCAGGGCACGACTTGTAGGTCATCAGCTGCATCGAGTACAGCCGGACGAAGTTCCACATGTACGCGTAGTAGGTGTTGTCGTAGTCCGTGGAGTCTGGCGTGCTGCTCAGGTCGAAGGTCATCGTCCCGCCGGTGTGGCTGGACGAATTCACGACGCTGGTCAGCCCCTGGTTGAACGAGGCCTTGGCGGTCGAGCCGCCGCCCGAGGAACTGCCGCCGCAGGCGGCGAGCGTGAGCGCGGCGGCAGCGGTCACCGCGCCGAGCCCAAATATCTTGCGTCTAGTCATTGAAGGAAAGCGCCTCCTGTCGTTACCTGTCTGATCGGTGAGGTCACTCGGACCGGGCTAGCGGGTCTTCGGATCGAGCGCATCGCGCAGCCCATCGCCGAAGAGGTTGAACGCCATCACGGTCAGGAAGATCGCCAGACCGGGAATGACCATGTACATGGGGTCGATGTAGTAGTAGCCGTTCAGGACCGCGTTGGAGAGCATCGCGCCCCAGCTCGGCTGCGGCGGGATGATCCCGACGCCGAGATAGGACAGGGCAGCCTCGAACAGGATGTTCGTCGGGATCAGCAACGTGGCGTAGACCAGGATCGGTCCCCACAGGTTCGGGAGCAGCTCGCGGACCAGGATGTACGGTCCGCGTCCGCCGAGGCTGCGGGCCGCGTCCACGAACTCGCGTTCGCGCAGTGACAGCACCTGGCCGCGGATAATCCGGCCCATGTACGGCCAGCTGAAGAAGCCGATGATGAAGATCAGAATGGACATGCGCAGCGTGTTGCCGGAAAGCCCGAAGGCTGTCGTGGGGATGACGCCCACGAGGGCGAGCGCGAACACGAGCAGCGGGAAGGCGAGGAAGACGTCCATGAGGCGGCCGATGAGATTGTCCAGCCAGCCGCCGAAGTAGCCGGCGATAAGGCCGAAGAACACGCCGATGACGACAGCCAGCACCGTGGACAGGAAGCCGATCAGGAGCGAGACCCACGCCCCGTCCACCACCCGGGCGAGCATGTCCCTGCCTGTCTGCGGCTCGACCCCGAGCGGGTGGGCCAGGCTGAGGCCGCCGAAGGCGCCATTGGGGCCCTGCAGGGTCGAGTTGATCAGGTTCGGATGGTAGATGTTGGGGTTCTGGACGAGGAACGGCCCGATGACGGCCACCACGATCAGGAGAATCACGAAGACCCCGCCAGCCATCGCGACCCGGTCCCGGCGCAATCGCAGCCAGGCGATCTGGCCCAGCGACCGGCCCTCGATTTGCTGGCCGGCCAGGCCGGTAACAACCGCCTCCGGAGCCACCTCGGTCCCGACGGGCGACACTTCGAGCGGCGCCGCCATTACCTCGTCACTCCCGACCCGCCAGCCTCTCCGTCCACCCCTGCCGGCCACCCGGCCAGCCCGAACCCCCGTTGGGCTCAGCACCGCAAAGGTTCAGCGGAAAGCGGCCGCCCACCACCGAAACACGCGTGATGAGGGCGTCAGACCGCACCGTTGAGAGCAGAATGCCAACTCTCGCGTTTGGTGCCAAGGAGAACGAATCGGTCGTGGCTTGATTGTGACCGAATCACGATCAGGCCGCGACAGGGGCAACGAGGGTGCGGTTGCTACGCAGGTGAATGACTGAGACTGATGTGACAGAGAACACGGTGCAATGAGCTCAGGTCGGCCTGGGCCAACCGATCGGGGAGCCTGTCGCCGTCAGCTGATGCCGTGCTTCTTGAGAATGTCCCGCACGTCCGCCAAGTCGTCGTCACCGGACTCGACCGCGGCCCGGCCTGAGGGCCTAGCCGCCGACGGCCTCGGCTCACCGTGCCCGCTGTCGACTTCCTTCCGGCGGCGCCGGCGCGACCCGACGATCGGCATGCCACCCGATATCAGGAAAAGCAGCACCGAGACGCCGACGAGGATGACGCCGAGCCAGGCTTCTGGTGAGAACACGAAGCCCGCCCCGAACCGCACGACGGCCGAGACGACGCGCCCGACCAGTCCCAGCGAGTGCGTGAGCCAGGCCGCGGCCGGCAACAGTGACCAGGCGATGCCGCGGATGCCGCTGCGAGCGCCCTTCCGGCGCCAGGCCAGGCCGCTGAGGACCAGCCCCACCACGGTGACCGCGACGAATATCGGGCCCGCGAAGCTGCCGTTGACGAAGCTGAGCCAGCTGTTCACACTCGCCTCCCCTCGAGACCGCGAAACTCGCCGCGGCCAAGGCGTGATCACCTCTATTGTCGCACATTCCTCCGGTGCGGCAGCCCGGCTGAGATGCCGCGCGAAACCGGAACGGATATGGCTGACGTGCGGCTAGGCAACCAGCCCGGCGAGCTCTCGCAGCTGGTCGAGCGTCACGCCGGCGAGAGTCGGCAGTACCGCTCGGCCGGCTCGATCCGGCACCGGCACGACGCTCGGCACCGCGATCACCCGGTACCCGGCGGCCTCGGCCGCTGCGACACCGTTGGGTGAGTCTTCCAGCGCGATGCAGCGCCGCGGGTCCGCTCCCAGCTTCGCTGCCGCCAGCCGGTAACCCTCCGGGTCTGGCTTGGTCGCTGTCACGTCGGCAGCGCACACCACCACATCGAACCGGACGTCCAGGCGGCTCAGCACCGCATCCACGACGGCCGGCTCAGACGAGGTCACGAGAGCCTGTGGGACGCCGGCCGCGCGCACCTCGGCGAGGAGCTCGAGCACTCCGGGCAACGCAGGCAGCGGCCGGGTTCGCACCAGTTCCACCATGTCCTCGATCAGCCAGCGCGCCACGGTCGTCGGCTCGGCCTGCCTGCTCGCCCGCTCGAGCAGGTACCGGACGGTGCTGGCCATCGAACCGCCGACGAGAGCATGCTGGTCCGCCGGTGCCCACATCCCGCCGAGTCGGGCCATCACCGCGCTCTCCGTGAGAAACCACAGCGGCTCGGAGTCGACCAGCAGCCCGTCCATATCGAACATAACGGCCTCGAGGCTGCCGGTCCGGTCGTCACCGGGCCCGGCACGCTCCAGGCCTTCGCGGGCAGGCTGATGTCCGGATTGCGACATGATGGGTCCATCTTAGAGAGCACGCCGCGCTGCGCGCGCCGAGGCGGCCTTATCTTCATCTGCTGTACTCAGAACGTAGGCTGGTTCTGATTGCCCCGGCACTGGATGCCCGACGGCATGACGAGGGAGGTGGCGGACGATCGAGCTCGACTCTGTTGGCAAGCTCACCTCGCCCGTGCTGATCGCTGCCTTCGAGGGGTGGAATGACGCTGGCGACGCCGCCAGCACCGCGGTCAGCCAGCTGAGCGCAGCCTGGGACGCCAAGATCATCGGCGCGATTGATCCGGAAGATTACTACGACTTCCAGGTCTCCAGGCCCTCCATCGAGGTAGCCAACGGCCACGCCGAAGAGCTCGTCTGGCCGACAACGCGGCTCGCGATTGCCAGGCCGCCGGACGTCGGCCGCGACCTGATCCTGGTCCACGGCCTCGAGCCGAACATGCGCTGGCGCGGTTTCACCGGCGAGCTCGTCACGGCCTTCAGTCAGCTTGACGTCGAGCTCGTGATCCTGCTCGGTGCGCTGCTGGCCGACTCGCCGCACACCCGGCCGCTGCAGGTGACGGCCGCGGCGTCGAGCCCGGAGGTCGCCGCTCAGCTGCACGTGGAGTCCGTGGATTACAAGGGGCCCACGGGCATCGTCGGGGTGCTCCAGCACGCGTGCACCGAGGCCGGCCTCGCGTCGGTGTCACTGTGGGCTGCCGTGCCGCACTATGTGGCCCAGCCGCCCAGCCCCAAGGCCACGCTCGCGCTGCTGCGCAGCGTCGAGGACATGCTGGACATCTCGCTGCCACTCCAGGACCTGCCAGCGGAGGCCAGGGCATGGGAACGCGGCGTCGACGAGCTGGCCGAGCAGGACAGCGAGATCGCCGACTACGTTCGCACCCTGGAAGAGGCCAAGGACGCCACTGACCTTCCCGAAGCCAGCGGCGACGCGATCGCCCGCGAGTTCGAGCGGTATCTGCGCCGGCGGGGTGACCGCGGCGAGCACGGCGGCCGCTAGCCAGAACCGCTAGCCGACCGCTTCCGGCACCGGCACGCCTAGATGGGCGGCCACGGCACAGCGGGCCAGTCCTGCGGCGGCGCCGGATGCACCTTGTGCTCCAGCAGCATCTCGATCCGCCTGGTGGTGGCCCCTATCTCAGCTCGGGTCAGCCAGGGCGTCAGCTCCTCCGCCAGCCGTCCGCCGGTGAGCAGCTCGTGCGAACTACGCAGCGCGGCCAGCGCTGCGGGGGTGAGCTTCTTCCCGCGCCACTGCCACAGCACCGTCCGCAGCTTGTAGTCGGTACCGAAGCAGACGCCGTGGTCACACCCGTACAGCCGGCCAGCAACGGTCGGCAGCAGGTGACCGATCTTGCGGTCAGCATTATTGATCACCGCGTCGAACACCGCCATCTGGCGCAGTCTCGGGTCGTTCCCGCTACGGGCCAGCTCGACTATGTCCACGGAGTCGTCGGCGTCGATCCAGAGCTGGCACATGCCGGGCCCGAAGGGCCCGTCGCGGTAGACCGTCGGTGGCACGACGTCCCAGCCACCCGCTCGTGACACCAGGTATGCCGCGATTTCGCGGCCGGCCAGTGTGCCGTCGGGGAAGTCCCACAGCGGGCGCTCTCCCGCCACTGGCTTGTAGACGCAGATCGCCTGCCTGCCACCACCCGTGATGGTGCAGTACAACGTCGCATTCGAGGCATCCACGAGCCGGCCCTGAACCTCAATCGCCCCGTCGGCGAGCAGGTCCAGGCTGGCAGCCTCAGACGCATCGGTCGGCTCGTCCAGCACCGGACTCGGGTCAGTGCCGTCCGGGCGTTCCGGGCTCCGGCCTTCCGCTGCCTCAGCCACGCCCAACCCGGTGGCCATTCTGCCGCGGGCAGACGTGGCCTGCCGGCTCGAGTGGCAGCCCGCAGAGCGGGCAGGGTGGCCGCCCGGCCCGGACAACCTGGATAGCGCGCCGCGAGAACGCGCGGGCGGCCGCGGCACTGATGCGCACCCGCAGGACCGCAGGGCCGTCCTCGGGGATGTCCTCGGCCAGAGGCTCGAGCGGTTCCTCGCTCTCCTCCTGCGCCTCGATGATGACGCGCTCCTCGTCGTGATCCCAGGCCAGCGCGATCGCCCCGACGCGGAAGTCCTCTGTCAGCGGAAGGTCGAGCGGGCCGTCGTCGACACCCGCATCAGGCGGCGACGCCGAGGGCGTGCCCGTGCGGCGCGTCACTTCGTCCAGTAGCTCGTCGAGCCGCTCGGCGAGCTGGCTCACCTGGCCCTTTTCCAGCACCACGCTGGTGACCCGGCTGCCAAGGGTCGCCTGGAGGTAGAACGTACGCTCGCCGGGCTGGCCGACAGTGCCCGCGATGAATCGCTCCGGCGGGTCGTACGAGTAGACCGGCATGACCCCTATCCTCCCGCGCCTGTCCATGTGCGCCGAAGCAGCCCGGTCTCAGGCTACCGGCGTGGGCTGGGTTTCGCGCGTCCCCGCCCTTTAGTCGCCCGCTCCGCCGCCGACCTGCGCGTCTGCCTCAGCCGCCTTGTGTGCTGCCTTCGGGGAGCTGGCGAGCCCCGCCAGCGTCGTCGCGTCAGCGCCGGTGTCGTTCATCCGCAGCACGAACGGCCGGAGCGTCGTGTACCTGATCACGCTCAGCGAGCACGGGTCGACCTGGATGCGCTGCGACATATCCAGGTGCATGCCGAGCGCGTCGGCCAGTATGGCCTTGATGACGTCGCCGTGCGAGCACACCACGTAGACCGCATCCTTGCCGAGGCTGGCGTTCCAGTCGCGCAGGGCCGCGACCGCCCGCTGCTGCATGCCGGTCATCGTCTCGCCGGCGGGGCCTGGAAAGCGCACCGCGCTCGGGTGTGCCTGCACCACCCGCCACAGCGGGTCGCGCGCCAGCTTGCGCAGTGACTGACCGGTCCAGTCGCCGTACCTGCACTCGCCGAGCCGCTCGTCCAGTTGCACGGCGATCGGCTGCTCGTCGCCAGCGGCCTGGCCGTTCGCGCTGACCCGGTCGGCCAGCCCGGCACTGTCGGGCGCCGTCGCGCCGTGCCCGGCCGCGATGATGGACGCGGTCTGGACGCAGCGCTCAAGCGGGCTGCTGACGATCGCGGCGAGCGGTACCGGGGCCAGCCTGGCCGCGAGCGCCGCGGCCTGGGCGCGTCCTCGGTCGTCCAGCGAGATGCCCGGCAGCCAGCCCGTGAGTGCCTTGCCTGTCGAGGACGTCAGACCGTGCCGGACGATCAGGACCAGGGTCATCTCTCGACTCTAACCGGACCCGCGCTCAGCCGACGGGTCAGCTACCGCGGCCGGTCGGCCAGTACGAACGTCACACCGCCGAAGCTCACGCGGTCACCAGCCATGACGCGGCTCGGGCTGGTGACACGCCACCCGTTCAGCCGGGTCCCGTTGGTGGAGCCCAGGTCGGCCAGCAGCCAGCCATCCGGGCCGGGTTGCAGGCTTGCGTGCCAGCGCGACACGGTGTCGTCGGCGAGCGTCATATCGCAGGCCAGCTCCCGGCCGATGGTGTAGCGGCGCTGTGAGCCGGACGGCAGGCGCAGCAGCGCCGGCCCGCGACGCAGCCATCGATCGGCGGACCGCAGCACACGGCCGCCTACAGCCGCGGCAGCCCGCCCGAAGCCACGATGGCGCGGCAGGTCGACCACGAGATCGCGCAACTCAGCATGCGTCCGAGCAGTGAGGGCCTGCGTGCGCCGCTGAGTGAACGTCTCGTAGCTGAGGCGGCCAGTGACGAATCCGTCGCTCACTTCGGCCAGCGCCCGCTCCCGCTCCGCATCTGACGCCCGACCCGCCACCATGGCACGATTATCGGCGCCGCCGCGGACGGCCGACAAGGCCCGCCGGGCAACCGGCCCGGGGAGGGCTCCCCATTGTTAGTGCAGTCGCACCCGCGGATCGAGCACCGCGTAGAGAATGTCGACGATCAGGTTGGCGACGATGACGCCTGCCGAGGCCACGATCACCACCCCGATCACCACGGGAAGGTCCTGCTGGTTGATGGCGTTGACCGCCGTATAGCCGATACCCGGCAAGCCGAAGACGGTCTCGGTGATCACCGCGCCGCCGATCAGCACGCCGACGTCGAGGCCGAACTGCGTGACCACCGGTGTCAGCGCCGAGCGCAGGTTGTGCCGGAGGATGAGGCGCCGTTCGCTCATGCCCTTGGATCTGGCGGTGCGGATGTAATCCTCACCGAAGACGTCGAGCATCGAGCCCCTGGTAAGTCGGGTATAGGTGGCCGCCGACACCAGCGCGAGCGTGAGCCACGGCAGGATCAGCCCCTGCGCCCACTTGACCGGATTATGCGTGAGCGACACCCACGTGCCCGGGGCCGGGAAGATGCCGATGTGGTGGATGGTGAACTCGTAGTACAGGCCGAGGATCAACAGCAGGCCGAGCACGAACGTCGGCATCGAGTAAAAAGTCAGGGCGAGGGTCGTGAACGTGCGGTCCCATATCGACCGGGTCTTGACGGCCGAGACGATGCCGCTGGCCAGGCCCATGGCGAGCCAGAGGATCGCCGCCCCGAACACCAGCGACAGCGTGATCGGGAGCGCGGCCTTGAGCACGGTGTTCACAGATTCACTGTGGTAGTAGTCGTGGCCCAGGTTGCCTTGCAGCAGTCCGCTGTCGGAAGACGCCCCGAAGAGCCGCGACACTCCTACCCAGTGGAGGTATTGGTCCCAGATGGGCCGGTCGAGCCAGAGCCGATGCGACACCGCCGCTACCTGGACCGGCGTGGCCTGCCGGCCCGCCAGCACTCGTGCGACAAACGCGGAACCCGGCCCGACGAAGAAAATCAGGAACACCGTGACGGTCATGAGCCACATCACGAACAGGCCCTGCAGGATCCGGCGGATCAGGAATCGTGTCACTGGATGCTCCTAGACGAACAGGTCGCCGCGCGGGTCGAAGGCGTCTCGCACGCCGTCACCGAAGATGTTGAACGCGAGCGTGGTAATGAGCAGCGCGAGGCTCGGGAAGACCAGGTACCACCAGGAGCCGTACAGGTAGTAGTTCTGTGAGGTGCTGATCATCTCGCCCCAGTCCGCGGTCGGGGGGAGGATGCCGACGCCCAGGAAGGAGAGGGCCGCCTCTGAGACGATCGTGACCGGGATGAGCAGGGTGCTGTAGACGATCAGCTGCGCCAGCAGGTTCGGCAGGATGTCGATGAACATGATCCGCCACGGCCTCGCGCCGAGCGCACGGGCCGCCTCGATGTACTCCTTCTCCCGGATGGACAGCACCTGACCACGGACAATCCTGCCGACCGCGGCCCAGCCGAAGAATCCCAGCACGACGATGACCACCGGCAGTCCAGGCTTGAGCGGCCCGATCGGGTGGACAGTGACCACCGAGATCAGCGAGATCGCCAGCAGCAAGAACGGAACCGCGAGGAGCCAGTCGAAGAACCTGGCGATCAGCGAGTCCACGAAACCGCCGAAGTATCCGGCGGCGAGGCCAAGCACGAGGCCGCCCGCCACCGTCACCGCCGTGGCGACCACGCCGACGAACAGCGAGATCCGCGCCCCGTAGGCGATCCGGACAAAGATGTCTCGACCCTGGTCGTCGGTGCCCATCCAGAATGTGCTGTTGGGGCCGACTGGCTGGCCAGTGGGGGACAGCCCCGCCGGGTTCGTGCCACGGAACTGCTGGTAGACCCCGTGGCCGAGGATCGTGGCGATCAGCGGGGCACAGAGGGCCATCAGCACAATGAGAACGACGACGCCGAGGGCGATCATGGCGGCGCGGTCCCGGCGCAGCCGCCGCCAGGCGAGCACCCACGGGCTGCGGCCCTCGATCTTCTTCGCGGCCTCGCCCTCGGCGACGACCGCGACGTGCGGTTCCTCGATCGTGCCGACGGCAATCGCGTCGCCCACGTTGTAGGTCATGATGCCTCCCCTCCGGAGATCCCCGTCAGGGAGCCCTCGGGGATGCTCACTTCGACGACGCGGAGGTCAGCGCTGATGGCTGGCCGGGCCTTGGAGATGTCCTCGCCGTCCTCGACCGGGAAGTGGCAGGCCGTCAGGTGCGCGGCCTCGTCGCCAAGCCGGGGGACGAACTCGGGTACCTCGTCGACGCACCTTTGCTGGGCCTTCGGGCAGCGCGGGTGGAAGCGGCAGCCGGACGGCGGGTTGATCGGGGACGGCACGTCGCCGACCAGGATGATCCGTTCCCGCCGGTCGAGCGAGGCCGGGTCGGGTACCGGCACCGCGGACAGCAGCGCGTCGGTGTACGGATGCCTCGGGTGCGCCCACATCTGCTCGGCCGCCGCCTCCTCGGTGAACTTCCCGAGGTACATGACTGCGACCCGGTCGCTCACGTGCCGTACGACCGACAGGTCGTGCGCGATGAAGATGTAGGTCAGACCGAGCTCGCTCTGCAGGTCAGCCAGCAGGTTGATGATCTGAGCCTGGATCGACACATCCAGGGCGGACACCGGCTCGTCGCAGATGATGAGCTTCGGGGTGAAGGCCAGCGCCCTCGCGACGCCGATCCGCTGCCGCTGACCGCCGGAGAACTCGGCAGGGAACCGGTTGTAGTGCTCGGGGTTCAGCCCGACCAGTTCCATGAGGTGCTGGACGCGGCGCTTGCGGTCAGCGCCTGTGGCGGTGCGGTGGATGGCGAACGGGTCCCCGATGATCGAGCCGACCCGCCTGCGCGGGTTGAGTGACCCGTACGGATCCTGGAAGATCATCTGAATCTGGCGGCGCAGCGGGCGCATCTTTCCCGCCGACAGCTTGGTGATGTCGGTTCCTTCGAACTCGATCCGGCCGGAGGTGATGTCGTAGAGCCTGGCCACGCACCGCGCCAGCGTCGACTTGCCGCAGCCGGTCTCGCCCACCAGACCGAGCGTCTCGCCCTTGCGGACCTCCAGGCTCACCCCGTCCACGGCGTGCACAAAGTCCCGCGGGCCCCGCTGCCACAGCTGGCTGGACCGGACTGGAAAGTGCTTGACCAGGTTCTCCACCCGCAGCAGCACGTCCCTGTCCCCGGCGAACCTGCCCGCCGGACTGCTGGCCTGCGTCGTCATCGTGGCTCCATCTCCATGGTCATGCCTCCGCGGTGACGGGCAGGGCCTGCCCGATCACCTTGCGCCGCAGAGCCTCGCGCGCAGCACGCTCGTGGGGCAGCCAGCACGCCGATTGGTGCTCCAGCTCACTGCCCGCCGCGGCGAGCGGCGGCATCTCGATCCGGCACCGGTCCATTACGTACGGGCAGCGGGCCGCGAACGGGCAGCCCGCCGAGGGGTTGATCGGGCTCGGCGGCTGGCCGGGGATCGGCCGCAGCCGGGCCCGCTCGCCGCCGTAGGCCGGCAACGACTGGAGGAGCCCCTCGGTATAGGGATGATGGTATGCGGTGAATGTCGTCATTCGGTCCGCCTGCTCCATCACCATCCCCCCATACATGACGACGACCTCGTCCGCGACATCGGCGATGACACCGAGGTCGTGGGTGATGAGGATGACCGCGGTCCCGAACTCGCGCTGCAGCCTGTTGATCACCTGCAGCACCTGCGCCTGGACGGTCACGTCCAGCGCCGTGGTCGGCTCGTCCGCGATCAGCAGGGCCGGGTTGAGTGCCATCGCCATGGCGATCATCGCCCGCTGCCGCATGCCGCCAGAGAACTGGTGCGGATAGTCATCGACGCGGCGGTCCGCCTGCGGGATGCCGACCAGCTTGAGCAGATCGATGGCCCGCCGACGGGCCTCCTCCTTCGACACCTGCTCGTGCAGCCGGATCATCTCGACGATCTGCCAGCCCACCTTGTAGAACGGGTGGAGACTGGACAGCGGGTCCTGGAAGATCATGCCGATTTTGACGCCGCGGACTTGCTGCAGTTCCTCGGGCTTCATCGTGAGCAGGTCCCGGCCCTCGAAAAGCGCCCGGCCGGAGACCCTGGCGCCGCGGGTCAGGCCCATGATCGTCTGGGTCGACACGCTCTTGCC
>Ga0126371_10004396_pt1 | contig 12431 bp, 12 predicted proteins | sample PanSoiMetaPlot_4_FD_110145 | JGI IMG/M metagenome (GOLD analysis project Ga0126371, IMG submission 110145) | Tropical forest soil microbial communities from Panama - MetaG Plot_4 | ecosystem: Environmental > Terrestrial > Soil > Tropical forest > Bulk soil | place: Panama | collected 2016-02-17
GAAAAGATGCTCTACGACAACGCCCTGCTGATCGGGCTGCTCACCGAAGCCTGGCGCGAAACGCGCAAGCCGCTCTATGCCGCGCGCGTCGCCGAAACGATCGGCTGGCTCGAACGCGAGATGCACCTGGCCGAAGGCGGCTTCGCCTCGAGCCTCGATGCCGACAGCGAGCACGAGGAAGGCAAATTCTACGTCTGGTCGGAAGCCGAAATCGATGCGCTGCTCGGCGGCCGCGCCGCGCGCTTCAAAGAGGTATACGACGTCACGCCGGCCGGCAATTGGGAAGGCCACGTCATCGTCAACCGCCTGCGTCATCTCGATTGGCGTGGCGACGAAGAGGCGGCGTTCGCCCGCGACCGCGCCGCGCTGCTCACGGCCCGTGGATCGCGGGTGCGGCCGGGGCTCGACGACAAGGCGCTGGCCGACTGGAACGGCTTGCTGATCGCGGCGCTGGCCGAGGCGGCGGCGGCATTCGGCCGGCTGGACTGGCGCGCGCTTGCCGTCCGCGCCTTCGATTTCGTCGTCGGCTCGCTCGGCGACGGCGACCGGCTCAAGCACTCGTTCCGCGCCGGCCGCGCCGCGCACGCCGGCATGCTCGACGATTACGCCCAGATGATCCGCGCGGCGTTGACGCTGCACGCGGTCACCGGCGATGCCGCCTATCTTGATCGCGCGCGGCGCTGGCTGGCGGTCGCCGACGCGCATTTCTGGGACAAGAGCGGCGGCTATTGCTACACCGCCGACGACGGCGAAAGCCTGATCGTGCGGACCAAGCCGGCCTATGACGGGCCGGTGCCGGCCGCCAACGGCGTCATGGCGCAGAATCTGGCGCGGCTTTTCTATCTCACCGGCGCGGCGCGCTATCGCGAACGCGCCGAGGCGCTGTTCGCCGCTTTCGCCGGCGAGGTCGGACGCAATCCGATCGCGCATGCGGCGCTGCTGGCGGCGCGCGGCGCGCTCGACCACGGCTTGCAGATCGTCGTCGCCGGAGCGCGCGACGCGCCGGAGACCGAGGCACTGCTCGATGCGGTGTTCGCCGCCAGCCTGCCCAACCGGGCGCTGACGGTGGTGCCGCCCGGCGGTACACTCCCCGATGGGCACCCGGCGCAAGGCAAGGGCCCGGTCGCCGGCCGCGCCGCTGCCTATATCTGCGAGGGACCGACATGCTCCCTGCCGATCACGACCCCGGACGCGTTGCGCCAGGCGCTGGCGACGCGCTGAAGCGCGTGCCGCTCGACAGCCCGTTCGGCTTTCTGACCGTGGTCGAACGCGACGGCAAGATCGTCGCGCTCGAATGGGGCGGGCGTGCCAGCGGCACGCCCACCGCCGTGCTGGTCGAAGCCAAACGCCAGCTCGAGCAATATTTCGCCAAGAAGCGCACCCATTTCGATCTGCCGTTGGCGCCCGACGGCAGCGACGATGAAAAACGTCTGTGGGCGCGAATGACCAAAATCCCCTACGGCCAGACCGCGACCTATGGCGAGCTGGCGCGCGAGCTTAATCAGATGCCGCGCGCGCTCGGCCAGGGCTGCGGCCGCAATCCGATTCCGATCATCATCCCCTGCCACCGCGTGGTCAGCGCCGATGGCGCGCTCACCGGCTACAGCGCGCCGGGCGGAGTCGAGACCAAGCGCCGGCTGCTGCAATTCGAAGGCGCGTTGCTGCTATAACGCCAACGATGGCGTGCATGGCTGCCCTGACCGCGGCCGGCGCCGATGACAAGCCGCAGCCGCCCGGCTAGGCTTGCCGCCAATAAACGCCCGAAGGGAGGCATCATGGCCGAAGTCACGGTCCGCGCCGCGGATGGCGGCAGTTTTTCCGGTTATCTCGCGACGCCCAAATCCGGCAAGGGTCCGGGTGTCGTCGTCATCCAGGAGATCTTTGGCGTCAACGAGGTGATGCGCCAGATCACCGATGGCCTCGCCGGCCAGGGCTTCACCGCGTTCTGTCCCGACCTGTTCTGGCGCTTCAAGCCGGGCATCCAGATCACCGATAAAACCGAAGCCGAATGGAAAATGGCGGTCGGCTATTTCCAGCGCTTTGATGTCGAAAAGGGCGTCGAGGATTTGAAGGCCTCGTTGGCCGAGCTGCGCAACCATCCGGCGTGCAAGGGCAAGGTCGGCGCGGTCGGCTTCTGCCTCGGCGGCAAACTCGCATATCTGATGGCGACGCGCACCGACGTCGATTGCAGCATCGGCTATTACGGCGTCGGCATCCAGGACGCGCTCGGCGAAGCCAAGAACATCAAGGGCTCGCTGCTGCTGCATATCGCCGGCAAGGACGAATTCGTGCCGCCGCCGGCGCAGGAAAAAATCCACGCCGGCCTCAAAGGCAATTCGCACGTGACGATGTACGACTATCCCAATTGCGGCCACGCTTTCGCCCGCCCCGGCGGCGCGCATTGGGACCAGACCGCCGCCGATCAGGCCGGCAAGCGCAGCCTTGAATTCTTCCGCCGCCATCTCGGCGGCTGAGCCACAAACGAACCCGAGGAGACGATCGATGCCGCACGCCATCCGCTTCCATCAGAACGGCGGACCTGAAGTCCTCAAATGGGAAGAGGTCCAGGTCGGCAAGCCCGGCCCCGGCGAGGCGCGCGTGCGCCATACCGCCGTCGGCTTGAACTTCATGGACATCTACAACCGCCTCGGCATCTATCCGTCGCCGCTGCCGAGCGGCATCGGCGCCGAAGGCGCCGGCGTGGTCGAGGAAGTCGGCCCCGGCGTCAGCGACCTCAAGGCCGGCGATCGCGTCGCCTATGGCAATGGGCCGCTCGGCGCCTATTCCGAAATCCGTGTCATGCCGGCCGACCGGCTGCTCGGGCTGCCGAAAGGCATCGACGACAAAACAGCGGCGGCGATGATGCTCAAGGGCCTCACCGCGCAATACCTGCTGCGCCGCACCTATCGCGTCAAATCCGGCGATACCATCCTGTTCCACGCCGCCGCCGGCGGCGTCGGCCTGATCGCCGGCCAATGGGCGAAGCATCTGGGCGCCACCGTGATCGGCACGGTGTCGAGCGACGACAAGGCCAAGCTCGCCAAGGCGCATGGCTACGATCACGTCATCAACTACACCAAGGAAGATTTCCAGAAGCGCGTGGTCGAGATCACCGGCGGCAAGAAAGTGCCGGTGGTTTACGATTCCGTCGGCAAGGACACCTTCATGAAATCGCTCGACTGCCTGGCGCCGTTCGGCGTCTGCGCCCTGTTCGGCGCCAGCTCGGGCGCGCCCGAGCCGCTCAATCTCGGCCTGCTGTCGCAGAAGGGCTCGCTCTACGTGACGCGGCCGACGCTCAACACCTATGCCGCTAAGCGCGAGGATCTCGTCGCCAGCGCCAAGGAATTGTTCGACGTCGTCGCCAAAGGCGTCGTCAAGATCGCAGTCAATCAGACCTACTCGCTGAAGGACGCGGCCAAGGCGCACACCGACCTCGCGGCGCGCAAGACCACCGGCTCGACGGTCTTTACGGTTTAACCGCCGGACACGCGGCGCCGGCGACCAGGATATCCTCGTCGCCGGCGCGGCAGCGTACCGCCTGCGCGAAGCGCGCGCCGAACTGCTTCGCCAGATCGTCGACCGCGTTGGGCTCGGCGCTGCGCAGCGCGATGCATGGGTATTTTTGAGCGACCGTCGACGCCGCCACCGGACCGTCCCAATTCTCGATCGGCGCGCGCCACGGCTCGGCGAAATAATCGTTCGGTGGCATCAGCGCTTTGAGCTGCGCCGCATAACGTTGGCCGGAAAAGCTGTCGTTGTAGAACCACGCCGCCGACGGCGCCGACGCCATGAACTCGTAGACATGGGCGCAGCGCGGCAGATCGCGCGCCAGATCGATCGACTGCGCGGCCGCCGCGCGGCTGCGCATCTCGGCGTCCTGGCCGGCGAAGGCAATCGCCTGCGCGATGACGATGATCGCCAGCGCCGCACCGCCGAGCTGGCCGATCAGCCGTGGCGACAACCACCCGCTTTCGGTGGCGACGAACCACGCCAGACCCAGCACTGGACCGGCGAGCTCGAGCGCCGGCAGGATGTAGTGGCCACTCGGATGTTTGGCGACCAAGGCGATCTGCACCAGCTGCGCCGTCAACAACGCCAGCAGCAGCCGCGCGCCGGGCGTGTCGCGACGGCCGGCGATCAGCGCCACGATTCCAGCGGCGAACGCCGCAAGGAATAGCGGCCGGGCGAAGAACAGCTTGGCGAAATCGTGCGGATAGGCGGCCCAGGCGACGACGGTCTGCGGTTCGTGGCCATAGGCGCCGCTGCCTTTGGTGAGCGCGGTGAACCACGCGATCATGGGCGCCAAGTTCGGAATCTCGGGCACCATCCACAACGCGAATAGGACCGCCACCAAGACGATATAGGCGATGCGCCGTCCGACGCCGCGCATGACGATCAGCGGCGCCAGGCCCAACGGCGCGAAGGTGGTCTTGCACGCCGCCCCGAACGCGACCGCGAAGGCCATACCAAACAGGCTCGCGGTCCGCGGCATGACGGCGTCTTCGACCATGGTCGCGACCAGCAGGGCAACGGCACCCAGCAATAGCGGCTCGGGCTCGACCTCGATCCCGTGCTTGAGGGTCAGCATGGTGATGAACGGCGCCAGCTGTGCGAACAGCGCTGGCAGCAGCGTGTCGGCACGCCGCCGGATGCACTTGCCCAGCAGCCACAGCATCGCGGCATCGAACACCAGCATCGCATCGCTGGCGCGGGTCAGGATGGTCTCGGCGTCCTTGAGCCGGTCGGCGGCCGGCGTGAACCAGGCGGCGGCCGCAACCAACAACACCGGCACGCCCGGATGTTGGAACTGCGCCGGCGGTGCGTGCTGAAGGATATTCAGCCCGCCGATGAGATAGGTGTAGCTCGGATCGAGATTGAACCACAGCCAATACGGCAAGCCGTGATGACGCAGCAACAGCTCGGCGATGAGGAACACCAGCGGCAGGACGAGAAGCGCCGACCGCTCGCGCAGCGTCAACATGTGACCGACTCTACACGCCCTTGCGAGCGGCGCGAAGCAATCCCGTCGCGCCGCGCGTAAGACCGCCGGCGCAACGGTGTTTACGGTCCGGCCGTCCGCTCCAACACGAACAGCGCGCGCAACCCGGCGAAGCGGCGCAGCGCCGCCGGCAGCGGCGCCTCTGCGCCGCACAGTGCCGCGATCGCCCAGCGCGGCAGGCCGAAACGTTGGAAGCCCCCGGTTGCGGCATAGGCGGCGATTCCGAAAAACTCGATGCGCTGTAGTCTCAGCCCGACCGCGGCCAGTTGTGGATCGGTGGCGGTGAACAGCAGGCGCGGAATCATCGCGTTGCCGTCCATCGGGTCCTTGCCGGACGCGAACGCGGCGCGCCACGGGTCAGGCACGCTTTGGCAATCCTCGTGATGGAGATAGCGATAGAACAGCTGACCGAGCGGCCCGGCCCAGGGCTCGACCAGCGCCACGCGGCCGCTCGGTGGCAGGACGCGCGCGACTTCGCGCAAGGCCTCGCCCGGCCGCGCCAAGTGATGCACGACGTCGACGCCGACCACGTTGGCAAAGGCGCGATCGCGAAACGGCAGGTGATGAGCGTCGGCGCAGAGCGAGCCCGGCTGGCCGGGTACGATGTCGAGCATCACCGCGCCGGGGCGATACTCCGCGAAGAAGCCCGGGCCGGCGCCCAACTCGAGGCTGGGGCCCGGCACCATGGCGGCGACGATGCGGTCGAAGATTTCCTGGCGATAGTAGAAGCGGAGCCCAGCCTTGGCACGCCAAGCCCGACAATGAGCGGCGATCGCGTCGAAGGGCGTGGTCACAGGCTCAGGTGTTCATCGCCTCGAAGAAGTCGGCGTTGTTTTTCGATTGCTTGAGCTTGTCGATCAGGAACTCGAGTCCATCCATCGGTCCCATCGGCATCAGCACGCGGCGCAACACCCACATCTTGGCGAGCACCGCCTTTTCGACCAGCAGCTCTTCCTTGCGGGTGCCCGACTTGGTGATGTCGACCGCCGGGAAGGTGCGCTTGTCGGCGACCTTGCGGTCGAGCACGATTTCCGAGTTACCGGTGCCCTTGAACTCTTCGAAGATCACCTCGTCCATGCGCGAGCCGGTGTCGATCAGCGCCGTGGCGATGATGGTGAGCGAGCCGCCTTCCTCGATGTTGCGCGCCGCGCCGAAGAAGCGCTTCGGCCGCTGCAACGCGTTGGCGTCGACGCCGCCGGTCAGCACCTTGCCCGAGCTGGGCACGACAGTGTTGTAGGCGCGGGCGAGACGGGTAATGGAATCGAGGAGAATCACGACGTCGCGCTTGTGTTCGACCAGGCGCTTGGCTTTCTCGATCACCATCTCGGCGACCTGAACGTGGCGCACGGCCGGCTCGTCGAAGGTCGACGACACGACCTCGCCCTTGACCGAGCGCGCCATGTCGGTGACTTCCTCCGGCCGCTCGTCGATCAGCAGGACGATGAGATAGACCTCTTTGTTGTTCGCGGCGATGGCGTGGGCGATGTTCTGCATCATCACCGTCTTGCCGGTGCGGGGCGGCGACACGATCAGCGCGCGCTGGCCCTTGCCCAGCGGCGTGATCAGGTCGATGACGCGCGTCGTCAGGTCTTTCTTGGTCGGATCGTCGAGCTCGAGCTTGAGCTTCTCGTCCGGATACAGCGGCGTCAGATTGTCGAAATTGACCCGATGGCGCAGCTTTTCGGGATCGTCGAAATTGATCTTGTTGACCTTCAACAGCGCGAAATAACGTTCGCCGTCCTTGGGCGACCGGATCTGGCCCTCGACCGTGTCGCCGGTGCGGAAGCCGAAGCGGCGGACCTGCGACGGGCTGACATAGATGTCGTCCGGACCCGGCAAGTAATTGGCCTCGGGGCTGCGCAAGAAACCGAAGCCGTCCTGCAAAACTTCGAGCACGCCGTCGCCGTAGATCGCCTGGTCCTTGTCGGCCATCGTCTTGAGGATGGCGAACATCAACTCCTGCTTGCGCAGGCTGGAGGCGCTTTCGATCTGCAGTTCCTCGGCAAAGGTGAGGAGATCGGCGGGGGTTTTGCGCTTGAGTTCCTGGAGGTTCATCGGTTGCGGCTTTCGCAAGTCATGGCGGCGGGAGGGGTGCGGCCCGTGGGCCGGAAGGTTTGGTTCACCGGAAGAGCGGACGGTCCTGGCTCGGGCCGCGCGCGGATCAGCGATGCAGATGAAGAGACGAGAGCCGGAGAGAGGCCGGTCTTCCGCTCAATCCCTTAGCCAAAACCTGGGTCCGAGTCAAACGAGCTTTGGGTGGCGCGCTCGGTCAGAACGGCTTAACCACCGCCAGAATGACGATGCCGATCAGCAGCAGCGTCGGCACTTCGTTGATCGCGCGATAAAAGCCGGCGCCATGCGGCCGCGCGTCGGCAGCGAAGGCGCGCTGCCAGCGGCCGAAAACCATGTGCAGCCACGTCATCGCCACGACGAGCAAAACTTTGGCGTAGAGCCAGAAGGTCGTCCACACGACGACGCCGGTGAACGTCAGGCCGATGCCGAACAGCCACGTCGCGATCATCGCTGGCATCATGATCGCGCGGTAAAGCCGCCGTTCCATCGTCTTGAAGGTCTCCGAACTCGGCGAGCCCGGCGCGCTGCCGGCGTGATAGACGAACAGCCGGGGCAGATAGAGCATGCCGGCCATCCAGGCGACGAAGCTCAGGATGTGCAGCGTCTTGAGCCACGGATAATACGGCGCGAGCCAGCTCATGGCGCCGCCATCGCCGGACATTGGCCGAAGCCTTCCGGACAATTGCGCCGGCCGGCGCCGGGCGTGGGTGCGGCCCGCACCAACCGGGCGAGGCCGCCGATAAATTCGGCCGCCACGCTGACCGTCGGCGCGCGGTGATAGAACGGCACGCCGGCGGCGCGCGCGCGTTTGCGGTAGTCGCGGTCGAGCTCAACGAGTGTCTCGGAATGTTCGGAAACGAAGGCGATCGGCGCCACGACCACGCCGAAACCGTCGGCGCCGGCCTGGCGGATCTCATGCTCGGTCGACGGGCTCAGCCATTTGAGCGGTCCGACGCGACTTTGATAGCAGACCCGCATATCGAGCTCGGGCCGTCGCACGGCGGCACGCACCGCTGCGGCGGTGGCCTCGACCTGCCATTGATAGGGATCGCCGCGGCCGAGCGCGCGCAGCGGCAATCCGTGCGCCGACAGCAGCACGCGCACCTTGGCGCCCGCCGGCACATTGGCCAGCTCGGCAACGATGCCGCGCGCGGCGGCGGCGGCAAATCCGCGCTCGGTCGGATAACAGCAGACGACGCGCTCCTTTGCCTTGAGGCCGATCTTGGCCGCGGCTTCGCGCCAATCGGCCAGCGACGACGCCGTGGTCGTGCCGGAGAATTGCGGATAAAGCGGCAGCAGCACGATCTCGTCTGGCTGCCAGGCTTTCACCTCGGCGGCGGTGACGTTGGCGCGCGGATGCCAGTACCGCATGGCAACGAACACGCGGTAGCCGTCGCCGAGCGTCGCGCGCAGCGCTTCCGCTTGCGCGCGCGTATTGGCCCGCAACGGCGAGGCGTTGCCGATCTGCGCATAGATCTGCCGTGTCAGCGGCGCGCGCCGATAGGCGATGGTGCGGGCGATGAGCCAGCGCAACGGCTTGGGCAGGGCGATGATCGCCGGATCGTAAAATAGGTTGAAGAGGAAGGGTTTGACCGCGGCCCAGGAATCCGGACCGCCCAGGTTGAACAGCACCACCGCCGTTCGCGTCATGATCCCCCGCGCACCAGCCGCACCAGCCGCTCGACATGCGCAAGCGGCGTTTCCGGCAGAATGCCATGGCCGAGGTTGAACACGAAAGGCCGCTGACCGAGCGCCGCCAGGATGTCGCCGACGGCGCGATCGAGCGCCGCGCCCCCTGCCACCAGAACCGCCGGGTCGAGATTGCCTTGCACGGGCCCGTGCTTTTGCAGGTCGCGCGCCTGGTCCAGCGATACGGTTTGATCGATACACAGGGCCGTGACGCCGGTTTCGGCGAAATAGTCCGCGTAGAGCGTGCCGGCATTGCGCGGAAAGCCGATGATCGCCGCCTGCGGGTGGCGCGCATGAATTGCAGCAACAATACGCTGCGTCGGCGCCACGACGAAGCGCCGGAACTGCTCCGGCGACAACAGCCCCGCCCAGCTATCAAAGATCTGTACGGCATCGGCGCCGGCATCAAACTGTGCGATCAAATGCGCGGCTGTTGCGTCGCTCAACCGGCCGATAATCGCATCGAGCGTCACGGGATTTTCCCGCGCCAAGTTGCGCGCCTTGGTGAATTGGGTTCGACCGCTGCCGTCGATGACGTAAGCGGCCACCGTCCAGGGTCCGCCGGCAAAGCCGAGAAGGGTCGTCGCGACCGACAACGAGGCTTTGACCTTGCGCAATGCGGCATAAACCGGTGCCAGCACCGTTGCGTCCGGCTGCACCGCCAATTCGTCCACGTTCGTCAAAGCCGGCAGGCTCGGACCATCGCCCTCGCGAAATGTAACCGCGCGGCCCAAAGCCTTCGCGATGATCAGAATGTCGGAAAAGAGAATGGCGCCATCGAAGCCGAACCGGCGTATTGGCTGCAATGTCGCTTCGGCCGCAAGCTCAGGCGTCAGACATAACTCGAGGAATCCGCCGGCGCGTTCCCGGAGCTGCCGATATTCCGGCAAATACCGCCCGGCCTGACGCATCAACCATAGCGGCGCCGGCTGGATGCTTTGTCCGTGCAACGCGGAAAGGAGTGGCTTGGGCACGCTCATTCAGTGCTCTTACCTTGTTCGTCTTAGAATCTAAAGGTAGTGAAGGTAGTTGGTTGGTGGCGAGTGGGGGATTAAGGTCGTTCACGAACTGTCCCCAATCGTCGGATGTCAGCAGCCGGTCCGATGGCTGCGCTCGGTATAAGATAGGCATAACGTGATCGTTCGTAGCAAAAACAAGGATTGGATCGGTCGATAACCGCAGACGAAAAAGCGGGGAAATCATGGAAAGCCGAACCGTGCAGTTGCGTCTTTCCCGGGTCGCCGAGCGTTTCGCTGAACTATCCGCAGCCCAATCCGTTGTGGAACGAATTTCGGTCGACGGGTGTGATTGTCGCGATGGCGGTCCGACTCGAATAAAGGCGCGATTTTTTCCCCAGGTTTCCCACGCATGACGCGCTTCCATCTTCATCTGGTCTCCGATTCAACCGGCGACACCGTGCACTCTGTCGCGCGGGCGTGCTTGGTCCAGTTCGAGAACAGCGAGGCGATCGAACATATCTGGTCGATGGTCCGCACCAAGGCGCAGGTCGATCGCGTGATCAGCGGCGTCGGCGCCAATCCGGGCGTCGTGCTCTATACGCTGGTCGACGAAACGCTGCGCACGCCGCTGGTCGAGGGTTGCCGCAAGCTTCAGGTGCCGGCGATCCCGGTGCTCGATCCGGTGATAGGCGCTCTCGGTGCCTATCTCGGCAGCCAGGCGCGCGGCCAGCCGGGCCGGCAGCATCTGCTCGATAGCGAATATTTCCAGCGTATCGATGCCATGACGTTCGCCTTGAATCACGACGATGGCCAGTCGGCATGGGGCTGGAACGACGCCGATGTCGTTTTGGTCGGCGTGTCGCGTACCTCGAAGACGCCGACCTGTATTTACTTGGCCAATCGCGGCATCAAGGCGGCCAACGTCGCGCTGGTGCCCGGCGCCGATCCGCCGCCCGAGCTGTTCGCCCTGACGCGGCCGCTGGTCGTCGGTCTGACCAACGATCCGGAACGCTTGATCCAGGTCCGACGCAATCGGCTCGTCCAGCTCAAACAGGAAGATCACAGCGACTACGTCGATATCGAAGCGGTGCGGATCGAAGTCGCCAACGCGCGCCGCCTGTTCAGCGAGCGGGATTGGCCGGTGATCGACGTGACCCGGCGTTCGATCGAAGAGACGGCCGCGGCCGTGCTCAAGTTGCTTGCGCGCAAGCGGGGCATCGAGGACGCATGAGCCCGCCCGAGCTGGTGTTGGCTTCGGCAAGCCCGACGCGCGCCCGGCTGCTCACCGAAGCCGGAATCAAGCCGACGATCGAGCCGGCCGATATCGACGAAGCCCCCATTAAAGCGGCCTGCAAAGCCGACGGGACTGATGCCGGTGCCTGCGCCCTCAAACTCGCCGAGGCCAAGGCGCAGCGCGTCGCCAGCCGGATGCCGGGCGCGTTGGTGCTGGGCGCCGATCAGATCCTGATCTGTAACGGACAATGGTTCGACAAGCCGGCAGATCGCACCGCGGCCCGGGCCCAGCTGATCGTGCTGCGCGGTCAGCGCCATGTGCTGGCGACCGCGGCCGTGCTGGTCCGGAACGGCGCTGTGGTCTGGCATGCGCTCGAACAGCCGACGCTGACCATGCGCCGGTTCAGCGACGAATTCCTCGACGCTTATCTGGCGGCCGCCGGCGATGCCGTCCTCGCCTCGGTCGGCGCCTACCAGATCGAAGGCAGCGGCGTTCAACTCATGGCCGCCGTCGAAGGCGATTATTTCGCCATCCTTGGTCTGCCGCTCTTACCGTTGCTCGATTTCCTGCGCGATGGCGGCGTGCTCGCGCCATGATGAAGGCTTGCGTCATCGGCTGGCCGATCGCGCATTCGCTGTCGCCGGCGTTGCACGGTTATTGGCTCAAGGCCCACGGTATCGAAGGCGAATACACGCGCCTGGCGGTTGCGCCGACCGATCTGCCGGCGGCACTGACGCGGCTCAAAGCCGAAGGTTGGCGCGGCTGCAATCTGACGATCCCGCATAAAGAGGCGGCGCTGGCGCAACTCGATCGCGTCGACGCCGCCGCGCATCGCATCGGCGCGGTCAACACCATTGCCGTCGAAAACGGCAAGCTCGCCGGCTTCAACACCGATGGCTTCGGCTTTCTCGAAAATCTCCGCGCGGCCGTGCCGGACTTCGACGTCAAAACCGGTCCGGCGGTCGTGCTCGGCGCGGGCGGCGCGGCGCGCGCCATTGTCGATGCGCTTGGCGCCGCGGGCGCGCCGAAAATCCGTCTTGCCAATCGCTCGCTCGACCGCGCCCGCGCGCTCGCGCGCAGCCTCGGCGGCGCGATCGAGCCGGTCGCATGGGACCGGCGCGCGGCGGCCCTCGACGGCGCGGCGCTGCTCGTCAACGCCACCAGTCTCGGCATGGACAAAAATCCGCCGCTCGAACTCGATCTCGCGCGGCTGCCAAAAACCGCCCTCGTCAACGACATCGTCTACGCGCCGCTCGAAACCGCGCTGCTCAAGGCAGCCAAGACACGCGGCAATCAGACCGTCGATGGGCTCGGCATGCTGTTGCACCAGGGCCGGCCGGGCTTCCAGCTGTGGTTCGGTGTGCTGCCGGCGGTGACGCCGGCGTTGCGGGCGGCCGTGCTGGCGGCGATGCGGTGAGACGATGAAAATCCTCGGCCTCACCGGCGGCATCGGCATGGGCAAAAGCACCGCTTCGGC